>Ga0310694_10005203_pt1 | contig 12486 bp, 9 predicted proteins | sample 174DNAGHGhighgp2_FD_203884 | JGI IMG/M metagenome (GOLD analysis project Ga0310694, IMG submission 203884) | Sheep rumen microbial communities from Palmerston North, Manawatu-Wanganui, New Zealand - 1742 DNA GHGhigh gp2 (v2) (version 2) | ecosystem: Host-associated > Mammals > Digestive system >...
AATTGTATCGCCCGCTTCCACGAAATTAATCCACGGATCCATCGGGTATTCGCCATCACCCACTTCATCACGGAAGCCATCCGCCGTCCAAGCAGCACCACACTGCTGCATATAAACGCCTAGAGCGCCCGCATTAAAGACCTTCAGAATGGCCATATTCACCTGGGTCACTTCCTCAATATTTTTCACATCACCAATCAGGAACAGAAGTGACTTGTGAGCCTCGATGGCGGCCGCCGTTTCAGTCGAAATATCCTGATGTTCCTTGAAAATATCGGCAAGGCCATCTACGTGTTCCTTGCGGACCACCTTGAACATTACGCTGCAACCGGGAATAATCGCGGAGGTTGCATCGGCGGCAAGCGTTACAGTTTCGGTAATGGCGAGCGGTTCGCCGACTTCTTTAGTGAGGGGGAGAGCGAGAATGAATTGAGGCATAGACAGTAGGAAGTTGGAAGTAGACAGTGGTTAGTGGTTAGTGATCAACTCACAAATAGCATTTTTTAAAAGATCATTGTCGTTTGGTTTCGGAAGGGCGACGTTTTCCTTTTCGCTAATGGCGGCTAGCAAGGTTTCTATCGAAAACTTAGATTCATCGATCGCTACGGCATAGCCTTCGCGGGACAAGTCTCGGGCCAAGATAATTTGTTCATACTGTCCCGGGGTCGGCACAAAGATGCACTTCGCTCCGAGTACCGCCATATCCATCACGGTACTGTAACCACCTCGAGAAACCACCCACTGCGCCGAACGAATTACTTCAGCGAATTCAGCATCGGGCAAATGCGTAAAGAGGTCAACGTTGCCTTCGCAGGAACGTTTTACCCCTACGGAAGGCTTTCCAAGGACAATCGCATGGGGACCAGGAATCTTGGCGAGAGTCTTGCGCAGTAAGTTTTCAAACCTTGTGCGGGCAGGCTCCACCCCCGAAACGACCGCCACGAAACGGTAACTTTTAGAGTCTTTCGAACTAGCAGCCTTTTCCAAAGGCTTTTCGCTAAATCTCGACAGCGCCCCCACATACTTTACAGGGACCGGTGCTTTTGTCACATGCGAAAGCGTTCCTGCATACCCAGGAAAATCTGGCAAGTCCGGCACCCAGACTTCATCAAAGTGTTTCATCACCGAGGCATGCCAAAGCATTCCGAGCGGTTCAAACGCCGACAGTACGCGCGGGAAAGCGATACGACGCTGGTGCGTCATGTAAACCGATTTCGCATTCCGGCTGTAAAACCCGAAACGGTTATCCGAGACCAGCACATCGTAATGGTAACGCGACACCATCTCTTCGGCAAAGCGGTGTTCGAAATTCATGACAGAACGCAAGTGCGCTCCGTTCTTTACAAGCCACAAGCCCATATTGTAGCCATGCTTCGGGTACACGATGTTGTACGAAGGCGCCAAGCGCTCACGAAGTTCCGGGAAAATTCCCCGCAAAAGAGACGCATTGGACCGCACCACCGCCAGTTCGACTTCGGCACCCTGCTTCAGGAATTCCCGAATCACAGGCACGCAACGCGTCGCATGCCCTAGGCCCCAGTCGAGTGGCGCGACCAGGACTTTCAACGAGCGGCCTCCAGCCAGGCGTTCGCCCAGTCGCCGTGGTCGCAGTCCTTATCCTTCTTTTCGCCTTCGTCAACACGGAGTTCCAGCACACGTACACCGGAAACATCCAACTTGAGTTCCTGCTTTTCGGTCGAGTACATCCGCTTGCTGTGGAAAATTTCACGGTCGTCGCCCATCACAATGAACGAGGCTCCATCGCCGCAGGCACTTTCGTCGTCGAGACCCACCGTCACATAGAAAGTCGCATATTCACGCGGCAGTCTGTAACGAACGAATCCAGGCGCATGCCCACCGATACCATAGTTGAAGACTTCCTTGTCCAGCGTAATCTTGTGGTGTTCCACCGTCTGGTTCACCTGCGGATTTCCCCACGCCTGTTCATAAGCATCCATTTTCAAGGACGAAAGCAGCAACACCTCGGGAGATTCCACAAAGAAATCCTTAGCCAGGCGAAGCGTGTCGGAATCGGGCATCAGGCATTCAAACGCCACCCGGTTCATGCCCGCCTTAATCTTTGTCGAATCCAGCGACAGGGTATCCGATTCCTGCGAAAGCATCAGTTCTTCTTGCAATTCCCCGTTCAACGCAAAATTACAGGTAATGGTCTCGGGAAAACGCTTATTGACCACCATCGAGTTGTTCTCCATGTCGCCCACAAAGAAATTCTGCAAGTAGGTAGACACCCCTTTCTTTGCCGAAATCTTGTAAATGGCAAGCGGATAGCCAAACAACTTGGGTTCAATCAGTACACGTTCGCTCTTATAGTCCTGCAAGATTTCATCGACCTGGTCCGTCGTCTTGAACCCCACCACGCGGGACTTGCGGTTCAGCTGGCCGTAGCCGTCCTGGCCGCGAACCATGTAAATATTTCCGCCCGACACCTGCAGCCACTTGGCAAACGTCTCGTTGTCCCAACCCATAAAGGTGCGTTCACTAAACGAGCTATGCCCCGAAGCCAACATCTGCCACGGACGTGCATAAATAAAGATGGAATTTTCCGGGTAGCTTTCAAGCACATGATCCAGATAATCTTCTTCGCCCAGCAACTTGTTCTTGTAATAGAGCATATTATGGCGATAGCTGTCACCATGGTAAATCATAAGGCCAATCGAAAGGACGGCCGCAACGACGCAGACAATCTTTCCGGCCGCATCGGCGTTCATCTTTGTCGCAAACGTAAGCGCATCATAAAGGCCGAGAGCCATAATCAGGGCGAATAGCGGAAGCGCCACCAGCACATAACGCTGGTTGATATCAATCGTAAACGTCCCCGACACGTTCAAGAGAATCACGAAAATCTGGATACAGAACGTGATGCCGAGCACGGCTCCACGCCAGTACCTGCGAGAAGAAATCAAACGGAACAGGAGCCACACCGTCGCCGCCAGCAAAATAATGGTAAAGGTCGTGTAGAACGGATTCTCCATGATGCCGCCAAAAGCAGGATCCGCCTTCAAGTTCAGCATGATTTCAATATTCGTCTTTAGGTTGAACCAAAGGTTTTCGAGCGAATGAGCCGCATGTTCGCCGCCCTGGAAATCGTATCCGCGATAAGCGGCCATCGTGTTCACCGAAGGCCAGCTCACGGCAATCACCGAGGCCACAAACAGCGGAAGCCTATGGGCACGTTCAAGGAAATACTTATAGTAGTAAAGGGCAAACGGGACAAACGCAAACACCGTCTCCTGGCGAGTCTGTGCAAAGAATCCGAGCAGCGGAACCGTCAAGAGGAAATGCTTCCAGTTCACCTTGTTCGCCGGCACAAACGCAAACCAAGCCATCAGCGCCGAGAGCAAGAAAATATAAAGCACCTCGGTCGAAGCCGAACGCGCCTGCAAAAGGTAAATCGGCATACCGCCCAGGAACGCAGTTGCCGCCAACGCCGCCCAGTCATTTTTGAACCACCTAGAAAGTGCAAAGAAGAACAGCAGCAGGCTAAGCAGGTAGAAAGGATAGTTGACCAGCAAAGCCGTATCCCGGTTCGGCTCCATAAAGTTAAACACCAGCGAGTAAACGAAACCGAGCGCCTTGCCCTTGAAGTTGTTCACCTCGGTCTTGCAATCCAGAACGCCATCTTTCCAGATGCCCTCGTTACAGATGCCGCCCGTGTGTTCAAAGTACATCTGGAGGCCCATGGACTCCCAGCTCGTCTCGTCGCTCAGAACACGGTGCGTGTTGCTGATGTTACCGAACATGAATACCGAGAACACAAGAGCAATCCCCGCAAAGGCACAGACACTCTTGCCCGAAGGCTTAAAGTCACGCCAACCATGCCAAACTACCGGGAAGTTGACAACCACGCCCACAAGCAGCAAAATGAACGTCGAAAGGATGGCGTAATAGCCCCAATCGATATCCCAGCGACGCGCATACGGAACGGTAAGATTGTTAAAAATGAGGAAGGCGCCCACCAGTACGGCAAGCGTAATACCTAATACGGCAAAATGCCTGCGGCAAATGCCCAGACGTTCAAGAATATTCTTCATGTAGAGAAATATAGAAAGAGGCTACGAGGTCTCAGGTATGAGCTCGGGGCTTTCGCCCCTTTGAGCCATAATAATCGCGCCATAGGCGCCAAATTTTAAAACTCACACCTCAAAGCGAGTTTTCGAGCGCCCTCAAAACTCAGAACGGCGCCTAGCGCAGCCGCACCTAAGCATTTACGTACTTTTCCATGAATTCGCCCATCGGGAGCGGCTTGGAGTAATAGAACCCCTGTAGGCTCTTAATCTTGAAACGCAACAGGAATTCGCGCATTTCAGGAGTTTCGATACCTTCCGCCGTCACAGAAGACGAGAACGAATCCGCCAGTTCCGAAATAAACTTCACCGTATTCTGGTCGGAACAATTCTTTTCGATGTTCATCACGAAACTACGGTCAATCTTCACCGTCGTTACCGGAAGTTCACGCAGCACGCCAATCGAGCTGAAGCCCGTACCGAAATCGTCAAGCGCCACCTTGATTCCATGCTCACGGAGTTTCGTAAAGATATTCTTCAAAAGCGTCATATCGAGCAGGCGACAACGTTCCGTGATTTCCAGGCACAGGTTCTGCGGCGGGAAATTTTCTTCTTCGATAATCGCAAGAACATCTTCTACGAAATCGGACTTTTCCAACTGCGTGTAAGACAAATTAACGTTCACGATGAAACCCGGATAACGAGTCAGGAACTGCTTTGTATCGGAAAGCGCCGTCCGCAAAATCCACTTACCGAGTTCCGGGAACAGGTTGTCCTGTTCCAGCACATCCACGAACTGCACCGGCGGCACCACGCCGTACTCGTCATTTTTCCAGCGGATAAGAGCTTCGGCCCCGATAATCTTTTCGGAAGTCGCATCGACAATCGGCTGGTAGCAGAGGAAGAACCCTTCGCAGTTGTTCACAATGCTATTGCGAATGACGTTGATGCGTTCGATGGCAAATCGTTTGTCGTCGCTCACGTTATTCTTGAGCACGAACAGATCGCCCAGGTGGTTGTTCTTGGATTCGTAATAGGCGAAACGCAGGCAGGAATACACCGTCTCTGCAGACACATCCAATTTATCCAAGTTGATGGCCCCAGCAATAAACGAAAGGACCACTCGGTTGTCGTCAACGATAAAGTCATGAAGAGAATTGTACTGGATTCGCTTGTACAGGTTCTTGAGATCGTCAACAGAAGACTTCTTGCAAACAATGGCGAACTTGGTGCCATCCATTCGGTACCATTCCCCCATACCGTTCGCTTCGACCTTGATCATCTTCGAGAATTCCTGCAGGACGCGGTTTCCGAAGGTATAGCCGTAAATTTCGTTCAATCGGGAGAACTCGTTGATGCCTACCAGCATAATCTGGATGCTGTCGCCCTTCCATCTCGCTGACTGCAGGTCTTCGAGGAAGCCGTACAGGCTCCTGAAATTCGAGATATCATCGAAATAACTCAACGTATCGTTATTCTTGATGTTTCCACCAAAATAATCGGGCTGTCCATTTTCATCTCGAATCACCACGCCACGACAGGTACAGACGATGTAATTGCCATCCTTGGTGCGGACACGGTACTGCAGATTATGTTCACTGACTTTGCCAGAAAATATTTCGTTAATGCTTTCCGCGTATGCGGCTCGATCGTCGGGGTGAACATTTTCCATCCAAACGTTTCCGGCATCTTCCATATATTCACCGGGCAAGCCAAAATATTCCACGGCCTTCTTGGACCATCGTGAGTAATTGTGCTTGATATCGGCAATATACGTATAAGCACCATCCGCCAGAATGGAGAATGCCTCATACAAAGAGTCCAGCTTGATTTTGTATACTTCTTCCATAGCTCACCACTCCTTAAATCACAACGACACGGTTCTTGCCACCATCCTTCGCACGGTAAAGCGCCTGGTCCACTCGGACACATGCTTCATCGGCACTTTCTCCATCCTTGATTTCGGTAACTCCGATACTCACAGAACGGTGTCCCGCCTTTTCGAAAGCGATTTCATTGAAAGCCTTACGGATGCGTTCGGCATAATCGATAGCCGCATCCTTCGAGGCTTCCTGCAGCAGCACCATAAATTCTTCGCCACCCCAACGGCCAATGGGCGTTTTGACATTGAAGATTTCTAACTTCGGTGCACCGTCAAAATCCTCGACCGCTGTATCTGCATACATACCGTCGATATCGTCAAACTTTATATCGTGGGCATTCACGCCGGAAAGTCCACACTCGTCAGCCACACGACGCATCACATACGAAATACCCTTGATGACGTTATCGCCTTCCTGGTGTCCGAAATTATCGTTGATTTGTTTAAAGTTATCGATATCGAGCATCACGAGACAACCCGGAATCTTTTTCTCGGTGCACAAGGAAATACGCCGCTGGATTTCGCCACGGTTAAAGAGGCTCGAAAGCGGATCCGTAATGGCCATCAACGATAGTTTCTCGTTCGCCTCGGCCAGTTCCTGCGTCGCCGCATCGATGAATGTCGCCAAACGGTTAATCATCGAGACCTTTCCGGAGAACGACTCCTGAGCCATATCCAAGTCGTAATGTTCACCGCCACGGCCTTCTCGCATGGCAGCAATCACCAGCGTCACGTTATGCTGGTTCACGTACTCACCGGTACGCAAAAATTCACTCGAGGTATAGAAGCCCGAAGTCGCAGCAAGGCTCTGCAGCGGAAGCGTTTCGTTACTGATTTCTTCTTTGCCCCAGAACGTGCGGCGGGCAGCACAGGAGAACACCTTGATGATTTCGGGATTGAATTCGCCAATCTTTGCACCATCTTTACGGACGCTAGCCAAGATTGTCCACGGGTCTCCATACGCCAAGCGTGCCTTCACGTTTTCGTCGATATCGGCAGTCATCACGAGCGAACCATCGTCATTGCAAGAGATGGGCGCACGTAAAATATTAATTCCATGATGTTTGTAGAAGAACGGGAATTCCAACGTATTATAGAAGAAATGCTCGTCCTTCAAAATGTTCAAATAGCGGTAATAGGCATCATAAGCAGGCTTGCCATCCAATTCGTACAGCAACGCATTTTTCGCCTTTGTCACCAGAAATTCTCGACCGAGCGGTTTCCACCCCGTAATGTGCGTCGTATAAGTATGGAAATCTTCGCCACCGATCAAGAGCGCCACAACACCGCGTTCGGAATAACCCTTGACATTCGAAAAAACACAGGCGTCGTTACGGTTCAAATCCGGGTTAAATGCCCCACCACCGAATATGGCGATAGAAGGGTCTACATCCTTAAATGCATCGCAGAACGGGGTCATCGACATACCGCGGATGGTCAGCTGCAGTTCCACCGCCTTGACCCACGGGTTCGCCTTGATTTCCTGCTTGATTTCGTCCACTACACTGAGCGCCGTTTCGGCATTTAGCGTGTACTGAAGCAACTTGACCTGCGTGGTCGGATATTCAAAAATTGTGCAGACAATCGAGATAGACGCCTTGGACAGCCGCCCTTCGATAATGTTACCGTTCGTAGAACACCCCATGCAAATTGCCTTGGGGAAGCTCTGCGACACCACGTCACAGACCAGATCGATTTGTCCCCGGTCCAGGGAATCCGAATAAATCTGGAACACCACGTGTGACAACGCCTTCGATTTGCACCAAAGGTTAATCTTGTCAAGATCACGCTTTAACGAGGTTATACTATGGTAATCAAACTGGAATTGTTTCATACAAATGGCATCTCTCAACAAACACTATACAAACAAGATACCATATTATATGAGATTTGTACGAAAAAATTTTACAATACTTATTCCAAATTGGAATATTTGCACCTAAAATGGCCTAAAAAACGAATTTTTCGATGATCTCGGCAATTCCGCCATGGTTATTATCAGCCAAAGTCACGTAATCGGCGACCTCTTTTGCTACCGGAGACGCGTTCGACATGGCAATTCCCACCCCCGCAGCCTCTATCATGGGACAATCGTTCTCCTCGTCACCGACCGCAATCGTATCGGAAAGCGGGACCTTGTAAAAATCGGCCATGAAGCGCACCGCATCGCCCTTGTTGGACTTCATGTGCGAAAATTCGAGCATTTCTGGCTTGCTGAACACGTCAAAGAGCTTGCCTGCCGTCGTTTTTCGCATTTCTGCGCGGAAATCCACCAGGCTTCCATGATCAAACGGCGTAATGATATTCACCTTGATCGGCGGCTTGACCACCACATTAATAGGAACAGTCGGGGCATTCCCCGTGGCAACCCCCTCGGAACCAAAATATTCACGGATATCCTTGACCACAAGATAATCCATCTGCATAATCCGGCAATACGTCTTGAGCTGTTCCGTCTCATATTCCGAAACCACCAGGTCACCGGCATAGGTATGCGCATGCATCCCGCATTCGTGCGCCCTGTCCATAATGAACTTGACATCGTCGACCGAAATCCGCCGTGTCAGAATCGACTTTTCCGTAGCGTAGTCGTAGATGAGGCCGCCATTGAAACTCACTAAATAGAATCCCGGCTTGTCGAAGCCGTAACGTTTAGCGAGCATTTTGGCACTTGTCAGCGGACGCCCCGTGCAAAGCACCAACTTGTGGCCACATTCCAGCATTTTTGAAATTGCGGACATATCGACATCGAGAATTTGCTTGTCGTCGGTCAGGAGAGTGCCGTCAAGATCTGTAAAGAGGAGTTTCATAAGGCGGGGTTAGGGTTTATATCACATAGATTCAGCAGATGAGGGATATGGTAGTCCACCCAGTCGGGAGCATCGGGGATCGGGTTCACAAAAATGGTCGTCCAGCCACGGCGATGTGCCGGTTCCAGGTTACGGAGCGAATCTTCGAGCAGCACGATTTCCTTGGGATTTTCCGGGTAAGGAACGCCCATCGCCAAAAGCTTTTCGGCAAGCCACTTTTCCATTTTTTCATAGGCACTGTCGTGCGGTTTTCCCACCCAATCGAGCTGTTTTAAATCGAATACGCCGTCAATCGCGGAGTCAATGCCCATGTGCGCCATGCCCGCCTCGCTCCAATCGTGGCGACCATTCGTAAACACAAAATGCGGCCCCTTCAAACTTTGCAGCAAAGCCAACTTTTCGGGAGCTTTCTTGGGGTAAATCAGGTGTTCCGGTTCATGGATAAAATCAAAGAAATCATCCGGATCGGTATTGTTCATGGCCATGAGGCCCGCAAGCGTCGTCCCGAAACGTTCCAGGTAATCCGTACGGATCTTGTGCGCGGACTCGAAGTCGCCACCGACCGTTTTCTGCACAAACAGCGAAATGCGGTGGTCCAGCGAATTGATGACGCACCGTTCCTCGGTTCCGTACAAAGTCAGGTCGTAGTCGAACAGCCAAACCATAAGAAGCTAGTATCCCATAGCAAGGCCGCCTATCTGGCGTGCTAGGTAAGTCGCATAGTTATCCGTCATGCCGCTTACAAAGTCGAGCACCTGGTGGTAAGCCTCGGCCACAGTCACGCTTTGGCCGATTTTCGCCTGGCCAATGAGTCGAACGATGCGGTCGGCACGGTAAGAATTGTTACCATTCAAACGATAGTCGTAAACGCCATTGATAAAGGCGTCAAGCACCGTGGCAAGCGTCGTGTAGCTACCGACTTCAAGTTCGGTCTTGCGGCGGTCTGGGTAAATGCGTTCTACACCCAGGCGTTTTGCAATGCGAATTCCTTCCATCACTTCGGAGCGCGACAGGTTCGTCAAATGCTTGACACGTTCGCCACTCATAATCGCTTCGTAATTGTTCACGAAGGTCACCGCCACGTCGTCAATCAGGTTCTGGATGGCAAGGCCGCGCACGCTACTCAAGAAGTCGCGGAAGTTCTGGCCATTCTCCTGGAACTCGCGGTCGATATCCACATCGGGGCCACACAGGTAACTGAACATGCCGCGCACATCGCCATAACTCAAGATACCAAGTTCAATGGCGTCTTCGACATCCAAGATACTGTAGCAGATATCGTCGGCAGCTTCCATCAGGTAAACCAGCGGATGGCGCACCCACTTGCCCGTTTCGATTTCAGGAATTCCAAGCGTATAAGCAGTCACGCGATAAAGGTCCGCTTCGGTCGAGAACAGGCTTGTCGGCTGTCCAAACTTTGCCAGTTGCGGATACTTAATCATGGCACCAAGCGTCGCGTACGTAAGGCGCATACCACCATCCAAAAAGTGGTATTCCAGCTTACTCAAAATGCGGTGACCCTGCGCGTTACCATCAAAATTCTCGAAGTCGGCGATTTCGGTTTCGCTCAAGTCACGCATCGGAGCGGAATTGCGATTCTTGCGGAACCATTCGCGAATGGCGGCTTCGCCGGCGTGGCCAAAAGGCGGATTACCGATGTCGTGCGCCAGGCATGCGGACTGAACGATCGTTCCGAAATGGTATTCGTTGATGTACTTGGGCAGATACTTTTTAATCAGGTGATACACCGTAATCGCAAGGCTACGCCCCACGCTCGACACCTCGATACTGTGAGTCAAGCGGCTATGCACGTGATCGTTCACCGAAAACGGATGCACCTGAGTCTTGCGTCCAAGACGCCTAAACGCCGTCGAAAAAACAATGCGGTCGTAATCGCGATGGAAATCAGAACGGTTCGGATCCAAATCGGCGGGGTGCCCGTAACGCGTCGCAGAAAGCAAAGTATCCCATTGAAGCATGAGTCTAAAGATAGTAAATAGTGGGCTATGGCTAGGAATTAAAAAAGCCTTCCGGCGTGATTAGCGGGAAGGCGTTTGAAATTACTTTATTCGGTTTAGATCAGGCGCAGGATTTCTTGAGCGGTCTGTTCGGCAAAAGTGTTATCTTGTACAAAACGGCGCACTTCTGTCGGATTGATTCGGGCATATTCCGAAAGGGCTCGCCCAATCCCGTTTCTGATGTAGTAGTCTTCGTCCTTGGCGCAGGTCAGGCAGAACTGCCTAAGCAGCGGCCAATCGGTGCGATCCTTGTACTGAATCTGGAAAATGATCGCGCTGCGACGCACCCACACGTTCGGGTCGCGGATCCACGAGGCAATCTTTGACCGGAGGGCAGGCAAACGGAGCGCCAAATCTCCCAGAATGCAGGCTGCAAGGGTATCGACCGTATCGCGCCAGGCACGGGTCTTAATAAGCTTTTTAAGGAACGCAAGGTGCTGTCCACCGAGCAAAGCCCTGTGGCGGAACAGGTAGTCGCACGCCGCATACTGAATTTCGCGATACGGCTGCGTCCACATGTCTTCGACCCTGGCCACCAACTCGTCACCGTCTTTCGGCGGGTACTTGTCGAAAATGGGATAGGTCACCTCGCGGCGGGGAACAAGACGAATTCCGAGGAAATCGAACTGTTCACGAGCCTTCTTAGACATTTCATGCGCTTCCTCCTCATTGGAGATCGCGCGGAGAGCAAGTAATATTTCTTGTGTAAAGCGAAGCATGTATGCCAAAAATAGTCCAAAAAAAATTTTTTTTCTAGGCCTTGACAAGCATTTTTTTCATTTTTTTTTAAATTTGGCCTACATTTTTTACAATAAAATGACATTTTTCACTCTTGACAGGCGAAAAAAACACAAAAAATCAGGTTTTATGAATCAAAATTTGTCCCAAAACGCGCTTGAAATCATCGAGGTTCCCCCGGAACTCCGAGGCTTGTCCGACGACGAAATCATCCAAAATTCCATGAAAACCAGGAAGGATTTTACAGGCAAACGAAAGAACGGGGCGGCAAGGCCCTCCAAGCGGGAACGGCTGATTCAAAAACAGGAACAGGCCCGAAAAGAAACCGAAAGCATCGCTGCCGAAATATTCGGAGTGAGCTCGCACGCCCCCAAGCCGGATTCATTCGACCTGGGACTAGTTGTACCCCCCGAAGACAAACTTTCGCGCGAACAGAAGAAACTCCTGGATTCCGCATTCACCCCCCGGAGTACAGGATTTTCGAAGACGCCTTCTGTCAATTCCCTATTCTCGCACCCGGCAAGCAGCAGGCCCGAGCCACAATCCATGATTTCGGAAGCCCCCAAGCCCACTTCGGGTCGCGTACTCAAGGTTTCCTTCGGCATCAAGGGCAAGGAACAGCCAAAGGCCGTCATCGTAAACGCTGCAGACCTCGCCAAGCAACGAGCGGAAGAACGCGCCAAGAAGGTACAGGCGGCATTCAGGGCAAAACACCCCGAAGCAACGACCATGCCCGATGGAACCCCCATCAAGCGCGGTCGCGGAAGACCGAGAAAAAAACCGGTTGTGTAGAAGATAGTAGGCAGTAGGAAGTAGACAGTAGACTGTAGGCTGGTGGTTTGGTATAAAATCAGACGGACTTTGTCCGCCTTTTTATTTTAGCTATTAAAAACAAAAAACTCCTTCCCGGGGTGAGAAGGAGTTTTAAGAGGCAACGATCAGACTCGAACTGATGAATAAGGCTTTTGCAGAGCCGCCCCTTACCAACTTGGGTACGTCGCCAAAGTGAAACG
>Ga0310694_10005204_pt1 | contig 12485 bp, 6 predicted proteins | sample 174DNAGHGhighgp2_FD_203884 | JGI IMG/M metagenome (GOLD analysis project Ga0310694, IMG submission 203884) | Sheep rumen microbial communities from Palmerston North, Manawatu-Wanganui, New Zealand - 1742 DNA GHGhigh gp2 (v2) (version 2) | ecosystem: Host-associated > Mammals > Digestive system >...
CGTCCGGAGTGGATGATCATGAAGATTATTCCTGTTACTCCACCGGAGCTCCGTCCGCTCGTTCCACTGGATGGTGGACGCTTTGCTACTTCCGACCTGAACGATCTCTATCGTCGTGTAATCATCCGTAACAACCGTCTGAAGAGACTGGTGGAGATTAAGGCACCTGAGGTTATCCTCCGCAACGAGAAACGTATGCTTCAGGAGGCTGTTGACTCCCTCTTCGATAACAGTCGTAAGTCGAGTGCTGTGAAGAGCGAGAGCAACCGTCCGTTGAAGTCTCTCTCTGACTCTTTGAAGGGTAAGCAGGGACGTTTCCGTCAGAACTTGCTCGGTAAGCGTGTCGACTACTCAGCCCGTTCGGTAATCGTTGTGGGTCCTGAGTTGAAGATGGGTGAGTGCGGTCTGCCAAAACTGATGGCTGCAGAGCTCTATAAGCCGTTCATTATCCGTAAGCTCATTGAGCGTGGTATTGTGAAGACGGTGAAGAGCGCCAAGAAGATTGTCGATCGTCGTGAGCCGGTTATCTGGGATATCCTGGAGAACGTGATGAAGGGTCATCCCGTTCTGCTGAACCGTGCTCCAACACTGCACCGTCTGGGTATTCAGGCCTTCCAACCTAAGTTGATTGAGGGTAAGGCTATTCAGCTGCATCCTTTGGCATGTACAGCCTTCAACGCTGACTTCGATGGTGACCAGATGGCTGTTCACCTCCCATTGAGCAACGAGGCTATTCTGGAGGCTCAGATCCTGATGCTCCAGAGCCATAATATCCTGAACCCTGCCAATGGTGCACCTATCACCGTTCCTTCACAGGATATGGTGCTTGGTCTATACTATATCTCCAAGATACGTCCAGGAGCCAAGGGCGAGGGCTTAACGTTCTATGGTCCTGAAGAGGCTATCATCGCTCACAACGAGGGTAAGTGCGACTTGCACGCTCAAGTGAAAGTGGTGGTTGACGATATCGTTGACGGTCAGCCTGTCCGCCATATGGTAGAGACATCTGTCGGTCGTGTGATTGTTAATGGCATCATCCCTGACAAGGTCGGCTTTGTCAATAAGGTCATCTCTAAGAAGTCCTTGCGTGATATCATCGCTGCTGTGATTGAGAATGTAGGTTTTGCTGAGGCATGTGAGTTCCTCGACGGAATCAAGAACCTCGGTTACCGTATGGCCTATGAAGCAGGTCTTTCGTTCAACCTCGATGATATCATTATCCCTGATGCCAAGCAGAAACTGGTAGAGAGGGGTAATGAGGAGGTTCGTCAGATAACAGAGAACTACAACCTCGGTTTCATTACCGATACCGAACGTTATAATCAGGTTATTGATACCTGGACCCATGTCAACAATGATTTGGCAAACGTGCTGATGAAAGAGATGACGGAGGCTGACCAGGGTTTCAATGCTGTTTACATGATGCTGGATTCTGGAGCCCGTGGTTCCCGTGAGCAGATTAAACAGTTGGCTGGTATGCGTGGTCTGATGGCTAAGCCACAGAAGGCCGGTGCCGAGGGTCGTGGTACGATTGAGAATCCTATCTTGTCAAACTTCAAGGAAGGAATGTCCGTGCTGGAGTACTTTATCTCTACTCACGGTGCTCGTAAGGGTCTTGCCGATACCGCTATGAAGACGGCTGATGCCGGTTATCTGACTCGTCGTCTGGTGGATGTCTCTCACGATGTCATCATCACCGAGGAAGACTGTGGTACACTTCGTGGTTTGGTATGCACCGCTTTGAAGAATGGCGATGAGACGATTTCAACCTTGTATGAGCGTATCCTCGGTCGTGTGTCTGTACACGATGTCATCCATCCTTCTACCGGTGAGCTGATTGTTGCTGCCGGCGAAGAGATTACCGAGCCATTGGCACAGATGATCGAAGACTCTCCTATCGAGAGCGTAGAGATTCGTTCCGTGCTCACCTGTGAGTCGAAGAAGGGTGTCTGCATGAAGTGTTACGGACGTAACCTCGCTACCCGTCGTATGGTTCAGAAAGGTGAGGCTGTCGGCGTGATTGCTGCACAGGCTATTGGTGAGCCAGGTACACAGCTGACCCTCCGTACGTTCCACGCTGGTGGTGTCGCAGGTAATGCTGCTGCTAATGCCAGCATCGTTGCCAAGAACGATTCTCGTCTTGAGTTTGAGGAGCTCCGTACCGTTCCGTTCGATGAGGACGGCCGTGCTTGCGAGATGGTAGTCAGCCGTCTGGGTGAACTCCGTTTCGTGGATCCGAATACTAAGATTGCCCTTTCTACCGTCAGCGTTCCTTACGGTTCTTCTCTCTACTTCAAACAGGGAGATATTGTTAAGAAGGGTGAGAAGATTGCTCAGTGGGATCCGTTCAATGCCGTTATCGTAACTGAGTATGCTGGTACACTGAGATTCAACGATGTTATTGAAGGTATCACCTATCGTGCAGAGACTGACGAGACCACGGGTTTGACTGAGAAGATTGTTACTGAGTCGAAGGATAAGGCGAAGGTTCCTACTTGCGATGTTCTTGATAAGAACGGTGATGTCATCGGAACCTATAACTTCCCTGTGGGTGGTCACGTCGTCGTAGAGGACGGCCAGACCGTTAAGACGGGTGAAACTCTCGTGAAGATTCCTCGTGCAGCCGCTAAGGGTGGTGATATCACCGGTGGTCTGCCACGTGTCACAGAGTTGTTCGAGGCTCGTAACCCAAGTAACCCTGCCGTCGTATCAGAAATCGATGGTGAGGTGACCATGGGTAAGGTGAAACGTGGTAATCGTGAGATCATCATTACCTCTAAGACAGGTGAGCAGCGCAAGTATCTTGTATCTCTGTCTAAGCAGATTCTGGTACAGGAGCACGATGCTGTTCGTGCAGGTACCCCATTGTCTGATGGTGTTATCACACCAGCTGATATCTTGGCTATCAAAGGTCCTACCGCTGTTCAGGAGTATATCGTCAACGAGGTTCAGGACGTATACCGTCTGCAGGGTGTGAAGATCAACGACAAGCACTTCGAGATCATCGTTCGTCAGATGATGCGTAAGGTTGAGATCAACGATCCAGGCGATACCACATTCCTTGAGCAGCAGATTGTTGATAAACTCGACTTTGCTGAGGAGAACGACCGTATCTGGGGTAAGAAGGTTGTCGTAGATGCCGGTGACTCAGAGAACCTGCAGAAGGGACAGATCGTTACGGCACGTAAGTTGCGTGACGAGAACTCCAGTCTGAAGCGTCGTGACCTGCGTCTTGTTCAGGTGCGTGATGCTGTGGCTGCAACGTCTACCCAGATTCTCCAGGGTATTACCCGTGCTGCTCTGCAGACCAAGAGCTTCATGTCGGCTGCTTCCTTCCAGGAAACGACGAAGGTGCTCAACGAGGCTGCTATTCGTGGTAAGGTAGATAACCTCGAGGGAATGAAAGAGAACGTGATTTGCGGTCACCTGATTCCCGCTGGTACTGGTCTGCGTGAGTTCGATAAGATTATCGTAGGCTCAAAGGAAGACTATGATCGCATCTTGGCCAACCGCCGCAATGTGCTCGACTTTGCTGATGAAGCTACTATTGACGAGTAGTAAGTGTTTATACATGATATGAGAAGGGGCGCTGTCGTAGTGACAGCGCTCCTCTTTTTTGTAGAATTTTGTGTCGTTCTCTGTAGTCGTCTTTCACGTTAAATCGTATTAATAATGTGAGAAAATAAAGGGAAATGGTGGCAGTCTGCGGAAAAATGTGTATTTTTGCACGCAATAAAAATTAAAAGGTTCAATTTATGTCATCATTTATTGCAGATAAAATCGTGATGGACGGCCTTACATTCGATGACGTCCTGTTGATTCCCGCCTATTCAGAGGTGTTACCCAAAGCGGTAGAGCTCAAAACTCGTTTCTCGCGGAATATCCAGTTAAACGTGCCTTTCGTGACGGCAGCGATGGATACTGTGACTGAGTCGCAGATGGCGATTGCTATTGCCCGTGAGGGAGGTATTGGTGTGATTCACAAGAATATGTCTATCGAGGAGCAGGCACGTCAGGTGGCCATTGTGAAAAGAGCAGAGAACGGTATGATTTACGACCCTGTCACTATCATGACGGGTTCTACCGTACAACAAGCATTGGATATGATGGCTGAGTATCATATCGGCGGTATTCCTGTGGTAGACGATCAGAACCGTTTGATGGGTATCGTCACCAACCGTGACCTGCGTTTCGAGCGCCGTTTGGATAAGAAAATCGATGAGGTCATGTCCAAAGACCATCTGGTAACCACTCATCAACAGACCGACTTGACTGCTGCTGCACAGATCCTGCAGGAGAACAAGATTGAGAAACTGCCTGTTGTCGACAAGGATAATCATCTGGTGGGACTGATTACCTATAAGGATATCACGAAGGCCAAAGACAAACCGATGGCTTGCAAGGACGAGAAAGGTCGTTTGCGTGTGGCTGCCGGTGTTGGCGTTACTGCAGACACTTTAGAGCGTATGCAGGCTCTCGTTGACGCAGGTGCCGATGCGATTGTGATCGATACCGCTCATGGTCACTCCAAATCAGTCATCGAAAAACTGGTGGAAGCCAAGAAGTCATTCCCTCAGATTGATATCGTTGTAGGCAACGTAGCCACAGGTGAGGCTGCCAGAATGTTGGTCGATCATGGCGCTGATGCTATCAAAGTGGGTATCGGTCCAGGCTCTATCTGTACCACGCGTGTTGTTGCTGGCGTGGGCGTTCCTCAGTTGAGTGCTGTCTATGATGTGTATTGTGCGCTGAAGGGTACTGACGTGCCTCTGATTGCCGATGGCGGTCTGCGTTATTCCGGTGATATCGTAAAGGCAATCGCTGCTGGCGGTAGCTGTGTGATGATTGGTTCACTGGTAGCAGGTACTGAGGAAAGTCCAGGCGACACCATTATCTACAATGGACGTAAGTTCAAGAGCTATCGTGGTATGGGCTCTCTGGAGGCTATGGAACAGAAGCACGGCTCTAAGGATCGCTATTTCCAGAGTGATACCAAGGAGGTGAAGAAACTCGTGCCAGAGGGTATCGCAGGACGTGTTCCTTACAAGGGAACGGTGCAGGAGGTTATCTACCAGCTGGTAGGCGGTCTTCGCTCCGGTATGGGCTACTGTGGCGCAGAAAGTATCGAGAAGCTGCACAACGCGAAGTTCACACGAATCACAAATGCGGGTGTTAACGAGAGTCATCCTCACGATATCACCATTACGAGTGAGGCTCCTAACTACAGTAGACCTAACGATTAACGATAAGACGAATTCACAATGATGAGAAAAATAATGATAGCCGCTATGCTGTTGACGGCATATGTGACTTCAGCCCAGACAATAGACGATCCCGTTATCATGCGGGTGAACGGACAACCGGTATTACGTTCTGAGTTCGAGTATTCTTTCAATAAGAACAATGCCGATGGTGTGATTGATAAGAAATCGATAGAAGAGTATGTCGACCTGTTTGTCAACTACAAATTGAAGGTGGCAGCCGCTTTAGATGCTCATTTGGATACGCTGTCTTCGTTCAAGAAAGAGTTTGCAATGTATCGCGATCAGCAGATTCGTCCCACATTGATAACCGACGATGATGTGGAGGCAGAGGCACGTAAGATTTATACCAGCACCCAGCAGCGTATTGATGCGGGCGGCGGTCTGCGCGACTTGTCGCATATTCTCCTCCGTCTCTCACAGAAAGCTACAGATGCCGAGGAGAAGACGGTCAAGGAACGTATCGATTCTATCTATCAGGCTCTTGTCGCAGGTGCCGACTTTGCCGATATGGCCAAGCGCTTCTCTGCTGATGGTTCGGCAGCTAAGGGTGGTGAACTGGGTAAGGTACAGAAGGGTGTTACTGTCAAGGAGTTTGAGGATGCTGCTTTTGCTTTGAAGAAAGGCGAGATCAGTCACCCCGTTCGTACTCCGTTCGGCTGGCATATCATCAAGATGAACGACCAACAGATGTTCTTTCCCTACGACTCTGTAAGAACTGATATCCTCAGGTTTATTGAGCAGCGTGGTATCCGAGAGGGTATTATCGATGGTAAGTTGGATCAGATGGTGAAAGCCTCTGACGGAAAACTGACGAAGGAGTCCATTCTCGATCAGCGTGCCGATTCCCTGTGTGCAGTGGATGGTGAGATGTCTAATCTCATCCGTGAATACCACGACGGACTGCTGTTGTATGAAATCAGTAATAAGCATGTATGGGACAAGGCGGCCAAGGATGAGGCTGGTCTTGAGCAGTTCTTTAAGAAGAATAAGAAGAAGTATGTGTGGTCAGAACCTCGTTATAAGGGAATGGCTTATCATGTGAAAGAACAGGCCGACGTGAAAGCTGTGCGCAATTGTGTGAAGGGGTTGCCTTTCGCTCAGTGGGCTGAGGCGTTGCGTACCACTTTCAATAACGATTCCGTCATCCGCATCCGTGTGGAGAAAGGTATCTTCAAGAAGGGCGATAATGCCTTGATCGACCGTGAGGTGTTCAAGAAGGATACCACTGTGGTGGCAACCAAGGGCTATCCCATTGATGCCGTCTATGGAAAGATGTTGAAGAAAGGTCCCGAGGACTATACTGACGTGAAGGGACTGGTGGTGGCCGACTATCAGGAAGCTCTTGAGAAGGAGTGGGTGGCCGAGCTACGCAGAAAATATAGCTTTGAAGTCAATCAAGAGGTCCTAAAGACCGTAAATCATCACGAGAAGTAACATGAGATTATTCAAAAAGATACAAGTGGCCTGTTGGGTGATAGCCCCTGTATTGGGTGCTACCGCTATGGGTTCGCATGCAGTTATGAACCCTATGACGGCTGATCAAGACAGTGTCGTTACTCAAAAGCCCGTTGAGCAGAAACTGCATCCGCAGAGTGTTGTCGATGAGGTGATCTGGGTGGTTGGCGATGAGGCCATCCTCAAGTCTGATGTGGAGATGTTGCGCTTGCAGGCTGCCCAGGAGGGAACACGCTGGAATGGCGATCCCGACTGTGCGATCCCTGAGCAGATAGCTGTACAGAAACTCTTTCTTCAGCAGGCTGCCATCGATAGTATCGAGGTGTCTGAGTCGGAGATATCCTCTGGTATCGATCAGCAAATCAACTACTGGATAGAGATGGCTGGCTCTAGAGAGAAGCTGGAGGAGTATAAGAACCAGACGATTGCACAGATGCGTGCCGACTTGCATGACGATTATCGTGATCGTCAACGGGTACAGAAGATGAAGGAGCATCTGGTGAAGGATATCAAGGTGTCTCCTGCCGAGGTGCGCCAGTATTTTAAAGACCTGCCACAAGACAGCCTTCCCTTTGTTCCCACGGAGGTAGAGGTACAGATTATCACCATGACCCCAAAGGTTGAAGCCGAGGAGATCAATCGTGTGAAGGATGAGTTACGTGAGTACACCGACCGTATCAATAAAGGCGAGGCCTCGTTCCAGACACTTGCCCGTTTCTATTCCGAAGACCCGGGAACCGCTCGTCGTGGTGGTGAGGTAGGTCTTACTGGTCGTGGAACGCTCGATCCAGCTTTTGCTAATGTTGCCTTCAATCTCACCGACCCCACTAAGGTGTCGAAGATTGTAGAGTCGGAGTTTGGCTTCCATATTATCCAGTTGATTGAGAAACGTGGTGACAAGGTGAATGTACGTCATATCCTCCGTAAGCCACAGGTGTCTGTAGCGGCTGAGGTACAGGCCATCAATCGCTTGGACTCTGTCGCTAATGATATCCGTAATGGAAAATTCACCTTCGAGGAGGCTGCCACTGTGCTCTCCGATGATAAGGATACACGTAACAACTATGGTTTGATGTCTAATATCACCCAGGAAGGTCGTACGTCGAAGTTCCGCTTGCAGGACCTTCCCGCTGAGGTGGCCAGAGTGGTTGACACGATGGCTGTAGGACAGGTTTCTGAACCCTTCCAGATGATTAACAGTCGAGGTAAGAACATCTGTGCCATCGTGAAGTTGAAGAATAGGGTAGAGGGTCATAAGGCCGTCATCACCGAAGATTTTCAGGTCATGAAGGAAGTGGTGCTTGCCAAGCGTCGTAATGATGTCATCCACGACTGGGTGGTCAAGAAGATCAAGAATGTGTATGTGCGTATCAACGACGACTATAAGAACTGTAACTTCGAGTACGAAGGTTGGGTGAAATGAGTATACGGGGAATCGCAGACCGACTGTTTAGCGGGCATAGAGTCATCCTGATGGTGATTTTATGCCTGTTTGGACTTTGTGTGATGCAATCCGCAGGACAGAAAGGTAAGCGTTCCCGTCGACAGAAGGCTAAAGTAGAAGATAAGCGAGTCTACCTGATTCATGCCGACCAGCTTCGCTTCGACCAGTTCAGTGCCCATCCTGATGCACAGATCCTGAATGGTAGCGTACATTTCCGTCATAAGGGAGCCAGTCTGTATTGTGACAGTGCCTACTTTTACGAGGCTTCCAACTCCTTTGAGGCTTTTGGTCATGTGAAGATGTATCAGGGCGATACGCTCTCTCTGTTCAGCGACTATGCCTATTATGACGGCAACGAGGAGATTGCCCGTGCCCGTTATAATGTGGTGATGAAACATCGTAAGACCACCCTCTATACGGATAGTCTCGACTACGACCGTATGTATCACTTTGGCTATTTCTTCGAGGGAGGAAAGATGATCGACCAAGGGAGCGTGCTCACCTCCGACTGGGGCGAGTATAACACGCAGCAGAAACAGGCTATCTTCTATTATGATGTCAAACTCAACAACAAGAAGTTCCGCCTGACCACCGACTCTCTGTATTATGATACCAAGACATCGTGGTCGCACGCTGTAGGGCCGTCGCGCATCTACTCAGGCGACAGCCGTATCTATTCCGAGGACGGCTATTATAACACCAAGACAGATAAGGCCCAGTTGTATGGTCGTTCGATTCTCAATGACAAGGGACGCACCCTCGTGGGCGATAGTGTCTTCTATAGTCAGGAGGGCGACAGTGAGGCGTTTGGTAATGTTGTCTATAACGATAGCACCAACAAGAATATGCTCAAGGGCGAGTATTGCTTCTATAACGAGAAGACCGGATATGCGATGATGACCGATCGGGCTGTATCTATCGATTATTCCCAGGGCGACTCCCTATTCATGCATGCCGATACCCTGAAGGTTTTCACCTTCTATATCAATACCGACTCCGTCTATCGTAAGGTACATGCCTACCATAAGGTACGTGCCTATCGTACGGATGTGCAGGCCGTCTGCGACTCTCTGGTATATAACACCAAAGATTCCTGTATGGTGATGTATCGCGATCCTATTGTGTGGTATAACAACCAACAGGTGTTTGGCGAGCGTATCGAGGCCTATATGAAGGACTCTGTGATGGATCGTGCCTATGTCATCGGACAGGCGTTCGTTGCCCAACAGATGCCTGACAGCATCCACTTCAACCAATTATCGAGTAAGGAACTCCACACCTTCTTCCGCAAGGGAAAGGTGAGGGAGATACAAGCCATCGATCATGTGCTGACCATTTACTATCCTGTCGATGAGGCTGATAGTTCGTTGGTAGGCATGAATAATATGGAGACCACCCTGTTGAAGATCTTCATGAACGACGGACACCTTGAACGAATCTGGGCACCCAGCTCCGAGGGAACGATGTACCCGATGACGCAGTTGCCGCCTGATAAGGTGTTCCTGCCTGGCTATCAGTGGTTCGACTATATCCGTCCGCTGAACAAGGAGGATATCTTTGTCTGGCGACCCAAAAAGGAAGGAACAGAACTGAAGAAACAGCCTGAGCGGCGTGAGGCTCCTTTGCGTCATCTGTCGGCAAAGGGTGGGGCAGCAGAAATCAAAAAGGAGGTGAAAGATGAGTGACATCATACAGTTACTACCCGATTCCGTAGCCAACCAGATTGCTGCGGGTGAGGTTATCCAGCGTCCTGCATCGGTCATCAAGGAGTTAGTGGAGAACGCTGTCGATGCGGGTGCTAAGACCATCCACGTGTCGGTGGTTGATGCTGGTCGCACGTCGATAGAGGTTATCGACGACGGACGGGGTATGTCTGAGACCGATGCCCGTCTGGCTTTCGAGCGTCATGCGACCTCCAAGATCCGTCAGGCTGATGATCTGTTCGCCCTTCATACAATGGGTTTCCGTGGTGAGGCACTCGCTTCTATCGCTGCTGTGGCTCAGGTGACGCTCACCACTCGTATGGCCGACGATGAGGTGGGTACCCAACTCTGTATCGCTGGTTCTAAAGTACAGTCGCAGGAGCCTGTAGCTTGCGCTGTAGGTAGCCGTTTTACTGTCGAGAACCTGTTCTTCAATGTCCCTGCCCGTCGTAAGTTCCTCAAGGCAAACTCCACTGAGCTGGGACATATCATGGATGCTTTCGAGCGCATTGTCTTGGTTTATCCTGAGATATCCTTTACGATACATAGCAACGGCACGGAAGTACTCAATGTAAGAGCAGGCTCCCTGAAACAGCGTATCGCCGATGTCTTCGGCAAGCGTTATGTGCAGGAACTGTTGCCTGTCAACGTTGAGACGACGATGTGTAAGATTACAGGTTTCACAGGCAAACCCGAAGCTGCCAGGAAGAAAGGCGCCCATACATTCTTCTTTGTCAATGGCCGTTATATGCGTCATCCTTATTTCCATAAGGCGGTGATGGAAGCCTATGAGCGGATGTTGCCCACAGGTATGCAGGTGCCTTACTTCCTCTATTTTGAGGTGGTTCCTGCTGATATCGATGTGAATATCCACCCTGTGAAGACAGAGATCAAATTCGAGAATGAACAGGTCATCTGGCAAATCCTGATGGCGGCTGTCCGTGATGCGATTGGAAAATTCTGCGAGGTTCCCACCATCGATTTCGATACCAAGGGAAAGCCGGAGATTCCTGTCTTCGACCCTTCGCGCCGTTCGGCCACACCACCGTCCCTCGAATACAACCCTTCCTATAACCCGTTCAAGGAACGTTCGCGGTCGGCTGTCAAACCACTCGACCACTGGACCGACCTGTACGATGGAATCAGGAAATCTCCACAGGAGGCGGATCAGTCGCTCTTCGAACCCTTAGATGAGAATTCTGTGTCAGCGCCTGCCGACAAGATCATCGAGGAGCGTTCGCCTGCCCATTATCAGTACAAGGCAACGTATATCATGACAGCAGTAAAATCGGGCTTGATGGTCATCGACCAGCACAGGGCTGATGTGCGTATCCGTTATGAGCGTTACCTGAAGATGTTGGAGGAGAAGACCTCTACGCCCCAGCGTATGCTCTTCCCAGAGATCATCCAGTTTTCTCCCTCTGAGGGTGTCGTCGTACGTCGCATCCTTCCAGATCTGGCAGCGATGGGTTTCGAGCTTTCCGATATGGGTCAGGATGCCTATGCGCTGAATGGGGTGCCTGCTGGATTGGAGGGTATCAACTATGTGACACTTGTGCGACAGATGGTGAGCGATGCCACTGAGAAAGAGCGTGCTATGGGAAAGGAACTCTACCAGGCGCTGGCGCTGAGTATGGCGCGTCATGCTGCCATTCCCCAGGGACAGATCCTGAACAATGAGGAGATGGAATACTTGGTCAACGAGCTCTTTGCTTGTTCCAACGTCAACTACACTCCCGACGGCAAGCCCGTCTTGTGTATCCTTCCCCAGCAAGAAATAGAACAGTTATTAGCATAAAAACAAGATGATGAAGAAAATTCTTTTGATGAGTCTGTTGACGGCTTGTACCCTCTGTGCATGGTCACAGGAGGCTTCGCCGCAGTCTAAATATGGAGTGGTAACCAATGCTTTCTGGAGCAACCTGTTTGTGCAGGCCGACGCTACCTGGAGTCCACGTAATCATTTTGGCGGTTCATTGGCCTTGGGAAAGTGGTTTACGCCAGGTATTGGTGCCCGTGTGAAGATGACAGGAGGAAAGTATTGGATGTTTGGTGCCCAGACATTGTTCAACTTTACCCATCTCTTTAAGGGCTACAACGAGAAGCGTCGTTGGGACATCGCGCCTTATCTGGGCATCTCGATGGCTCGTGCGATGAAGGCCAACCGTAATGCGGTGGGTGCCACCTTCGGACTCCTGAATCAGGTGCGTGTAGCGCGTCGCTGGGCTGTCAACGTCGATGCCAGCTATGCCATTTACGCCAATTCCCTGCCCAAGAACAAGATTTTTACCCTCGAGGTGGGACTCACCTATTATATAGGGAAGACCAAGTGGAATAAAGGTACGGACGCAGAGTCGGTGAACGAGATGAATCAGATGGAGATTGATGCGCTGAATGCCCAACTGGAAGACTTGAAGATGGAAAACGAGTCACTTCGTCAGCAATTAGAGGAGAAAAGCGAAAAAAATCAAAAATAATTGCGAAAAAATTTGGTGGTATCAAAAAAACACCTTACCTTTGCATCCGCTTACAAGATAAAACGCCTGTAAGTCGCTTCATGAAAGAAGTAGGGCGCTTAGCTCAGCTGGTTTAGAGCATCTGCCTTACAAGCAGAGGGTC
>Ga0310694_10005205_pt1 | contig 12485 bp, 16 predicted proteins | sample 174DNAGHGhighgp2_FD_203884 | JGI IMG/M metagenome (GOLD analysis project Ga0310694, IMG submission 203884) | Sheep rumen microbial communities from Palmerston North, Manawatu-Wanganui, New Zealand - 1742 DNA GHGhigh gp2 (v2) (version 2) | ecosystem: Host-associated > Mammals > Digestive system...
CAGAAACCGCCTCTGAATATGTTGCATACACATCCGATTGTGCGAAATTAAGAGTAAATCTTAATGCCACCGAGAATGCTGAATCGAGCATGGAAGGTGTTACGATGGTCGTAGATTCATCATCCGTACTTGTATTCTTGAATGTGATAGCAACAAAATCATAATCGTGATAATCTTCATCAAAAGTAAAAGGTGTTGCTCCTGATGAGTTATCAGCTATCGTAGTCTTTGAGAAGATAGGCTCTTCGGAAGAACCGCCACCACCTAAACAAGCGAACCAAGCCATTATCTCACCTCCACCTTAACTCCCAAATCAAAATTCATAGGAGTAAATGTTATGGTAACAATACCTGCAACTGATTGCCTTCTCTGCGGAACAACACCATCGACATTCGTATAAAAATCAAGAGTGCTATCAGCCGTTATTGAAGCATCTTGAAAAGTGATAGTCGTTTCTCCTGCTTCGAGTGTGCCGATCAATTCAACAACACCTGCCTTGACTATCTTTTTAGGTGTAACAGAAATAGGCTGATAACTTCCATCAACCAATTTCGTAGCTTCGAGCAATGTTGTGTCTCCATCAGGTATTCCTGCGGCTAAATCTTCAATGTTTGCATATTCATCAGCCATTTTCTTCTTCTCCTTCATATATTATTCTTATTCTGCCATCGGATGTCTTTCTTATTCTTCCATCGGATGTCGTTCTTATTATTCTCGAAAGTGATTTATTCATATCGATATTAACACTCTCTGTGAATCTCTCTGTAAGAACTGTCTGACCAAGAGTAAGAGGCTCAAATTCATCCGTAAGATTGATGTTCCCATCACCGCCTGCAGAAGCATCCATCTTCTGTCCCATGAGCATCGCACGAAGATCACCTATACCGATAGATGCCGAGCCTCCGTTAATCAAGGCTCGTACTTCCCATGTATGACTACCGCCTGCACTCACATTCAGAAGATAGTAATCGTCTTTGAACATATGATACCCATCTTCGGAATACGTATTCACAGGCTCGAAGGCTTCAAGATCGCCATCATAGTAATAATGGAGTGTTACCTCCTGCGTATCAGAAACCAATTCAGAGAGGATCTTGAACTCATGCCAAAGTGTTAATGTTGTTTCTTCTGCAACAGCAAACTCGATGCGATACAGCGAGGTTTCCTCTGTTGTCAATTCTATCTCCTCGGCATTGATATACGGATAGTAAGAAATGCCGTTCGATTTACTGTTTCTCGCATTCTGTGAGATAGCCTTATCGTTTGCCGATCTCGCTCCATTCAAGGAAGGATTCTTGCCGTACCCCTTCAATGTCGCACCTTTGCGATACGAGAAATCTATCCTCATGACACAGCATTTTGAATTATTCGCAATGCCATTAGGGAAGGAGATAACATCGCCTAAATCGAAGGCAGGATCAAGTAATGAGGATGAAGTAAACGGCACATAACGAAGCTTCTGAACCGCATTCAGAATGGCTGTCCTCTGTGCGTCCTTTACCGATTCAACACCATACTGCAAAAGAGGATTTGCACCGATATCGAGAGTCAATCCGTCATCAGGTGTGACCGAGTAATAGCTTACTGTTCCTTCCTCGGTATTGCTTACCTTGATAGCTGTGTACTTTGTCGAGAAATCCGACCATGTGCCACCCTTGAAGCGGTCATTAATATCGAGAGAAAGAACCGGAGTTTCCGACCAATTACGGAAGACCAATCTACCAAGCCTGTCTATCGTTGCGAAGCCACCGATTGTAACAGCAATCCATGAGATTAAATCTCTCCAAGTTTCGATATCGTTATCAGGATATACACCAAGAGTCTGATTACCATTAGGCAATGCCGCCATCTCTTCTGCGTTCATACCGAGTGTGACACCGCATGATTGACAAGCGAGCAAAGCGAAGCCGTGAAGAGTGCCTGTTGATGATCCTATCATTGCAGGCTTATCGAACTTCTGCATATTGTCATAGGCAACGATATCAACACCAAGAGCAGAGTGATTTGATTCAGCAATCGTATAAGGCTTTAGAGGAACATCCTCCCAAACACCGCTGCTTACTTCAAGACCGATAGTAAGATTGATTACTCTGTCCTTCCAAGTGCCTCTCGGAATCTGGTCTGTAATCGATTTGAGGAATGTCAAATTCATTTTCCCTACAAACACACCGCCGAGCTTTATATCCGCTGATTTAACGGCAATATCAGTATAAGAGAAAGAGTTTCCGAGGATATCGTTCTCGGTAAATGGAACCGAACCGATTGTTCCTCGAATCCTCCTTCTCTTTTTGCTGACAGATTTCAGTTTGTTTATGTAAGCCTGTGAAACAGAATACATATCAGAATTCCTCTATATTAAACGATACTTCCCATACACCTGTGACAGCCTTCAAATCTTCCGAATGCTTCACCTTCTTGTACTTAAAGCCTGTAAGACGAACTGTTCTCGTCTCATAGCCATGAAGAAGAGGCGAATACTGTTTGAAGGTCACAGAATCGTGATTCTTATGCAGATCATAGAAGAAGGCTACCCATGTATCGTCTGCCACTTTCATCTTCACGGAAGCGGAAAGCTTGTCGGTACGGATAGTCTGAACGATATCCATACCACCTTCACTTTCATGAGTTTCATCGATGTTATTCGGTGAATTATCGATGTCAGGGAAGAAAGGCACAGCCGTATTGTCAAACATAGGTGGATAAAGAGTTAAATCTATAGCCATCTGTTATGCCCTCCCTCCGGATATGAAGTCTGATCTCTGATTAGAGTCTATCACATATTCATCGAATTTCTCATTACCGAAGTAAGCCTGTACCACAATCGGAGGCAGATTATTCATTACATTCCCGGTTGCTTCCATAGAAGGCATTCTGTCCGCTACATATCCACTCATGTTATTCATAGCAAGACCGATAGTAGGAAGATTCTCTTCGATGCCGCTTGCGAAGAGGTCTATCATGTCGGGGGCAAAAGTCGAGAAGTTACTTAAAGCACCCACATCCGGTTCCGAAAAGTGAATATAACTTGCCACAGTTTCAGCAAATCCGCTCATTGCCGAGCCGATACTCGAAATGCCATTCGTGATACCGCTAACGAAATTGGTAACCAAATCTCCTGCCCATGTGAGTGCATTATCGGCAAGATTAGTAAACCACTCGGAAATCTCATCCCACCAGCCTCCAAGAGCCGTCATAGCATCATCGATTCCGCTTGTGAACCAATCTTTAATATTCGTCCACATTTCACTAATATTATTTCCAACATTAGTGATCCACTCGGTCAAGCCTGTTATGAAATCAGAAAAACTCTGGCTTACATAATCGCCGATAGCTGTAATACTTCCCACGATCTCATCATGGCTCATTCCCATCATGCCACCGATTAAATCGAAAACGAGCAACGCAAGGTCGCCCAGTAATAATCCAATAGTTTCAAGGACTTTCGGGAATTCAGAAATCGTTACTTGAATGCTGTTAGCCATTATCTGAGGAATTACAGCCGCAATCATTGGCGCAGCTTGAACAAGACCGTCGGCAATAGCCAAGATGAGCTGTAAACTCAAATCGATCAGCATCTGAAGATTTGTAGGATCTGTTAATAATGTAACAAGCTGGACGATCAATTCAGTTGCCGCTGTTATCAATGCAGGAGCATTCTCAATCAAAAAATTACCTATCATCTCAATAATCTGCATTGTGACATCGATCAATTCCGTTAATCCGTCTCCTTCGGTTGCGCTCAAGAAACTATTAACCAATGTTTGAAGTACATCAAGAGCCGCCTGCGTCAATTCGACAGCATTGTCGACCAAAGCAGATCCAATCGCACTAATTATCTGTCCTGCCACTACAATTAAGGATGGGATGAGACCTACAATTGCCGGGATTATCTGATTAAGAATATTCGGCAAACGGCTCGTTATCGCACTCAAAATATCAGGAAGATTATCAGCCACAGCTACCACCAAAGTAGTCGCTGCATCCAAAAGAGACGGCAAAACTGTATCAATCAATGTCGGGAGCTGTTCGGAAATAACAGGTGCAATCTGTTCAATGAGGCTTGCAATTCCGCCGAGAGCCTGTTCTACAATCGGTGAAACATTATTCACTACCGCCATTGCCGATGTAACTACATTATCAATAAGCGAGCCAAGGTCTGCATTCTCATTACCGAGACCTGCAATAAGGTTCTGCCATGTACTTTGAAGCATCGCCATAGAACCTTGAATTGTACTCATGGCTTCGTTAGTTGTAGTTCCTGCTATGCCCATATATTCGTTATACACGGACATTGCGTTTACGAAGTTGTCGTAATCGTAATTTCCTTCTTCGACCGTAATATTCAATCTCTCTTGAATATCGGTCATTGAAGCCATAGTGTTTATCAATTCCTCATAGCCAGACTTTGTTCCTGCAAACTGTCCTGCTGTGAGCGTATCGATAGTCTGATATAAACCTCTCGAAACGGATGTGTAGATCTGTGATACTTCATCCATCGTATAACCATATGTATTGGCTATATCAGACATATCACCTATGGCTCTATCTGCATACTGTGCCGCCAACTCGCTGTTATTATCAAGCGAACCAAGTAAAGCACCACTCAATGTCGTTACAGTTGACATATATTCATTGACACCGAGACCTGCTGTTCTCCATGCGTTATTTGCATTATCGAGAACAAGTTGCTGTGTTGCTTCTAAAGAGTGATACTGTTGCTCGATTTCTTCAAGAGATAAATCGGTTTCTCCGAGACTTGCTCTGTACTCGTCAAGGCTTTGCCCTGCCGTACCAAAAATCTTTCCGATACCACCGACCATCTGTTCATATTCAGCATACGAATTGACCGCCTGTGTGGTTAAGTTGACAACACCTGTTGCCGCCGCACCAAGAGCAGCACCCGATGCCGCACCTAATGCACCGAGACCTCTTGCTATACCGCCTCCGACAGTCGAGAGCATTCCTCTCGCTCTGCCAAGACCATCCTCATACTCGGAACTGTCAAGACCGAGCTTTGCAAATAATTCAAAAACATTCATATAATTACTCCTCGAATCGTAATCCTGCGTTATTCATTACATCAAGGAATATTTCATCACCTGTTCTGTTATCCTGCTTATTCTTATCAGGATGCAGTAATGAATAATATCGAGGATATTCTGTGCCTTCCTTCAGGAAACCTCGTGCTAATAAAGAAAGGGTATCGGACATATATATCCTATATGCCTCGACACCCTGCTTTTCTTTATACTTCGCCACAAAGTATTGAATAAAAGGCTTTAGTTCTCTTCTGCCTCTGTATTCTCCGTAGCAGAGCCAGAATGAGGCTTCGAATTCATGTCCGTCTGTCCCTGCGAAGTAAAAAGGCTTTGCATCTGTGGATCATTCATCAGTTCGAGAAGTTTCATCGGTAATGTCAAGACATTGACCTTCTTCTTATACTCTTCGACAGGCTCTTTCTCGATGCCTGCAAGAACTTCGATCACTTCCTTTGGATGATTCTTAAGGATAGGCTTGATATACGCAACCGGAGCAATTTTCTTGCCCTTGTTATCAGATACAAGCTTCCTCATATCTTCATCACCAAGAATAGCCGTAAGAGGCTCGATGATATCAGCCAAAATCTCAATCGCTTCTTCGCCTTTATAGTCGGACAGTTTCATAAATTAGCCTTCTCCTTATCCTTCTGCTTCTGTTACGATAACTGTGCAAGTATCATTATAGGTAACTCCATCCTGCGTAATCGATGCAGTGATGATCGTATTTCCTTCAGCCTCACCTGTAACAACGCCGCCTGAAACAGATGCGATATTCGAATCAGCTGAAGACCAAGTTACTGTAACACCTGCAGGAACAGTATTTGCAGTCAAGGTTACTGTTGAGCCATCAGCAACAGTTGCGGAATGAGAATTAAGAAGGATGCTCGGTGTTACCACCTCATTTCCCTGCTTGATATATACCTCATAAGGAACTGTGTCCTGATTAGCCATCGAGTAATGCCCCATGTAGTTGAATGCGAACTGTCCCTTGCCCTTATCGGTACTCTTGATCTGGAATCCGCTTGTGTTAAGAACATTGAGCATATGAATAGCACAATAGCCTGCATTCGCTCCTGTGTTGACATCGGAATAGTCTCCAATCCACCACATATCGGTAAAGTCAGTAGCAAGCAGATCATTACGAGGTACGATGTGAGTTGTATCTTGTGCATCAACATCAGCCGCTGCAGAAAGTGACTTGGCTGTTGCAACATTGACAGTTACGAATGTTCCTGCCATTGTTACCTCACGGCTATCAAGCTTCTTCAACTCCATCGTGTTCTTCGGGCAGTTATCGATATCTTCACCGAAATCAGAGAATGTCGGTGCATCGTTGAAAGTAAGACCGCCTGTCGTAGCACCGATAAGGTCTCCGATCACACCCGTTGCAGGTGTGAATGTCTTAACAAGAATTCCGGCATTGAGCTGAATATTCTTGAATGTATCTACAGGTATCTGTGTATACTTCATTATTTTTTCCTCCTGTTAATAATCAGTGAAGAAATTAACTGATATATTCAGTATTATTCTTCGTATACTTGGATCTCCTTCTTCGCTCATATGTTGCGAAAATGGGGATCCTTTGTTAATGAACATACCACCATCATCAAGGCGGATTATGCTCATATCTTTGATGTACTTTGATATCCGGTTAGAGAGCAGATCAGATCTTTCCCACGATGTATTCTTATCCCAGATTGATGCTGTAACTGTCAATATATCCTCAATATCGCCTGTCAATACTTGATAAGTGATATACGGATACTTTGATTCTGCTACGCCTGCATCTATCAATTTCTGAATAGTATCATCATCGGGGACAGTATTTTCCTCGAAAGCAAGTACACCAAACCTGCGCCAGAATGAGTTGTATGCCTGCTGCTTATTCATTTAGGTAACTCCCATTCTTCTGCCTCGACCGCTCTTAAATCAAGTCCTGCGATCTTTGGTGTCTTGTTATCCTTACCATCTGACATAATTTGGAAATACTTTCCATCGCTTTCACGAACTATCACCTGCGGGAATTGCAGAACTACAGAACGCTTGGTCATAATAGTGTATCTTGTCTTTACACCTTCCTGCGCCGCTATTCTTGCTGTGGTGGAATCATCGAATGAATAACTTGCCTGAAATGGCGCACCTTTTACGTAATCGGTAACAACGCTACCATAATCATCAAGTCTTGTAACCTTATCTATAATATAGGAATCTTCCATTGAATCATATACAAGGCTCATAGATTCGGTAATCTCCTCCACTTATTCAATCTTGATGCAAAAACACCCTGCCAAGAATTAGAATCCGCTTCACCATTGGAACCGGATGATGCATTTTTGGCATATGAATAATTCGAATAACTCTCTGATGTGTAAGGGGACATAGCAGGTGAGTCAACATTTCCGTATTTCTCCTGCCATGCAGCAATATCCGAGGCAAGGTCAATGACAGCCTGTGGGACTGCCATCGACCATATTTCACCCTCGAATTTTTCATCTATCAGATCCGTTGCAGGATACTTGTGAACGCCCTCATTAAAGATACTGTTCTTAATACGGAAGTATTGACCCTCCTGTAAGAAATCCGCAGTAAACGTACCACCGCTAATGGTGAGTTTTACTTTTCTCTTCGTCCTCCAGAAGTAGTTATTTATTTCTTCACATATCTCGGTCAGTATCTTTTCCATTCATCAACCCTCGCCGCCTTCATCCTCATCAGGCTCAGCAGTGTCGTTCTGAACAACAGAAGCAATCCAGAGGCTTGAAGGATTGTAGAGAACAGGCATGAACAGACCGCTCGCCTTTGTCCACAGAACAGCAGGATCATTCTCTGACCACTGTGAAATATAGACATAAGGACTAACCTCGCTGTTATTTCCGCTGATGAAGTTAGGAAGATCTACTTCCGGAGGATCACCCCACAGACCGATACCAAGCCTGCCGCTCGGTGCAGAAGCGAAGAATGTGATCTTATCAGCAGGGAAGTATCTCTTGTTGGTGATAACAGGTCTTCCATTAGCACCAATAGAAGCATCTGCACCATAAGTAAGATCGTTTGTAACGATTCTTGTAATACCGAACTCTTCATCAAGCCATGCTTCAAGAGCAGACCTCTTAACCATAGCACCAATGCCCATATTGCCATTAATAGCCTTCTGAATAGAAACATGGTTACGAAGCTTTGTGATAACGGTTCTTGAAGTTACGATACCTGTAAGAGTAACGCCCTTTGCAAGAGCCGCATCGATGATAGCCTGAATCTGAGCAGGAACATCCATATTAGCGGCAAAGTTGATCGTAAGTGATGTCTGAGAAGAATCAACACCATAATCAACCGTAAGGTCAAGGTTATTTTCCTTGATTGTTACCTTACCAGTAGCAAGAAGTTCATTCTTAGCTACCTTAGACCTTGTGATGACCTGATCAGCAAGACGAATACCATCATTAAGAACATAATCATAAAGGGCATCCTCACGCACACCTGTATGGAGCAATGCTCTCATTCTCTCGCTCTGGTTGATCTTAACCTTGATAAGACCCTTCTCGATGTTATGAGTATCGATAGGCTCACGGAATGTCGTCTTTGCCTCTGTATCAAATCCATGGAACTGAGCCATAACAGGGATCTGATATTCAGAGGCGATCGTCTGCCACTGTGCCATAAGGTTATCAGTCTTAAGATCTCCAAGAAGTCCATCAATAGGATCATTCTGTCTCGTAGGGTTGAACTCTGTGTTCAGCCATTCAGCCTCCGGGATTAAACCGAGTATATCTCTTTCCCACTTACCCATAGTCTTATACCTCCTCCGGTCTTGTTACTGTAGGCTCTGTAATGAATACAAAACCCTTAGCCTCGAGTGCTGTCTTGGCAGCCTGTGCCAGCGTTGCAGGAAGTCTGTTCTCATAAACAGTTCCCTTAGTTACTACTGAACCGGGCATATTTCCGGACGATACATCTACATCCTCATAGACAAAACCGATATAGTCAGTAACAGCCGACGCACCTTCGCCTGTAGTGATAGAATAAAGTGTTCCCATAGGGACATACTTACCGCCATTTGCATCAGTAACAGAACCTACCTGTGCTATCTCATAGGTCTTTCTCTCGCACTCTTCATGAGCGAGAAACCATCCGGGAGCATAAATCTTGCCCTGTGTTGCATTTCTCTCAATAAAAGACATTTCTTATTCCTCCTTGTCTTTATTGCCGTACATACTTTCCGTATGCTGCTTGAATAACTCTGCAGCTCTTGAAGGCTTCTGCTCACTTCCACCACCGTTATTATTTCCGGGAGGATTTGATACTACTGCGCCCTTCTGCTGTGTTGTTACGACAAAAGCAGACAGCGATTCCTTCATTTCTGCAGTGATCTTGTCAGAATCCTTGACTTTTCCTTCCTTATCAAAAGCAATAGAATCGATCTTATCCTGTGAAGCCTTGACCACGATATCAAAGTATTTTTCACCAATTCCTGCCTCTTTCAGAAGCTTGCGATATGCATCTTCCTTCTTGGCTTTGGTTTCCTTTGCGTCAATATCAGCCTTGTACTTCTCGAATTCTGCTGTCTTATCAGCAAGATCCTTCTTTACCTTCTCTAACTCGGTTGGATCGTCTTCTGGCTTCTTCTTCTTGAGTTCATCCAATTCCTTCTGGATTTCCTCTTTGCCTTCAGCATCAGCCTTGTATCTTGCGATCTCGGATTTTAAGCCTTTTATCGTCTCCTCATTGGATTCGATGATTGCATCGACCTGTTCCTCGGTCAATCCCATACCCTGCAGATACTTTCTTGTTAATGCCATGTGATTGAATCTCCTTTTCTTCGGTATAAGTTTCTTTATATATTCGATTCACTTTTGTTTATAACATAAATGAAAATCGTTTGCAATTATATAAAAGTCAATGAAAAATAATTGAAAACACACAAAAACAGGGGAATAATCCCCTGTTCTTGCATCAAATCAATAAGGAGGTCATATCATGAATACGCCTATGCCTGCGAACATGATACTACGATTTCAATGCGTTTTCAATGAATGTCTTTGCGTAATCACCAAAAGTGCTATTCGCTCCGTATTGCAGGAAGTGCTTTCCCGTGATTCCTTTGCTTGTGCCGTACTCTTGATATGCCGCATACTCGACATTTGTACCGATATATACTTCATTATCTTCGGGATTGGCTAAAGGTGTGCTGTCTTCATCCCTTCCGCCGTTCTGATTCTTCGTTGCCCACGATATTGAGTTCTTCAGCCTACCTGTATCAACAGGAGCAACATCCGCCGCTCTTGCCGCCGCCGTTTCACCAAGAGCCGCCAAGCCTGCTTCAAGCTTCCTCTTCATTTCCTCGATAAATTCTGGTGAGTTATCTACTATTTCCATTATCTTCTTCTCCTTCTTTTTTCATTTTTCTTGCAAGAGCAATAATTTGTCCATAAAAATCATCTGATACATTATTCATGCTTGCCTCCTTAAGGAATCAAATACCTCTATTATTTCTGGTTGTAATCTGTCATATTCGCCATTGAAATAAGCTATAAACGATTCAGCAACATATTCATTGAATGAAGCATTAGAATACCCCGATAATTGCTGTGCATATGATTGCCAATCGGTATTTCTTCCGATATTTCCAAAAATACTATTCATATTGCTCATGAAAGATATTCTATGTCCTACTTCATGAGTAATCATACCTTCTATAGAATCATCAACCAACGTTCTTCCTGCCGCTTGATATGTTCTTGCTAATTCCAATTGCCTTCCTGTTAATCTATCGATATTAGATATAACATAATCAAATGATTCTCTTCCTTCTGTTGTATATGCAGATATTGTTTTTGCGTTTTTCAGGAAAGTGTTATTCAAACCTATGCTACCAAAAGGCGATGTACACATAGGTGCTTCTCCATCTTTTGCAAACATCCTCTTATTTTTCTTCCCGAATGATTCCAAAGAAGTCAAAGGCTCAATATCAAAATTCTGATATATGGTATTCAATCTTCTGTTTATTGTGTTGGCAACATCCAAATCAATGCCAGAAAAAGAAACATCATATCCTGTGAAGTTGATTCCAAACCGAGGCTCTACAAAATTTTCTCTCGCATAATTTTCTGCATCAGATATAGAAGATGCAGGCACAAATTCAGATTCCGCTATTGCCGTTCTGTTATTAAAGATAGGCTGTGCCTGTTCATCCTGTCTCTCTGCTTCTCTCAACTTCTCAATCCTTCGGTCGACTCTTCTCTGTGCTTCTGCTGTCCATTCATCCGTCTTATGTAGCCTGTCAAAGTAATTACTTTCGTTCAAAGCACGATAATCTGCAGGATAGTTCTCCTGCATCCATTTTTCGTAAGCCTGTGCGTTTGCTTCTCTTGAATAATCCGGAGGTACGATGTTCAGTCTGCATCGGCAGTTATATCGCTCAGCCGCTGCGCCCTTCGGATCACCGGGAAACTCCATTAAAGGCTCGTCAAGCTTATCAAGAATCCCCTCACCGAATTCGCCTTTCTCATTCGCTGTCGTATTATCAAGAAGCCTGTGAGTATCACGAGTTCGTGCATCGTAGGTCGCACTCCATCGTTTAACCATATTGATGCCCTGCGATGTAATCCGCCTGTGGCTCTCGTTTCTGCCCATGTTCTCGGCAGATGTCATGGATGTTCTCGCCGCTCTGATAGCAGAATTTCTGTCCGTGATGCCTACTCTTTGAAGCCTTGTAGCCAATTGCGGTATCGTATTTCCCTGAATTATGCCCTGCGTGATCTCCCTGTTTAACCGAGTTCTGTTCCATTCGGTATCGAGTTCAGGATCTACAACAGGCAATATCTGCGGATTGTCCCGGATGATCGCTTGCACCGATTGAGCGTTATAAATCTCAAAAGACACATTTGGAATATCATCATGGTCTGCAATTATATGCCCCACAAACTGCGTATAATTGTAACTTTCTGCTATGACATACGGCAATTCACCGTTCACCAAAGCAATTGCAGCGGTATCGGCATTTACAAGCATTTCGGTGAGAGAATCGATGGTTGTTGAATACTGCTGTGTCCGAAGAAGGTTTCTTCTTGCCCATTCTTCGTACTCTTTTTCCGTGGTCTCCCCTTCAATAAGCCTTGCTCGCATTACCCGGTTCTCTTCCTCGTAGGCTTGCATATACGAATTAAGCCTTGCGGTTGTTTCTTCGACAGCCTGCTGATAGACATTAGAAATAGAGGCTTCCATTTCCGAAAGCCTCTCATCCATTTCTCTTGACATGAAATCGTCTTTATTCTGTTTCCGTATTGGCATTGTTTCCGCCTGTCAATCTCTTAAGGTTCTTATCTGCCATTCTTGCGAGAACTGTCTCGACTTGATCCTTATCACCGAGAACTGTCATTACGCTTTCCGTGACATATTCGTCATCGAGATAGGTTCCTGCCTTGATATAGTTATCAATCTCTTCTGCCT
>Ga0310694_10005206_pt1 | contig 12484 bp, 23 predicted proteins | sample 174DNAGHGhighgp2_FD_203884 | JGI IMG/M metagenome (GOLD analysis project Ga0310694, IMG submission 203884) | Sheep rumen microbial communities from Palmerston North, Manawatu-Wanganui, New Zealand - 1742 DNA GHGhigh gp2 (v2) (version 2) | ecosystem: Host-associated > Mammals > Digestive system...
AATCTCGATGCCCGGCTCAAATACCGGGGCAAGCTCCTGAATATCACCGTCCCAGATGTAGTGCAGATGCAGACCGTTCCCGCCTTTACTCACTTCGGCATAGGTCGGTTTCCACTTCCCCGCCGCTTCCAGATTCCTTTCCAGGGATTTATCACCGTGTTCGTCCTTCAGATCGAAGTCGATCACAATGTGGTTCTGCGGAATCCGCACATAATGGGTCTTGCTGGTGTCAATATCTTTCAGCGCGCTGGTTACGTCCGACCACTTCTTCTGAGGTTTATCCTCGTCGTTGGCATATTGCGCCGGCTGGGCTGCGAGGACCTGATCAAGAAGTGACACCGAAAGGTCGATTCGGAGCCAGTCGGGTAATTTGCCTTCGCCGCTTTGACCGGGATCTTCTCCAACTCCGGCAGTTCCGGATCCATCGCCGCCATGCTCTCTGCGTCCGTCATTCGTCTCCCCTGCATCCTGCATTTTTTCTCCTTTCTGCAGTTCACTGAATTTTTTCCTGTCAAATCCGCTGTACCAGCTTCGAACCTGCTTCCCGTCGATCCTCGCGATCGGATCAAATCCCGAGAAATAATTCTTCAGTTCCTCCCGGAATTTGTACATCGGCAGAATCTTGGCAATCCCGCTCTCATCGCAGTAATGCTTGTACATTTCGTAGGCGCTCTTCAGCGTGGTGCCGTCCTCCTGCGAGAAGATCAGGTAGCAGTCGTCCACAAAGTTGAAGAACTCATCCGTCTTGTACATCATGTCCTTCGGCCGGTAGCTGTCATAGAAGTTCTTACCTGTCTTTTCATAGACTTCCTTGCAGTGCCAGGCGATTGCCCCAAGCTCAAATTCCACCTGCTTCATCAGCTGCTGGTATCTGGCAAAGGGAATCTTCTGCAGGCTCGGCTTCACGTCAATCAGCCGCCGCAGAATGCCGCTCTTGGCATCCGTGATCTTCACCGGCCGGTTCGTCGCCATAAAGAGGAAGCAGTTCGCCCGCATGGTGTAGGCGCTCTTGAACTTTTCGTTCACCAGCATCTCTTCGTGGCTGACAATGCTGTTCAGCTTTGTGTTGTCCTCAATCCGGCTCAGGTCGCCGTCATGCTGGATGGCCACCAGCGGATTGCTCCGGAATGCCTCCATGGCAAACTGATTGTTGGTTCCCGTCAGCGCCTTGGCGTCAAACATGACATAATATCCCTGGAACAGTTTCTGGATCACATTCAGGATTGTGCTCTTTCCTGCCCCGGCCTCGCCGTAGAACACCAGAAACTTCTGAATTTCCCGGCTGTCCCCCGTTACAATGGCGCCGATGGCCCATTCAATTTTCTGACGTTCTTCCGGCAAATATAACGTACCGATCAGTTCATCCCAGGCGCTGTAATCTCCGGAAGCCAGAGGATAGTTCAGTCTCCGGCTCACGTAGTCCGTCTTGGTCACTTCCTGGTTGCTGAAGGTCAGCTTTTCATCCAGCTGATGGTAGTTATCACCGACGTGCGAAAGGAAGCTCTGGTAATCCAGCCACGTTTTGTTGCTGAAGTCCAGCATGTATTTCACATGCAGCACATCCTCGGCAATATCACCGATTTCATCCTTACGCTTTCGCAGATCTTCATCCACCATCCGCTGAACGTCGTACTCATCTGTGCTCCACATACCCCGGTCCTTGTCCCAGATGGCATAGAAGGCCTTACCCCGCACCATCAGATCACGGCTTCTGCAAACCCGGAATTCAGGATAGATCTCCCGCGTTCCTTTCTTCGTGCTTTTCTCCTTGATGGTATAAAAGTCCATGCTCAAATCACTCCGGCTCCTCCTTTCCTGCCGTTTTCAAAAAGTATCACCGGGCTTATGCGACCCGGTGCTTCTTCTGCATCTTCTTCTTTTCGCTCTCGATGGCGCGTTTCAGCGAAGCCTTCTTCTCGGCTTCCACCGCCTTCTTTTTCAGGTCGCCCCACAGAATACGGCGCCATGCAGGCGGATCCTGTTCCAGGCGTTTCCGCAGGAAGGCGGCACGTCTCCGGCTTGTCTTCCATCCGCGATGGTATTTTTCCTCCGCGTCGCGCTTGTTTGCCCCTTCCTTCGTCCATCCGAGCCGCCGGTTCACCCGGTCGTATCCGGCATCCATCAGCCGCTGTCTTGCAATCTCCCGCTGCATTTTTCGGATCATACTCATTTCCGTTTTTCTCCTTTCTTTTCTGTCCTGTGACAAAAGTGCAAAAATCAGACCACTTTCTATTCTTTTCTGAAAATTACATTTTTTTCTACACACTAATTAGTGTTAAAATTTGCATTTTTGTCACAAAAAACCCGCAAACCCTTATGGATCAACGGTTCCAGCGCGTGCAAATCCGTTTCAAAAACGTCACACTGTGACAAATATTTGTCACACTTTTTGAAAATCGGTCCTTAAAATTTCATTCATGGCTTTCAGATTTGCACTTTTGTCACACTTTTTGCACGTCCGTAGCCGCTTTTTTACCCTTCCTCTTCTGCAGGCTGACCCAGATTTCGTGCACCTGCTCCTTCGTCATCCGGGCCACCTTGTCCGTCCATTTCTTTCCCGGATAGGCTCTGGCCACGGCGTATCGCTCTTCGCTCCAGTATCCCGGAGGAACCCTATCGCTCATTACTGCACCTCCGGCACATCTTTCAGAGGCAGGGCATCCATCACAGCATCTACCGGCGGCAGCGTCCAGAACCGGCATTTCACGCCGATTTCACTGAATGGCATTTTGATGCACAGCGTGCTGTACTGGCCCATCATGTACTGCACAATGAACAACACCAGCGCGTCTCCTTTGTCCTCACTGCTCAGAATGCTTGCCGGATAAGCAGGGAAGATCTTTCGCGGCGTTTTTTCTGTTGCTCTTGTTTCAACAAATATCAGCCGGTTCAGGCACGGATTCTCCCCTTTTACAATCTCAGCCTCCGCCATTTCCCGCAGCTCTTTTTCCGTCAGTTCCCTGATCTGCTCCCGTTCAAATTTTTGCATGTTTTCTGCTCCTTTCAGCAAATATCATAATTTTCCGCCAGATAGTTGTTCATCTGAATCAGCAGCTCCTCGCCCTTCTGGTCAACGTTTCTGTCCGTAACAGGGAAGAAGCCGCCTGTGCCGTCCCGTCCGTAGCGGCGGTAAATAATGTCTGACAAAATCTTCCGGATCCGGTTTGCGCTGTATTCCGGATCGATGTCAAAAATATCATTCCGGAAGTAGGCCAGTCCGGCATTCTCCAGAAGCTCCCGCACCCACTTGCCTGTTCCGGCTTCAAACTGGCTGTCCATCATCTCGTATTCCATCCGCCGTCCGAGAATCACGATCATCTCCAGCATTGTGCAGGTATACGGAATCAGTGTGCCGGGTTCGAGAATATCACCGCGGCTTTCCCCCCATTCCTCCCGAAGCGCTTTCCCTTCCTCGGCGCGGTTTTCGTCAAAGGCCACCAGACTTACAAAGTAAACGCTGTTCATGATTTCGCACAGCCGCAGATATCCGTCCGGCCCTTCCGCGTTAATCTGGCCCTGGTTCATCAGCCAGCACAGGTAATCTCTTCCGTTCAATTACATCCCTTCTTTATTCCTCCTCGTACAGCTCTGCAAAGCTGGCTTCGATTCTGGTTATTTTGTACAGTGTGCCCATCGTGTCGTTCTGAATGAAGATCTCTTTCACGGGTCTTCCGTCCGTACTTACGAAGTGCGCCTTCCATCCGATGCCAAGCAGCTGCTCCGGATGCGTCCACTTCTCCTCGTTCGCCGGATCGAATATCACCGCGTCATCCGTATAGTAGTCCAGCTGCATGGTTTCATAGCCGTGTTCGTTCTGCAGGTATTCACTTCGTGATATGGCGAAGGGCAGAAAATCCTCAGGATGCGGCTGCGGAATCTCCTCGTCTTCAAGCGGATCGTCCGGCAGGTCGGGTACTTCCGGCATTTCCGGATCCTCTTCGATCACGTCCTTTACCTCGTCGTCTTTTCCGCCGAGATATTCACGTTGCGCCTCCATCGCCTCTTCATACTGCCGGCGCATTTCCGCCGTCTTCCGGATCAGATCGTCCTTTTCTTTTTTTAAGTTCTGCACTACATGCTCATTGAGGTCGTTGAGCTGATTCAACGGCTCCTCCATTTCTTTGCATGCGCGTCCGTAGCCAAGCTGATACCCGGCAAAGAATCCGATCCCGCCGCCAAGGCCAAGCCATACCAGCGCTTTCATCCATGGTTTCATGATTCCGTGTTCTCCTTTCGTTCTTTCGGCAAAAAGAAAGAGGACAGGCGCCTTGCCCGCCCTCTTACCGTGTTTATGCCCGCATCTTGTCGATCATGTTGTAAATCAGCCCATCCGGATTGAAATGCAGCTTGATCTGAATATCCTCGTTTCGCTCCGCGGCCAGAATCTCCCGAAGCTTGGCTTCAGGCATTCCGTCCAGTCCGAAGTCCACAAAGGTGTCCGGATTGTTTTTCGTAAGGATCCATCCGACCACGGCGCCCGTTTCCGTCCGGTCAAGGCCAAGCAGGTCATACACCTCATTCAGGAAGATGTGTTTCCGGATGCGCAGCATGTCGTTGGCTTCCCGCTGCTTCTGCCGCAGATATCCAAACACCTGATCCGGCGTCCAGCTGCGCCTCCACCGGTCGCTGTACTGGTCGAATATCTGGCTGTAGATTTCCTCATGGGACGTTCTGCGCTTCTCGTGGTTCTTCTTTTTGCGCTTTTTGTCTGCCTCAATCTCCCGGTTGGCTTCCCTTTCCGCGTTGGCTGCCTCCAGACGCTCCGGCCGGACCGTGTTCAGCATCCGCCAGTCCGTTTCCTCGCCGAATTCGTCCCGAACATTCTCCCGGTACCGTCCGAAGCCGTCTTCCAGGATCTTGTAGGCCGCCGCGGTCTTTACAAGCCGCCCGTTGATCATTCGGTATCCGCCCAGCACAAGTATCACCGACACCAGCGCGCCTGTTGCCACCGGCGTGTAGGTTTTGATCAGCTCCCGCCGGGTGTTTCGCTGAATCATCTGCAGATTGGCGTCGTGCTCGGCCTCTGTCAGCGCCCCGCTTGCCAGGCATTCGTCGTTCTCATTGATGCATTCGTCCTTTGTGTCCAGAATATCCCGGGCTTTGTTCGTTGCCTTGCATGCTCCGACGATCGTCAGCGCAAATCCGGCCACGCCGCCGCCAACCAGAATTTCCGGCGCATGAGCTTTCAGAAACAGGCTGCTTCCTCCGGCAGCCTTGGTAACCGCATTTCCGATGCGGGTAAATATCACCGGCAGATTCATACCATCTCCTCCTCAGGGTTCTCCGTTGTCTTTGTGGTCGTCACGTTGTCGTGGTAGCCAAGGCAGGCGTACACGATTCTCACGACGCCCGCGATTGCCGCGTCCGCCAGGAAGAATGTCATCCACGGATGCTTCAGTGCAAATTCTTTCATCGTCTGTTTTCTCCTTTCTTTCGGTTCAGTTGTTCGTCATTCCAGAATATCCCTGCCGCCAGCAGCCCGAGTAACGCGGCCAGGCAGAAAAAGAGCCCGGCCACTTTGGCCAGGAGCCCTTCCGTGTTAAAGGCATAATATGCGCCGAATCCCTGCAGCACGCTCAGAAAAACCATCAGAACCGCATCATCCATCGTCTTCCTCCTTACCTGGCCAGATCCCTGGCCGTCGGTACGTCGATGATCCACAGATCCCGTGCCTGATCCACACAAACCAGATCAATCCCGCGCATGCTCGTCCATCCCCAGTCACGGTCCGTAGACCGGATCCTTTCCGGGAAGCCCATGATGCTGTATACATCCGCGATCGTCAGGCCTTCCTCCGGGAATTGATCCAGCACGTCCTTCATCTGGTTGTAAATGTCATTGGCCGTCGCCCCGTCCCACACTTCTTCGGAGATGGAACCGCGCCGTACACCGCTCTGGCCTACCCGGGCGTAGTTCCGCTCCCGGTAGTTGTTCACGTTGGCCGCATGGCTGTTGTACCCGCCGTTCAGCGGCCTGCTCCGGCCGTCCAGTCCGAGGGCGCTGTTGATGGCACTGTTGGCCATCTCGCTCAGCACCATCTTCAGCTTTGGAATGAATATCCGGAAGAAGATGTTCTCCGTAATGCTTCCGTCTCCGATGTTCTCTCCGAAGAAAGCCTCCTTCAGTTTCGTTCCGAAGCTTTTTTTCTTCGGTTTCTTTTCTGTCGGGCGGATGACATCGCTCTTGCTCCGGGGTTTATCACCGCCTGCAGCCGGCTTCCGCTGCGGATCTTCCGCAACTCCCTTCTTTTCTGCCACTTCCTGCAGGCGTTCCTTGGCCTTTTCCACCGCCTCATTTGTCTGAATATCAGGCATTTGCAGCTTCCTCCTTCTCCTGTTTCATCTGTTTCCGCTGCTGAAGCACCTTGTCTGCGCCGTCGATCAGATCATCCACAGGCTTCTGCGCCATTTCACCGACGGCCATCCCCAGACCGATGCCGGCTGCGTACAGGCAAACCTGCTCCGCCTTGTTTCTCCCGACGGCGCTTCTCCGGGCAATATCACCGCCGATGATGCTTCCGCCGACGCTGATCACGATGTCCAGCACGGTTTTCACCTTCTGCGCTGCCGTCATGCTTTTCCATTCCGCCTGTAATACGTTCAGAATCCTCATTGTACCGTACCTCCCTGAATATAATTGTTGATGACAACCGTCGTGGATTCCGGACTCTTACGCAGCCCGCCGATCAGGCTCAGCGCCAGAATTCCGACCGGGATAAAGATCTCCGCCCATTCAATCAGCCGTTCCGTGTCCAGAATATGGATCGGCTTTTCCTCGATTTCCGCCTTTGCGCCCTGAATCAGTTTCTGTCCGATACGTCGGAACATGCTTTCATCATCCTTTCTCCCGGCAAAAGAAGAAGGACTATGGTCTTTCATAGTCCTGTCTTCGTCGGTTCATTCTGCCGTTTCTTCAACTTTTTCGGCCGGAGTTTCCTCATTGGTCCCAGGTTCGATCTTTTCTACTGTGACCACGGTAGGAACGACACTAGCTTTCCCGTTGGCGAAGCCTTTGTCGTAGGCCACCTTGCCCGTTCCAGCGACAGCCGCCACCGTCAGTCCGCGCATAATCCATTTACCAGCTTTGCTGTAACGGATCTTGTCGTACTGACGCTTCAGGTTGTCCAGGAAAGAGCCGGCCTTCTTCGCCGCCTTCGGTTCCGTGTTCATTTCCTTACTGTTGATGATTTCCTGTTTTTCCATGATGATTTTCCCCTTTCAAAATATTATTCTGCTGAAGAAGACGTTATTGTCCCTTCGTTATAGCGTTTGCGAAAGTTGCGAATTACACCGGCTTCGGCAGATAAGGGTGTCCGTATTTGTCCTCATAGGAAATATCCAGCATGGGGCTGCTCGGATTGTTCACCCGCAGCACCAGCATCTCGTCTACCGTCCATCCGGTCATCTGTGCGCGATTGTCGGCTTTCAGCCATTCGCCCGTCGGATCCAGCTTGTAGAATAGTTCCGCTTCGGTAGCGCGCATATCAATGCCGTTGAGCATCTGTTCATTGATCTCGTTCTGCGCCTCTTTGATCCGGTTGTAGCTGCAAGGGAACCGTCTCCCGTACAGGTAGCACCATTTCCGCGTTCCGAGATCGAAGTCTTCCGGTGGCGGGGGCAGGTTTTCCTGCGCCTTCTGCACATGATCGTCCCCGATGCTCTGCCGGATCTGGTTTGCCTGATCCTCGCCCAGCATGTCAACCACTTTCCGCTGGTATTCGTTCAGCGTGGCCTCCGCCGTGGAATATAAACCGGCCACCACGGCCTGCCGTTTAAGGTCAATGCCGTGCGCCGCCCAGAAACAGATCAGGCTGAACACTGCCATGCCGACCGGCGGAATATAAATCTTGTAGGTTGCCGCCAGCTTTTCCTGCCAGGTCAGCTCCTCCATCAGCGGCCGTGGACTTTCGTCGCCGTACATAGCCTCCGCTTTCTTCATCTCCGCCTGCTCGGTAAGTATCACCGCCTTTGGCCCGGCTTTGATGCTCAGGGCGACTGCTGTGCCAAGTCCGACCGTGCCCATGCCCATCAGAATCCCCGGCGCATGCTTCACCGCCAGCCGCCTCGCGCCATGAATCAGCCCTGTCAGTCCGTTCATTAACCCATCATCCTCCTTTTCATCTCCTGCAGATTGTAAATATCCATGCTCCGGATCATCGGAATGGCCTGTTCTCTGCTTTCAAATCCGGTGCAGCTTGTGAACATGTCGCTGTCGAAGAATGCCTCGCATTCCTGAATATCCTCGTTAACATGCTGGAGCATGCGCTCAAGTTCTTTTTTTCGCTTTGCCCCGACCCGACGCCGCAGCGCGGACATCAGCTTCCCCCGCTGACGCAGCATCTTCGGATAGTCCGCCACCGCGCTCAGGCACACCATACTGCAAAGACTGCGGATGCCGTCCAGGTTGTAATATGGCCGCGTTGTCATGTTTTCGTCCCGGATCGCAGCGTCTTCCTCGTCCAGCACGGCCGTCCGCTGGTCATACCATGTGCTCTCGTCGTTCGGATCCCGTCTCTTTCCCATGTTTTCACCTCCGCAAAAATAAAAGGAAGAGTCCGTCACCGGACCGTTCCTTCGACCCGCACCTCGGGTCCGTCACTGTCTTCTGTAACTTCCTCTTCTTTTGCTCTTTCTATGAGCTTCTCTGTCCATACCTTTCTAAGTTTGGCGCATCCATAACGAACGCCAAGCATGGCCGTCTTCAGCATGTCTGCCAGGACGCCACCGCCGTTTCGGATAAGTTGCTTTATACATACAAACCCGATCACGACAAAAGTCGTCTTCAACATAATACTTAAGAGCCATGTCAACAATTCCGTCATTTAAACACTCCTCCTTTGAATTTATGGTTTTCATTAGGAGGTTTGTTTTTCATGCGAATATCAGTAGGCACTTTCGCCCATGCCGGGATAATCGACCGGGTGACTGGCACTGTCAATCAGCATCGGCACCGTCTCCGCGCCTTTTCTCAGCATTTCGCGGGCGGCTTCCGGCAAATATCCGGGATACACATGTTCGAAACTGTCATCTCCGTATCCGAAGTCCATGCCTTCAAGCAGATAGGGCGGCACAGCAAAATTGATCAGATAGATCGGATCGCCATAGCTCGGCTGTATTTTTTCAAGCTGGTAATCAACAAACGCGCAATCCCAGTTGACCTCGTTTGCGTATTCATTCCATCCGTAAATCGCGTTGGGATGCGCATCGCTGTCCAGCAGGGCGTTCCAGGCCGGAATTCCAAGGAAGGTATACAGCTCGTCAAGCGTATTCTCCCCGCGAATAGCCAGATTTCGGTTGAAATGCAGAAATGCGCATTCGATGTTCGCCATGTCACTCCTGAATATCAATCCGGGAATCGTGGCAATGCCGAAGGTCAGCACGCCTTTGATCGCCTCCAGCCTGCGGATCTCCTCCTCAAGGGTCTCGATTTTTTTCTGGCTGTTGGTATACACTTTCCGGTCTGCCTCCACACCGTATTCGTTCCGGATTTCCTGACGGTATGCGCCAAAGTCCTGGCTCAGCATTGCATAAGCCAGCGTCATGGCCGCCTGCTGCTTTGCGTTCAGAATCTGCGCCCCGGCCATACACCCCATCGTGGCCAACCCCAAAAGTATCACCGGAGCATAGAAAGGCCCGGCCGTCCGGATCTTCTCGGAAAGCGTCAGACTTGTATCCGCCTGCATCATCTCGTCCGTAGCCGTTTCAATTTTCTCCTCCAGCGCATCCCTTAAGGCTTTCTCAGCCTTCGGCGCCTGTCTGGCAGTGACTGTCACCGTGCCGATCAGTCCGATTCCGCTCAGAATGGTCAGGATCAGGCTGCCATGCGCCTTTATGAATCTTGGAATGCACCCATGAATGTTCATAACTCCGTACCTCCTCGTCCAGCTTTCTTTGGAATTCGTTGTGCAGGACTCTCCGGATATACTCTCCAGGGGTGATCCCTTCGAGCCATGCAATCTTTTCCAGCTTTTGGTAATCGACAGTATCAACAAATACCGCGACGCCGTCCACCTCTTTTTGTTCGCCGTCAATTTCCGTTTTGATGCCGTATGCACCGGTGATCGCCACTCATGTCACATCCTTTCTGAAAAAAAAGAATGCCGGTTTTGAACCGGCGTCTCCGCTATCGCGGTGTCCTACCTTTGAACGATTGTGGGGCTAACAGATCTTACGGGATGCCTCCCCTAGGTTTATACTCCTTCTTTTTCATTATCTGCATTGCTGTTTTTGCGAAGGTGTTCCTCACTTTCAATCAGCCATCCCAAATATACCTGGGCCTTCTTCAGGTCCTCCACACCGTTCTTGTGCTTGTGCCGGCTGACATATTTCAGGATGTTGCCCATGCAATAGCCCTGGAATTCGTCCAGAGTCATCTTGTCACGAATATAATCAATGACCTCAATTTCTCCGAAGGTGTAATGGCTGGGATGGTTCACCTTGTCGTCTTTTGTTTTGATGGAACCCATAAGATCGTTGAATTTTTCTGTGTACTTATACCCTGGAAAAAGTAAGTTATCGCCTATGGCATTTTCGATCGCATTCCGCATGACAACCGGCATTTCGTTTCTTTCCAGATATGTCCGTAGCGTCTTGTCGTCATAGCCGATCTTTTTAGAAATGGAACGAATTGAATATCCGGCGGTTTTTATCGCTTTCAGAACATCCTCTCCGTTTATCTGAATTTTAACAATATTTTTGCCATTATTTGCCATAAATATCACTCCCTCTCCTTTTCAAAGCCATCGCGCCATGCGCCTTTATATCACCGTCACCTCTTCGATTATGTGGACTTCGAACAGGATGGTCCGTTCACTTTTTCCACCTCATGGATGATTTCCTCAATCAGCTTGTACTCGGCATAAGTCAGCGGGTATTGTGTATCCACGAAATTCCCGAACCAGTCGCGCTCATTATTCGTGAGCATAGAGAATATCAACCAGTCCCCGATGTCGGTGTCGGGATCAAAATCGCTCCGCATCAGCTCCCACCGATGATCCTCAAGAATCAGCAGATGTTTGCATCCTTCAGCTGTTCTTTCAAACTTAAGATATCCGCATTCATCGTTTTTCTCAATAAGCCGATATCCAAAGCGACTTTTAAGTTCATTGAACAGACTATATAAGCCGTTCGCTTCTGGAAATTTATACATTTTCTTTTACTCCTTTCTTTCCTGGAACACCGCGCCATGCGCCATGGATGATCACCCTGTCGTAGTCAAACCCGAACAGCCGTCTTTTTGCTTTTTCGAGCACTTCGAAAATATTGCTCCCTCGGATAAGCATTTCACCATCGACACTCGGCGTATCACTCTTGATAACGTCCTGCATAAGCAAACTGAATTCTACCGTCCAAAATTCACCCACTGTTCTTATCTCCTTTCGTACACTCTTGACGAGATAGCTTTAAGGCCCCATCATATCGGATCGTTTAGCAACGATTGGTTTGTTACTTTCATCAGTTTTGGCGAATTCTTTCTTTGTTGTACATCGACAAACATTATAAATCTTGCACCCTTCTTTAGTGCATGACGTGTTCTTCGCCGGATCACAGACATATACTTTAATCCGTTCTTTTTTCTTACAATGTTGCATCGTACCGCTCCTTTAAGTGCCAGCGTTCTTTGATCTTTTTACAGCAATTTCAACTGCTTCGTGGTATTCTGCCGGGATTTTTGAAACATCTGTATGGCATTCATTTCCACAGGTCGGACAATAATAGTAAAAATTTCCATCATTCGGTTTCAACAGACCAACACCGACTGCAAAAGAACATCCGCATATTCCGCAATCAAACGGTATTACAAATCCTTTTTTGAGTATCTTGGCCATGTTCTCACCTCATCTCACTTTGTGTTGTTTGGCCATGTAAAAAATAAGAGGGTGGCTTCTTACGAAGCCTTTCCCTCTGTCACCTGAAGAGCCTTTTCTAGTAGAATGTTGTTTTGTCTGGTCAGCTCGTCGATCCGGTTGTCCGTTTTGTCCATGAAATCGTTTACGTTGTCAATGTCTCTGTTTAGTACAGCCACGTTATTGTTGCTTTCCCGCACATGTTCGTGGACCCATTTCTCTAATAGCAATAAAAGATCCCCCTAGAATGAGTCCTGGAATAATGCCGACTGCAATTGGCGCCAGGACATCTCCCACTTTCATGGCCACTCTTTTCAGCCCGATCATAAATTTGCTTTCCTGTTTCACAAATATCCCTCCTTTTTATTTTGGGTTCTTCATTAAGATGCCTGTTTTTCCTGCGATAATGTCCTCTTTAACTCTCATTGAAAGCCGTTTCTTGAAACTTGATATAGCGAAAATCAATACAATCTTCTGCATAGTCCGTGTCTTTGTATTGATAATCCCACGGGCATTCGCCACACTCCGTTTTCCAGCGGCATTCTTCACACGTCATTCGTTATACTCCTATTCCATGCGCCGATCCTTTCTTTTTAAGTGGAAGACCATTCTTCCATCCGTCCCAGGCCGCATCTGGTT
>Ga0310694_10005208_pt1 | contig 12481 bp, 7 predicted proteins | sample 174DNAGHGhighgp2_FD_203884 | JGI IMG/M metagenome (GOLD analysis project Ga0310694, IMG submission 203884) | Sheep rumen microbial communities from Palmerston North, Manawatu-Wanganui, New Zealand - 1742 DNA GHGhigh gp2 (v2) (version 2) | ecosystem: Host-associated > Mammals > Digestive system >...
GCCGCACAATTTGCCTTTGAAAAACGCAGCGTTTGCCAATATCAACGAATACGTGCGACCGTCGGCAAAACTCATCTCGTACTCAACATTGCCGATGGAATTGCGCTTGGCTTGCTTGGCTTTGATAGCCGCCTTGGTTACTTTCACAAACTCCTTCTCAGTCATTCCAAACTTGTAGTTGCCAAAAGCATCAGTGATTACAATCGGCGACTGCTCACACCTCGCGATGGCAGCCTTCAAATCGGCAACGTTGGAATTGGCATTTTGACCAGGCGCAACTCCCTGATTCGTCTGCTGCTGTGCATGTTGATTGACAGGTTGCTGGTAGCCTTGATAGTTGTTGTTACCACTCCTGCCCGGCGTGAAATTCTGCGCTGAAATCAGCCCCGCCTGCAACAACAAGGCGGCGATAATTATGATTTTTTTCATATTATTTAGGGTTCAATAGTTAACAATTACAAATTTTCGCCAAGATACAAAAAAAATTTTTTACTGGAGAAAAAAAATTTATAATTTTACAAACAAAATTTTATTTTAACCATCACAAAAGACAAAAAAATGAGAAAAGATTTCGGGGCAAAACCCCTACTCTACCCGATGCCGGTGCTGATAATCGGCACGTATGACGCCGACGGCAACGCCGACGCAATGAACGCCGCATGGGGCGGCATCGCCGACGACACAAAAATCAGCATCTGCCTCTCCCCCACCCACAAGACCGTCGCCAACCTCAAAGTAAAAGGCGCGTTCACGGTGAGCGTTGCAACCGCCAAATATGTAGCCGAATGCGACTACCTCGGCATCGAGAGCGGCAACAAGGAACCCAACAAAATCGGCAAGGCAGGTCTCCACGCCGTAAAAGCTCCCAACGTGGACGCACCAATGATTGAGGAACTGCCGATGTGCTTGGAATGTAAGGTAATAAGCTACGACGACGCCACCTGCCGTCTCCTCGGCGAAATCATCAACGTGAACGCCGACGAATCGGTATTGACCGCCGACGGCAAAATCGACGTTCAGAAACTTGAACCCATCACATTCGATTCGTCCAACCACGCCTATATTAAACTCGGCGAAAAGGTTGGCAATGCCTTCAAGGACGGCAGCAAATTCAAGAAATGAAACATTCGTACACAACGTCAGGTACTTGCGCAAAGATGATTACATTCGACAAAGATGAGAATGGCATCATCACCGACGTGGAATTTTATGGCGGTTGCAACGGCAACCTCAAAGCCATCTCAAAACTCGTGAACGGTATGCCCGCCGACCAAATTGCCAAAATTCTCTCCGGCAATACCTGCGGCAACAAGCCAACTTCCTGCGCCGACCAACTCGCAAAAGCAGTAATGAGCGTATAAAACGGGGAAACGCCTTGCTGCGTTTCAATAAAAACGAAAATTACCGTTAATTTTTTCGTCAATTACCGTCAATTCTTTTTGGAGAGTTGACGGTAATTTTCATGTAATTGACGGTAATTTTCGTTTGGAGAGATTATGTGCCTTATTTCTTCGTCAATGCGACTTCCTCGGTTGGCATTTTAAGTTTGAGTGTAGTTTTGCCGGTCAGAGTGCCGCTGTACTGTGCGCCGCTGCCGTCCTTGCCAGAGAATGTGCCTTTTGCCTCATCGAATGTGTAGGCTATTGTGGCGGTCTGGAGCGTGAAATCTTCGGTGTGTTTGGCGAGGGATTTCGTGTAGTAGTTGAGCGTCATTTCTGTCGTGGTGGATACTTTTAGGGTTACAGACTTGCCGTTGGCATCCGTGCCGCTCCATTCCGACGATGCAAATTCTTTGGCGGTCAGGTAGGCGACCTTGCCGGTAGGATTTTCGGGCGTTGGGGTGGGCGTTGGTGCGGGTTCGTCGCCGCCGCTGCTGCTGCTGCCGCAGGACATTGCCGAAAGGCAGATGAGGGCGGCGAATAAGATGGTGATTATTTTTTGCATGGTTGTTGTTTCGTTTTTTATGTAGAGACGCGATTAATCGCGTCTCTACGGTGTGATGAATCAATTATTTTAGCATTACCTTTTGCGTTTTTGCCACGGTCTTTACGATGTAGATGCCGGAGGCAGACATCGGGATTTCGATGCGGCTGTCGTCGGTTTTCTCGGTCTTGACGAGGCGTCCGTTAATATCAACGATTTGAATATCGTGACCAGGATTCTCGATGACGATTGTGCGGTCAAACGACCAGATTTTTACGTTGGAATTGATGGAGATTTCGGATGTCGGGGTGGTCGGGTCTTCGGGCGTGGCATCCTTGGTGAACGAGCCAACTATCTCGATGTCGTGGTCGGGCATGTTGGCGGGAATTTTGCTCCAGCCGCTGAATGTATAGCCATCCTTGGCAGGTGCTTCGCGCGGAATGATTGCCGAGCCGAGTTTCACGCGCTCTACTTCGCCGTAGATTTCGCCGTCTATTTTGTAGGTGACGTTGTAGTAAGCCAACTCTTTGACGGTAACTTTGTACGACGTCTCGCAGCCGAGGTATTCCACTTTGATGGTCTGTTCGCCAATCTTGTTGGGGTCAAAGCCTGAAAGTTTGGCGTTCGTGAGGTTTGATTCGCCCTTGGAGCCGCCGTCGTAGGTAATGGTGATGATGCCGCCCTCTGCGGTGAACGCGTCGCCTTCCACGTACAAAACTTTTGGCAATGTGGTTACTGCGATTGATTGGGCGGGCTTTTCTACCACTTTGACCTCAAATGAGGTTTCATTTTGCAGGTAAATGACTGAGAGCTTCTGCGTACCGAGTTTCATGGGGTCGTAGCCCGAAACCTTTGCCTGCGAGAGCGCGACTTTTTCGGATAGGTTGTTGGAATACGAAATAGTCAGCACGCCTCCATCAAGGTTGATTTTTTCGCCGATGCCGTACTCTGTTTTGGGCAGGGTGGTTACCTCGAGTTTGGTGATTGTCTTGGCCTTTACGTTGATTTCGTATGTGGTCTTTTTGTCGTAATAAGTTACTACAAGCACCTGATTGCCAACTTTTTCGGTATCAAAGCCGGTGATTTCGGCATTGGAGAGGTCGATGATGTCGGTGGTCATGTTGTTGTAATCTACCTTGATAGTGCCGCCGGTGGTGAAGAGCGGTTCGCCTTGGATGTATTCGGTCTTTGGCAAGGCGTTCATGGCGATTGCGGCTACTGTCTTGTGAGCCTCATCGGGCATGTAGGTAAGGTAGCCGGGCGACGATTTGCCGCCGTCGATGTGGGCGTAGTCGGTGGAGACGTTCTTTTCGTTGTATGCGCTGCCGAGACCGCCGACGAGTTTTTTGCAACCTTCAAAAAGTTTGTCGTCCTCGGTGTATTTGGTAGTCCAATTGTCGCCAACAAAGATGGTTTCGAGTTTGTCGCAGTAATAACCCTTGTCCTCGTCCTTGTCATAATAGCCAAACATTCCCTTCATGCTTGTAACATTCTGAGTGTTGAAATTGGAGAGGTCGAGGCTCACGAGGTTTTTGCAGCCGGCAAACATCAGCCCCATATCCTCCACATCCTCGGTGTTGAGGTATTCGAGACCTTCGATTTCGGTGAGGTTGCGGCAATTGAAGAACCAGCCGTAGAGGGTGGTGGGGCGGACGTATTGGAAATATTTTGGAAATACGACTTTCTCGATTTTCAAGGCTTTATCCGACCAGCCAGGGATTTCGGTGTCGAGGGGATAGGCTGAGGCGGGGATGGATTCGGAAGATGTCGCATAGTGGAATGTCAGAGTGCCGTTATCAAATGTCGCGTATCCTTTGTCGATGTAGGTGAGTTTGCCAAGTATATTGCCTTTGAGCTTGTCGCTGCCTTTGAAAGGACTATTGACACTGCCTTTCCACTCGCAACCAATTAACACGGTTTCCAAGTTAGGACAATTTGTAAACATTTGGTCATCCACACTTCGTGCAGCGAAGGATGTTAAATCAAGTTCTACAAGACTTTCACAGTTAGAAAACATACTTTGGCAAGTCTTTACTTTGTCGGTATTAAAATTATTCAAATTAATTTCCTTAAGTTTTGTACACCTTTCAAACATTCGATTCATTGCATTTACTTTTGACGTGTTGAAAGTGCTCAAATCAAGTTTTTCGAGACTCTTGCAATTATAAAACATACCCATCATGGATGTCACATTGCTTGTATTGAAATCATCAATTAGAAGTTCTTTTAGACTTGTGCAACCACCGAACATGGCAGCCATACAGGTAATTTGTTTTGTATCGAATCCTCTTAAGTCAAGTTTTTCGAGACTGGTGCAATTTTTAAACATACCCGTAGCGTAATCATATGCGCCACCATCTTTATTGTCCAGTTTACACATACTCGTTACTTTGCTTGTATTAAAAGAACGCAGGTCAAGACTTTTCAAACTGCTGCAATCTTGGAACATGCCAGTCATGTCGGTTACGTTAGATGTATTAAAGTTTTTTAAGTCGAGGCTTGTCAAACTGCTACAACCTAAAAACATTTGCGACATATCGGTTACCTCGCTTGTATTCAAGTATTCCAAACCAACAATCTTTTTTAACTTGTTGCAATTCTTAAACATATTTTTGCAAGAAGTCGGCTTATAATCTTTGAACGACTGGTCAAACGTAACTATTGGGCTTGCATACCATATGCCATTATTGTTATTAAATGGAATTACAAACGTAACAATATCACCTTCCGACGGTACAGTATTCTCATCAAAATAAGGCGTAGCATATTTATACGCATTAGCATCATAAAAGCATGTGACAACCTCGGATTCTATATCATAATCTTTTCCCATTGAGTAGGATACCATCACATAAGCACTTTTCTTTACGATATTATTTGTTCCTTCTTTGCTTGTCAAGTAGCCAGGATATTCGCTACCACAATCTATATGCGCCATAAAGATGTCAGCATTCCAACTATCATTGTATGCTGAGCCTTTGCCACCAACAAGTTTTTTGCAATCTTTAAACATATACAAACCGCGTCTTGTCTCCGCACTTGTATTCCAATTCTGTCCCACATAAATAGTCTTCAGGTTGGCACAGCCTTGAAATATTGCTTCCATATTGGTTACCTTTGACGTATTGAAGCTGCTTAAATCAAGAGTAGTTAGACTGCTACAATTTTTGAACATTTCTGCCATACTTGTAACGTTCGCTGTGTTGAAATTACTCATGTCAAGAGCGGTCAAACTGCGACAATCTGAAAACATTGACGCAAATGATGTCGCGTTTGTGGTGTTTATGCTGCTTAACTCAACACTGCTAAGACTGTTGCAGTTTTGAAACATACAAGCCATATCGGTTACATTCTTTATTTTGCCCAATTTAACAATATTTAGATTGAGACAATCGGCAAACATATATGACAATGAAGTATTCTCGTTATCAATGTTCAAATTGCTCAAATCAAGAGTGGTTAGTTTGGTGCAACCTTTGAACATATTTGAGAGAGATAGTTTGTCAGTACATATATATTTGTCGAAACCCACAACTTCTTTCAAATTTATACAATATGATAGCGTGAACGTCCGAATTTCTTTGTACTCCTTAAAAGACTTGTCGAATACAACCTTATTCACAGAACTTGAATGAACGCCTTCATCGTTAAAAATACCTTCGCCACTTACGTCTTGACCATAATATAACGTGATAGTACTGTCTTTTTGAATTGTGTATGGAATTATTGGAAGACATACCGAATCTCCTTTTCTGGAAAAATATCCTGGTGATTTCTCACCGCCATCTAATTTGGCATAATTATAATCGTTTCCTTTAGTTTGAAAAAAACATGTCCCTTTGCTACCGCATAGCATATTATCCCCACTGAACATTTTTTCTCCGTAATTCTTAGAAATTTTATACGTTGTCCAATAATCTCCGACGTATATTGTCCTTACATTTCTACATCCCTGGAACATTTTGCTCATTGAGCTTACTTTATATGTATTAAAACTGCTCAGGTCAATACTAGTAAGACTGCTACAGCCGCTGAACATTGCATACATATTGGTGACATTTTTGGTGTTGAAGTTACTCAAATCAAGACTATTGAGATTTGTACACATCGAAAACATCTCTCCCATTGTCTTAACATTTTCAGTGTTAAGGTTGTCGTTCATTCCTTCTATTTCGATTAGGTTGACGCAATTGTCAAACCAAGATGCACATGTGGTCGGTCTATAGTCACTGAAAGAGTGAGAAAACACAACTTTTTTGATTTTGAATTTTATATCCTTCCAATTGTCTTTTTCTTGATTCTCGATTTTACGAAGACCATACGCCCCTTCGGGTTTATTCGCGTCGTAGTAAAGCGTCAATGTGCTGTCATTCTCGTCAAACACCGCATACGCCTCCTTCGTCTGCGCACCCGCCTTCACAACGAACATCACCATCATCACCAATACCACAGCCAACACTCCGAAAAATTTGTTTGTCTTCATGATTTTAAAGAATTAAATGTTTAACAATGCAGAAGGGCATCATTCGAGTACGGACACAAAAAAAGCGTAGTCTTTTTGATGATGTGTCATACTACTAATGAGGTCGTGGAAATTACCTAAGAACACAATACAACACAACAGACCACGCCACGGTACGGTAGGCGCGGCAGTTGTGCGGTAACCGTGTTCTCTGAAATTTTCCACGTTTCATTAGTGGTTACTGCACAATGCCAATCTAAATTCACTTTTGTAGTCAGGCGAGTGGCGTGGGTCCTTTGCCACCTACCTGACGCTGCAAAAATGTGAATAAATTTTAATATGTGCAAATAAAAACGAAAGTTTTTTTGAAGATTTTTTCGTAAGGTTAGATAATGGATTGAGTTTCAGATATTAACACCCAATCACAATTCATTGATTTCTTCGGCGGACAATCCTGTGGAAGCCATAATTATATCGACGGCGACATTGGAGGCTTTCAGGGATTTGGCGATGGCAAAGCGTTCTGCGGCTCTGCCTTTTGCCTCGCCTTCTGCTCTGCCTTCCGCACGTCCTTCCGCACGTCCTTTTGCTATGCCTCTTGCTTCGCCTTTTATCTCGGCAAATTCTATCGTACTGTAATAATCGCGATAGTCTTTGAGGCTGTCGCGGTAAGCAAGGAGTTCGGAGCTATTATATTTGGAGATTTCTGCGAGGTTGAACAGCTTTTTGAAAATCGCCTCTCGCAAAGCCTTCGGACGGTCAGCAAGGTGGTACAAATTTTTCATTGCGAAAAACCACTTGTCGAGCATACCATCAAGTTCGTCCTCAGTCTTCTTGAACTTGGGCATTTCGACGTTGATGAACTCCAACTTGTCGCTGTAAAGTTCGTCGGGATACTCGTCATATCTCAACTTGGCATGAGTAACGATTTCGGTGTGTTTGGGATTGGTGTCCAACTCAAAATTCAAGATGCCAATCACATAAACCTTTTTCAGAGCGTAGTTCCAAGCCTTCTTAGTGCCGTCGAGCTTATATATAAAGCCCTTTTCGCCTTGCTCCTGCATCGGGAAGGACGCATAATACAGGCTGCGGTCGATGAAATTGATTTGCGACGCCTTCTGCATCTCCACTATAAACTTTTCACCCTTGTTGTTCTCACAATAGACATCGTAAATTGCCTTGCGATCCGATTCAACGATTGGAAGTTTCTCGGTGTTGAGATGCGTGATGTCCATTATCTCCTCGCTGCCCTGCAAATTGAGCAAGGCATTGAGAAAACTTATAAGGAACTCCTTGTTGGCAGGAGTTCCAAAAAATTTCTTGAAGGCAAAATCCGTATAGAAATTTATAAAACGCTCGTATAATCCTTCTGACGGCATGGCTTTATGTTTTTTAGTATATTTTCCGCAAAGATAAACGAAATTGAAGTATATAACAAAAATTACCGTCAATTTTTTTCTAATTGACGGTAATTTTCGTATTAAAAGGAACTGCGTCGAAAGGCGCAAATTCCGATTTATTTTCCAGCGAACATCTTGGTCGTATTGATGATGTTGAGCACGTCGGTGAGGTTGTTTTTCTCGTTGGCGGAGAGGTTTTTGGCGGCTTCGCCATTGAGCATACCAGAGATTGTGCCAGCACGGGAGGTCAATTGTCCGAGAAGGTCGCCGAGGCCGCCACCGGATTGCTGGGTCTGTTGCTGACCGCCGCCCATCATGCCGCCGAGTACGCCGCCGAGGATGTCGCCCATGCCGCCGCCCGACTGCTGCTGCGGTTGTTTCTGACCGCCGCCCATCATGCCGCCGAGTACGCTACCGAGCACATCGCCCATGCCGCCTGACTGCTGGGTCTGCTGCTGTTGCTGACCGCCGCCAAGCATACCGCCAAGCATGCCTCCAAGCGAGCCGCTGCCAAGCGCACTACCGAGTATTGAACCAAGTCCGCCGCCAGCGGTATTGTTGTTTTTGCCGCCCATGAAGACGCTTGCCATGCTGATGATGGACGAAAGGTCGATGCCCGAGTTCTGCACCGAGGTATTGGGTTTTTTGATAACCACGTCGGCGAGCGAGATCACCGTTTTGAGAATTGAAGAAAGATCCATATTTGCTGTTTTTAATTAGTTTTTTGAATTTAACGTTGTGTATTACGCCCCTAATTTATTCAAAAAAAACCGAAATGCAAATATTTTTTGTATTTTTTTTCAGTTGAACACATAATAATACTAATTGTCAACATCTTTCATAAAAAACTCACACTTCGCCAGCAGCAAAAACCTCCGCCAAAAATGCACAAACGGCTACACCAGCGGTCTCAGTACGAAGGCGCGTGTTGCCGAGAGACGTGGGACGAAAACCTTTGTCAAGCGCGAGGGCAATTTCATTGTCGCTAAAATCGCCTTCTGGTCCTATAAGCGTGCAAAAATCCTTGGCACCAGCGGCATTTTGAGTGAAAAATTTCTTCTCTTGCGGCTCACAATGCGCTATCAACTTACAGCTTGATTCACATTTGGTTACAAAATCCTTAAACGGTGTAAGTTCATTGACAACAGGCATTATGACATTTCCGCTCTGCTTTACCGCCGAGATGACAATCTTTTGCAAACGGTCTATTTTCAGGATTTTGCGCTCGCTGTGGTCGCATAGCAACGGCGTAATCTCATCGATGCCAAATTCTACCGCCTTTTCCACAAACCACTCAAAACGGTCGATGTTTTTTGTGGGGGCAATGGCGACGTGATTGCGGTATGGACGGATGTAAACATCTGATTCAATACGTGTTATAGTTGCGCCACAACATTTTTTTTCGCAGAGGGTAAGCTCCGCGTCGTAGATGTGTCCGCATCCGTCTATCACCGAAATAATCTCGCCGGGGCGAAGGCGCAACACCTTGGCACAGTGTGCGCTCTCGTCCTCGTCGAGGTAGATTTGCTGTCCCACGGTGGCATTTTGCGCCGTGGGGACATAAAAGAGATGGGCGTTTTCTTTCATTTAATCGTGAATTTTTCCGTGCGCTCACGCACACGGCTTAGTGATGACGCCCCGTTGGGGCTATTTAGTCGTCGATGTAGTCTTGTTCCTCTTCGTCGTCAGCGGTGGGCTGTTCGCTTTGTTGTTGTGGCTGAGCCTGTTGCTGCGGTTGTTGTTGCTGTTCGTGGCTGTCGTCCATTGGCGTGGGGTCGTCTTCGAGGATGAAGTCGCTGTCGTCGTCATCAGCGGGATTGTTGTCGCCAGGCGTTGTGTTGTCGGTGTCGCTATCGCCATCACCGGATGGATTGTCGTCGGATTCGATGTCACTATTTATATTTTGCAAATCATCGGTATCGTCCACTGGAACAGTGCCATTGAAGGAACGGATAAACTTGTTTTTGTTTTCGGCGGCACCAAGCACAAACTGGTACTCGTTTTTGTCAACCTTGGTTACACGATCTTTGTCCTTGGTGTTGATAATCTTGTTGTTGAAATCGTCGTCGTTGGACGAGAGACAGTACATGAATCCCGCCTTATAATTGAAGTAGTACCAACGTTGCGGCGTGGGCTGGAGGAAGATGCTTATCTGGTCGCCTTTCTTCTCATTGCGGATAATCTCCACGTAACCCTTCATATACTTGCCTACCGACGTACCACCAACGAAGCCAACGCCAATATCGCCGCTCGAACGGTACGACAATGTGGCTGTATCGTAATACATCTGCACGTCGCTGAGGACGATGGTCTTATTGAGACCGTTGGGCATCTTGCCAAGGTCGCCGGAGAGTTCGTAGTTTTTCAAGAGAGCCTGCACGGTATCGTTGCCAAGCACATATTCCATGCGGCGGCGTATCTTGCGCTCGTTGAAGAACACCGGAGAAAGGTTGTACACGTCGTTCAATTCCTCAGACATAGTTTTGATGACATCGGCGCGTATCGGGAAATTAATTGTCATAAACATCGCTCCCGAAATCTGCTTCTTGTCGCGGTTGTGATACAATTCGCCCGATGTAACAAGCTGCACTGGGTTCATATCGACATTGGTGCTGATAGTACCTTCGCCATATACGTTGCACAGATTGTTTTGGAACACAACATAATTGGCGGCGTAACTGCTGTCGCGCAGACGACGTGGCGTTGCCTCTCGGTACTCCTTGGTCTTGGGGTCGTAGGTGAGTCCACGGTTGACGACAAGTATCTCCTTATCAGATACATTGTGCTTGTGTCCCATGAATATCGAATAGAGATCTTGATTCTTTTCGTCATAGAAGAAGCCAGTGTACAGGCGTCGGCGTTTTTGGTCTGCCACCTTCTCCGAAATCGGGAACAAGATAGAATCAGGATTGATTGTACCCTCGAATATGAACGGCATGATGGTGGAATCACATTGCTGCTGTATGATGGCATAACCATTGAACTTGATACCCGGCGTAGCACCATTGAACGAATATTTGCCGTCAAACTTAAACTGCGGGCTTATGAAGAAGTTTTGCTCCTCCGGCACGCTACCGATACCAAACGAAACTCTCACTTTCGGAGCTTTGGCTGCTGTATCGAGCTTGATAAGTCGGATTTCCATCGAGTCGAGGTCGAGGTACGCCTTGTCTTTGTTGTAGTTTTGATACTCATACTGACCGCCTATCGCCTTGAAATAACGCTTGTCGCGGAGCTTTACTGAAGTCTTGACCACACGGTGGATGAGGGTATCGAGATTTGCGGTAATTACAGCGTCGTCGAAACGCTCGATGTCGCCGCCACGGTTGATATGAATGACACCAGAGGGCTTTATCTTGGAATCAACCACCTTGATAATGCCCGGCTCGTGAACATTGATGACGTCCTCCTTGTTGGCAAATGTGGTGTAGAGAGCGTCGTAACGGAGCGAATCCTTGTGGCTAATCATCGTGGCTCCGGCGAGCAGAGCCTTAGTTGCCGACTTGTCCCTTCTCATCTTGCGGTATTCTGGCACGGATCGGGTGATGCGCGTCTCGTCGTAATTGGAGAGCTTGTCGCCAAATCGGTACGACCTTTCGGCAACAGTCCACTCAAAAAATTCTGTCCTCTGCGAGTACCTGTGATGCGGGAAGTGAACCCTCGCAGAATCGCCGGAAACTACAAATTGTACCCGTTCCACATTGAGGTCGCCTGTGGCATTGTAACGGTCGGTGTAGAAATATCCCGTGGAATCTCCGGGCGTAGAGTAGTCAAAATTGCAGAACAACGCGCTGTCGGCGTCAAACGAAGAATTCTTGAAAAGCATCTTGTCGGAGAAAAACGCCGCGTCGGAGTACAACAATTCGCCCTGCGCCTTCATGCTCTTGGGCGTATAGTCGATGTTGCCATTGAAGGCGAGCTTCTTGTCGAAAATCGTAAGGGCTGTATCGCTGGTGAATATCGCGAAATTGTCCTGATGCGGATACCAAAGGATACCGCACGAATTGGAAGTTACCACTGGATATTCTGCCTCCACGTCCTTTGTACTGGCAATTTGGGAAACCGTTACTGGGTCTATCTTCAATGTCTGGCACGTGCCTATTACAGAGTCCGGGTAGAAAATAAAATTGTCGCTCTCTGCGGTTGCTGTCAGGTAGGTGATTTTGCCGTTGCCGCCGAGGCCTTTGCCGTTGAGGGCTACACCTTGATAAAATCGACCCTTGCCGCCGAATATCCTTTTGCCTTCTTCCGGCGTGGGGATGTCGAAGCCGAGCGACAAATCCTGCTGCACCGTAAGGGTAACGTCCATATCGTCGAAAATACCCGACACAAAATCTCCTTTTGCCTGCACGCCGTTGAGCTTGAGGAAGTTGAGACTATCGAGCTTAAACGGTGTTACCTTCATGTGGAATTTGTCGCGGGAATAACTTTCGGAAATCAGCTTGTCGTAATACACGTAAGAAGTATCGCTCGTGATGATTCTTGGAAATTCGTCGTATGTCTTGCGTCCCGATTTGTTGTTGATGGAATCGAGGTAGAGCACACCTTTTACATTTTCGAGCACAGAGTGCACAGAGTCGATTTGGTTTCGCTTGGTGGCTTCGTTGTAATTGACCGTAAGCATAGCCATGGAGTCGCACTGCGGTATATCGATGCGGAATCGGTCGTAATCAAACTTGAAGTCGTTGCCATAAAA
>Ga0310694_10005210_pt1 | contig 12479 bp, 7 predicted proteins | sample 174DNAGHGhighgp2_FD_203884 | JGI IMG/M metagenome (GOLD analysis project Ga0310694, IMG submission 203884) | Sheep rumen microbial communities from Palmerston North, Manawatu-Wanganui, New Zealand - 1742 DNA GHGhigh gp2 (v2) (version 2) | ecosystem: Host-associated > Mammals > Digestive system >...
CAGACATACGGCATGGGATTCTATGAGTTCTTCCTCCTCTCCGAGAAAATCGGCGCTGAGCCACTTCCCGTCGTCAGTTGCGGACTGGCTTGCCAGTTCCAGAACGACGACATCAAGGCACACGTGGCACTCGACCAGATGCAGCCCTACATCGACGACGCACTCGACCTCATCGAGTTTGCCAACGGCGGCACCGACACCAAATGGGGAAAACTGAGGGCCGACATGGGGCATCCCGCTCCCTTCAATCTCAAGCAAATCGGCGTGGGCAACGAGCAATGGGGCGAACTCTACCCGGAACGCCTCGAACTCTTTATCAATGCCATCAGGAGCAAATACCCCAAGATGCTCATCTGCGGCAGCAGCGGTCCATCGGCTGATGGCAAAGACTTCGACTATGGATGGAAGGAGATGAAACGGCTCAAGGTGGACCTCGTGGACGAGCATTACTACAAGCCGCCGCAGTGGTTCTTCGAGAATGCCGGACGATATGACAACTACGACCGCAAGGGGCCAAAGGTCTTCGCCGGGGAATACGCTGCCCATGGCAGGGGAGCACGCGAGGTGAACAACTGGGAGGCCGCTCTCTCAGAGGCTGCTTTCATGACGGGTCTGGAGCGCAACGCCGACGTGGTATACCAAGCCACCTATGCACCACTCTTCGCTCACGTCGAGGGATGGCAGTGGAAACCCGACCTCATCTGGTTTGACAACCTCACTTCCGCACGCACCCCCAACTGGTATGTGCAGATGCTCTACGGCACCAACAAGGGAACCAACGTGCTCAGCCTCACCGAGGACAAGAAACCCGTGGAAGGAAAAGACGGACTCTATGCTTCCGCAGCATACGACAAGGACACCAAGGAGTATATCGTGAAAATCGCCAACTCTTCCGACAACAACCAACAGGTGGAAATCACCTTCAAGGGACTCAAGAGCATCGGCCAGGCAAAGGGCACCATCCTCACAGGAAACCTCGACATGGAGAACCTCGTGGGAAGGCCTGAAACCATCAAGCCGACCACCGTCAACCTGCAGGGCAACAAGGACGTGCTCCCCGTGAATGTTCCCGGCAAGGCTTTCATGGTCATCAGGTTCTAAAGACGTGGCTAATGCTTGATTTCATCTTTCCATCAACAAACTTCTGAATATGGAAAACCAAAGCATCATCATCATGGTTCTCCGATTGCTCGGGTCGCTCGCACTCCTCGTCTTCGGCATGAAGACCATGAGCGACTCCTTGCAGAAAATGGCAGGACCGCAGTTGAGGCATATCCTTGGCCGCATGACAACCAACCGCTTCACCGGCATGCTCACCGGCGTGCTCGTCACGGCGGCTGTGCAAAGTTCCACCGCAACGACGGTGATGACGGTATCCTTCGTCAATGCCGAATTGCTCTCCCTGGCACAAGCCATCAGCGTCATCATGGGGGCCAACATCGGAACGACGCTCACCGCGTGGATTATGACCGTGGGAGTGGCGTTCAAAATCTCCGACTTCGTGTGGCCCGTGTTCGTCATCGCCCTCTTGCTCATCTATCGCAAGAAGCATGAGAACGTGGGTGGATTCCTCTTCGGACTCGCCTTCCTCTTGCTCGGACTCGGTACGCTGCGCGACACCGGAGAGGCCATGAAACTGGGTGAGCAACCCGCCATACTCAATTTCTTCCAGGCTTTCGACCCCTCCAGCTTCTCCACAACGCTCATCTTCCTGCTCATAGGAAGCATTCTCACCATGTGCGTGCAGTCATCCGCAGCAGTGATGGCCATCACCATGATCTTGTGCTCCAGCGGTGCTCTGCCCATCTACCAAGGCATCGCATTGGTCATGGGTGAGAATATCGGCACCACCGTCACCTCAAACCTGGCGGCCATGACGGCTTCCACGCAGGCGAGGAGGACTGCGTTGTCGCACATGTTCTTCAACCTCTTCGGCGTGTGCTGGATACTCATCATTCTACACCCCTTCATCGACTGGGTGTGCTCGCTGGTGGGCTACGACACCACCATGGTGAAAGATGTGGTAGGCAATGAAGCCTTCCTCGCCAATGCCGCAAAACTGAGCGTCGTGCTCGCCACATTCCACACCTGTTTCAATGTCGCCAACACCTTCATCCTCATCTGGTTCATACCGCAAATCGAGAAAATAGTCTGCGCTGTCATCAAGGGGAAGAAGAAGGCTGAAAACGAGGAGGACGAACCGCTGAAACTGAAGTACATCGGAGCCGGCCTGATGAAAACTCCGGAAATCGCCGTGCTGCAGGCTCAGAAGGAAATCACACACTTCGCAACGAGGATGCACCGTATGTTTGGAATGGTGCGCGAACTCTTGGAAGAGCATGATGACGAGAAATTCGGCAAACTCTTCGAGCGCATCAGGAAATACGAGGACATTTCCGACAATATGGAGATAGAAATCGCCAAATACCTCGAAGAGGTGAGCAACGCACACCTGAGTGACGAGACGAAGCAGAAGATACGGTCCATGCTCAGGCAAATCAGCGAAATCGAGAGCATTGGCGACGCTTGTTACAACCTCGGGCGTTCCATCAACCGCCTACATGAGTCGGGGAAGGATTTCCCAGAGCACCTGAAGGATGAAATACACAAGATGATGGAGGTCACCGACAAGTCGCTCGTGCAGATGGACAACGTGATGAATTCGAGGCGTGAGGATGTCAACCTCGATGACACCCTGCGCATAGAAATCGAAATCAATTCCATGCGTGACGAATTGAAGAAGGAGAACATCACTTCTGTCAACGACCATCAGTATGACTATGCCATGGGTACCATGTTCATCGACATCGTCAGCGAATGTGAGAAACTCGGTGACTATGTGGTCAACGTGGTGGAGGCCAGGCTGGGCAAATAAAGCCTAACTGACGCATAATCGGAAAAATCGGAGTGGTCGGATAATTCCGACCACTCCGATTTTTTCCGATCACTCCAATTATTCCGATACTCCGATCACTCCGACTATTCCGATCACTCCGATTACTCCGATCACTCCGAATTTATTATCAACAAGACTCTTTTCAGAACCTGACGCCCAAAGAGGCGTTGGCATACCAGTCTACCAGTCGGAGGCTGTTGTTGTCATGTTTATATCCATAGCTGCTGACTTGTCCGGTTGCCGTGACAAAGAACTGTTTGTGGTTGTAAACCACTCCGGCTCGGGCCACTCCACCAGGCATGATGCGGCTTTTCTTTGTCTCAACCTTGTCTGGAATGAGCATGAAGGGTGAATACTCGCCATCTTCTGGCTCCACCGTGTCGGAATCAACCAATTTGTATTCCCATGTTTTGATGCGGTTGAGGAGCGTGAGCATGGGCAAGGCCTGAATGCCCAACAGCCAATTGCGCCGTGGCACCCTGTTGTATGCATAGCCTGCTCCCATCGCGAATTGCCATTGCTTTGTTTGCCCCACATTGTTCATAAGGTCGACTAAAATGGCATTCTTCTGATTGGAATGCTCCACCGACGACTTGAACCAGGTGAAGCCCACCATCAGCGAACCAGCCGACTTCACTTGTTGCACGCTTTGGTCGAAAACAGCGGTGTTGGAGTAGTGTTTTCCATTAAAAAGGTAATACCCTTCGACAAACAAGGTCTTATAAGAGATGGGAGACTCAAGTTCCAGGTCTTCACCATCCTCAACATATCGGAGCTCGGGGTCTCCTCATTTGGGAAACTGGCCTCAAAGTGCAAGTCCATCTTCGATGCTTCATAATGCCGCAGACGGACGTTCAGTCCGTATTTGCTGCCACAGGCGCTCAGCCCGAAATTGTAGTCATCGTTTTTGCTTATCGACTTCTGAAACCCCAGGCCATAGCCCCTGTATCCCAACTACAGTCCCGTAGACCAACCCACTCCTGTGGTCAGGGTGGGTTCAAAATCCATCCGATATTCTATCTCTTCAGGGTCGTTGACCAATACCGCGTCCATATGATACGTGGTCTGGTTGACATTGGTTCGTGAAATCAACTGCCATGGTTTTTGGGGTACGATGATATAGGTGGAGTCTATGCCCCTCCAAGTGGCATTGTCTATGATAGTCCCCAGCTTTTTAATCAGATTCACGACCCCACCACCTGCGAAAGCCAGTTGGCAGAGACATTGAAGCAAAAGAAGCAAGTAGAATCGTTTCATCATTTAGCTTTAAAGATACCTTTTGACGTCTTGCTCACATCGAAGCACCCTTGGCATTTCCTCGTTTCTTGGAGCAACTCTGCACCAATGAACGAGGGAAAAACTTATGTCATTTTTTTTATAAAGTACAAAGGTACTTCATTTTCCGCAAACAGCATTGGCTTTTGTTCGCTTTTTTCGAAAATATCCGTATTGCCATACTTCCCGTGCACACTATAAAGACGGGAAGTATCCCGTCTCCCTTGCGGAATGTCCCCCGAAGTCGTAGGGGCGGGTCTTGCCCCCGCCCCTACGCCCAAAGGACCATTTGTCTCACGACCATTTTGGCTTGTAACACGAATTGTCATAAATTATAATGATTATCCGCTTGTATCCGAAGGGCGGCCTGAAAGGCCTGCAAGCACATAGCCCAAGGCAACGCCTTGGGTGTCAAGATGTTCATAGTCGCCCTGTAGGGGCATAAGCATTTGTAGATGAAAGGCTTATGTCCCTACAGGGCGATTGCCTCCTTCCCAATTTCCCAGGGCGTTGCCCTGGGCTGGAGGCTTATTGCCCCTTCGGGGCGTTATCGGAAAGATGCGGATAATCATTTAAATTATCCATTAATGCGAGCATCAATTAATGATTAATTACATGATAATTATATGTTGAAAAACAAGTCAATTATATGTTGAAACCATGTCAATTATATGTTGAAACCATGTCAATTATATGTTGAAAAACAAGTTTATATGCATTTTTTATGTTAAGGCTCATGACCACTCTGGCACTCCGATTTACTCCCGCATCCCCAAAATGAAAGCCAAGAAGAAAAAAAACTCCCGAAAAATTTGGAAGTCACATGAATATTCAATAAATTTGCGTACCTTTTAGGAAAACATATTATAACCTGTAAAACGAGTTACTATGGAAGTTGAGAAAATCATGAGTGCCTTGGAGCAGAAACATCCAGGCGAGTCGGAATATCTCCAGGCGGTGAGAGAAGTGTTGCTCTCCGTGGAGGAGGTTTACAACCAGCATCCTGAGTTTGAGAAAGCCAAGATCATCGAGCGTATCGTGGAGCCGGAGCGCATCATCACGTTCCGTGTGCCATGGGTCGACGACAAGGGCGAAGTGCATGTCAACCTCGGATACCGCGTGCAATACAACAGCGCCATCGGGCCATACAAGGGAGGACTGAGGTTCCACTCTTCCGTCAACCTCTCCATCCTGAAGTTCCTCGGCTTTGAGCAGACCTTCAAGAACGCGCTCACCACGCTCCCCATGGGCGGCGGCAAGGGTGGCAGCGACTTCTCCATCCGTGGACGCAGCGACGCGGAGGTGATGCGCTTCTGCCAGGCGTTCATGCTCGAACTGCACAAGGTCATAGGTCCCGACATGGACGTGCCGGCAGGCGACATCGGCGTGGGAGGACGAGAAATAGGATACCTCTTCGGCATGTACAAGAAACTGACCCACCAATACCAGGGTGTGCTCACCGGCAAGGGAATGGAATGGGGAGGCTCCATCCTCAGACCCGAGGCTACTGGTTATGGAGCCTTGTATTTCGTACACCAGATGCTGGAAACACACGGCATTGACATCAAGGGAAAGACCGTGGCCATCAGCGGATTCGGAAACGTGGCATGGGGTGCTGCCAAGAAGGCTACCGAACTGGGTGCCAAGGTGGTGACCATCTCGGGACCGGACGGATACATCTACGACCCCGCCGGACTTGACGACGAGAAAATAGAATACTTGCTCGAACTGAGGGCCAGCGGCAACGACGTCTGCGAACCTTATGCCGAGGAATTCCCCGGCTCCACCTTCTACGAGGGCAAGAAGCCGTGGGAGGTGAAGGTGGACATCGCCCTGCCTTGCGCCACACAAAACGAGCTCAATGGCGACGATGCCGACATGCTCCTGGCCAACAAGACGCTATGCGTGGCTGAGGTCTCCAATATGGGATGCACGGCAGAGGCTGTCGACAAGTTCATCGCCGCAGGACAACTCTTCGCACCGGGCAAGGCTGTAAACGCCGGCGGCGTGGCTACCTCCGGACTGGAGATGACGCAGAACTCCATGCGCATCTCCTGGAGCAGGGACGAGGTAGACCAGAAACTCCACACCATCATGGCCAACATCCATGAGCAGTGTGTGAAGTATGGCACCGAGAAGAACGGATACATCAACTATGTGAAGGGCGCCAACATCGCCGGGTTCATGAAGGTGGCCAACGCCATGATGGCACAGGGCATCGTATAAGAATAGCCCGTCGCGACAAAGCGTCTCTTGCAATAGTCTCTCTAAAGCAAGCAGGCCGGAAAATCTTTTTCCGGCCTGCTTTACTATTATCTCCTAAAATCTCTCAAGACCTCATGGGTTGTTGAGGATGATGTTGACGATCATGGTGACATCGGAGATGTTGTATTTCTCGTCTTTGTTGACATCGGCGTTCTGGAATACGATGTCGTTGGTCTTTTGGAGCACGTAGTTCACCATGAGTGTGATGTCGGATATTGTGACCGTGCCGTCGCCGTTGACGTCGCCGAGCAGCGGTTTCGCCTGGATGGGGATGTTGGCGGGTCGTCCTTCCTCATACTTCGCATTCATATAGGCGCGGAACGGCGGAACGGTGGCTTGGGACTTCAAGGTGAACTTTGTGCCGTCTGCCGACACCATGTAGACATTTCTCTTGGCTAGCGACACCATGGTGCCGATGAGATTGTAATATTGTGAGCCGCTTACCAGTTTGCTGTCGCTGATCAAGGTGGCATCAGTACCCTCGAAGACCACATCCTTGCCGGCTAGCGTGGAGGAGAAGCCGATGAGGTAGGGCACGTATGCCTCCATCTTCTCCGGGATGCCGAAGTAGATGTCCTTGCCCTCGTATTCGTTGAACTCCTTCACCCAGAATTCCTTGCCCTGGTCGGAGAGGGAATGGTGGTAGTCAATCTCCCGACCGGAGACTGTCACCCTTCCCACCTCGAAAGGCAGGGCGATGGTCTCCCATTTGTCACCGTCGGACATGAGGGCGGGTCGCCTGCTGTAGGTGACATGGTCGGCCGTGAAGGTGATGGGGATGTAGAAATCGTGGTTGTCGACAAGTGTGATGGAGGTGGATGCCGTCCCATACACGATGTTGTTGACGTTGGCAGTGAACTTGCCCGCGAGCGTTGAGCCTTCAGAGAGGTAGTAGAGGGTGTTGGGATTGCCATTGGGCGTGATGGAGGTGATGGCGTCTTCCGTGATGCCGTTGAAATCGACGGCAACCACGTCGTCGCCGATGGTGATGGCACCGGTGGCTGGTGCGCCATTCACCGTTCCGTCGGCTTTGTAGGTCACATAACCGCGCAGCAACTGGTAGGTTCCGCTGGTGCCTACCTCGTGATAGGTTCTCATGTATTTCATCCCGATGATGTAGTAGTCGCCATAGACGCCAGTGTACTCAAATGGCAGGCCCACGCTCTCACCAGGCTGCAGCACCTCGGAATAGTCGATGTATTGCACGGAATAATAGGTGCCGCTGCCGCCGTTGTCGTTATGGTAGATGAAGAAGCGCAGCCGTCCCGACCAGGTGGTCTCGGTGGGGTTGGTGATGGTGTAGACACCCTTGATTTTGTTGCCGTAGATTTTCCTTCCCGTGGTGTTCTCCAGGGTGACTTTCGTGGTGAGTATCTCGTCGGTGGTGTAACTGCCTTCCGTGATATAGACGCTTGAGGTGGCTATGATGTCGTTGCCGTCGGCGTCGGTGGCCAGTGCGATGTCATAGTTGCCTACAGCCGAAGGTGTGAAACCGACCCGTGCGTTGGTGCTCTTTCCGGGTATCAGTTGGATGTTGAAGGAGGACTTTGACGAGAAGTCCGCCTCACTGTTGGTGGCGAAGAAATACAGGTTGCCCGTGTATTCCTCTCCAATGTTCTTGATGGCGATGTCCACTTTCTGCGGCACGCCCACGAACTTGGGTTCTGAGTAGGCGAAGGTGGCCTCGAGGGCCTTGATGGGATGCCAGATGAGGGTCCTCGTGCCATCCTCATCGACGATGACTTCGATGTAATTGACGTTGTGTGGCATGGGAACCCATTCTTCCGTGCCATAGACCTTGCTCATGGGGAAGACGATGTATCGTCCCGGTTGCGTGATTCTCACATCGAGGTCGAAATACCAATAATAGCCAGAGGGTAGGTTGTTGCCATAGAGGCCGGAGCATGTTTGCAGTTCTCCGGCTTCGTCATAGTAGCCAAGGGTGTAGAGGAAGGTTTTCTGCTCACCGGTGTAGTTATGGTATCTGCCAGAGATGGTGTCGCCCACGATTTTGTCGATGTCGAACGTCAGTTGCAACGGTGTCTCGTCGTCGGGCGTGGTGCTTTGGCCTCCGGTGGATGGCTGTATGCCTATCACGGCTTCCTGGTCGAGATTGTAGCCCGACCCCGTGGAACTGGCGCCGGTGCCCGAGTTGTCGTTGGGGTTGAGGACGGAGAGGAGGAAATATCCGTCGGTGCCGTTGTTCCAACCCCAGTTGACGTGGAAGAGTTCCTCGCCGTCGTAACCGTCGATGACAAAGGCGTGACCACCGCCGCCCGACTGTCCTCCGTAGGCCACGGGGCGCCCTTCCGACAGTTCCTTGTAGAGCATCTGCATCCATGCGTCGTAACCATAGTTCTCCCTTTTCTTGTGCTCCACCTTGCTGTCGTAGCCGAAATAGGTTGTCAAGGCATGGGGATAGTCGGAGAGCGAACTGGAGGATCCGCCTTGGGCGTATCTCATCTTCAGGGCGACACCGCAGCACCGCGACAACACCGCCACGGCGTTGTTTTGGGCATCTGTCTCACGACCGCCATAGACGTCTTTCATGTTCGCCCAGTCGAAGGTCTGTCCGGCGGGAATGGTATCGAAAGAAATCTCGTCGTAATTGCTGTACTGGACAGTGTTCTTGTAGCCGGGGATGTCGGCGATGGTGGCCTGGGGCCATTGGTGGTAATACATCACCTGCGCCATGGCGGTGGCACCGCACCCTACGGGAAGGTGGCTGCCACTGATGACGGGCAGCAGGTTGGAGAAAGGAGTGTCTTGCGTCCAGCGGGATTTCAGCAGGGGGTTGATGGCCCGCATGGTGGGCGACTTCATCCTGCCGGTCTGGGAGGTCTGGATGTCGGCTTCGTCGAGGTAGGCAATCTGGTCGGCATAGCCTTTCAGCCATTCCGCCATGTTCTCAGGGATGTTGGCGGGGTCGAAAGACCCTTCATCGGAATAGCCGAGGATGGTGGCGGTGCGGCTGTCGCCGGAGACGATGACGAAGCCACCTTCCTCCTTGTTGTTGAACACATAGTAGGCGGGGTGGGGTGGTGTGGTGCCTGGCATGCGGTGTGCTCGGGTGCTTGTGCCCTTGTATGCCAGCGACATCCTATCCACCTTTTTCTTTCCGCGTTGTGCCATGAAGGTCTTGGCCGATTGCTTTGCTGCCTCCTGGTCCACGGGGGCGGCTGATATTCCTGTCGCCAACAGTAGCAGGAAGAACAAGAGGATTTGTTGTTTCATATGGTTTGGTGATTTTGATGGTTTTCTTGGTCATTCCAGGATTTTTCGCAGTGTCTCGATGTCCTTCTCCGTCGTCGCCCAACTGGTGACGAAGCGGCAGACGGTGCTATGGGTGTCGTAGGGCTCCCATTGGATGAACTGCACCTGTCGCTCCAGGCGATGCATCAGTTCGTTGGGGAGGATGACAAATTGCTGGTTGGTGGGTGAGTCGACATGGAAGCGAATGCCGGCATCGGCCAGCACCTTGCGGAGCAATGTGGCCATCTCGATGGTATGGCGTGAGATGCGGAAATAGAGGGCATCGGTGAAGAGGGCGTCGAACTGCACCCCTGCCAACCGCCCCTTGGCGAGCAGTGCTCCATGGCGCTTGACGATGCTGAAGAAACCACGGGGAGTGTTGCCATGGGTGAACACCACCGCTTCTCCGCAGAGGGCACCCACCTTCGTGCCGCCGATATAAAAGGCATCGCAGTGTGAGGCGAGGAAAGGCAGCGTGACATCGTTGCCTTCGGCCATCAGGCCATAGCCCATGCGGGCGCCGTCGACAAACAGCTGCAGGTCGTGGCGATGGCACGTCTCCTCCAAGGCCTGCAGTTCGGCTGCCGTGTAGAGCGTGCCCATCTCCGTGGGGAAGCTGATATATACCATGCCAGGTTGCGCCACATGGTCGCGACTCTCGTCGTGTTCGAAAACGTCCATGAAATGTTCCAAAGTCTCCGCCGCCAATTTCCCGTTGTCCTGGGGCAGGTCGACGACCTTGTGACCGAAGGCTTCGACAGCACCGGCCTCGTGCACGCTGATGTGAGCTGTGGAGGGGCACATCACGGCCTCGTAGGAACGGAGCATCGCGTCGATCACCGTGGCATTGGTCTGTGTGCCACCGGTGAGCAGGAACACTTCCGCATCCTCTCTCTGGCACGCAGCCTTGATTTTGGCTTTCGCTTGCTCGCTGTATCGGTCAAAGCCATAGGTGAGGGTGCGTTCATCATTGGTCTCCACAAGGTGACGCAGCACTTCAGGGTGCGCACCATTGTCATAGTCGGATTCAAAGGATATCATTTTTGGTTGTTTCTTCTGTTCATACAATGTTTCAGACTGCAAATATACACAATAATCATGTATGTCAAGCAGTCTAGTAAAAGTAAAAAAAGCACTGTGTAAAATATTTAACATATAATTACCATATTGTAACCTTTCTGCGAATAACATTAAAACATAAAAATGTCACAAATTATTCAAAAATTTCGACCTGTGCGGTTGACAGTGATCACTAAGGGGCAACGCTTCCCAGCGTCGCCGTGACCATAAGGCCGTGAGCAAAAGGATATGAGTTGTTATATGATAACTAACAGAAGTGTGATTTTTGGGGGAACAACGGCGACGCTGGGAAGCGTCGCCCCCTAAAGTTACTCCACTTGCGGGACTTTAGTTTTTGATTACGATTGTTTCGTATTCGTTTTCAACCGCACAGCACGAAAAATCTATAATTCGATAATTCGTGACCTAATCTAATCAAAATAATAACTTTTAGATATTACAAAATATTAGGTGGTTTCAAATTTGCTTTGTAACTTTGCACCCCAAAAGATTCACGATATGAAGAGGTTTTGCAAACTGATTTCTGACTATCTGGGTGTGCTGGTGTTGCTGGCAGCGGTGTTGGCATTGCTGTTTCCCAAAACGATGGGGGTGTTGAAACCCTCGGTCATCACACCGCTGTTGGGCGTGATCATGTTCGGCATGGGTCTGACTTTGAAGGCCGATGACTTCCGCGTGGTGTTCAGCCGGCCGAAGGATGTCATCATCGGTTGCCTGGCACAGTTCACGGTGATGCCCCTGTTGGCGTGGCTGCTTTCCTGGCTTTTCGCCCTCGACGAGGCGTTGGCCATCGGCGTGGTGCTCGTGGGTTGCTGCCCTGGAGGCACGGCATCCAACGTCATCACCTATCTCTCGAAGGGCGACCTCGCCTTGTCGGTTGGCATGACGGGTGTCTCCACGCTGTTGGCTCCGCTGATGACGCCGCTGCTCGTATGGCTCTTGGCGGGAAAGACCGTCGATGTCGATGTGGCGGGCATGTTCCTCAGCATCCTGTGGGTCGTCATCCTGCCTATCGTGGCAGGCCTCATCGTCAAGAGGATATGGCCGAAGCAGACGGAGAAGGCCACGGCATACCTGCCTGCCATCTCGTCCCTCGCCATCGCCACCATCGTAGTGATAGTAATCGCCGCCAGTGCGGAAAAACTGTATTCATGCGGCATGGTCATCGTCTTGGTGGTTGTCCTTCACAATGTCTGCGGACTCTCCATAGGCTATCTCATAGGGAGGCTCCTCCGTCTCTCTTCACCCAAGCGCAAGGCGGTAAGCATCGAGGTGGGCATGCAAAACAGCGGACTGGCCTCATCGCTCGCCGCACAGCATTTCGCTGCTTATCCCATGGCCATCATCCCCGGAGCCATCTTCAGCGTATGGCATAACATCAGCGGAGCATTGGTTGCAAGACTATATGCCAAGAATGTCAAGGAGGAGAAGTGATGTTGGTGAACACTGTCAAACACAGGTCGATTATTTTTAAAAAGATTGTGATTGAGTCAGAGGGGCGAAGGCCATGGGCAAAAAGCGGTGTGCATCTTCCCTCCCAATGTGCGCTCTTGTAGAGACGGTGATTTTTCCCGTCTCCCCCCCGAAGTCATCGGAGTGCATACGCCGTTCCAAGCCCATGTGCAAGAAGTCTCTCAAGCAGAGTAACTTTAGGGGGCGACGCTTCCCAGCGTCGCCGTTGTTCCCTCCAAAATCACACTTCTGTTAGTCA
>Ga0310694_10005212_pt1 | contig 12478 bp, 15 predicted proteins | sample 174DNAGHGhighgp2_FD_203884 | JGI IMG/M metagenome (GOLD analysis project Ga0310694, IMG submission 203884) | Sheep rumen microbial communities from Palmerston North, Manawatu-Wanganui, New Zealand - 1742 DNA GHGhigh gp2 (v2) (version 2) | ecosystem: Host-associated > Mammals > Digestive system...
GAATATCAGACTGTATAATGTCAAATACTAGTGTTATGAGATATGTGTGTATGGCAGTGCTGGCTGTCCTGCTGATGGCTTCCTGTGACAGGAAAGGCAGGGTTGTCAGCCTTGCGGAGTCAGACGTGATGGAACATACCCAGTGTCAGGGGAACCCCGAGATTCTAGGTATATCGGAGCCGGACTCTGCCTTTGGGACAGGTTACCTTTCCCAGAAAGAGAAGGAGAGTATGATGGCCGTCATGCAGAAGGTGACTCAGACCATCATGAGGCGGACGAACAACATGACGGAGTTCAACCCTGATGACAAGTATGTGATTGACCTGGCAGAACGGCAGATGAAGGCCATGTCTGATATACGCTCGATCATCTATGAGTCGGACAAGAAGGAAGAGTGGTCAGGCTGGAAAGTCCGTGTGGACTATCAGGCCGTCAGTCACAGTGGCATGGAATACAAGGCAGAGCGATGGCTTTTCATTGACAAGGATGGCGAGTCTGTCACCAACTCGTTCGAAATACCGTTGCCATAAGGATAATAATAGAGGACTGTGTGATGTCTCTTTTCAAAACGACTCGTTTGTTTCAGCAACACGGGATAGCTGACTGCGGCCCTTGTTGCCTGTGTTCGCTCGCCGGCCATTACGGCAAGCGGGTGGGCATTGGCTATGTCCGCAGGATATCCGCTACAGGACGCGAGGGGACAACTGTTCTGGGCATGTCGGAAGGTGCCAGGAAGCTTGGCATCAGACTGGATGCTGTCAGAACTGACTTGTCGGAATGGGACAGCATGCAATGGCAGGAGCTTCCTGTTCCCGCCATCGTCCATCTCTCTAAGAAGAACGGACTGCAGCACTTTGTCGTCGCATACGGGACAACAGACGATGCCATCAGCTATATGGATCCTGCTGACGGTCGGATGCATGAGTGCAGCTTCGAGTCCTTTGCCAGCGAATGCAGCGGTGTGTTCCTGCTGGCAGGCAAGGCTCCTGATTTCTCCACAGTCCCTGCAGGGACGGGTAACACCCGTTTCCTTCTGTCATTGATAGCAGAACACAGGCGATATGTCCTTGTCAGCTTCGTCTGCTCTATACTGATAATGGCTCTGTCTTTCTCCCAGGCTCTGTTGTCCGGGTGGGTGACAGACCGTTTGGCTGGCCACGGAAACATAGAGATCAAGTACATATCCCTTGTCTTTCTCGGCATCGTCATGGTTCTGTTCGGCTTCAATGCTTTTTCCATCGGCTATCATGCCATGGTCAGCAAACAGATAGACAACTCTCTCGTGGGAAGGCTGTGCAGCCATCTTTTCAGGCTGCCAGCCTCCTTCTTTGACTCTATCAGTGTCGGTGAGATCGTTTCAAGGTTTCTGGATGTGTCGCGCATCAAAGGCTATGTGACGGAAGGATTGTCAGGCATGGCTCTCGGTGTCTTTACCGTCATTGGTACGGTCATAGTCCTTTTCTCCATGTCTTTGCCGTTGGGCATGTGCGCCATCGGCCTTATCCCTGCCTATACACTGGTATGCTGGCACGTCAACCGCTACCTGAAGCGGAACCGCACTCAGATGATGGAGGCTCAGGCCCTGATGACCTCTGGTATTACGGAGCATGTCACCATGGCGATGAAGACCAGACAGCTGTGCTGGCAGGATGGGGTGTCCGAGAAGTTGCAAAAGGCTTATGAACGGTTCACCTCCGTCAGCTATGGCGGTATGGTGAGAATGCGGTATGCCAGGCTTCTCATCCAGACCGTATGCAGTATCGCAACGATCTTTATCATTGTGGTCAGTTCCTTCTATATCAGTTTAGGTGTCATGACCCTTGGTAAGATGGTCGTGGCCATGACGGTTTTCACATTGTATGTTAGCAGCATCGTCAGCGTAATCGGTTTTGTCATCTCATGGCCGGAAATCAGGAGTGCGGCAGACAGGCTCTCGGATATTATGTCTGTGGAGCAGGAACGGCAGGGTGGAGTAGAGCTGGTCTCTGGGAAGTCCTTTCCCGTTGAGTTCCGTGATGTGTGCTTCGCCTATGGCTATGGAATGAAGGTGCTTGACGGGTTCAGCTTCAAGGCCTGTCCTGGCAAGATTACCTTAATCAAGGGAAGGAATGGCATCGGCAAGAGCACGACGGCCAGACTGATCCTGAACATGTATGATGCCGATTCAGGGGAGATTCTCATTGGTGGCATATCTGTCAGTGATATCAGCACCATATCCCTCAGAAAGACCGTCGGCTACTGTGAGCAGCCCGCCGCCTTATATAACGCTTCCATCCGCGAGAATATCCTCTGCGGCCAGCAGTGGACGGATGAGGAGGTAGAAAGGGTTCTCAAGAGAACGGGATTCGATTTGTCCCGCTTCAGCCTTGACATGATGGTGGGTGAGGGTGGCAAGAGCCTGAGCGGTGGTGAGAGCCAGCGTATCAGCATCGCCCGTATGCTCATACGCAAGCCGCAAGTCCTTGTGCTTGACGAACCGACGGCCTTTGCAGATGCGGAAGGGACGGCTTGCATCATGGACATTCTCATGGAGGAAAGGGATTCTGGACGTACCGTCATTGTCATATCGCATGATGACCGCCTCGATACGATGGCAGACCATATCTTCAATCTTATATAATCAACAAAATGCTTTTAAACAATTAAGATGATGAACAACGTTTTTATTGCTCTTGGCCAGAATGAGCAGCGCCAGATTACTGGCGGAAGCTGGCTCCCTCGTTTCATAAAGGAACTGATCAAGAAACTGCTTGGTCCGACTGACGGCCCGAACCCTGATCCCTTTGAGGGATTCTGAACGTACAGGACTCGTGTCCTGGTTCTCTTGGCTCCGTCATCATGGACGGAGATACTCTCATTATTTATTCAAAACAATTATTTTAAGTTTTCAATCATGAACAAGAAATTCATTGCTCTTACGCAGAGCGAGCAGCGCCAGATCGTTGGCGGTAGTTGGTTTAGCAGTATCGTAGCATGGTGCAAGAAGCACGTCTTCGGATGGAGTGACACCATCAAGACGCTTCCTGGTGAGCCTTCTTGCGGTGGCGTAGGAGTGTCGTTTTCTATCTAAACCATAGGAAATCGTAAAAAGAGGAGGTCTTGTCACAATTGGCAGGACCTCCTTCTTCATATATGCCGGAAACAGACGGCTAATAAATCAGGATTCTGTTCTTCCTGTAGTCAAGGACGTAGGTGTGGCCGCCAAAAAGGATGTTGCCGACGCAGTTGTAGTTAAGCATCGGGACATACTTTACGGTTTCCGTTATCTCCCATTTGGTATAGGGCACCTTGACCTTAGCATTCGGAAGCCTGTACTGGTGGCGGGCGTTATAGTGGAAATAGCCGCCGTCGCTGCCCTCAAATACTTCGGCAATCCACGGCTGGCCGGCAATCTTCTTGGTGATGGCGATGCCGTTGGCTCCTGTATGGAACAGACAGTCGAACGACTTGCCCTGTACCTTCAGCGGGATATACATGAGGTAGGACTGTCCGGCCTTCTTGTTGCCTCGCAGACAGTTGATGGTGGCTATCTGACCCTTGGCGAGCTGCTCTATTCGCGTCATGAGCGAGTCTTTCATGTCGATCAGCCAGGTCTGGCCGTCAAGGATGGATGCGCCGATGGCCACGTCATAGGGCTTCTTGTCTATGAGGGGCGCGACGATGGCCGTGACTCCTCTGTAAGCCCTGCCGTCAAAGCGCAGGCTGTCGAGCGTGGTCTTGGTGACATCGATGACCTTTCCGAATTCGCCGCCGACATAGTCTTTCTTGCCTTTGCCATTGCCTTTGAGGGTGGAATGGTAGAATGCAGAGTCGATGACGCAGTTTTCGACTGCCGTACTGATCATGGCCTTGGCGGGGTGCGCCTTGCCGTCGGCACCGTATAGCACGATATCGGTGAACATCAGTCCGTCATGGGTGATGGTCAGTTTCTGCTGTGCCGTGACCGCAAGACTGCCCAGGCAAAGTGCGATGGATATGATTGCTTTTCTCTTGTTCATTGTCGTTTGTTTATTAGTGGCCGTTCAGCATGCGGCTAAGCTCCATGAAGCCCTGTCTGACAAACGGGCCGATGGGGATATGGAGCTTGGTGCCGTCGTTGAAGCGGTAGTAGGGTGTGACGATAGGGTCTATATATCTCTGGTGGGTAATGGCGTTATATTCGTATGACGAGCCGATTTCTGCCCCCCAGTGCTCGCTGAAGCGGATATCGGCATAGCCGCCGATGGCATAGCCGCCAGCCATGCCTGGGTAGTAGCTGCCGAAGGTGTGGAGGGTGATGTTGTCGCTGAGCCGCCATGAGGCAAGGCCTCCTACGCCGTACATGGTATGGACACCTCCCACGGAAGGAGTCCACTGCTTGTAGGCCAGTGCCGATGCCGTCAGACTTATATTCCCGATGTCCTGAGTCAGCGACAATGTGCCCATAGACGCAGACATCAGTCCTGGGATGGCAGCGTTGCTCCCGCTGACGTTCAGGCTGCCGCCTTCCCACAGTCTGAAACTCGGCCTGTCAAGCTTGGGGGCTTCTGCCTTAAAATCCAGTTTCTTCTGGAGCAGGTCGGGTTTCTGGCTGTTGGAAAAGTCGGTATGCCTGAAATCGCTGAGGGCAGGGGAGTGATAGTGTATCGGGGATTCGGTGATGCTGACGACAGGCGGGATGAGCGTATCGTGTTCCAATACGATGCGCCCGTCCTCTTCTGTCTGTGCCATGCCTGTCATGGTACATGAACACATGGCCAGCAACAGTCCGATCCTTATCATCCTGTTTGTCATCATCACTTTTTATGAAGCAAAATTAGTCATTTTATATCTAATACTGTTCCCTGTGAGTTTTTTAACTCTGGAATTAACTATTTCTTTCTGTTTTTAACCTCTTGACACCCCTGAAAGCCGTATTCCCGTTATGCCGTCCTTCTATAGAAGCATGGGATAAGGTAATACCGCTTTCACCTTCCGTCGGGGACTCCTGAAGGGAGGGAGAGCGGTAGTGACATTGCCGACAGGCTTCGTTCTCGTCGCCATGCTGCCATTTCGCTCAGACGGCATCATACCACATGCCGCCACTGCTTCACTCGCAGGATGGCCTGACCCGCCCGAGGCCTGTCTGCAGAGTCACCCATTACTGTCATATCTGTTGGCGGGTGTTGGTTGTCTGGCTGCGTTTCTGGGCTATCTCCAGGACGCGTACCCTGTCTATCACATATCTTCCGCCAAACTTGAATATGGCTCCATTGAAATCCCCTGTCCGTTTCAGCTTATAGGCTGTCCTGACGCTACAGTGCAACGTATCTGCCATCCCGTCCATCCCATAGGTGAAACGAGCGGGGTCTTTCAGGATCATCTCAGTAATCTCACCTTCCATGCCTGAGTATTGCAGGGGTATCTCTCTTCCTCTGGCATCTATCTCCTCAGTGATCATCTTCCTGAAATAGGGGAGCAGTTCACCGAGTGTCAGCTCCTGGAGCGGACGGCTCTCAATGTCAACTTTCATGTCTTCCATCACATTCATCTGTCTTGAACCTGCACACAAGGTTCTTATTATACATCGGTTTGTCAGACTATGGCGTGCCTCGAATATGAATTCTTCCAGTCTGCTGCACGGCGAATGCAATGTAAAGCACAAATTAAAGAGATCGTCATAGCCGTGCAAAGGTACGGCGTTTTCCTGTTCCATTCTGCATCTTTGCATGAAAATGTCTGCATTTGCCTGCATTTTCAAGGTTATGACTGCTCCTTGTCCTGTTATGGGCTGCAAATGTCCGCATTGTGAAGAGGATGGCTTTGATGACGGGCTTCGGGTGGTGTCCTTGACACGACGGTCTCAGCGGGCAGCTTTCATATAGGCATCCTGCCGACAGGGTATTGGCCAACATTTTACGTCGCAAAGTTAAGGCGAACGGTCAATGCGACAAGTACCGGCACGCCCTATTTCGGGATATTCCACTGGCAGCCTTCCACAGTTTTCATTTGAAAACAGGGTATTCCAGATGAATATGCCGAAATTCCTTGTCTTCATTCCCCTAAGGTTCTCCTTTTGGCTTGCGATGTAAAAGTTTATACCCTACGGCATACAGCCAATAAAAAAAACTGCCCATGAGGGTTAAGAACGTAAAAGTTTACCCCTTGGCTCCAGTCAATAAAAACTTCAAAACATCGACAACATGCTTAGATACGCTCTATATGACTACATTCCGCAGCGATACCTCAGACGGGCAACGTTCGAGCAGATTGACCTCGACAGACGCATCCTTGACTTCAAGAGCGGCAGGGGGTACGCCATCCGATGGGCTGCAAGGGAAATGGCAAGGTCACTCTCTCTGATGGACTTGTCGGACACCATCATCGTATGCATCCCGGCCAGTTGCAAGCGGACGAACGACATCCGATACAAACACTTCTCGGAGGAACTTTCTGAGAGGCTCGGAGCTGTGAACGGGTTCGGTCATATCATCGTCAGCGGCCATCGTCAGAAGGCTCATATCAGCCACGTGCATGAACTCGCAGACGGGGCAAACGAGTGCTATCACATTGACGAGGATTTCTTCCGTGGTAAGAGCGTCTTGGTGGTCGATGACATCACCACGACAGGCAAGACGGCCAACGCTTTCATCGAGCGTATGGAGTCCGTAGGTGCTCACGTTCGCATGGCGATGTTCCTCGCTAAGACTCATAATTTCAAACGTCATAATTAATTTATAATCAGATAATAATATGAATGCAACTACAGTAAAACTTAGTGTTCGTCAGTGGGCATCGGAAGACCGCCCAAGTAACAAACTTCAGAACCTCGGAACCGCTGCTTTGTCAGATTCCGAACTGCTGGCCATCCTTGTGGGAAGTGGTACTCCGCAGCACAATGCAGTAGAGATTGGCAAGCAGATTATGTGCCGTTTTGACCATAGCCTGAGTAAGCTGGCAAAGGCCGATTTCCGCAGTATCAAGGACATCGAAGGAGTGGGGACTTATACCGCCTGCAAGATTCTCGCAGCCATCGAACTGGGCAAGCGCAGGCAGCTGGCTACGGCTCTGATGGCTCCAGACCTCTGCACCGCCACCGCCATCTATAACTACATGAACCCCAAGATGCAGGACTTACAAGTGGAGGAAGGCCATGTGATTCTTCTCAATCAGAACTACAAGCTGATTAAGTCGGTACGCATCAGCCAGGGTGGTATCACTGAGACCTCTGTTGACATCCGTATCATCATGAAGGAGGCCGTCGTGAACAATGCCACGATCATCGTTTTCTGCCATAATCACCCCAGTGGGAGCATTTGTCCGAGTAGGGTGGATGATGAACTCACAAAGTCGATCAAGCGTGCTTGCGACCTGATGAGAATCCATTTCTGTGACCATGTCATCATAGGAGATTGTCAATATTATTCCTATCGTGAGCAAGGAAAGTTGTGAGGTGCCAGTGCCTCACAACTTCTCTTTCATGACTTCCATGCCGTACTCATGCCACCATCGGGCTGAGTCGCTCAGGGCGTAAACGATGCACTTGATGTTCTCGGGGTAGCGGAAGGGCAGCTCATCCCTGTTGACACCCGCTAAGGCACTGATAAAGGTGAAGTCATTACGTACGAATTCATGCAGTTTCTGCTGGCCGATGAACCAGCCGAGGATGCTGTCGAAGTGGGCTTCGTCCCTGGCCAGCTGGATGTGTACCGTTACGTGGGGCTTGGCCTGCTGATGGAGGAGCCAGTAGTCACCATGCCCCTCGACATGACGTAGCTCGGCACGGAAGGCCTCGCGCTCCACATGCTTGAATTCAACACCTTGCTCCTGCAGACGCGGGAACATCACATAGTCACAGTTCTCAATCTTCTTGATTTCCATAATCGTTAATCTTTAGTGAATTAAACATTCTCACTCGCATCGTTTTACCACCGCTGCCAACGATCATTCTTAGGCCGGTTGGTGGGCAATGAAGCCACTCTTGATGCAATTCTGGTGCAAAGATAGCAATATTTTTGGAATTAGAATAGAATTAATGCTTTTTTTGCTTATCTTTGCAATCAAAAGATTATACTCTATGATAGAAGCCTATTTCTCAAACATTGAACAACAAATAATAAAAAGATTGTCCGTCGCAGAACATCAAGTTCTTGTGGCTGTTGCTTGGTTCACTAACGAGGTCCTTTTTGGAGAAATATTAAAATGTCTCGAAAGAAGAGTTCCGGCAAGCATCATAATCATGGATGATTATATTAATAGGAACGAATATGCCTTGGATTTTACTAAATTCATAGCAGCAGGAGGCAAGTTGTATTTTTCTAAAGGAAAGAAAATGCATAACAAGTTTTGTATTATTGATTGTTTTTTGCTTACAGGCAGCTATAACTGGACATATTACGCAGAGAAATTGAATAGCGAGAATATTATTGTAATAGATGATGCTTCTATTGTAGAGAAATACAAATCAGAGTATTGTAAACTTCAGAATTCGATTACTCCAATTGCAAACTATGAACCTCTGAAGTTAAAGCAGATTTCCGAAACTGATATTTTAAGTGACTATAATTATTTGTGTAACGATCTGTTTTTGAAAGGCCCAAAATATAAGGATGAGATCGAAGCATTTAATAAAGAAAAGAATTTTAAGGTAAAAGTAGAGGATAAGGAATCTTATATAGAATGTGATGGTCGAGGTGTCCCTTTATTGAAGAAGGACTTCGCTTCCTCAATTTCCCGTCGAAGATTAATTAATTTCTCAATTGGTCTTGTTCCCTATGGCAGACCACATGGAGGAAGAAAATATGTTCATGCTAAATTGACATTCTCCAATGTACATTCTGAAGATCATTGGGTCGATATCTTTGATCCAGAATTTGTTAATGATGTTACTAAATATTTCCGAAGAAGTGAAGGTGGAGTTGCAGATGATTCTTCCAATATCGTTCCGATTCCAGCTGATATTTACAATCCTTTCAATAAATATGGGTTTATTCCTGTTCATTACATTTTTTATAAGTTTGGGAAATATGGCAACAAACGACGGAAATATGGAATTAATGGGAATATTATAGTTGACAAAAATGGAATTCCATATGAATACGATTCTTTTGATACTCTTATCAGGTATGATGATAAAACAAAGAAGTTTATAGGATTTGAGAGTAAGACAGAGTTGTGCCATCTTATTACAGAATCTTTGTTTATGCCTAATGGTATAGATGATTATGATATAATCTGTGATTATTATGTGGAGAATGGGGTTTTTAGAGCTACTATAGATGATTTTGAAAGAATATGTAGAGAAGCGGAAGGTACCGGAATGCCCAATGCAGAGTTGACAAAAGATATCATAAAGAGTCGGCTCGTAAACAATCCAGAAGGTTTTTGGCTATATAAGGAAAATAGTACCATATTTTCGTATGCATATGGTGTTATGAGGGATAACTATCCCATCGATGAATATCAAAAATCTCATAATGACAATAATAGTAGATGGTTTGTCCTCCTAAGGTTAAAAGCTTCACACATCAATTATAATAATGACAAATTTGGAACATTATTAAAAAAAATGATAGAAGACTTGAAGAAACAAGGATTACAAGGGATAATGTATAATTGCCTCACAAATCAAATACAGTATTTTGAGAATCTTGGGTTTATGAGAGAGCAAAATTCTTTTGGGCAAACCAATCGTCTTCAAAAAATGAAACTTTTATTTAGGTAACTTTTTCCCCTAAAAAAGGTAGGTTTCAATAATTATTTGTATTTTTGCATTCAAATATATAAAGATTACTATTATGGCTGATCAAAAGAAAATTGCAGATGAGATTAAATCCAATGGATTTGCGGTCGCGAAGTGTGAAATGAATGATGAATCACCTGATGAATGGGTGATGTTTGGGGTTTGGTTCTTTTTAAAACAAAATTTCTTTGTAGATTTGGATTGGAGAACTGGAAAATACTATTTTTATCTTGAATCTGCTAAAGAAGATGCAAAAGCAAAAGAACCGAAAAACAAGTCACTAGACGTTTATTCAGCTGAGAGTTTCCTGTCTGACAGCTTATTGAAGCATTATGATACTCTTAAAGAAATAGCTGACGCAGTACATTCTTCAAGACTATATATGGCAGAAGATGAATCTATTATAGATTTATTTGAAGAAGATGATAACAAGGCTGTTTTATATTGGCTTGTTGATGAACTAGGGGATGATACTGTCTTTTGCGTATGTAACAGAGATATTCCACTAATCATGTTTTCCCCATTTGCCGATCGTGAGAAATTATTAGAAGAAGCAAAACGTAGGGGGTTTGAAGTAGTTAAAGAAAGACCTATTTGGGCTTCAGACGATGATGAATTAGAAGAGGAAGAGCTGGAAGATAAAGTAGTAGGATTTGAAGAGATAAATTTCCTTTTTTGATTTCAGAGCGCCTGAAATCACAATATGTATAAAGCTATCGCGGCACAGGCTTCGGCATCGGCCAAGGCATGGTGATGGTTCTGCAGGTCGTAGCCACAGGCAGCTGCAACGGTGTGTAGCTGGTGATTGGGCAGAGACTGCCCGAACTGTCTGCGGGATGCTGTCAGAGTATCGTAGAAACGGTAGTCAGGGTAATCCATCTGATACACCTTGAACACGGCCTTCAGACAGCCTTCATCTACACGTTATAGATATACCAATAACTATTCCAAAGCCCATACTATTCATTAGTTATTATTTCATTTTATCGGGTCTGAACAATACTCACGTCGGCCACAGTCCTTGCAGAACTTGCCAATCCATACATTATCGAACTGCTCGATGGCCGCTTCAAGCATTTCAGGGACATCAGTCAGGATGCCTGCCTCGAAGTTCCTTTTCTTAGGAGACTTCATACCAATGCCAGCACCTGTCAGGTTCGCAGAACCAACGTATGCAATGGTACTGTCGATGATGATAAGCTTAAAATGAACTCTCGGACATAGTACACGCTCCATGCCGTCATAGAGGATAGGATGCTTTTCGTGATCCTCTCGCCAAGCCGTTCCTGGTTCCTTGGCGTGAATCAGCCTGACCTCCACGCCTTTCTTCAGCAAGGAGGCAATGAGAGCAAGGAATGGTTTGTCTTCGACATACAAATCCTTGATGTCTGCCGTCCCTATCCAAACCGTCTGCTTGGCCTTACTAACCAAAGACAGGACTTCCTTGTAGTGGCTCTCGTCTGCTATGTACTTAATAAAGCTCATATTATCTGCTCTTTTCCCAATCGTGGTGTGCAAGGTTCCACTTCTCACTATGACTTCCCAAAGCCCCTATTTGTCTGGGGTGGGCTAGTGGAAGAATACTAATTGTGCGATTGTCAACGACAGTTTCAGAACTATTCCCATAGCCGTAAATATCTACATATTCTTGAAGTGTGGAATAATCAACAGGAGCTACCTTGTTTAAGAATTGCTTGATGGGAATATCTCCAAGCAAAACCAAAAGTGTTGCTTGTGATTCTCTCAGTTCCTCCAAAATCTCCTCACATCGTTTATGGTCGCAAAACGAAGTCGGTCGATTAGGGATTGTTACAGGGTTCAATCCGTATTCTTCTATTAGAGGATTGTATTTCTCCTTTATTACCTTTGCCTGACTGGAGTTGATTCTTGTTTCCGGTAAAAGGTCACATAACCAAGCATCTTTTCTTGTATAACCCAATGGTGCGAGGATATGCTCATCTAACACCTTTGCAGATGGCCCGTTCAGATGGCTTCCTGCAGGTTCAAGCGTTCCAAGTTCTTTGGGAATGTGTATTCTGCTGATAATCTCTTTTGCTTCCTCCTTATTCCCGTCCCAAAAGATCCTTGGCTCACTGGCAACGGCTAATGCCTGGCAAATGATTTCATTGCCCTTTTTCCATCTAGCATGAACAGCACTGGCATAGACACCAAGGACAAAAACCTTCTTCGGCGTTCTGTCTTGTTGAACGAGACGGTGGACTTCTTCACCAAATGGATAATAGTATTTCATATTTATCTGATCAAAACAGTTTCTTCCAAATCCACAACACAGTAACAGCACCAACAACGCAGAATACGAAGTTGGTGAGATAGCCTTTGCCAAGCAGTTCAATGTTCAGAAGATGGCTGATGAATGTACCGGCATAGCTGCCTATGATGCCAATGATAAGATTCATGCAGCATCCTTTGCCTTCACCGCTCATGATGCGGTTGGCAACATAGCCAACAAAAATGCCTGTCAGTATCGGCCAGGCGGTAAAATCTGCAATATGTTCAAACATATCCTTATTTCAATTGTTTCCCGTCTGAGAACGCATTGCCAACAGTCTTACCCAATTGGATGTAGGTGTGATGAACAGGGTCAAAGGTAATCAGTTCCATCTTCTCTACATTAGGTTTGCCGTCTTCGGCCAGATATTTCTCGTCACAGAGGATGTTGACGATTTCTGCTACGAGGTAATAACCTGTCTCACTCTCATCAATCTTCTGCTTCATCCGGCATTCAAGTGTCATCGGGAACTCCTTGAATACAGGAGC
>Ga0310694_10005213_pt1 | contig 12475 bp, 8 predicted proteins | sample 174DNAGHGhighgp2_FD_203884 | JGI IMG/M metagenome (GOLD analysis project Ga0310694, IMG submission 203884) | Sheep rumen microbial communities from Palmerston North, Manawatu-Wanganui, New Zealand - 1742 DNA GHGhigh gp2 (v2) (version 2) | ecosystem: Host-associated > Mammals > Digestive system >...
AGGGTGTGGTCAAGAACATCACCAACTACGGCGTGTTCGTGGACCTCGGCGGCGTGGACGGTCTCATCCACATCACCGACCTCAGCTGGGGCCGCATCTCCCATCCGGAAGAGGTGGTCTCCCTGGACCAGAAAATCAACGTGGTCGTCCTGGACTTCAACGAGCAGCAGAAGCGCATCGCCCTGGGTCTCAAGCAGCTTACCCCGCACCCGTGGGAGGCGCTTTCCCCAGACCTCAAGGTTGGTGACACCGTGAAGGGTAAAGTAGTGGCTGTGGCCGACTACGGCGCCTTCGTGGAGGTTGAGCCCGGCGTGGAAGGCCTGGTACACGTGAGCGAAATGAGCTGGAGCCCCCGTCTGCACAGCGCTCAGGAATTCCTGAAGATGGGCGACGAGGTGGAGGCTGTCATCCTCACCCTGGACCGCGAGGCCCGCAAGATGTCCCTGGGCATCAAGCAGCTCACCGCCAACCCTTGGGAGAGCATCCGCGAGAAATATCCCGTGGGTTCCCAGCACAAAGCTACCGTGCGCAACATCACCAACTTCGGTGTGTTCGCAGAGCTTGAGGACGGCGTGGAAGGTCTCATTCACATCTCCGACCTCTCCTGGAACAAAATCAAGCATCCCGGCGAGCTCGTGCAGAGCGGCGATGTCATCGATGTCGTCATCCTCGACTTCGACGAGAACAGCCACAAGCTGTCCCTCGGCCACAAGCAGCTCACGCCCAACCCTTGGGACGAGCTCGAGGCCAAGTACCCTGTGGGCACCGTGGTGGATGCCACCGTCGCTACCATCGGCGACAAGAACGCCACCCTTACCCTGGCCGACGGTACGGAGGTTTCCGCCTTCAACCGTGAGCTGGTGAAGGAAGACGGCAAGCAGGCCCTGGTGGGCGAGACCCTGCCCGTGAAGGTAGTGGATCTGCGCCGTGCCACCCGCACCGTCCGCGTATCCCATGTCCGCACCTATCAGGAGGCCAAGGCCGCTCGCGAGAACGCAGAGGCCGAGACCGCCAAGAAGGCCATCAAGAAGGTTCAGACCAGCGTAGAGAAGACCACCCTCGGTGACATCTCCGCCCTGGCTGCCCTGAAGGACAAGCTCGAGAAGGGTGAATAATCCTTCCAATACATTCAAGGTTACTTTGCTTGGCACGGCGTCGGCCATGCCAGTCAAAGGCCGGTATCAAAGCGCCCAGGCACTGCAAGTGCACGGGCGCTTGTTCCTTGTGGACTGTGGTGAGGGCGTCCAGTACCGTCTGACGGAACTCGGTATTCCCATGATGAAACTGGACTCCCTCTTCCTGTCCCACATTCACGGAGACCATGTTTTCGGGTTCTTCGGCCTGCTCTCGACGCTGGGCATGAAAGGCCGTCAGACGCCGCTGAACATCTTCGCGCCCCCGAACTTCGGTCCCATCCTCAAATTTTTCCTGAGCTATTACGGTGACGGAATCGGCTACGAGATTCGTTTCACCCCGCTCAAAATGAAGGCGCCGGAGACGGTGTTCGAGACCAAAGCCATTCGTGTCGAGGCGTTTCCGCTCAACCATGGCATCGAGACGTTCGGCTTCCGCTTTATGGAAAAGGAGCCGCCTTTCAATGTGCACAAGGAGGCAATCGAACGGTATGGGCTCACGCTTACGGAGATTGGCACGCTCAAGCGCGGAGAAGACGTGCTGCGGGCCGACGGCCGTGTGATTCCGGCCTCCGAGGCTGCCTACAAGCCCTTTGAGCCCCGGAGCTACGCTTATTGCTCCGACACCGCCCCCTTCCCGGAGGAGGCCGCCTGGCTGCGCGGCACCACCGTTCTCTATCACGAGGCCACCTATCTGCAGGAATACGCCTCGCAGGGTGCCCAGCGCGGGCACAGCACCACGCTCCAGGCCGCCGGCGTGGCCCGGGATGCCGGGGTGCAGACGCTGCTGATAGGCCACTATTCTTCACGCTCGGCCCGGACGGAGGCCTACGAGGCCGAGTGCCGCAGTATTTTTTCCCGGACTTTCGCCACTTCCGACGGCGATGTTTACGAAATTTGAATTTTTTTCTTAACTTAGCATCTTGAGATTCTTCGGGCTTTGCCCTCAGAATGACGTGCTATGATGAAAAAATTATTTCCACTCCTTCTTTCCCTCCTGCTGCCGCTGGCGCTCCCTGCCCAGACGCCCCAGGAGAAATACATCGATACTTACTCGGAGATTGCCGTGAAGGAAATGCTCCGCAGCGGCGTCCCGGCCAGCATCACCCTGGCCCAGGGCCTGCTGGAGTCGGGTGCCGGGTTGTCCAGGCTCTCGGCGGAAGGCAACAACCATTTTGGCATCAAGTGCCACAACAACTGGACGGGCCGTTCCATGAAGATGGACGACGACCGCCGCAACGAGTGCTTCCGCGTGTACGACACCCCCGAGGAGAGTTTCCGGGACCACTCGGACTTCCTGCGCTACCGGGACCGTTACAAGTTCCTCTTCGACCTGGAACGCACGGACTACAAGGGCTGGGCCTACGGCCTCAAGAAGGCCGGCTATGCCACGGACCCCAAGTATGCCGGGAAACTCATCAAATACATCGAAGACTATAACCTGGCGCGCTACGACATCATTTCCACCGAGGAGGAAGCCGAGGTGCCCGCTCCGCCGCACAAGATCGAGGAGCCTGTGGCCGCCCCGGCCGTGCGCGACGGCGTAAAGGCCCCCGTACAGGAAGAATTCCATTTCCAGCTGTCCAGACGGCTCTATTCCCTGAACGACGTTCCCTTTGTCTATGCCATGGAAGGGGAGACCTACCGTTCCATCGCCAAGTACTACCATCTCTTCAAGTGGGAGATACTTCGCTACAACGACCTCAAGGGAGACGAGACCCTGCTGCCCGGCACCATCGTGTATCTGGAGGCCAAGAAGAAAAAAGCCCCCAAAGGCCTTGACATGTATATCGTAGCGGCCGACGGAGAGGACTTCCACGCCATCTGCCAGCGTTTCGCCGTACAGGAGAAAGCCATTCTCAAACTTAACGGTCTCACCCGGCCCGTGGAACTGCGGGAGGGGGACGAGATTAAACTCCGTTAGCCATGAAAAAGCGCAGTGTACTGTTCCTGGTGCTCTCGGGGATTCTCCTGGCGGCGCTCCTCGTTCTGGCTGCTCAGGTCTATAAGGCCTGGTATGACCGCAAAGTTCCCAATTTCAAGGGGAGCCTGGACCTTTACGTGTATCCTTGGACGGATGCCGAGGCCGTGCAGGACACCCTTCTGGCCTCCGGTCTGGTGAAAAAGCCCGGGAGCCTGAAGCGTACGCTGCGGGATGTGGAGGCCGTCAAGGTGGGCCATTACCGGATAGACTCCACCTGCACCAGCATGTACGTGGCCAGAATGCTCCGGAAAGGCTGGCAGACCCCTGTCATGCTCACCCTGTCCGGCAGCATCCGCTCGCACGGCGCCCTGGCCCGCAAGATTTCGGCCCAGATGATGGTGGATTCGCTGGAAGTGGCGCAGTTCATGGCCGATTCCATCGACGTGAAGCCCGCCCTCCTGTTTACCCGCATCATCCCCGACAGCTACCAGCTCCTCTGGACCGCGTCGGCCCGTGAAATCTTTGAACGCCTGTTCCGCGAGCGCGACGCCTGGTGGACGCCCGAGCGCAAGGCCGCCGCCGCCCGGCAGGGCCTTACGCAGGAAGAAGTGTCGGTGCTGGCCTCCATCGTGGACGGCGAGACCAAGTATGTGCCTGAACAACCGGCCATTGCAGCCGTTTACCTGAACCGCCTGCGCAGCGGCATGAAACTGCAGGCGGACCCTACGGTGGCGTTCTGCTTCGACTACCAGCTCAACCGGGTTCTCCGCTCGCATCTGGACGTGGACTCTCCCTACAATACTTATAAGTATATGGGACTGCCGCCGGGCCCCATTTCATGCCCGCCCAAATCCTGCCTGGAAGCGGTGCTGCACCCGGATTCCCATGCCTATCTCTTTTTCTGTGCCGACCCTTCCTTCAACGGTTCGCACCGCTTTGCCTCCAGCTATGCCGAGCATCTTTCCAATGCCCGTGCTTTCCAGTCGGCCCTTACGGCCCGTCAGCGCCAGCAGGCCCGTTAAATGATGAATTGATTCTGAGATGATTAGCTCTCCACTCATAGAGAAGGCCCGCGCTGTGGCGGCCGATGTTTTGAAAGACCGGACACGTTATGACGGGTCGGCTTTCATGGGCCACCCGGATGCGGTGGCGCAGATTGTGGCGCAGGAAATTGGCCTGCCGGAAGAGTGCGTGGCGGCCGTGTACCTCCACGAGGCCAGCCGGATGGGCGGTTGGACGCTGAATCCGGCCGAGTGGGGCGAGACCATCGGCACGCTGGTGGACGGGCTCGACAAAATTTCCACCATCAAGCCCAAGGACACCCGTCTGGAGGCCGAGAATTACAAGAAACTCATCATCCAGTACTCCCGTGACCCGCGCGTGACCGTGCTCAAGCTGGCCGACCGCCTGGAAGTCATGCGGAGCCTCAAGATGTTCCCCAAAGCCGCCCGCGAACAGAAAATCCTGGAGACGCTCATGCTCTACATCCCCCTGGCGCACCAGCTGGGCCTGTACAACATGAAGCGGGAAATGGAGGACATTTACCTGGCCTACGCCGAGCCCGAGCAGTATCGGCTCATCACCAACAAACTCAAGGCGGGGGAGCGCGACCGCGAGAAGCTCATGGCCGAGTTCATCGAACCGCTCAAGGGCAAGCTGGACGCCGAAGGCATTCTTTACAAACTGAAAATCAGGACGAAGGCCGCCTACTCCATCTGGCAGAAGATGCGCAAGCAGAAAGTGCCCTTCGAGGGTGTGTACGATGTTTTCGCCATCCGCTTCATCATTGACTGCGACCCCGAGGACCACAAGTTGGAGAAAGACCTCTGCTGGCGTGTGTATTCCTTCGTGACGGAGGAGTACGAGGCCGATACCCGCCGCCTCCGCGACTGGGTGACCAATCCCAAGCCCAACGGTTACGAAAGCCTGCACATCACGGTCAAAAACCGCGAGGGGGCCTATGTGGAGGTTCAGATTCGGACCAAGCGGATGGACGACATCGCGGAGAACGGCTTCGCGTCCCACTGGTCCTACAAGGGCATCAAGCGGGAAGCCTCGCTGGATACGTGGCTGAAGAGCGTCCGCTATGCCCTGGAGCATCCCGGCTCTGAGAGTCCGGACGACCTCCCGCAGCCGCCTTCCAAGGAGATTTTCGTGTTCACGCCCACCGGCGAGCTGCGCATTCTGCCGGCCGGCGCCACGGTGCTGGACTTCGCATTCGGCATCCACACCAACATCGGGTCGCACTGTTCCGGCGCCAAGGTGAACGGGAAGGCCGTCTCCATCCGGGAAAAGCTCGCCACCGGCGATGTCGTGGAGATTCTTACGTCCAGGAACCAGCATCCCAACCAGGACTGGATGGGATGGGTGGTGAGTTCCAAGGCCCGCGCCAAGGTGAAGCAGGCGCTTGCGCAGCAGGAGCAGAGCCGGGCCGTGGATGGCCGGGAACTGCTGGAGCGCCGCCTCAAAAACTGGAAGATGGAACTTCCGGACGACATGCTCACGGAACTTCGCAAGAAGTTGGGCTACAACTCATTGACGGCTTTCTACGCGGCCGTTGGCGAGGGGACTGTGGACGTAAACACGGTGAAGGATTTCATTCTGGGCGTGGCCCAGCGTCATGCCGCTTCCGTAGAGGCGGCCGAGGCTGTGCAGGCGGCGGCCAAGGCGGCCCGCACCTATGAGTCCAAGGACGACATCCTGGTCCTGAATGCCCGCAACGTCAAGGGGCTCGACTACCGCATGGCCAAATGCTGCAACCCGGTCTTCGGCGACGACGTCTTTGGCTTCGTCACCCGCGAAGCCGGCATCAAAATCCATCGCATCACCTGTCCCAACGCCGCCCGCCTGCTGGAAATGTATCCTTACCGCATCCAGAAGGTCCGCTGGGCCGACACCCCCTCCAGCGGCAGTTTCCAGGTCACGTTGAAGGTGATTGCCGACGAAGAAAGCGCCTCCGGCCGTATCCTGGAGGTGATAGGCCAGTTCAAAGCCTCCGTCAGAAGTTTCTCCGTGGTGGAAAACCGCCGCAACGGCACCTGGGAAGTCGCCCTCAAAATCTCCGTTCCCTCCAATCTCGAACTGGACAAAATCCTCTCCCAAATCCGCGCCGTGCGGCATGTGGTGAAAGTGAGCAGGGTCTAGACTTTCCAGACTTTGAGGTACTGCTGGAGGGCCCACATTTCGTCGCGGAAGCGGGCGGCGGCGGTGAAGTCGAGGTCGGCGGCGGCCTTCTGCATTTTGCGTTTGGCCTCGTCGGCCGCTTTTTCCACCTGCTCGCGGGACATGGAACGAATCACGGGGTCCTGCAGCACGGCGGCGAGGTCGGCGGCGATGTAGCCGTCCACGTAGGCCGATGTGCTTTCCCGACGGGCGTCGTGGCCGAGCCCTACGGAGACGTCGCCCTTGCCGAGTTCGGAGGCGCTGGGCACGTACTCGGGGGCGGAGACGCTGTCTTTGGCGCTGACATGGCCGGTGACGCTGTTCTGGAGCACCGGATTGAGGAAGCCGCTCACATGGGTGGTGTCTTCGCCTGAGCGCACGAGCTCGGCCATGAGGGCATTGGAATGAACCTCTACCTGCTTGGGTGTGATGCCGTGCAACTTGTTGTATTCCTGTTGCTTGGCACGTCGGCGGGCCGTCTCGCGGATGGTCTCCTCCATGCTCTGGGTCACGGAGTCGGCATACATGATGACAAGGCCGTTGATGTTGCGGGCGGCGCGGCCGGCGGTCTGGGTGAGGGCGCGGCCGCTGCGGAGGAAGCCTTCCTTGTCGGCATCAAGAATGGCTACCAGGGACACCGTGGGGATGTCCAGGCCTTCACGCAGGAGGTTCACGCCGATGAGCACGTCAAAAAGGCCGTTCTTGAAATCTTCGATGATTTCCACGCGTTCAGCCGTGTCCACGTCCGAGTGGATGTAGCGGCAGCGGATGCCCGTCTTGGTGAAATAGCTGTCCAGTTCCTCGGCCATGCGCTTGGTGAGCGTGGTCACCAGGACGCGCTCGTCGCGGGCGGCGCGCTGCCGGATTTCTTCCATGAGGTCGTCCACCTGGTTCTTGGTGGGGCGCACTTCGATGGGCGGGTCCAGCAGGCCGGTGGGGCGCACAATCTGTTCTACCACAAGTCCTTCCGACTTTTCCAGTTCGTAGTCGGCCGGCGTGGCGCTCACATAGACCGTCTGGCCCGTCACGGCCTCGAACTCGTCGAAGGTGAGGGGGCGGTTGTCGGAGGCGGCCGGCAGGCGGAAACCGTACTCCACCAGCGTCTCCTTGCGGGAATGGTCGCCGCCGTACATGGCCCGAATCTGGGGCAGCGTCACGTGGCTCTCGTCAATGAAAACCAGGAAGTCGTCCGGGAAATAGTCGATGAGGGTGAAGGGGCGCTGGCCCGGTTTGCGCCCGTCGAAATAGCGGGAATAGTTCTCCACGCCGGGGCAGTAGCCCATCTCCTTAATCATCTCGATGTCGTATTCCACGCGCTGCTTCAGGCGCTTGGCTTCCAGGAACTTGCCGATGGATTCGAAGTACTCCACCTGTTTTACGAGGTCGTCCTGAATCTGGCTCACGGCCTTGGCGCCCTTCTCCTTGGACGTCACGAAGTTCTTGGCCGGGTAGAGGTCTATCTTGTCCATTTCTTCGAAGATGGCGCCGGTCACCGGGTCGATGAGGGCGATGCGGTCCACCTCGTCGCCGAAGAATTCGATGCGGGCGGCGTAGTCGGCCCCGCCCAGGAAAATGTCCACGGTATCCCCGCGCACGCGGAAACTGCCGCGCTTGAAATCCGTCTCCGTGCGATAGTACAGGGCGTCCACAATCTTGTACAGGAGGCGCGTCATGGACATCTGCTCGCCCCGGTGCACCGTCACCGTCTGGTCGTGGAAGTCGTCGGGATTGCCGATTCCGTAGAGGCAGGACACGGAACTGATGACGATTACGTCCCGCCGCCCGCTCATGAGGGCGCTGGCGGCGCTCACGCGGAGCTCGTCAATCTTGTCGTTGATGGAAAGGTCCTTTTCAATATAGGTATCCGTGGTGGGGATGTAGGCCTCCGGCTGATAGTAGTCGTAATAGGACACGAAATACTCCACGGCGTTCTCCGGGAAGAAAGCCTTGAATTCTCCGTACAGCTGCGCCGCCAGGGTCTTGTTGTGGCTCAGGATGAGGGCCGGCCGCTGCAGTTGCTGGATTACATTGGCCATGGTAAAGGTCTTGCCGGAACCCGTGACTCCCAGGAGGGTTACGCTGGGTACCCCCTGCTGCAGGGCCTTGCAGAGCTGTGCGATGGCCTCGGGCTGATCCCCGGACGGCTGGTAGGAAGAATGAAGTTTGAAGTTCATGGTTTTGCAAAGATACACTACTTTCAAAAATTTTAAAAAACATGGGAGAAATTTTGTCTAGAGAAAAAAAATATGTAAATTTGCAACGATAAGCACCTGATGGGCTTATCTGGCAAGAAAACAATATTAACGTTAATACTTTATTATGAAAGGTATCAAAACAATCTTCGGAGCTCTTGCTATTGCAAGCCTCCTCTTCTCCGGCAACGCTTTTGCCCAGGAGAACGCCAACCGCGACGAGAACGGTAAGGTGGTCCGTGGTTCCTACGAGACCAACAAGGCCTTTGACAACACTTTCATCGAGATTGGCGCTGGCGCCAACTTCTCTGTGAACCCCTTCGCCAAGGAGCCCAAGTTCGGTGCTGCCGGTCTGGCCACCAACCTGAGCTTCGGTAAGTGGTGGACCCCCGCCATCGGTATGCGTCTGGGCTGGCACGGCCTCACCAACGTTTCCGGTGTTGACCTCACCAATCCCGCTGTGACCGCCGAGGATTCCAAGAAATTCGGCACCCTTGGTCTCACCTATTTCCATGGTGACCTCCTCTGGAATATCTCCAACTCCATCGGTGGCTACAAAGAGACCCGTTTCTGGGACTTCATTCCCTATGTTTCCGCCGGTGTGCTCAATTTGAGCAACGGTATCCTGGCTCTTGCCAACGGTAACAACGAGTTCTCCTTCGGCGCCGGTATCATCAACAACCTCCGCCTGGGCAACCGTGTCGACCTGAACATCGAGCTCGGTACCCTCGTGACCCGTGAGGCTGCCTACCAGGCTACTGGCGGTCATTTCCTCCTCCTCCCTCACGCCACCCTCGGCCTCGCCTTCAACCTCGGCAAGACTGGTTTCAACCGTCACAGCTCCATCACCCCTGTGGTGATTCCTGTGCCCTTCACCACCGACCAGTACAACGCCCTTGCAGACAAAGTGGCTGCCCTGGAGAAAGAGAATGCTGAACTCAAGGACAAGATTGCTGCCCTCGAGGACGAAGTCGCTCCTCTGCGTCAGCTCACCGACGGCCAGACCTACCTCTATGAGAACGGTCAGTTCACCGCTGTGGACGTGAAGCCCGGTTCCCCTATCACCCTCTACTTCGACTGCGGTTCCACCAAGCTCTCCGAGCGTGAGAAAGCTCACTTCGAGTATTTCTGCAACACTGTCGTGAATGCCGACAGCAAGCTCAAGGTTGACGGTTATGCCGACAAGCAGACCGGTTCCGCCAAGCGCAACCAGCAGCTCTCCGAGCAGCGTGTCAAGACTGTTGTGGACGCTCTCGTGAAGGCCGGTGCCAAGGAAGAGAACATCGAGAGCGCTGCTCACGGTGCTTCCGTACAGCTCTTCGACAGCGCTGCCAAGAACCGCGTTGTGACCGTGGAGCTCCAGTAATCCAAGCTGGACCAAGTTTAAAAAGGCATCCCTTTCTGGGGATGTCTTTTTTTTGTTATCTTTGCACCCGTTATGAGAAGAAAACCTATCATAGGCCTCGTTTACGACTTCGACGGCACCCTTTCTCCCGGCAACATGCAGGAGTTCGGGTTCATTCAGGCCATCGGCCAGACGCCGGAAGAATTCTGGTCCAAGAGCGACGGCATCGCAAAGGGGCAGGACGCCTCCAATATCCTCGCTTACATGAAACTCATGTTCGACGAGGCCCGGAAAAACAACATCAAGCTCACGCGCGAGGGCTTCAGGAAGTATGGGGCCGATATCAAGCTCTATGAAGGCGTACGGGACTGGTTCCACAATGTGAACGAGTACGGCAAGGCTCACGGCGTGATTGTGGAGCATTACATCAATTCCTCCGGCCTCACGGAAATCATTGAAGGGTCGCCCATTGCGCGCGAGTTCAAACACATCTTCGCCGGCAGTTTCATCTACGACGAGAAAGGGGAGGCCGAGTGGCCCGGCATTGCGGTGGACTTCACGGCCAAGACGCAGTATCTGTTCAAGATTCAGAAGGGCATTTTCTCTTCCCGTGACGCGCAGAAAGTGAACGAGTCCCTCTCGGACGAGGCCAAGCGCCTGCCGTTTACCAACATGATTTATTTTGGAGACGGCGACACGGACGTTCCGTCCATGAAGCTGGTAAACATGTTCGGCGGCAACGCCATCGCGGTCTTCGACCCTTCGCGTCCGCAGAAGAAGGCGACGGCCCAGAAACTGCTGCGGCAGGGCCGCGTGAATTTCATCACGCCCGCCAGTTACACCAAGGACAGCCGCACATTCCGACTGGTGTGCGCCATCATCGACAAAATCAAGGCCGACAACGAATTACGTCAATTTTCCCGCTATAAATAATGAGAAAGCTCAAGATTGGAATGGTGCAGCAGCACTGCACCGCAGACATTCCGGCCAACATGGACCGGTTGGAAGGGCATATCCGTGAAGCCGTTGCCCAGGGCGCCCAGCTGGTTGTCCTGCAGGAACTTCACAACAGCCTGTATTTCTGCCAGGAAGAGAACGCCAGCCTCTGCGACCTGGCGGAACCCATCCCCGGGCCTTCTACGGAGCGTTTTGGCGCCCTTGCGCGGGAATTGGGGGTAGTGCTCGTGCTGTCGCTTTTCGAGCGCCGTACACCCGGCATTTATCACAATACGGCGGTTGTGCTGGAGTCTGACGGCTCCATTGCCGGCAAGTACCGCAAAATGCACATCCCGGACGACCCGCTCTTTTACGAGAAATTCTATTTCACGCCCGGAGACATGGGCTTCCATCCCATCAAGACCTCGGTGGCTACGCTGGGCGTCCTGGTGTGCTGGGACCAGTGGTATCCGGAAGCGGCCCGCGCCATGGCCTTGAACGGGGCGGAACTCCTGATTTATCCCACGGCCATCGGCGGTGTCCCTACGGACCCGGAGTGGGAACAGGCGCAGCAGCGCCAGGCCTGGCAGCTTGTTCAGCGCGGGCATGCGGTGGCCAACGGACTTCCGGTGATTACCGTGAACCGCACCGGCGTGGAACCGGATCCTACCGGCCGGAGCACCGGCATCGATTTCTGGGGCCATTCCTTTGCCACAGGCGCCCAGGGCGAGCTTCTGACGGAGTTTGACAAGGCCGAGGAAGGTGTACGTGTAGTGGAAGTGGACTTGGAGCAGTGCGAATACGTGCGCCGCGGCTGGCCCTTCCTTCGCGACCGCCGCATCGACGCCTACGATATTCTTCTCAAACGGTACGGAAAGTAATCAATTACCAACCCTGGGGATAATTCATGGTGACGCAGTGAAGACCGCCGTGGCCGGAAAGCAGGGCGCGGCAGTCGATGACCTCCACCTGGCGGTGGGGGAAGGCTTGCTGCAGGCGTTCGGCCGCTACTTGGTCCAGGGGTGTGCCGGCGCCGGGCATGAGCACTGCGCCGTTGATGATGAGGAAGTTGGCGTAGGAGGCGGGGAGACGGTAGTCGTCGAGATAGAGCGGCTCCGGAAGGGGCAGGGGAATGAGGCGGTAAGGGCGTCCGTCCAGGGTGCGGAAGGTCTTCAGCTCTTCCTCCATGGCTTTCAGCGGGCCGAAGTTTTCATCGGCCGGGTCTTTGCAGGACGTGTAGGCAATGGTGTCTGGGCTGCAGAAGCGGGCCAGGATGTCCACGTGGCTGTCGGTGTCGTCGCCGGCAATGCCGCCATGCTCCAGCCAGAGGATGCGTTTGAGGCCGAAGGCGGCCTTCAGATGCGCTTCCACCTCTTCCCGCGAGAGGTACTCGTTGCGGTTTAGGGAGAGGAGGCATTCGGCCGTGGTGAGAAGGGTGCCGGCGCCGTCGCAGTCGATGCTGCCGCCTTCCAGAACGTAGGGGCGCATGTCCCTGTAGGTGGCGTTGAAGGCACCTGCCTCGAAGGCGCGGCGGGTGAGCTGGTTGTCGAGGTCGGCCGCAAATTTGAGTCCCCAGCCGTTGAAGACGAAGTCCAGGACATAGCGCTCGCCGTGGTCTCCGTGGACGGAGATGCCGCCGTGGTCCCGTGCCCAGGTGTCGTTCAAGGGCGCTTCCACAAAGCGGATGCCCTCCATGCCGGAGAGTCCGTTCCGGCGAAGGTCTTTCTCGGTCTCGGCCCGGTCCCGGCAGACGATGAGCAGCGGCTCACGGCGGAGGACGGCC
>Ga0310694_10005214_pt1 | contig 12473 bp, 8 predicted proteins | sample 174DNAGHGhighgp2_FD_203884 | JGI IMG/M metagenome (GOLD analysis project Ga0310694, IMG submission 203884) | Sheep rumen microbial communities from Palmerston North, Manawatu-Wanganui, New Zealand - 1742 DNA GHGhigh gp2 (v2) (version 2) | ecosystem: Host-associated > Mammals > Digestive system >...
GGTGAATTTGAGCGGCGAAAGCACCTTGGCGAGCGCGATGAAGTCGCGGTTGACCGGCTTCAGCCCTTCATATTTCTCGCCCACCTTTCCATCGAGCGTGGCGATGGTGCCGTCATGCCCCTTGCAGCAATAGACGTAGTAGTAAAACCCGTGCGCTCCGTATGCCGCGGTGGAATATACGAGATAGCGCATCGCGTCCACATCCGGGATGCGAGGCGACTTCGGTGAAGCAAGGTCGCCGGGCACCCAGGTGCACGCCTGAAGCCCGTTCCAGAACGGCACACCGCGGGCACTTGCGCTCTGGCGGATTATGCCGAGGTTCAAGAAGTAGTTCGATGCGTCGCCGGTGAGCTTTAGCTGGTAGTGATCGTAGGTGATGAACTCCGGCTGGTAGATTTCACCGAAGAGCCGCACATGCTCCCAGTACGATGCGATTATGTCATACGGGAATCCGAACCGTTTCGCCTCGTCACCTTTACCGCCTACGCCGAGCTGCTTATTGTTGGCGTAGGTCGGAAGCAAGTTGAACCATGCGGCGTGATTCGGGTCAAGGCTGTGGATGTACTCCTTCACGCGAGCGAGCTGCGGAAACAGCTCCGCCGCCGCCTCGTCGTAGTGCTGATAGATGTAGAGCGCGGGATGGTTCTTCACGCGGTTGATGCGCTCGGTCAACTTTGCCGTCTGCGCGGGATCGTCCAGATTGAACTTCGCCCACTCCGTATTGGGATCCACGCTGTAGATGGCGCGCAACCCATATCTCGAGGCGACGTCAAGCTCCTCTGGGCTGTTGGCCCATACGGTGTTGAACCCACCGTCCTTGAGTTGCTTCGCCCATTCGTCCGTGAGGGGCAAGTTCTGTCCGGGGCAGCCAGGCCCAAACCAGTAGGTTGTTACCGGATCGCCAGGGTTCCATGCGGCGTTCGCCGCAAGCGCAAACGCCGTGCCGGTTGCCGCCACAATTGCAATTCCTATCTTCTTCATCTTTCGTCCTCCTTGTTTTAATGATTTTCGTTAGCGGTTCATTTCGCCGGCAGGGCGACGGTAGCCGCGACGGGGAAGTGGTCGGACGGCACCTTGCCGTCCGGCATGTCGTCAAGCGTTGCGTGGGTCAGCACACGCGCAGGGCCTTTCACGAAGATGTAGTCGATAAGGCTGTTCGGCGACTTCGGGTTGTATCCATGGAATGTATTCACCGGCCCAAGATGCGGCGTCAACGTAAAGTCAGCCGTGTCGTTCATCGACTTGCGGACATAGTCGATGGCGTTGCCAGGCTTGAGCACGTTGTTGAAGTCCCCCGTAAGGAACGCCGTCATGCCAGCGGAAACATCCGCATTGATCCTGCCGACGGTTAGCTCCATGCCCTTCCGGCGCGCAAGTTCGCTCACATGGTCAAGATGCGTGTTGTAGAAACGGAACTCCGCCCCGCTTTCGCGGTCTTTCAACTGCACCCATACGCAGGTGCGCGGATAGGCCGAACCCCACGACGACGATCCCCACACGTCCGGCGTCTCGGAAAGCTGGAAGGTGTCGCTGGCGGTGCATTCAAAACGTTTGGCGTTGTAGAGGATGTACACGCCCTCGCTCTTGCCTTCCGCCAAACGCCCGCGCCCGACGATCTTGTACCCCTTCGGACCAAGCGCCTCAAGCAGGTTGGTGACTTGATTGTGCTTCAGTTCCTGAGCGCCGATCACGTCAAGCTGATGGTTATCGATGACCTTCAGGATACGAGGCAACCTATTCGCCCAGGTGAGGTCGCCCTTGTCCGCGCCGCAGTCCGTGCGCATATTGAACGAGCTGATGTTGAACGGCTTTCCGGCGGCACCGACGGTGGCGACTACCGGTGAATGGTCGGAGGTCGCAATGTCTGGCACCACATGCGAATCGCGCACAACAAGCTTCTTGGCGGAGAATGAATCAACCGCAATGTAGTCGATGCAAAGTTCACCGGCAGGTGCAACGCCAGGCTTCCCGTCCGGACCAACCGACCACTTGAATCCGTGGAACGTGCGTCCTTTCATGTCAGAGAGTATCGTCATGAACGAGCGCATCGCTGTGAGCGGCTTGGAGTTTGGCCTGGCGTTCCAGTCGCCAGTAAGATAGACCGGCTTGGCCACGGCGCGCTCGGCGACGGCCTTGCGGATGATCTCGACGGAGGCCAGGCGATCGGCCTCCTGAAGCGAGAGATGGGTTGTGCCGAACCAGCAATCCCTGAACTCGCACAGCAGCAGTACGCGCGGCTCCTCCCGGCCGGGGAGCGCGGTCTTGAACACCGAAATCGGCTTTTCGCGCGACAGCACCGCCACGCCATACCCACCGCCCTGATACGGAATCGCCTGCGCGAATGTCGCATACATGCCCGTCAGCCGGCCAAGCTCGGCGGGCTGGTCAACGCCGCCCGATCGATGCTTCGCCATGAAGTCAAGTTCCTGCACTCCGACAAAACGCGGGTTCTCTCGCTTGATGACCTCTGCGGTGCGGGCGATATCGACCTTGTTGTCTGCACCGGCGCAATGCATCACGTTGTAGCTCATAAGCTTCATGCCACCCGATTCTGGCGCACCCAAATCGCCGTGCGCCGACTGTCCTGTGCTGCAGCCGACAACGAGGCCGGCGCACATCACTGCCAATAACAATTTTCTTATCGCCATCTTAGTAGTACTCCTTTTCAACATGAATGACAAATCATTTAAGCGGTGAATTATACCATATCCGACGAACGATAGATATGCGACCTCCACCCCCACCTACGGGCGGCGGTCACGTTGGATTCCGTATCGTCAAGAAACAGCAGCTCGTGCGGCTCAAGGCCAAGCCGCGATGCGGCAAGATCGTATATCTTGCGGTCGGGCTTCACGCACCGCTCGATTCCGGAAATGATCTCCACATCAGCCAACGCTCGGTATGCAGCGCAACGCGGAGCGAAGAGGCGCTCATAGAAGTCCTCGGACATGTTTGATAGGATGCCAAGCTTCTTTCCCATGACCTTCAGATCCTTCATAAGCTCAAGCGTAATCGGCGACAGAGTCTTTACCCAGCCTTCCGCATCAAGCGACCACAGCCGCGCAAGCTGCTCCGGCGTTGGCGGCGGCAGGCCGGCATTCTCGAACGTAAGCCTGTACAGCTCCTCAAACGTGCATTCGCCGCCATCCCACATCGCCCTGTACTTCCGCCATCCATCCTGAAACGCTTCGTTTGAGAGACCGACCGATTCGCAGTATGCGCGGAGGTCCCCGCCATCGCCAAGCGGGGAGAATGAAATGACTCCGCCAAAGTCAAACACCACACCCTTTGCCTCAAGAAAATCAGCCACAACATCAGGCACAAGATCGCTGATCGACTCGCCGGACTCTATGCGCCGCCGCACCTCGGTGGAGGATTCTGGCGTGCGCTTGTATGTGATGAACGTCACGAGCCGCGCAAGTTCGTCTGCATCCTTCCAGTGCGAAACTTCGCCGACGATATCCTCACCGACGATGAAGAATATCTGCGCCGATGGATACATCGCCCTTACTTCGCGCACCGTATCAATCGTATAAGACGCGCCGCCGCGTTTCAGTTCCATGTCGCATGGCTCAAGTACAGGATGTGGCGCACACGCATACTTCACGAGCACCCAGCGCAAGGCATCCTCGCCGCACTCAGCCTTGAATGGGTTGCGGGCAGCCGGCACAACAAGCACCTTGTCGAGACCATGTTCGGCAGCGGCCTTCAGCGCAATGCCGACATGCCCAGAATGCATCGGGTTGAACGTTCCACCAAAGATTCCGATTCTCTTCACTGTCTCTCCTTCCTACGGCAGCGTCCTCCCGCCCCAACCAGATAGCGCAAGCACATTTGCCGTCCCGCCCACCATCACCGTAAACGGCCCGACCGCACCGCCACGCATGTTGTTCACGAGAACCGCCAATGAACCATCTGGCTTGCGCTTGGCAAGAAGATGCACACCTCGCGCCTCCAAAAGGCGCACCGGTATCTCCTCTCCAGTGAAGAACCGCCATATTTCGCCAACCGGCACCGGCGTTGGCGTCGCCTCCGTGCAGTCTATCTCATACCAGCCCTTTTCGCAAACGGCAAACTTCCCGCCCTTCTCATTCCTGTATAGACGCCATCCGTCGATGCGCCGCACACCGTCCTTCGCATCCAACCCAGTATCGATGCCACGCTTCTGCAGGATACGAGCGCCATCGCGGTCGATGATTACGCCACGCGAAAGCCACACGTCTGGCAGCGTCGCCGCCGCCGGGCCAAATGCCGCAAGCGGTGCGCCGGAATCGCGGTCGTAGCGCGTAGGTGCGCCATTCGCGGAAAGCAGGATTCCGGCGAGGGGCTGGGCGAAGAACCTCAGCAGCGGATTCTTGCCCTTGTACGGCGGAAGCGTCGCTTCGCGCACAATATGCGGAGGCGCGAATATCTCAAACCCAACCGGCGTGGCATCATTGAAAAGCGCGGCTATCTTCGCCATATCCTCGCGCCCGGCAAGGTGGGCGGCAAGATATTCCGGGGCAATGCCTTTGCCGGTCTTTACGTTGTGGCGGATGATGTACTTGTTTCTGATGATGCCGCCCTCCGCAACCACCGCGCGATCGTAAGCTTCGCACATCCCTTCCGGAACCACGCCAACATCGCGCGGATATGGATCGTTCTCATCCATTGGCACGATTCCCTCCGCGCGGAGCATCGCCGCCTGCCAACGCAGATATTCGATCACGCCGCCAAGCCCCTGCCCCCAGTTGCGCGCATTTCCAGGATGGCGCGTCCAGTATGTCGCGCCGCTCATCCGCACGAACCGGCGCCCCGAACTTTTCCCGGCCAGAACGCGAACCATCTCCGGCACATCCACACCATCAAGATCGAACTGCGATATGCTTAGGCACGTCGCAAGCATCACGGACGGATCGATCTCGTCCGCCGCCGCGCGCATCGCCTTGCAGAATTCCATCAGAGACTCGCCCATCACATCCAGACAGGCCTTGCGCAATGGATTGGGCGCGCCGGAGTACGCATCGCGCATCTGCTCCGGCGTGACACTTTCCACCCCAAGCCGAGCCGCTATCCGCCGCCGATGCTCCTCGCATGCACAGCATATCCCCGGCCGGCACGCCTGAACGAGATCGTCGTCGAAGAGGATGACCTTGGCGCCTGCCTTGATGAAGTCACGCACGTTCTCGGCAACCGCATTGCGCCAGCCGACATCGGTCGAGCAGACCGCCGCCTCACCGCCCTCGAACGAACGCAACGGACGGTAGTTCGGGAATCGGCGCAGAAAGTCCTTGTCCTCCATGCGCCCATAGCCGAGCGAAGTTATCCATAGCGCGGTGGGATAACCTTCTTTCCCGAAGAAGCGGATCTCATCGGCAAGCGTCGAAAGCGCTTTCGTCCGCGCTTCGCCATCGAGATAGAAATCGCAAAGTTCAAGCTGCACGGCATCGGCGCCAGCCAACTTGGCATCGGCGGCAAGCTTGGCGCACCCAAGCTCCTCGCGATCGACCCGGTCGAACTGCACCATCAGCGGACAATCCGCAAACTGCCGCCCTTCTCCAGCGATCAACTCGCCGCACCACACAGTTAAAGCGGCCGCCATCCCGGCCCTCGCAGCATATGCCGCAAAGGGGGAAACCTTTATCTTATCTATTCGCACCATTGCCAAGTCCTTTCTGTCCTTTAATGCAAAACACGGCATAGCATACCATAAATCCATCCATCTCTCAACTTCTGGTATAATTCACACCCATGAAAAGCATAAAATTCGGTCTTTTACCACGCATCGCACTCGCCATCATCCTTGGCATCGCTCTTGGCGCAGTTGCGCCATCGCCTGTCGTACGCGGGATGAACACATTCGTCGCCATCTTCGATCAGTTCATCAAGTTCATGGTGCCGCTGATCATCCTCGGCCTCGTTGCGCCAGCTATCGCCGAGACAGGTCACGGCGCGGGGAAAATGCTAGTGCTCACCGTGGCCATCGCCTATGGTTCGACGCTCTTCGCAGGTTTCCTCGGCTACGGCGTATCCGTTGCGGCGTTTCCATCTCTCGTATCCGCGAACGCCGCCGATGCCGTGCGCGAGGCCGCGCTTGAGTTCAAGCCCTACATCTCCATCAAGATCCCCGCCATGCTCGACGTGATGAGCGCGCTCATCTTCTCCTTCATCATCGGCCTCGGCATGATCTTCGCCGAATCCGACGTCCTTAAACGAGGATTCCTTGAGTTCCGCACCGTAATCACCAAGACGATATCCGTTGCGCTCGTGCCGTTGCTGCCCTTCTTCATCTTCGGCATATTCCTTGACATGACTGCCGCAGGCAAGACGAAGACCGTGCTCATCGCCTTTGCCGCCATCATCACCGTATTCACCCTGCTCACGTTCGTAGTGATCTTCATACAATTCTGCATCGCCGGCGCTGTCGCCCACAAGAATCCCTTCCGCGCAATCTGGACGATGCTCCCCGCCTATCTCACCGCGCTCGGCACGTCCTCATCCGCCGCGACAATTCCGGTCACGCGCGCGCAGGCCATCGCAAACGGCGTCCGCCCTGAGATTGCGGACTTCGTTGTGCCGCTCTGCGCAACCGTCCATCTTGCCGGCTCCACGGTGAAGATCGTCTCGTGCGCCGTCGCGCTCATGCTGATAAAGGGCAACGCTGATCAGATCACCCTCACGACCTTTTCCGGATTCATCTGCATGGTGGGCATCGTGATGGTTGCCGCGCCGGGCGTCCCTGGCGGTGCAGTGATGGCCGCGCTCGGCATCCTCGAATCAATCCTCGGGTTCAACCAGACCGACCTTGCGCTGATGATAACGCTCTATGTGGCAACCGACTCCATCGGAACTGCATGCAACATCACTGGCGACGGCGCAATCGCGCTCATCATCGACCGCATCACCGCGCGAACCCGTTGAGCCTATCCAGCACGGCATGCTTCGGCGCAAAGTGCGGCAACTTATCGGGCTCCCTTCAATGCACACTCCCGCCGTGCATAAAAAAGGCGTCAGCCGCATAGTCGGCAAAGACTTATGCGGCTGATGGCACTGCCTTGAATCTTACGGCTTATTCTGCCGAGGCGCGGACCTTGCCTTCCTTGATGCGCTTGGCGATCACCTCTTCGGCAATCGACTTCGGCACCGCCTCGTACTGCTTGAAGATCATCGTGAACGTGCCGCGGCCCTGCGTGACCGTGCGGATCGCGTTCGAGTAGCCGAACATCTCGCCAAGCGGGACGGTCGCCTTGATGAGCTTCACGCCTGCGCGGTCCTCCATGCCCTCCACGCGGCCACGCCGCTGGTTGATGGAGCCGTTCGCCGCGCCCATGTACGTTTCAGGCACCGCTACCTCCACGTCCATCATCGGCTCGAGAAGCTGCGGCTTCGCCTTCATGAAGCCCTGCTTGAAGCACTGCATCGCGCAGGTGATGAACGCGAATTCGTTCGAGTCAACCTCGTGGTACGAACCGAAGTACACCGTCGCCTTGACATCCACGACCGGGAAGCCTGCGAGCGGTCCCGATTCGAGAGCCTTGCGCACGCCCTTTTCGACCGCCGGAATGTATTCCGTGGGAATCACGCCGCCCTTGACCTCGTTGACGAACTCGAAGCCCTTGCCGGGTTCCTGCGGTTCGAGCTTGAGGCACACGTGCGCGTACTGGCCACGGCCACCGGACTGCTTGACGTGCTTGTACTCGCTCTCCACCGGCGTCGTGATCGTCTCGCGGTACGCCACCTGCGGAGCACCCACGTCGCAAGCCACGTTGAACTCGCGTTTCAGTCGGTCCACGATGACTTCGAGGTAAAGCTCGCCCATGCCCGCAATGATCGTCTCGCTCGTCTCCTGGTCGAACGTCACCACGAATGTGGGGTCTTCCATCGCAAGCGCGTGGAGCGCCGCGCCAAGCTTCTCGTTGTCCTGGCGGGACTGCGGCTTCACCGCAACGGAAATCACCGGCGCCGGGAAGTCGATGGACTCCAGCGTGATCGGATGCTCGGGATCGCACAGCGTATCGCCCGTACGGGTCTGCGTGAGACCCACGCAAGCCACGATGTCGCCGGCCTGCGCCTCGTCGAGCGCCTCCTGCTTGTTCGCGTGCATGCGGAAGAGACGGGAGATGCGCTGTTCCTGGTTGATCGTCGAGTCGAGCAGTTCGCCGCCCAGCTTGAGCGTGCCCGAATAGACGCGCACGAACGTGATCTTGCCCATCGCCTTGTCGGACATGATCTTGAACGCCAGACCGCAGAACGGCTCGTTGTCGTCCGGCTCGCGCTTCTGGGAAGGATCGTCCGCGCTCACGGCCGCACCCGCATCAAGCGGGGAAGGCAGATAGTCGCACACGCCGTCGAGAAGCTGCTGCACGCCCTTGTCCTTGAACGCGCTGCCGCAGAACGCCGGCGTGATCGCCCGGGCGATGCAGCCCTTGCGGATCGCCTTCTTGATCTCGTCGGTCGTCAGCTCCTCGCCCGCGAAGAACTTCTCCATCAGGGCATCGTCCTGCTCGGCGGCGGATTCAACCATCTTCTGGCGGTACTCCTGGGCCTTCTCCATGTACTCCGGCGGGATGTCCTTCTCGATGACCGTCTTGCCGAGCGTCTTCATGTCGTAGTAGAGCGCTTTCATCTTGATGAGGTCGATCACGCCCTCGAAAGACTCGGCGGCACCGATCGGAATCACCATCGGCACGGGGTTCGCGCCGAGCTGGTTCTTCATCTGATCCATAACGTTGTAGAAGTTCGCGCCAACGCGGTCCATCTTGTTGACGAACGCAATCTTCGGCACCTTGTACTTCTCGGACTGACGCCACACCTGCTCGGACTGCGGCTGGACGCCGCCCACCGCGCAGTACAGAGCCACCGCTCCATCAAGCACTCGGAGCGAACGCTCCACCTCGGCGGTGAAGTCCACGTGTCCGGGGGTGTCAATCAACGACAGGCGGTAGTCGCCCCACGAAACGCACGTCGCGGCGGACTGAATCGTGATGCCGCGCTCCTGCTCCTGAACCATGAAGTCCATGGTGGCGGCGCCGTCATGCACTTCGCCGATCTTGTAGTTCTTGCCCGAATAGTAGAGGATTCGCTCAGACGTTGTCGTCTTGCCACCGTCAATATGCGCCATGATGCCGAAATTACGCACATGGTCGAGCGGAAATCTCTTTGCTGCCATCTTCTTGTTCTCCTGATGTTTCCTAAAAAATGAAGGGTGTATTATACAAAATTCCGTCTATCCCCGCAACCCCCTCCGGAAAAAAATCGGGGCCGCCCCAAGCCACGGACCCGCCGCACTGCGAAAAACATGTGTTATTCACGCGCTTCGGACCGCAAGTTTTTCCGCAAGCGCCGCAAGTGGAGCTGTGTCTCCTGTTAGCCCACCAAGCGCCGAAATCGCCTTTGACGTGAAGTCGGCGATCTTTCGCCAGGCTTCTTCGCGCGAACACGGCGAATCTCCGTCAAGGAGATTGTCCTCATGCTGAAACGCCAAGCCAAGGTTCAGCGCATATGTGCGCAATCTCTCGATGTCGGCTTCCGATCCGCCGCCAGCCAGCGCCCCAGTCACCGCCGCAGCCATGAACAGATCGGCGGTCTTGTGGCGATACACGAAGCCGATATCACCCTCCCCGTTCAGTTCTGCCGCCTGCCCTCGCACAACGCCAACGCCTGCTTCAGCGAGAACAGCGACTATCCTCCCGGCGTTTCGCGGGGCGCGCACTGCGGCACTGAATGCGAGAGCCTGAATGGCGTCGCCGGCAAGTACTGCGTTCGCCTCGCCAAACTTCGCCCATACGCTTGGCCGCCCACGGCGCACGGTATCTCCATCCATCGAAGGCAGATCGTCGTGGATGAGCGTGTAGCTGTGAAGAAGTTCAATGGCGCAAGCCGGATATAGCGCATCCGCCTCGTTGCCTCCAACGGCCTTGGCGGCAAGAAGGCAAAGCCGGGGACGCAACCGCTTGCCACCAGACATCACGGCATGGCGCATCGCATCAAAGAGGATCGCCGGACGCGCCCCGGAAAGAAGCTCCGCAAGAGTCTCCTCTATCTTTTCAGCCATCATCCACGCACCGCCACATGCCGGGCTTCAGAATATCTCACAGTGCGGAAGCGCTCCAACGATCGGCCTTGCATAGTCGATGAATGCTTTCGTCACGTCATGACCGTTCCTTGCGATAAACCTGTCAGGCATGGAGCGCGTGAACTTTGCCGCGTCCGAAGCCGGAAGCGCCACATATTCCACCTTGTATGCGCCGCCCTTCACCCGGCGAATCCCTATTGTGCCATTCACCGGATTGCCGCCCTTCCCGGACGCGGCGGCAAGCGCGCTTGCGACTGCGGTGCGCCCTGCGCAGACCGCCTCGTCAAGATCAACCTTGCTGCAGACCCCTGGGAAGCTGCGCTGGAGATATCCGAACGTATCAGCCCTCACACGCTTGATGGAGGCCCTTGACTTCAGGTAGCCTGCGAGATAGTCTCCAAGCGCGCCGGTGCCCGACAGCTGAAGGTTGCCGTGCGAATCTCTCTCTCCGTTCGCAAACTTCTTCGCGAAAAGCTCACCGTTGCCGTCGCGTATCCCCTCCGAAACCGCCACCACGCAGCGCCCATATTTTTTCATGGCCGCCTGAACGTCCTTGACGAACCCGTCAAGCGAGAAAGGACGCTCCGGGAGGTAGATGAGGTGCGGGCCGTCATTCCTGTTTTCGCGGGCAAGCGCCGATGCCGCCGCAAGGAACCCGGCGTCACGCCCCATGATGACATCAATCTTTACGCCGCCAAGCGCCCGGTTGTCCAAATCATCGCCCTTTAGCGCACATGCGACAAAACGCGCCGCCGATGCGAATCCCGGCGTATGGTCGCAACTGCGCAAATCATTGTCTATCGTCTTCGGAATATGATAGACCACAAGCGGATATCCATCCTTTTCCGCCTCTTCGCCAATGATGCGCGCAGCATCAGCGGAATCGTTGCCGCCAATGTAGAAGAAATAGCCAACTTCCAACCGCTTGAACTCCTCGAATATCCGGCGGCAATCATCCGCTGTGGGCTTCATGCGGCAGCTTCCAAGCGCCGACGACGGCGTCTTCGCTATCGCCGCCAGCTTGCCATCTGGGACATCCCTCAGATTGATGTAGTCCCTGCCAAGAATGCCCTGAATGCCATGACGCGCCCCAAGTATCTTGCCAATCTTGGCGCCAGACTTCTTTGCCGCTAAAACTGCACCGTAAAGCGATCCGTTTATGACCATTGATGGACCGCCAGACTGAGCGATCACCATATTAACTGCCTTCTTGACTGCCTTCGTCTTCATAAGGATGTTCCTTTCCTGTAAAAACAGCGCGAATTATATCACAGATCAGCCGCTCCCGGTTAAATGAGAGATGGTAGCGGCAACCGTAGCGGCAGGGTCACGAAATGCGCCGCAGATGCTTTGCTCCGGGTGGGACTCCCAGAGTCATGAACTCTGAGAGTAGCTTAAATCCTATCCGTGAGACGCTTCAGCTCCTCGCGCAGGCGTTCGGCTTCGGCGGTGTCGTTGTGCTGGACGGCATACTCCAAAAGCGCGTCCAGCCGCTTGATCTCCTCAATCGCATTGTCTCTCTGTGGCATCGCCATAGTCTCTACTCCACCATTTCTACTCCACCAATGGGGTCTGGTCCTCTAGCCTTTATCTTGGTCTTAGGCGTCGTCGTGATCAAGTCTTCAATATGTATTATCTCAACTCCGGCAATCCTGTTCCGGTTTCGTAGCATCTTTCGCAATGCAGCAATGAATTCTGCGTTTTCAGCAAGCGCTTCATCTATCGGCGTACTAGAACGATCAATCGTCGGAACAAAATTCTCCACAAGCGCATTAGTCCCTTTCACACCAAACTTCATTTTCGCCATGAAGACCTCTTTCCGATCACGAGATGCCTGTGGGTGTTTTCTAAGATACTCTTCAAACCAGGGGTCATTTGACTTCTTCCATTGTTGTTCGAGTACCTTGTATAAACCTTCAATCGCGGCGTCAATCTTCTTCCCTAAGGCTTCTCGAATATGCCCACCGACCTTTTTGCCTAAATCTTCAAGATCGGATATTTCTTTCTCGTAAGCCTCCATGTCACATGTCCGAACATAGGAACCAAAATGCGGTACATAAAGTAGGTACTTGTCCCGAATAGCCTTCTCCATCTCCGCGAACTTGTCGATCCCTTCTTCTGGATACTTCTCCTTAATATATGCCGCGATCTCCTTTTCATCCGGGAAAAGACGGTAATTAGCAATCAGCTTCTTCTCGGCCTCGTTGCCAAGCCCAACCAAGAACATTGAGGGAATCGTCGCGCGCTTGCGCCCTATCGCCGCAGGCTGAGAGCGCACCGAGAATTCAACCTTCCTGATCTTGAATCGATTCTTGTAGTCCTCGACAGCCTTTTTCTCCGCCTCTTCGGCACGTTTCTCGGCATCCGTCGCGCGCTTCTCCGCCTCGTCAACCTTCTTCTCGGATTCTAAAATCCGTTG
>Ga0310694_10005217_pt1 | contig 12469 bp, 30 predicted proteins | sample 174DNAGHGhighgp2_FD_203884 | JGI IMG/M metagenome (GOLD analysis project Ga0310694, IMG submission 203884) | Sheep rumen microbial communities from Palmerston North, Manawatu-Wanganui, New Zealand - 1742 DNA GHGhigh gp2 (v2) (version 2) | ecosystem: Host-associated > Mammals > Digestive system...
GTTCGTAGATGGCCTCGTCCTGCGTCGTACTGTTGTTGGCGACGGCATCGACTATCGGGAGTGCCTCCCATGTGCAGAGCAGACAACCGTCGTCCCATAGGTTGGAGCTGTCACTGTAGGTGTATATGGCAAGCCCGTTGTCGTTCCCGTATACGGCGAGGTGAACCTCTTCACCATTGCACTCGCATGTCAGCTCGTATGACTCACATGCATCCCTGTACTTGTCGTTACCGGGATAGACCAGATTGATGTTCATTTTTGTTTCCTCTCTCTGGAACATCAGTTCTACTGAATCTTATTGGTATCGAAGATGTCGTACGCAAAGGTGACAAACTCACCGTCTATCCTTGCGGAGTCGTCGTAGATAAACCCGATACCCTCGTCATCACACTCATCGCCAATCTCCCTGTAGAGTGCGTCACAGTACATCCTTACCATGACATGCTGTGCGTCCTCAAGCCTGTCGTACACACCTACAAGCTTGACGTATGGGCTTTCCCAATCCTCGGTGTCATTCACAAGCTCAGTCAGTACAAACATCTTTCCTCCTTATGCCATGAGTTCTGCGAAACGGTCTTCATCCACGTCAAACGACTCGTAGTAGGGTTCGGACAAGTTGTCCATGTATGCAAGGTCGATTCCGTCAAGGTCGATGGACGCATGGAAGTCATCGCCATCGGCGTCGTTCTTGATAAGCCATGTCTCCATGCCGTCAACTACAGCCTCGATGCTACCGTATGTGAGGAAGCTCTCGAACACATCCTCGTAGTCGTAACGGTAGATGTTGACGTTGAAGTAACGCTCTCCAAGCTGGTTGAACTGGTCTGTCGTAAGATACATCTCCCATCCTTTCCTACATGTACTTTTCCATGTACTCCAGATTCCACATGTGCATCACAGTGGAGACCAACATCTCCCTGTAGGTCTTGCATATGGTCTCATCGTCAAGCCACTCCACGTCCTCCATCTCGCAGTCCCTAAGGACGTTCCTCATGTCCTTGTAGTACGTGGCTCCGAGTCTTCCACCGGAAGCATCCTGTCGGACGAGATTCTCCACGTCTGTTCCGACGTATCCGTTTTCGTCACGGATTATCTCGATGTAGGTCGACACAAGGCCGATCTCGTCGACCAGATTTGCATCATCACAACCATCGATGCGGCTCTCGATGATGTCTACCACGTTCTCAGTCCAGTTGATATGGTTCATGTTGAATCCTTTCATATAAGGGGCACCCTTACGGATGCCCCTAACCCTTTTGTCTCTATCCGTACTGAATGTAGCGATGGAACTCGTTTCTCGGGTCGATGACGTCCACCGCCGTCACGTTCTCGTTGCATTCATCGGTGAGGTAGACATGCTCGTCATCAGCCTCGCTGTAATCCTCGTCCCACTTATCGAGCATGTCCTCATATACACTGAGTACATTGGATGCATCGTCGGCGGACATGAACTTGCAGCTTTCGATATGCCCATCGTCATAACGGGCACCGAACCTGACCACCAGCACGCTATCATCGGGCATCTCGCCACAGTCGACAATCCTCCAGATGAGTTCGCTGTACTCATCGTCGCTGTCGGTCAGAAGGTGCGCACTGTCATCCGTCAGCTCATGTTCGTCCCACCAGTCAAGGTTCTCTGCATTATACTGCTCGATCATCTTGTCCCGAACCTCCTGTTCGGAACCAAGGCAGATGTACTCCATGTATGCGCAGTTCTCGCTGTAGTAGTAGCGGTTGTCGCAGATCAGAAGGTAGGTATCCATGTCATTTCCTTTCTGTTTCTTACCTATCGGGTGGGAAGTGCCTCAAGCTTCGCCTTCGACATCCGTGGAAGGCCGCACTGCATTGCGAATTCCCTCATATGACGAGCCGTCGTGTTCGATTGTGGCTGTCCATACGCCCTCGTCAGCTTTCCATTGACGTAGAACGCAACGTCCGTGTCGTACGAACGAAGCGTCATGCTACCGTCTTCGTTATGAATGACATATGCCTTGTTGTAGAAACTCTTGGCACTGTCATTGATTGCCATAAGCTCGCTGACCATGTTGTCACCTTTCTAAACGATGGGCACCCTCGCAAGGGTGCCCATGACTTGCTATAAGTTAGTCCGCTACAGTACTTCGTCGCCCAGTAAGTCACCAGCCACGTCGTTTATCCAAGACCTCAGCTGATCTGCGAGTGCGTCGTAGAACACGTCTACGCTGGTGTCTATCCCGTGCCACCTGTCGGTCTTGAAAGACTCTGCGTTCTCGGTACAACGTGCCACGATTGCGTTTATCTGTTCTTCGGTGAAGTTGCTATCATTGTCGTTCGCCCACTCAAGCTCCGTCCTGATCCAGTCATCATCGACGGTGACCATTATCTCGTAGTATGTTGTCATGTTGTTTCCTTTCATACGAAGGGCACCCTTTCGGATGCCCTCACCAACCATGCTCCCGTTGAACTAATCCTCAAGGATTCCTGCATCATGTGCACAGAGTGCCCAGTCCAGATACGGGTTGAACTCGTACCCGTTGTTTCCGGCAAGACTGACTACGCACATCACGATGTAATCATCCATCCTGTAGGTGGAGATGAATGCCGCATATCCTTCGTCAAGCCTTGAGTAGTCAGGGTCGAACCCCTTCTCGGTGACGTATACGTTATATCGCTTGACTATATGCTCATACGCCTCCGCTCTCGTCTCAAAGGTCTTGTCAAGTGCGATGTGGTGTGAGCTTGCCGTCACGCGATTGAAGAGTACTGCGAACATGTTTCTTCCTTTCATACGAAGGGCACCCTCGCAAGGATGCCCCACCGATAAGCTTATTTTTCTGACGTGGAAAAGAAGGGTTACTCATCACCCCAATCGAACCAGATGTTGATGTCATCGCAGTCGATGACATCGTACGGCCATATGTCGATGGCGTGGTCGAACGTCCACTTGTCCACCTCAAGATGGTCGACGTACTTGGACTTACGTCCATTCAAGCAGAAGTAGATATGATACTTCTTCATGCCATTCTCCTTTCGTCTCTGATTGGGCATGTAGAGGGACATGCCGCAACATGTCCCCTTGACACGACCAATCGCTCGTTACTTGATGCCAGGCTCTTGCACCACGGCGTGATGCGGCTTGAACCACATCGTGTAGCTGCCATGGCAGTTGAGACAGAACATATCGGCGTAGAACCATCCGTGCTCGAAGCAACGGTCTTCGACCTCGTTCTCCTTGCTGCCGCACATCGGGCAGGGATCCGAGTCATCGGTCTTGATTACGTCGCCCTCGTTGAACTTCTTCATGTCGTTTCCTTTCGCTACTCGTCGGTGGAAGTCTCGAAGAACTTCCTCGTGAACTCGTACAGGGGGTACGTGCAGTACCCACTCTGCGTCACCAGTCCGGTATCGAAGGCAAGCCCGTTGTCCTCAAGCCACTTGCCTGCTCCGGGTACGTTGTTCTCGTCAATGAATGCCATGTTGTCTGGAAGTGAGCAGAAGTATCTGGTTAACGTGGCATACGGCTCCAATCCGTACTCACCCTCGCACCATAACCTGATGCCAAGCTCGCCGTTGATATACTGCATACGCTCAATCGTCACTTCATGTCCTCTGTACTGCATGTTCCTACTCCTTTACTCGGTCAATGCGCCCTGACGCATCGAGCTGCGCCCTGCATATACACCACTGTCATACGACTCGCTGTCGTATGCGTTCCTTAGGTTGGTTCTCTTGGTTGCGAAGCCGGACGTTCTGTTGTCCGCATACTCGCTTACCTTTGCGGGAGTCACGAGGACGAGCGCCTTGCACTGCTTCTCAAGCTCGGACTTGATGCCGTCCACGTATCCCAGAAGGAACGAGTTCTTTACGCCCCTTGCCGTGCCGTACTTGGCCCTTGCCGCCCTGCACTCCTTGTCGGCAAGCCTGTTGCCCATCGTGTATAGATGGTTGAACGTTTCAGTTGCGGCTATTGCATCGGTCTCGTAGCCCATGAACACCACGCGCTCCTCGGTCTTGGTAACCCTGTTGGTGTACCAAGACCTCGTCCCATTGTAGGTGAGGTACATCCGGCACCTGAAGTTGTCGGCAATCGCTCTACCCAACCTGACGGCCCACGGGTTACCCTTGTAGGAGCCACTCTCGATCTCCTTGATGGCTTCCTCGTAGGTGGTCATCAGCTCAGAGTCCTTTATATCGTGCTTCGCAATGAGCCTCTGCGCCGCAAGCGCAGCGGCCTTCGCTTCGTTCTCGTTGGGGTTGTCACCTGCAAGCTCAAGCAGGTTCTTGATCTTACGAATCGTATCGTTACGTTCCATGTTCTTTCCTTTCTAACGAGGGCACCCTTTCGGATGCCCCTTTAACTAGACTGTCTTCAATTGCTACTCTTCGTAGTACTTCTTAAGCTTGTTGATATTGTCCTTCCAGTAGGACGGATCACACACGGCTTCGATGTACTTGCTCTGCATCGACTTATCGATGGCATTCTCAAGCTCCTCTTCGAGGTAGTCGTACTTGAAGTCGATGAGCATGTCAACGTCGTAGTCGTCGATGCAAAGGCCATCGAAGATGCGCCCTGCGATAGTGCCAAGCAGCTCACGCCACTCCTCGTCATTGATGGATACCTCAACGCCCTCAATCTCAATTATCATGTTCGTTTCCTTTCCTAGTAGATGACGTCTATATCGTGGTCAGCGAGCTTTGCCTGAACGGTGTTGTATACGTCATCCTCGAACAAGTAGAGGGGGGAGTCCTCGGGGTCGACGTCGCCGACGAGCGCACCGTGGAGACCGTAATTGATGACCACGTATGCCTTGTTGTCCCTGTGTTGGGTCACCCTCTCGCACTCGTCCATCGCCATACTCCATACCCAGCAGTCGTTGACCTTACCGTCGACGGCGATGAGCTTCGCAGCCTTCATCACGGTGTCGGAGATGGTGTCGACGAGGTCATAGACCATCGCCTTGACCTCGTCATCTTCAGGTATCCTGAACGTCCTGAGAATCATGTTCTTTCCTTTCTAACGAGGGCACCCTTTCGGATGCCCTCAACCTACAACCTTGTGCCAATCTCAAACCTATCATTGCAATTAATTAGGACGCGCCCCAAATTTGCTTCTTGTCACTGTCAGTGTCAAAGATGAAGTACTGTTCGTCACTAGGTTCGTCTTCGTAAAGTGCGACACTGCATGAGTAATCGTTATCATCTACATATCCAGTCTCGTCATCATCAAGGAGACCATCTTCGTGATACCCTTCAAGTGTTCCATCAACAAGATCCCTCATGCGCTTACGTGCCTCGTCATAGGTGTCAAACTTTCCAACGAATTCAACACCCCTGTCATGACTGTTGCCGTAGTAGATTGACATGCAAATAAGAACAAACATGCTTATTTCCTTTCATCAATGAGGGGGTACCCTGTGTACCCCCTCGCTTCAACCATATGCTTGTGGACTATTCGTCCTCAAGGTAGCACCAGTAGTCACCACACGGGGTGTCCTCGGTCACATCCTTGAGCGGAAGGTACTCGCCGGGATCATCCTTCACGAGGTCGAACGGGATGATGGTGGTGTACTGCTGCACCCTTTCCTGAGCAATGTCAAGGCCATCCTTGCAATAGTCGCTGATGGGGATGTAGCAGAACGTAAGCTCATGCTGCATGATTGCCGTCTCGGGTATGTCATCATCATCCGGTTCGTACACATACGAGAAGCTGCTGTAATGGATGAACTTTCCATCCTCGAACTCCTCGATGGAGTAGTAGTCGATATCCCTCTTGTGATCCTGCTTCATGTCTCTCTCCTTACTGCCTTGTCCTACGGATGATTTCCGCAATCAGCTCTTCAGTCGTGCATTCGTCGATGGTCTTGAAGTACTCGCCGGTCTTGGACTCCGATAACGCACAGTAGTCGTTGTCCTGCCCGCAATACATCCCGATATCGCAGTACCTCATTCCGTCATCATATCGTCTAGAGTTCTTGCAGTCCTTGCAGTAGCAGTACATGCCATTCCTTTCGTCTCGACATTGGGCATGAGGGGAGGCATACCTTTCGATATGCCCCCTTGACACGACCAATGCACGGATTAGGAGAGGAACTCCTCTACGTCATCGCCGTCCTCATAGATGATTTCCTCTTCGAATTGCAGGTCGTTGCCGTCCTCATCCCAGATGCCTGTCTGGATGCTGAGTTCCTCGACACCATCCTCGATCATCTCGATGCACATCTCTCGGACTTCATTCATGTCAGGTCCCCAAGCCACCCACTTCTTGTACGCTTCGTCATAGGACTCGAAGTCACCACCATCCCAGTTGTATACGTAGTCCTGACCGTCTACACAAAGGTTCGCAGACAGTGAATACATGCTTCCTCCTATCCAATCCTGAACGCGCACTCACCCATGGAGTGCTCTACCAGCTCCGTCTCACGGTAGAAGCATCTGCCGTCGATGATTTCTAAGACGTAGCGTTCGCATCCCTCGTCGATGTCCCGATACTCGACGAACAGATACAACCCCCTCACCTCGTCAAGCGGACTGCCGAATGCGTCAATGAGGTCGTCCAGCAGATCGTCGGGATAGGGAGCGTCGTCGTATGTGAGTGCGAACTGTACTCTGCCACACTCAATCGATGTCCTATATCCATCGAGCTTGCTCATGTCCACGTTTCTTACCGGGACACTGCCAGTTATCCATGCGTCGTTCATGTTGTCCTCCTAGAGATATCTATTAACTTCATTCGTGCTTATGTCCGGCATGCCACTGGCCTCGTATGTAAAAGGCTCGTCCACCGACAAGGTGGTCTTGTCAATCTCGTACTGCGGAACGACGTACTTCCTCAGGAAGTCGTCGTTGTACCACAGGCCCCTTGCGATTGACATCGCGTCGGCCTGTGTCGCCGCTTCAATTTTTACCGTTGCGTAGATGGTAACGGGGAAGTGGACGTCATACGTGCTTCCCAACTCATGGATGATGGCATCGAGCACCATCTTGGTCATGACGTACACCTCGTCGGTGGGGTCGCATTCGTTCATGGTCTCCCTGAGGTTGAACACGAACCTGCTCAGGTCGTGCTCAAGCATATCCCTTGTCTGCTGCACCTCCTCTTCGGGAGTGAGGTCTCTATCGTACGGTTCCATATACCTCTGGTATTCAAGAACCATGTTCACTAGCTGTTCAGACATATCCAATCCTCTCACTAGGAGGGGACGGAAATCCCGCCCCCTCGTACATACGTTCTATTCGAAGGCACCGGCGTCTATCATGACCTCGACGGTACGCTCAATCATCAATTCGATGAGCTTGTCGTACGCCTCACGGATATTGTCTGTGACGCATACATCGTAAGCGTTGTAGAGTATCTGGCTGAAGTCGTAGTCCTCGACCACGGAACTGAGGTCGTTATAAGCGTCGTGGAAAAATGACTTAGGGTCATCGAAGTCAGGCTCCATCTGCATGACTTCGAAAAGGATTCTCTCATACCTGTCGTCATCAATTTCGATGTTGTATTCGTACTCAAGGGAGTCCTTGATTACGTACAACGTCTCATCGACGCTGTCTCGGCTGATTGTGAACTTGATGTTAGTGTTGATGTTGAGTTCCATTGCTACATCCTCTCTGCCTTGCATGGCCTATAGGTGATGCGATACGAGGTGCCGCACTTGTTGCAGTGCCTGAAGTGGTAGACGAACGCATCGTCGAATTCGTAGGCGTACTGGTCGGTATACAGATTGGGATTGGGGTCGGTGTCGTCCGCTCCACAGAAGGGACACACATACCTGTTCCGATACTTCTTATTCACTTATCTCACCCTTTCGGCATGTCCGTTCGAGACTCTTGCCACCCTAAGCAGCTTGCAGTAACCCTCCCCCTTGATGTGGGGGCTGAATCCACCACAGTTCGGTATGGTTCTCGTCCTCTCCTTCCTGTTCAGGTAGAGGACCTTTGCGGTTCGGGTTGAGTAGTGCACGAACACCATCGTCGTGAGGTCATTCCTTTCGTAGATGTGCCAGACCTCATCGGCACTCTCATCCTCATGTACCTTTCGCTTTTTCACATGTGCTCCTTTCGCTAGACATTGCACATGAGGAGCGGCATCCTTTTGGATGCCGCCTACTTACATGCAATGTCTCGTTATGCGATGCCCATGTTCGTGGCAATCTCAAGCACTTGGTCATCCTCAAGGCACCAAGGCATCTCCTCGGCAGAGGTGAACCAGCGGGAGCAGATATCGCCAAGACCATCGAGTGCCTTGTCCATGTATTCATCCATGACAATGGCAATGCGGTCTGCCATGTCATCGAGTTCCTCAGTGACCTTATTCATGGCATCGGACATGTCACCACCGTACCAGTTCGCATCGTCAATCCTCTTCAGGGTGGCGAATACGTCGTCGAAGTCCTCATCGAGAAGGCTGTAGACCCTCATCCAAGAGTTCCACCATGCCTTCATCTCCCACAGACACTCGATGGTATCGTTGTACTCGTACTTCGCTATATTGAGGTCGACGGGGACGTTCCTGTCCCTCATGTCGAAGCTGTCAGAGAACCTTATCTTCCACACTTCACAGCAGCCGCCGCTGACACTCACCCTCCTTCCGATCTCGTTGGCGAAGTCGTTCACCATTCCCTTGATTTCTTTGAGGTACTCGTCACAAAGCTCCTCGCGGATGTACTGCATCTTGTTCATTGCTGGTCCTTTCTCTTTGACAATATCCAGCAGGGGAGGGGTACATCAGTTCGATATACCCCTCATACAGACGGATATTGATTGGTTAGGCGATGCTCTCGACCCACTCATCGAGGGTCAGGTTAGTCTCCTCAAGCTTGCCGGCGCAATCCTCGATGCCGCTCTCGGTCACATCGTCACAGATGAATCCGCCACAGGAGTCGATTAGCGTTCCACTCTTGTCATAGAGGTTGTAATAGAAGCATTGCCCATTGGCCCAATGGCTGTAGTACTTGACCTCATCGGCAAAGCATTTCCTGACACACTCCCTGAGTTCGTCGGTGACCTCATCGACCATGAAGTTACGCTTGATGTCCTCGTCCTTCGCATAGATGAGACCGACATAGCCTGCATCCCAAGGATAGGCACCGACGAACTGACCCGGATGGCCGACACCATAACCGATGGAGCTGTGGTCGTACATCGATACGGGAAGTGCGACGCCTCCATGCTCGTTGATGTATCCTATGACCTCGAAGAGGTAGTCACGACCGTCACCGCCATCGCACTCCAGCCACTCCATCCATTCGGGGTCATCGTCACGGTACCCATAGGCAGTGTCGATGAACTCCTCCAGAATCTCCCAGAGGGATGGAGCGCGGTCGATGATACCCTTGCCATAGGTATACAGGCGTTCGGTGTCGGGGGAGTAGTAATCTCTCGTGTAGGTATAGAAGTGACTGTAAAGTCCGTCATCGTCGTGACGAGGGTTCTCGCAGAACTCGTCATACTGAATCTCTACGAACTGGTTATCGTCATTGATGTAGTTGCCGTACATGATGTTTCCTTTCATCAATGAGGGCCACCCCATGTGGCCCTCGGTCTTAACTTCAGCATTGGATGTTAAGTGCTACCATCACTTACTCATGCATCCCCCTCAGATACTCGTTGAGCATGCTCTTAAACACGTGTTCCGTCTCGTGAACGAGTACCCATCCGTCCTCGTTCACGATTCGCACGATTCCTTCAGTGCGTTCGATGTCACTGTCACCATCGACGTAGTCCCAGAAGTCGTCGTAGCAGTCCTTGTGGTTGTTGAAGTCCACCTCTGCAAGACAGAGGGTGGGATAGGGAACCCTCTCCTCGCGGATGGGGTTCTCGTCGTAGTCAGGGTCGTAGAAGATTACCTCTAACGTGTTGGGGTTCCAGTACGCTGCACCCTCAACCTTGAGGGCATACATGACCTCGCTTATCTTCTTCATGCTTTCCTCCTAGTTCTTGTAACAACCCTCGATAAGGTCATAGAGACCGAGTAGGATATTCTCGGTCTTGTTCCCGATATCGTCTACATGTACCCACCCCATGAACTCGTGGGTGTCGGTGTCGTAAACCTTCCAAGTACAGCACTTGGGAGTGCCGAACTTCTCTCCGTCTGGTATGGTGATGGGGAGATACCAGTCCTCCTCACTTTCCCAGTCGGTGAATCTGAACTCATAGTCATCCTCACCATCGGTCTCGCTGACCCTGAGTTCCATCTCAACACTCTCAAGGCTGTAATCCCACTTGCTGTCTGGCTGTTCCTTCGAGCACCAGACACCTTTCACTACTGCCCACTCGTTCTCGAACTCATAAAATCGCATTTCTGTTCCTTTCGGTAGTTAGACCGTCCACCATCCGTTGATGGTACGGATTAGTGCCTTACCGTACCTGTCGTGCTCGATAGGTGTTGCGAGCGCCTCCGCAAGCCTGCTCCACTCGCCGCACGAGACGGCGGTACGGTGACCATGCGCCCTGTGCGCCACCTCGCAAGAGATGGCGCACAGGGCATTCCTATATGCCATCTCCGCTGCGAAATCACCTACGCACATCTCGTATTGCAGCCACGAGAACGTCTCTCGTGCTGCGAAACTGTGCTTGAGGGTATAGATTGCGTCCTCATGTTCGTCCTGATCGACCTCGTTGAGGAGGTTGATGCAGAACCTCGTGGGTTTATTGAGTCGTTTAAGGGAAGACTTACTCATGCCTGTTTCCTTTCTTCTTCGACACTGGGCATGTAGGGGGGCACACCAGTTCGGTGTGCCCCATTGACACGACCAATCTCGGATTAGGAGAGGAGTTCCTTCTTCCACTTGGGGCCATACTCCTCTTCCCAGTCAGGGCCGTATTCATCGACCCATTCGGGACACTCGACCAACATGGTGAGCAACTCGCCAGTGTCAAGGTCTGCGTAGTCTTCGGGGATACCGTATGTCCCCATGTCATACATGACCTTGTCGACAAGCTCATCAAGGTGGTCTTCCTTGATGCTCTTGCGTACCTCGTCCTCGTCCCACTCATCACCATTAGCATCGAGGTACTTCACCTCGTTGGACATGGCAAGTGCGTCCTTGATAATGCTGCATACCTTCGAGAACGTGTCATGTTCATCGTGGCCAAGACAGCACTCGGCCCTCATAAAGAAGTACTCGTCTGTCTCAATGTGCCAGAGCCAGTCAGGAGTGTCTTTCCTGCACAGTTCGCTCTTGGCGAACTCCATGAGGTCGCTGTCATACTGTTCCTTGAGCCATTCCTCGATGGTCTCATAGATGGTCTTCTTGGCTTCCATTAGCTTCTCCTTCGTTAGTTAAGGCTCACAAATCGGTGTGCCGCATATGCATACTTAATGTTCTCAAGCAGGTCGGAGTAGGTACGACCACGGAACGTGAACATGATGTTGTTCGTCTGCTTCTCGTAGATGATTCCCCACCTGTAGTCGCCGCTACTGATTGAGGAGTAGTAGTTATCGGGATTCTTCATCTCGTCGATGAATGCCTGTAGCATCATCTTGATACGTTCGTCCATTGTCATTGTTTCTCCTTATGTTCTAGCCGACCCACGTCCTAGTTGTCTCGTCGTACGTAGCGGTGCAAATCTTGTCATCGATTACCGCCCACCACTCGATGAGCCGGTGCTTGCCACTGTCGATGCACTCGACACGGTAGGCATGGCTGACCACGTCATGCTCACGGTAGCCGGACTGGCTCGGCATCGTCATGATAGCCCACTCGTCGACGAAGCCGTTTCCGTAACTCTGGCGTGCCATGTACCACACGGTGTCCAGACGGTGATGCTTCTCCCACTTGATGCGGTGACCGCGCTTGTTGTCGAGCGCGTCCCTCGCATAGAGGGTCTTGGCAATCTCGATGATGTACTGGTTGCGGGTGAGGTAGTTCGTCTCACCCTTGCTATTGGTATTGATAACGTAGGCGATGTTGTATAACACTTTTTGTTCCTTTCACTAGTGAGGGCACCCATTTGGATGCCCTCTATTAACCATCTAGTTGAGCAACATCGTGAACACGACGTGCTCAAATCCCCTTACGCATTCGGGGCTGATATCGGACACGTAGTCGGATACATGTCCGAGAAATCCGAGTACGTATGGTGCGAAGACGATGAGCATCGTCTTTATCGTGATGAAAATCATGTCTACTCCTCATACAGGTCAGCGAGTGCACGGACTGCAAGCTCGTGCATCCTCTCATTGAGGTACTCCTTGACGGTGGGGTTCTTGTAGAACCACCTCACCACATCGGATTCCGACACGTCGGGATTCGACAGGTTAAGTTCTGTGGCGACTTCCTCGGGAGTCACCTTAATGTCACTCTTGTAGAACCAATACTCTCCAGACCACACATCGATGTGGCGGTTAACCTCGATGTGACGGTCAAGGAGATGCTCGTTGGAGTTCATGAACTCCTCGTCATCATCAGACTCGCCGATTCTGATGAACTCGTAGGGGTATCCCTCCTCACGAATGGTGTGGATGGCATTCATGATGGCACGAACATCT
>Ga0310694_10005218_pt1 | contig 12469 bp, 15 predicted proteins | sample 174DNAGHGhighgp2_FD_203884 | JGI IMG/M metagenome (GOLD analysis project Ga0310694, IMG submission 203884) | Sheep rumen microbial communities from Palmerston North, Manawatu-Wanganui, New Zealand - 1742 DNA GHGhigh gp2 (v2) (version 2) | ecosystem: Host-associated > Mammals > Digestive system...
CAAGATTTCCGAGGCTCAGGTCGTCAGGTATTGGGCGGACTTCCTCAGGGCGAGGTTCAATAAGTTGCCCTCATTCATCTTCACAAAGGGCAAGCAGAAGTCAGAGGAGAGCAGGAAGGAGGTCGTAAAGTACACCGACAAGGTTCTTATGGACTTCGCGGTAGCCAATGACTGTTCCGTCAAGGAGGTCAGGTTTGCCCTGAGGCAGAGACCCGTGCAGATGGGACAGGAGCTTGATGAGTTCATCGAACGTCAGGAACTCATCGAGAGACTCCGTACCGAGAAGGTGGAAGCCCTGAAAGTGAAAAAGAACGAGATGTAGGGTTTGCCCTGCATTAACTCTCAATATGTTTGGAAAGAAGAAGGAAGAGAACCCCGAGAACCTCATCAAGGTCCTGAAGACATACACCGAGCCCTCGAAGACCATTCAGAAGTGGCTCAACGGAAAGAAGAAGGGAGAACACAACATCGACTATGATATAGAGCCTGTTGACATCATGTCGCAGCGGTACATCTATATCGACCTCATCCGTTTGGACATTCATTCCGAGATGGACCCACCTCAGGTCGCCTGCCATATTCCTTCGGACACCCCGGCGGAGTACATCAAGTCATGGCGTAAGGGTCTCGGAAGGTTCATCAACCGGGATGTCAGGAAACGTCAGACAGAAGGGAAGTACTTCATCCTCTCCTATACGGACATTGACATGGTACGCCGCCATGCCTTGATAAGGCTGTTCAGCGAGGAGGAACTCTCCGATGAGGAACAGGTGAAGGAGTTCGAGAGATACAAGCTCATCAATCTGACGTTCCCATATCAGATACTCAGTGGACTGACGGATTCAGATACCGTCCTCATCCCCGAGAACAGCAAGGCATGTATCCTGAAGATTTTCAGGGACGGTATGGGTCTTGCCTATAAGACCCCCGTCAATAAGAACGACGAGGTGTTCTTCGATGAATGGAATAATCAAATCCTTCCTTTGGAAAGCAAGGAGAAACCGACACCTACGGCGGTATCAAAGCCTCAGCCAATACCGACGGAAAGTCTTTTTGATTAAAGAAGCTTATGATAAAGTCACTTGATGAGATAAGGAAGCGTGGAAAGGACTATCAGAGGAGGTTCCTTGACGGATGTAGCATGGCGGAGAAGGTCAACGCCTTTGTATTCCATGTCAGGATAGTGTCCGTGAGGTCCGTCCGTATATACAAGTCCAACCACTCCGAACTGACCTCCGAGGAAATCATCCTGAACGATATGTGGAAGAATCCCATCATGGACATGAGGCATATCCTGCTATCCGTACCTGAGTTCACGAGGAAGCACCTCGGGGATACGTTTTCATTCCTGTACTTCCCTGTCAGCAATCCCTTGGGAACGCCTTACAAGGAAGGGTTCAGGTACGTTCTTTCGTTCATCAGGAACAAGGAAGGAAAGCCGAGGAGTGTGAGGGAAATCCGAAAGGCACAGATAAATCTCTCCATGCTGTCGGAGGGACTTGTCTCCGAGTATGGCGTGTACATGATAGAAGGCGGTTTCCCGCTCGAGGACAACATGGACATCTGCATGGCTTTTGACAACTACATCCGTGGTGATATCTCGGCCAAGGACTTTGTATCGGAGATACTGATGAGGAATACACGCTCGGATATGAAAGGGTGGCTTGATGACAGTATTTTGGCGACTGACGGATTGCAGGCGGAGGGATACATCTTCCGTTACGGCAACGATGTATATCAGGTACGGATGAGAGAGCCTGACAGGAAGGAGATACCCGACAACAGGATTTCTTTCGAGTTCCTCATTCATGACTTCTGCGGCTTCTTGTGGGATGACGAAGGATGGAAGGATTCCCTTCTGCCGTTGAACTACGTCAAGAACGTCTGTATCATCTTCCTGCGCTACATCAATAAGTACTACAACAGGAACGCCTTCGAGAGCTACGGCGTGAAGCCCGAGGACTTCAGAAGCCCGGCTAACGGCTACTACGGAGGAACGTGCTACGAGTACATTCCCAATCAGAAGGTCAGAATTCTTTGCATGAACGACCCCATGATGGACGGTATATTCAAGGTGCTCCTGAACGGTCTCAGGAAGCCAAGGAAGATGAAGTCCGACGGAATGCTCATCCTCATGGAGGACAACGAGAGATGGAACGAGTGCGTTTCAAGGATACGCATGATGAGTGAATCAGGTTTCTCAACAAGAAGATAAATAACCCGGCCGCTCTTCGGAAAAGCCATGTTCCGGGTAAAAGGGACGTGATAAATACACAAATCGGGAAAACCCGTTCTATTGCAATAGAAAGATAAAATTATGAAGAAAAGAGAACTTATCAGTCTTATCAACCAACTGATTGACAACAGGCTCGGCATCAACGAGTCGTTCGGCGACAACCTTCGCCGTTGGGAGGACGACACAGAGGACGTTGGACAGGCTCCTACTTCCGCAGCCGACGCTGCCGATACTCAGATTGGCAACGACATTGACGAGAACATCCCCATCGAGCCGCTGCTCAAGAGGTTCCTTCTCAGCAAGTCCGTACTCACTCCGTACCTGACCAAGAAGCAGAGCGGTGAAATCCCCTGCAACATCCCCGGAATGGACGGTAAGACCTTCGTGAACAACTTCGTGAAGCTGTACGCGCAGGCATGTGAGCAGATGGGCAAGACCCAAGAGGTACGCGAGAAGCTCCTGAACGGTCAGAGCATCGAGTAATCGTCCCAACGTCTCGATACAAGGAACAAAAGACCCGGGGAGCATCCTACCAAAGGAAGTTCCCCGGATTTTTGTTAAAGTCTCTTAAACTTCGTAAATGAAATATACATAACTTACAAATTTTGCATAAATTTGCAGGTTGATAAGGGAGTATGTTGTAATGGTAGCAATACAGAATTTGGCTCTGTCAGTCCGAGTTCGAATCTTGGTACTCCTACGAATATAATTTAATTTTATAGAAAAATATGAACACAAAAGGAAACCTACTGCAAAAATTGACGGGTAACGGACCGGGTACGTTCTTCCTCCTTCCGATGCTCGGTCAGCCGAGGGAATGGTATCCCCGTTACCGCGAATGCCAACCCATGCTTAACCCCGACACACAGGAATGGGAAATCCATATACTGACGGGTATCGGAAGTCTAAACCACCATTGCGGTCTCGGGGAGGAGAAACTCAAATCCCATCCGAACTACCTCGGTTTCTACGACATGCCTAATGATATCTCAAAGGGGGTGTTCAGGTTCAGCATACCTCCGAAGTGGCTCAACGACTTCATCCGTATACATGAGAGCAGGTTCTCCGAGGTCAGCGAGGAATACAAGGCGGAATGCAACCGTGTCTTTCCTCGCCTGAAGGAGCGTTTCCAAGCGACTTTTGGTTAACAGGTTTTAAAATTGGTTAATGAATGGTTAAAAATCCTCGAAACCTTTGGTGGTCTCGGGGATTATTCATATCTTTGCATCGTCAAACAGTCAAACAAATTAATAAAACAAAAAGGAATTATGGAACAGAAGAATTCAAAAGTAAGCTCATTGAAGCAGAAGATGTACGAGAGTTTCGAGCAGGAGCGTGACAGGACCCTGAAGGAGAATCCCGAACTTGTCGAGAAGTATAAGAACATGTCGGTGAAGGAAGCCAAGAGCCTCATTTTGGGTGCTTATCTAATGCCGAGATTCCACCGACTGACCAAGGGAGAGCAAATTTGCTTCACCAACGTCATAGTCAATCTGACCAAGAACTTCAAGGACGACCTGATGCCTTTCCTGTCGGAGCTCAGTGCCAAGGAGATGTACCGTCGGATGCATGACTACCATGTGACTCCTATGGAAGAAAAGGAGACATCGGAGAAGGACCGCATCATAGACATCATGACGGACCTGAAGTTCCTCCGAGACTACTCGAAGTGGATGAACATCAAGGACGACTGCAAGAACGATGATGTCATCATCGACAAGTTCAAGTTCTGTCAGGCTACTTCGTTGCAGTTCTACCGACCGGGAATGAATATGATTGACCTCATGATGATGTCCGCCATCAGCGCGGAGATGTTCGAACACCTGACCTGTGCTGACATCCTCTTCCTAATTCATATCCATGAGAAGGACATCAAGGACAAGGAGGAGAAGTTCCTTGTGGTCGAGATAGGAAATCAGGATGATGAGAATTTCGAGGACTTCCTGAATGAGATGAACCACCTCGACGACGAGGCCAAGATTAAGATGGCGGAGATGGTTGAGAACGTACTCGACCCCAACCACATGAGGGACATCCTCGCGGGTCCTAATATGGACGACGTGTTGGGTCGTAACACTGAGGAATAATAATTATTTAATTTTTCTAATTTGTGCTCATAATTGCCCTCCCCTCTTGAGAAAGCCGGGAGGCTTTATATATAAAAAGGAATATGGAAAGAAACAAGATATACAAACAGGACTGCATCGCCGGGATGCGTGAACACATAGACGACGAATCCGTGGACCTTATTCTGACGGACTTGCCATATGGTGTGCTGTCAAGGGACAACCCACATGCCAAGTGGGACAACGTCATCCCGTTCGAGGACATGTGGAGGGAGTACCTGAGGGTAATCAAGGACAACGGTGCCATCTGCCTGTTCGGTGACGGAGGTATCTTCACCGCCCGGCTCGTCCTGTCTCAGGAGAGGTTGTTCAGGTACAACATCGTATGGAAGAAAGGCAGTTTCGTCTCTGACTTCATGAACGCCAAGCGGAAGCCGCTCAGGAATCATGAGGTCATATCCGTCTTCTACAAGAAGAGCCCGACATTCAATCCGCAGAAGGAGAAGGGAGATGCTCCTTCCCACAGTCGTGGGACGGGTACGACAACTCAGAACCTGACCAATAGGGCATATGGTGCGTTGCAGTTCGTATCCGACACCGAGGCGCAGCATTCGGATATGAAGTACCCAAAGACCGTCATAGACTTCGAGAAGCCGAAGAACGGGTTCCATCCTACGGAGAAACCCGTCCCGCTCATGGAGTGGTTCATCAAGTCGTACACCAATCCCGGGGAGCTCGTTTTGGACAGCTGTATGGGAAGCGGCACGACCGCCATTGCGTGTCTGAATACAGGAAGGGACTACCTCGGCTTCGAGATAGTTGACAAGTACTATGACTACGCCATGAACAGGATTGCCGAATGGACACCAACGACCGCTGAAATGCGTAAGAAAGTGGACGGTCAGGAGGAATTATTCTGAAAAATGGTTAATAAACCTATAAAATATGTTAAGAAATTTGCATTTTTTAAAAATAATGACTATATTTGCACTGTCAAACAATAAAACAATAAGGTTATGAAAACTACGGAATTTATCAGAATGCTTCAGGCGAAAGTCGATGAAGTCGGCGACAAGGACATCGCCACGGAGAATCCCATGTTGGGATATGTGCAGGAAATCGAAGGTCTGTCTCATGATGACGACCACATCATCATTCAGATGACTCTCTAATCTATCTTTTTATTCTAACAGGATTATTCAATTTCAATAAAACAAAAGAAACAATGGATAAGGACCAAGCAACAAGACAGGCTTTCCAAGTCCTCAGGGACGGTGAGATATACGGCATAAAGTTCATGCTGAAAGGAGAGCCGAAGTCCATCATGGTATCGGAGCCACTGACCATGACCATCGCGTATACCCATGACCTCGAAGGCGGTGTTCCCGCAGAGCACATGGTGACCATGCACAACGACGACAACCACATCATGCCCATCCTCCGACCTATAGAGGACATCCTCGTGACTATAGAGAAGGGTGAGGACAAGGTGTTCCCGTTCAACGAACTCCTTCATATACTCGACCTTGACGGTTATAAGGGACAGTACTCCAACGTGGAGCCTGTTCAGGACATCGATGACAACAGGGACGGTGAGGGTCGTCTCTTCATTGACGTGGAGACCCATGTTCCCGGAAGGGATATGGAGGTATACAGGGTGTACATCCCCGAGTTTCAGGTTCAGAATCTCGAGACGGGCGTGTTCCTTTCCACGAACCTTCAGACTATGATAGCCGTCAAGGAGCACCTCGACATGTGGCATCTCGACTATCTGATGCTCATTCCTCGTGGTCTTGCGCAGAACGTCCATGAGCTCGACGTGAAAATCTACTGATGCTATGGTTATAGAGAAGGTTATACTGACGATTTGGGTCTGTAGGAACGAGGACGGAACGCTTGTGTTCTTCAAGGACCGTCCGCACAAGGGACCCGGAAAGTTCGTCAATGTCGGAAAGGGTAAGGGATACAACACCAAGGGTGTGTGGCTCGGACCGAACAACGAGGAGGGAACTCCTCTTTCCCTCCTGTGCGACAGCGACTACCCGGCTGTCAAGTGGAACAATCCCGACCCGTCCGTCATGCTGCTTACTCCTACGGTCGGTAGCGGTTCCGCACTTAAATGATTTTAGGATATGGATACATTGAAACTAAGGAAGGAAGACCTCAGGTACGCCACAGGGCTGTATCTCGGTTCGAGGAGCGAACTGTGTCTGCCGTTGACGGAACGCAACGTGAGGGAGTTCTGCTTCTTCAGGAAGAGTGAAGGATGTCCTGATGCGGATAATGGCGGATGCCTGAAATGCATGGCAACCTCGGGGGCTGACGGATATGTCTGCTATCCTTATGATTCCGTATCGTTTCCTATGCGCTCCAAGGAGGGAACCAAGGAGATAGATGTTCCATTGCGTTCGGTGTACTTCGGACATTCCCAACAGGGATTAGGTTTATCCGACCACCGGGTATCATTCGTATTCGAGGTAGACCAAATAAAACTGTTCGCACAGACCAAGAGGATACTCAGGTCCAAGGAGGCTGCGGAGTTCATCGAAAGGACATCCGAATACACCAACCATCGTTGGTTCGGAAGCGGAAAGACACAGGACATGCTCCTGACGGATGCCTGTTTCCTGCTGACTGCCTGCTGCAACGACGACAATACCGTGGCATGGTACGCTTACGACAACTTTGTATCCTTGAAGTCTCAGGAGAAGGGAACGAAGTATTGGCGTATGGAGAACTTCAACCTGAACATCGACGGGAAGTTTGACTATGCCCTTGCAGATGTCATGATACTCTTGTACGGTATGGTTGACCTGTACGGATATCCAATGAGCACCGAGCGGTGGTTTCCTTTCAATGATTATGAGAGCGTTAATACAGAAATTGTTAATGACGAATCGACGGACCACCCGGACGACTATCCTCTCATAGGAATGTACGAGGATATGGAAGCCCTGATGTCTTATGAGGATGTTCCGACGAGGGAGACCTTGGCTACTTTGCTTCGTATCATTCTTGGTAACTATACCTATGGACACATCCAATTGGGTGCGTTGAGCTGTCACTGTGGTATCGCCTTCATCAGGCAGTGGGCGGAAAGGCTCGGAATGAATCTCGACAGAACCGTGGATGTCATTATGGAAAACTATCTTGATACGAAGATATGATACACAAAAAGTACCCATATGAGATGAATGCCCTGACCCCCGGTCAGATGGAGGAACTGATGTCCAAGGGATATGACATCAGGTCGGCTTCCATGATTTGGAGGGAGTCCGTGAATGTGCAGAAGGGTCACGGCTTGGAGACCGCCTCCTGTAAGGGATGGTTCATAACCGACAAGATAGCATTGAGCCTTGCAGAGACGCTCAACCTCCTTCCGAAGGCTATAGCACCAAACGGAAAGGTTCCAAAGACAGACCTCGAGATAACCAAGTTGGACGGAGGCCGATGGACTATCCGCTACGGACTTCTCTATGACATCAAGGCAGATACCTTGCTACAGTGTGCTTACAGGACGCTGTTGTGGGTAGCGAGCGAGGATTTCAAACGTCATTACATAAAACGTGACAGAGGATGAACCTGAAAGTAGGAGACATAGACACTTTCTGCGGCAAGGAGGTTGCCAAGCTCCGTTACCGATACGCCCCACATCGCAGGCATTGGGGTGTGTGGGTGTACTATACCTACTCGGACGGTACGGAGGGTATGGGAGGAAACTTTGTTAAGACTTGTATAACCAAGAGGGAGGCCGAGAGGTTCTGCTACTGCATGAACGGATGGAAGAAGAAGGTGGAGGACTATGCCGCCGACTTCCCGGCTATCAAGGTAGTTTCAAGAAACCTCGGGAATATAACTCTCAAAGGGAAGTGGATAATCGTCCGGGTGACCAACGACGACAGTCCAAACGTCCTTGGGGTGGACAGGATGGAAGTCCTGATGACCTCCGCTGAGAATGACGGACCCGTAGGTCGCTGTAATGGAAAGGGAACGGCCTATGACTACGGACTTCTCAGGATTGACACTTTGGACGGTATCACAGTCCTTGTCATCGGAAAGGATGACTTCGTTTACAGGGAAGAGGATTTTTATAATCAGAGATTTATATGAAGCGGGTTTAAACTCTATAGGAAACATATCAAGTGCGCGGAGAACAAGGATGGAAGGACGTTATTGTCTATCATGACGGTTTCCGTTTCGCGGTTAGGGAGACGAGAGAATATATAGAAGGATTATTAACAGAATAAAGAACATGAACGAAACAAGAAGAATCTACATGGCTTCCGAACTCATGGAAGACCTCAAGAAGGGCATTGAACTGTTCGGTGACTGTCCCATGACGTTCAGCACCAATGAAGGTGTAAACCGTCAGTACCTCCAAGGGCTGACCTTGGCGAAGATGCCCGACAGCGACAAGTTGGTTTATGATGTCTCGGATACGGGCACCATCACGAGCAGCTATAAAGGAACTATCAATGCGGGAAAGGACGGATGGTTCAATGATGCCAAGTACCACCCAACCCCCGAGATGTGCCGTGAGAACGACCGTTTCATTTGCCTTGTTGACATGTATCCCGAGGATGAGGGCGAGGGATGGATAAGGATACCCGAAGTACTCGCGTGGAATATCGAGCAGGGAAGATGGCTCTTTCCTGACGGTAGGCCTTGTGTTACCGTTCACTACAACGTGTTGAAATGGAGACCCTTCGATTGGAGGTTGGTTCTTCCTAAGTACAACGATGAGATACCGAACGTCATCCATTTCGGTGCGGATTGCCTTCCGAACAGGGACCTCGATGACGGTTTATATCTCGTCGGAGTGGAACATCTCAGGGACATAGAAGGATATGGTGACATGGAACGTCGATTAGGCGTTGACTACTTAATCATGTTGGCCGTCAACGGAGAGTTCCCGTGGATGAACGAGACATTCGGTAAACTCTACCCTACCAAGGGAATGACACATCCCGTAGCAGCCATTCCTGTTCAGGACACCATGGAGGATATGTACACATGGACGAAGGAATATTACATGACCAATCTGAGAGGGGATTCCCACTTCTTCTACGCCGACTATAGGAAGAAGCTCTACAATCACTATCTCATTAGAAGTGGGATTGAAATAGCTAACAAACCTTAAAAGTGGTTAATGAACTATTAAAATTCGTGTAAAAATTTCCGGGTTTGGAATATATTCACTATATTTGCCGACGAATTCATTTTCATCAAACAAAAATAAAGCATTATGGGATTAAAGGAATTATTCATTAAAGAAGAGCCGCAGCAAGAGCAGAATACTGCCCCTGTGACACCGAAGGAAGTCGCACCGACTACCGACAACATCATGCCTGTCAGCGTTCCTCCCGTCGTTCAGGGGGCGACACCCGCCAACAGCGGCATCGTTGACGAGGAGACCGTCAGGAAGCTTTGGGACATGATTATCCAAAAGAACCTCCCCGGACCCGACTACCTCGAGTTCAAGAACAACATGGCGGGACTTGTCGAGATTACACCTGACGAGAACATGCAGATGAAGGGTGCATTCAACGTCATCAAGCGTTCTTATCCCGAGTTCAGCAAGGACATCATCATGAACTCCATCGACACCTACGTCACCATCATCAACGAGGAGAAGGAGAAGGGTTTGAAGGAACTCGATGCCATCCGTCAGAAGAATGTAGGAGACAAGTTGGAGACCATCGCCAACAAGAAGAGCTCCGCCGAGGAGATACTCCGTCAGATAGACGACCTTAAGAAGAGGTACGAGAGCCTCAACTCCGAGATAGTCAAGCTCGAAGGAGAAGTGGCTACTGCCACCAACGACATCAAGGTCAAGGAGAACACCTTCATCAACAGCGTGCAGAGGGTCATCGACACCCTGAACGCCGACAAGGCCAAGGTGTCTTCACTGAACCTCGCATAAAAAATCAACGAATTCAAAAATAAGAAAGGTAAAATGGACAACAACACTCAATTGTCAACAATGAAGAAGGCTGTGGACCTTTGGAAGCAGCCCGGCGGCACGCTCGCCAAGGTAGGACTGTGGGTCATGGGAGGCTCTCTCCTGTACGGTGTCTACAAGGCACTCCCCGTCCTGATAGCCTTCACGCAGAACATCTTCACCCTGACCCTCCTTATGATGGGATTGGGCTGCCTGCTCTATGTGGCTTTCAGCCCGGAGATGCGGAAGATACTTAAACTGATGTACCTCCAAATCTGCCGAAAGATTACGGGTCTCATCGTGGAGATTGACCCCATCGCCATCCTCGAGAACAGCATCGCCGAGATGAAGAAGAAGCTCGTTACTGTCAAGCAGAAGATTACTGACATCGGCTCCACCTTGGTAGGAATGAAGAAGAAGCAGGAGGAGTACAAGAAGCAGTTCGAAGACAACATCAACACCATCAAGGTCCTGAAGGACAGGCTGACGAAGTCCGACCTCGACACCAAGACCCGCATGGCACTGAACGGAAAGCTGACCATCGCCAACAACGAGGTCTCGCTCCTGCAAGACCAAATCAAGGCACAGGAGGAGCGTATCAAGAAGACCGAGAAGTACTTGGACATCCTCGAACGCCTTGAAATCGCGGCAGACTCCAAAATCAGGGTATCCGAGAGTACCGTAGCCCACAAGAAGGACGAGTATGAACAGGCCAAGAAGATGCGGAGTGCAGTTCAGTCCTTGACATCCATATTCAGTAGCACATGGCTCACGAAGTCCATGGAGGAGCAGATGGCTCTCGACACCGTCTCCAACACCATCAACGACAGCATTGCCGAGATGAACAGACTGCTCGACGGTTCGAACGACATCCTAATTAACTACGACATAACATCCATGGCGAACGCCACCAAGGTGGATGACATCATCGCCCGGTTCGACAAGAACGGATTCGAGTCTTTCACCGCTTTACCTGAGGGCACGGGAAACGTCACGTATGCGGAGTTCACGGAGGTCAAGGAACCCGTTCCCACCATCAAGGAGAACAAATATTTTTAGACAAACATAGTATTAACATTTAAAACGAAAGAAAAATGTTCAACAAGTTAACAACATTCGGTAAAATCTGCGTGATTGCCGTCATCTTGGCAGTCATTGGTACAGGACTTTATTTCGCCGGGAACAAACTCGACCTCGGCGTGTCTGCTCCGAGCCTGAGCTTCGGCGGCAGTAACGGTGACTATGATGCCGTGCTCCTCGTGGACACCTACACGGGATGGGCACCCATCGTATGGGGCAACGGTGGCAAGGAAGGCTCTGAGGAGTCTCCCTTCTACAAGAACTTCGGTGTAAAGCTGCTGATTATCCAAATGGACGACTTCGACGGGGCTACATCTTATTGGAAGGAGCACAAGAACGCCCTGCGTTTCTGTACTTTGGACAGCTACCCTGTGGAGGCATCTCAGTCGGGAACCATGACGGATGCACGATACTTCGTCATCCACAACTTCTCGGCGGGTGCAGATGCCATCGTAGCTACGAAGAACATCCGTACGGTTGCTGACCTTCGCGGAAAGAAAATTGCCTGCTCTGAGGGAACGGCATCACACTCCCTGCTCCTGAATACCTTGGAGGCATCGGGTATGAAGGGAACGGATGTGGAGGTCATCACCACAGGCTACGGCTCTGACGTGGCTACCGCCTTCAAGGCCAATGCCGTCGATGCAGCAGTGGTGTTCTGTCCCGACGATGATGCCTGTATCAAGGCTGTCCCCGGAACCCATGTCCTGACATCTACCAAGCAGGCTAACACGCTTGTGACGGACGGTTTCCTTGCCCACAGCGAATGGCTCGAGAAGAACCCCGAGAAGGCACAGAAGATAGCCGAGGCCCTGCTTTGGGCAAACTCCGAGATGACCAACAAGAAGGAGGTCTACTCCGAGGTCTGTCAGGTCTTCTCGAAGGCTTTCGACGTTCCATTGGAGGATGTGGAGACCGTTGGTCAGAAAATTAACTTCGCCACCCTCGATGACAACATCAATTGGTTCGGCTTGAATACCAACTACAAGGGTATCACGGGTGAGGGGCTGTATACAAAGATGTCTCAGGTATACGGAAGCCTGAACCTCGCGAAGTCAACCCTTCCTTGGCGTAAGATTTCGGACATCAGCATCATCGAGAAGCTCAGTGATAACACCACACTGACCAACAACCAACAGGCCCACG
>Ga0310694_10005221_pt1 | contig 12463 bp, 9 predicted proteins | sample 174DNAGHGhighgp2_FD_203884 | JGI IMG/M metagenome (GOLD analysis project Ga0310694, IMG submission 203884) | Sheep rumen microbial communities from Palmerston North, Manawatu-Wanganui, New Zealand - 1742 DNA GHGhigh gp2 (v2) (version 2) | ecosystem: Host-associated > Mammals > Digestive system >...
GCAGCCAAAATGCATGGCACTCGACGCCAGAGGCAAACTGTGGGTCATCACCGACGGCGGCTACGGCACCGACGCAGCCAGCTTTGGAGACAACGAGCCGCACCTCTATCGCATCGACGCTGCCACGCGCAAAATAGAACTCGACCAAGTGCTGGACACCGACGAGGCCAGCGTGCAACTGGCGCTCAACCCGAGGCGCGACACGCTCTATCTGGTGAACAACGACATATATCGCATGGGCGTCGCAGAGAGTCACGTGCCCGTACGGCCTTTCATACTGGCGCCCGTGGACGCGAAGGGGCGCCGTCACAAACTCTACGGCCTCAGTGTGAACCCGCGTGGCGGAGATATTTACGTGGCCGACGCTGTGGACTACAGCCAGTCGGGTGTCGTCTATCGTTACTCGCGTGAAGGCGCACTCCGCGACCAGTTCCGGGTGGGAATTAATCCCAACGGATTTGCGTTCAAATGAGCCGCACGCATTGGGACTGCAAGACATAACTCTGATTCAGATGTGCAAGAAAAATAATTCGTGGCTTCGCCTTGCGGGAAGGACCTTCAGTCTTTTTGCCGTGGCCTGCATCCTGTGCCTGGCCGCCTGTTCCGACGACGATGCCAGCGGTCCGCTGCCCGTCATCACGTGGAACATGTCGGGAGCTCGCTTCAAAGTATTCGAAGGCGAAGTGCTGAGTCTCGTGCCCGACGTGGCAAACACCGACGAGACCACGCAGTATCTGTGGTTGCGCGAGGGAACAGCCGTCGGGACGGCCGACAACTACAGTTTTTGCGAGGAACACGCCGGCGAATACTACATTCTGTTTCGTGTCTCCAACCGCTTCGGAACGGCAGAAGATGAGCTGAAAGTCACCGTTGTGGAACGCATCGGCGGCAAAACTGACTCCATCCCCGACAACGACAGCGTCTTCGCTTGGCGCTGGCCCTTCACGGAAATGCACATTCCCGTGGGTCGCAGCATCCGCCTGACGCCCTACTGCGTGGAAAACGCAGATGGCGCCACTTATCTGTGGGCCGACAACGGCACGCCCGTGGCCGGCACGATGGATTACGTCTTTACGGCGTCAGAGCAAGGGCTGCACACGCTCACACTTACGCTGTCGATTGATACGTTCCAAGTGAGCCAAGACATCCTGCTACGTGTCTGTCCGCCAGCTGGCACCTATCGGCGAGAAGCCACGGCACGAAGCCAGCAAATGGTGACACGCATCTTTGAGTTTGTGCCCGCTCCCGGCCACCAGGTGAACGGCTACCGCCTGACGGGCGACGCTTTCCCGGCCAATTGCTCGCACGAGGAAGCCTGCGATACGGTGCTTCAGCATTTCCTTCGCGGGTGGTCCACAAGCCTTGGCGCGTGCGGCGGCTATCTGGTGGCAGGCTTCGACCACAGTGTCGCAGTCAGTGGCAATTATGACTTGTGCATAAAAGGGAATCCCTTCGACTACCAGTCAGAACCCGGAATCATATACGTAAGCCAGGACGTGAACGGCGACGGTCTGCCAAACGACATATGGTACGAGTTGGCAGGCTCGGAGTACGGTACCGAGAGTCACACCACCGACTACGCCGTTACGTACTATCGGCCGTCGCAGCCGCATTCGGCCACGGTATGGAAGGATAACAAAGGCGGCCGCGGCGAGATTCCATATATGAGCTATTGGAATCCAAATCCCTACTATTGGCAGGACTGGATCGACGGCAGCGAGAAGACTTACTTCGGCAGCTGTCTGGCCAGCCACGTGAGCTATTCGGGCGGCATCTCGGACTTGCCGCCATATCCTTGGGGGTACGCAGACAATTTGGGCAGCGACTACCAAAACGGCACGTTGGGCCGCATGGGTTATTATAAGGTAGAGAATGCGCGCACGTGGGACGGCCAACCTGCCGCACTGGAATATTTCGATTTCGTGAAGGTGCAGACGGCCATCACAGGTGCCACGCCAAATCTGGGCGAAGCCAGCACCGAAGTTTACGGCATCTTTGCTACAGAATAGCCTTAGGCCATGACCGCGCGCAGTTGCTTTCTATCCGCCCTCCTGCTATGCCACTCACTCGTGGCCGCGAGCATGGCAACTGTGCCACAACGCGACACGCTCTCCACACTGCGCACCGTTCCTGTGGAAGCCAGCCGCCGCCTGCGCGACACGGGCTTGCAGAAAATCGTGCTCGACACGCTCGTTCTGCACGAGAACATCTCGCACTCGATGGCCGAGATACTGACACAGAATAGTGCAGTCTTCGTTAAAAGCTACGGACGCGCCACTGAATCGACGGCCGAATTTCGCGGCACATCGCCCAGCCATACGCAAGTGACGTGGAATGGGATGCGAATCAATTCGCCGATGCTGGGCACCGTGGACTTCAGCACCATTCCTTCACACTTCATAGACGAGGCGGCACTCTATCATGGGGCCTCCAGCATCCCACTCACCGGCGGCGGCTTGGGTGGCGCCGTAGAAATGAAGAGTGTGGCCCCACAGTCCGACGGCTTCGGAGCACAATATGTGCAGGGCATCGGTTCGTTTCGGACTTATGACCAATTTCTGCGTCTCAACTGGAAAGGCCGCCGCTGGAGCAGTACGACGCGCGTCTTCTATGGCCGCAGCGAAAACGACTTCCGATTTACCAACTACGACAAGAAGACGGATGTGCGCGACAGCCAGGGCCGCCTGATTCGCTCGTACCATCCCACGGAACGCAACAAGAGCGGATATTTCCGCGACCTGCACGCACAGCAAGATGTGTTCCGGACCGACAATCGCGGCAACCGCTACGCGGCCTCCGTGTGGTACACTCACTCGCTGCGCGGGTTGCCCTTCCTCAGTGTGGATTACAAGGAAGACAGCGACTTCCGCAACGAACAAGGAGCGGATGCCCTGCGTGGCATTCTTTCGTGGAATCATACACGCGACACGTGGTCCACGTGCCTCCGAGCGGGCTACGCGTGGCAGGACATTGCATACGACTATTTCACCACGCGAACCGACATGCGCACAGACATCACACACAGCCGCAGTCGTGCACATTCAGCGCTCGTGCAGGGCACAGCAGACTGGATGCCAGCAGCCGCGTGGCTTCTGACGGCCAGCGCCGAGTTGCGCTACGACCACATTCGCAGCCGCGACCGCAGCCCCTTCCATATCGGACAGAACTACAACCTCGGACGTGCCGAGACAAGTGCATCGGCACAGGCGCGATGGCGACCCGTGGAGCCATTCACCCTGGCCGCCGTGCTACGCCACGAGTCGTTCGGCTCCCATCTGGTGCCGCCCATCCCTGCCCTGCTGGCCGACTACGTGCTATATCGGCCGTGGCGACTGACGGCAAAAGCCTCTGTGGCGCGAAACTGTCGCCATCCCTCGATGAACGACCTGTACTTCCAGCCAGGCGGAAATCCCCACCTGAAGTCGGAGCAAGGTTTCACTTACGACGGTGGGCTGGAGGCCGTCATTCCGCTACGGCCATGGACGCTGAGCGGCAGTATCACGTGCTTCGACTCGCACATCACAGATTGGATTCAGTGGACGCCGAATGCCAAGGGATACTGGGAGCCGAGCAACGTGAAGCGCGTCCACAACTACGGCGCCGAACTCCACCTGCAGGCCAAGGGCCACGTGCGGGCCGTAGAAATGGACATTGCAGGAAATTTCGCCTACACGCCGAGCCTCAACCGCGGCGAGCGGACGAACGCCAACGACGCTTCGTATGGCAAGCAACTGCCCTACGTGCCACGCCGCTCGGCCAACCTGACTGCGCGGATGAGCTGGCGCACGTGGTCGCTCGCATGCCACTGGACGCACTACGGCCAGCGTTTCACCACCACCTCGGCTGAGGCCGACCGCATCACAGGCCACCTTCGTCCTTACTACATGACCGACGTCTCGCTCGGCAAGGAGTTTCGCTGGTCGTGGGCTTCGGCCAACGTCCGCCTCGCGGTGAATAATGTGCTCGGCACGGAGTACGTGACAGTTCTCTCGCGCCCCATGCCGCCGCGCAACTTCGAAATCTACGTGGACCTGAAATTGCATACAAAATGAAACACGCCATCCGTATCGTCCTCGCACTCGTTTTGGCCATTCTCGGCTGCACCGCCTGCCAGCCCGGCCGTCAGCAGTCTGCCACGGCCGAGCCGGGCGACACCATTTGCCTGCGCTACGCCCGAAACCTCGTGATGGTTCAGCACGACGGCTACCTCGAAGCCACCATGCGCAACCCGTGGGACAGCACCCAGCTGCTGCACCGATACATCATCCGACAGGCCGAAGATGCCGCTTCGGCACTTCCGGCCGAGGCAGCCGGCGCCACCCTTGTCTGCGCTCCGCTGCGCCGCGCCGCCGTTTTCACCAGTGTGCACTGCGCCCTGCTGCAGGAACTGGGTTGCCCAGACGCTATTGGCGGCATCTGTGAGTTGGAATACATACATCTGCCTTTCGTTCATGAGGGTGTGGTCTGTGGCCGGATTGCAAACCTCGGCAATGGGATGTCACCCGACCTGGAGCGCGTCATCCAACTGCAGCCCGACGCGCTGCTTCCCACACCTTTCGAGAATAGCGGCGGCTATGGCCGTCTCACTCGCCTCGGCATCCCCATCGTGGAGTGCGCCGACTATATGGAACGCTCGCCTTTGGGACGCGCCGAATGGGTGCGTTTCTACGGCAGGTTGTTTGGTCGCGCCCGCGAAGCCGACAGCCTGTTTGAAAGCATTGAGCGGCGATACCTCGAACTCTGTCGGCTCGCAGAGACGGCCAACACACGTCCGCGCCTGATATGCGAAGTGCCGAAGAGTGGATATTGGTACTTGCCAGGCGGAGAAAGCACCATGGGGCAGCTCTATCGCGACGCCGGAGCCGACTATTTGTTCAGCGACCTGCGCGGAGCGGGCAGCGTGGCCATGAGCATAGAACGCGTGCTGGACCGCGCCATGACGGCCGACGTGTGGATTATGAAGAACAATGGCGTGCTGACCCGCCGCCAAATCGTGGCAGACTGCCCGACGCTGCGACCCATCGATGCGCAGATGTGGTTCTGCGACATCGGTTCGAACAATTATTACGAGGAGACGCCTTTCCATCCCGAACGCCTACTCGAGGACATCATCAGCCTGCTACACCCCGAGCTCGGCCTCCATCCCGAGAAGTCGTACTTCCGCCCTATGGAGTGACACGTCGGAGGCAGGAAAACGACGTGTAGTTTTGGTCAAAACCACACGTCGCATTTTTCGTGCGAGGCGTGGCAGCCAAATTTCCACACGCAAGTTTCTTCCGTCCGGACGTGTGAGACCGAAAACCGTCGTCTTTCTTTTCTCACATCGCTCGCTTATTCTCAACTTTGGCCTGACGGCCCAAGTTACTCTCGCTCGGAAAAGAAAAGAAAAGCGTGATTTTCTTTTCTTTTCTCTCGCTTATTCGTAACTTTGCAGTCAAGAAGATGAGACAACACGCTGCAATCATACTCCTGACGGCCTGTGCGGTGCTGCTTGTGGCGGCCAATCTGCTGTGGGGCTCGCTCGACATCCCGCTCCAGAGCGTGGTGCGCATTCTCTCCGGCGAGAGCGAGAGCCAAAACCCTGCGTGGCGTTTCATTGTCCTCGAGAGCCGTATTCCGCAGGCGCTGACGGCGCTGCTCTGCGGCGCGTCGTTGAGCACGTGCGGCTTGATGTTGCAGACACTTTTTCGCAACCCGCTGGCCGGCCCTGGCATTCTTGGTATAGATGCCGGCGCCAATCTGGGTGTGGCGCTGGTGATGCTGTTGCTGGGCGGAAGCCTCGGGCTGGGCGGCCTCTCGCTGGGCGGATACGTACTGGTGGTGGCAGCCGCCATGGTGGGCGCCACAGCCATCATGCTACTGCTGCTGGTGCTCTCTCACACGCTACGGAGCGCCACAATGTTGCTCATTACGGGCGTTGTGGTGAGTTACGTCACGGGATCCGTAATCTCGCTGCTCAACTACAGCGCCACGGAGGAGGGTGTACATAACTTCATAATCTGGGGAATGGGCAACTTCGGCAGCGTGTCGCTCGCACATTTGCCGCTCTATGCTGCGCTGCTGCTGGCCGGACTCGTCGCAGCCGTACTGCTGGCCAAGCCGCTCAACGCCCTGCTGCTGGGAGAACGATATGCCACCAATCTGGGCATCAATGTGAGGCGCACGCGCGGTTTTCTGCTCTGTTGCACCGGACTGCTCACAGCCACCACCACGGCTTTCTGCGGTCCCATCTCGTTTCTCGGCTTAGCGGTGCCGCATATCGCACGCATGCTGCTACGCACCAGCGACCACCGCGTGCTGCTGCCGGGTGCCATGCTGACGGGCGGCTGTCTCACCTTGGCCTGCAACCTGCTGTGCACGCAGCTGCGACAGGGAAGCGTGCTGCCTATAAACGTGGTGACGCCGCTCATCGGAGCCCCCGTCATCCTATATGTGATACTGAAACAAAACAAATACACGTAGAAGAAACAGGGACAAGGAAGGATTAGCGATTAGGATTTGGCCGAAATATAAAATATGAACTATAAACTACAAAAACTCCACACAGAAATGAAAAAACTGACTGCACTATTCGTGGCCGCCATGCTCGGTATGGCCGCCTTTGCCGAGGTAACGTACAAGACCGTGCCGCTGGCACAGAAGATTGCGCTCAACGAAAGCGGAAAAACCACGTTCCTCATCAAGGGGCAGGCCGTGTCGTATCCGGCCGGCAACGCCCAGATGCGGCGAAACGCACTCTTCGCACAGGAATTCTTCGGCCTCGTGCCGCAGGAAGCCGCCAAGAAAAAAACTGCGCCCGTGAGCCTGACGCTGGGGCTCGAGAGCGAGAATCCCGATGCCTACCGCATCACGGTGGATAAGAAAGGTGTGCAAATTCAGGGCGCCAGCGAGAGCGGCGTTTTCTACGGCCTGCAGACACTGCGCAAAAGCGTAGCCGGAGAGACGGCCGACACCATACGTCTGCCGTGGGCCGTCGTGGAGGCAGAACCACGCTTCCAATACCGCGGTACGATGCTCGACTGCGCACGCCACTTCTTTCCCGTGGAATTTGTGAAGAAATACATCGACATTCTGGCACTTCACGGCGTGAACAAGTTCCACTGGCATCTGACAGACGACCAGGGCTGGCGAGTGGAAGTGAAGGCGCTGCCCGAACTGGCCAAGCGTGGCAGCCGGCGTCCGCACACTATCATTGGCAAAAACATCGGTCTGCACGACCCGGCCAACGCCATATACGACGACACGCCCGAGGAGGGATACTACACGCAGGCTGAGTTGCGCGAGGTGGTGGCTTACGCAGCCGAGCGGTATATCACCGTTATTCCGGAAATAGACTTGCCAGGCCACATGGTGGCTGCGCTGAGCGTGTATCCCGAGCTTGGCTGCACCGGCGGCCCGTATTTCGTCCGTCCGTACTGGGGCGTGGACCCTGACGTGCTGTGCGCCGGAAATCCCAAGACACTGGAGTTTATCAAGACCGTGCTGGGCGAAATCTGCGACATCTTCCCCAGCAAATTCATTCACATTGGCGGCGACGAAAGTCCTCGCACGCGCTGGCAGGCTTGCCAGAAGTGTCAGGCAAAAATGCGCGAGCTGGGGCTCAAGAAAGAAGCGGAGCTGCAGACTTATATCAATAAGGAAGTGGAATCCTTCCTGTCGGGGCGCGGACGCGAACTGATAGGTTGGGACGAGACACTCGAGGGCGGCCTCTCGGAGAACGCCACAGTGATGAGCTGGCGCGGATTTAAGGGCGGCATTGAGGCCGCACGGCTGCATCATCGCGTGATAATGACACCTACGAGCCATTGTTACATCGATTACTACCAGTTGAAGAATCACGATCATCAGCCGCTGGCCATCGGTGGCTACCTTCCTCTGAGCAAATGCTACAGCCTGGAGCCCGTGCCCGACGAGTTGAAACCCGAGGAACAACAGTTCATACTCGGAGCTCAGTGCAATCTTTGGACTGAATACGTCAGCAGCCCCGACCACGCAATGTACATGCTTTTGCCTCGTTTGGCGGCCATCGCCGAAGTGCAGTGGCTGCGGCCCGAGGAAAAGAACTTCGAACAATTCACGGGCCGACTGGCAGAATTGCAGACGCTCTACCGTCGCCTTGGCTATAAGTACTGCACCACATTCGAATAACACATCCAGAAATCAGAAAGATGAAACGCACGATTCTTTTCCTTGCAGCCGCCGCACTGAGCATCAGCGCCTCAGCCGAAGTAAACTACCAGACCATTCCGTGCCCGCAAAGCATCGTATTCGATGGAAGCGGCAAGTCGGCGCTCCTCGTCAAAGGGCAAACAGTATCGTATCCGGCCGAGAACGCCAAGATGTGGCGCAACGCACTTTTCGCACAAGAGTATCTCGGACTCACGCCCGAAGTTGAAAAGAAAAAAACTGCGCCCGTGAGCCTGACGCTGGGCCTCGAAAGCGAGAACCCCGACGCCTACTGTATCACGGTGGGAAAGAAGGGAATACAGATTCAGGGCGCATCGGAGAGCGGTGTGTTCTATGGTATCCAGACTTTGCGCAAGAGCATTGCAGACGAACAGGGCGACACAATTCGGCTGCCGTGGGCCACGATCAAGGCGGAGCCTCGCTTCCAGTATCGCGGCACCATGTTGGACTGCGCGCGCCACTTCTTCCCCGTGGAATTTGTGAAGGAGTTTATCGACATTCTGGCGCTTCACGGCGTGAATAAGTTCCACTGGCATCTGACAGACGACCAGGGCTGGCGAGTGGAAGTGAAGGCGCTGCCCGAACTGGCAAAGCGTGGCAGCTATCGTCCGCACACCATCTTGGGCAGTAATCTGGGCGTCAGAGAAACGCCACCAACCCCACTTTACGACGATACGCCCGAAGAAGGATTCTACACACAGGCACAGCTGCGCGAAATCGTAGCGTACGCCGCCGAACGCTACATCACGATTATTCCGGAGATTGACTTGCCAGGCCACATGGTGGCAGCCCTCAGTGTCTATCCCGAACTGGGATGCACGGGAGGCCCATACGCCGTAAAAACTTTCTGGGGCGTCGATAAGGACGTTCTCTGCGTCGGCAACCCAAAGACCCTCGAGTTCATAAAGACAGTGCTGGGCGAGGTATGCGACATTTTCCCGAGCAAATTTATCCATATTGGCGGCGACGAATGTCCACGCAACAGGTGGGAGAAATGTCCGAAATGCCAGGCAAAGATGAAAGAACTGGGCGCAAAGGAAGAATCCGAACTGCAGACCTACATCAACCGCGAGGTGGAAAGTTTTCTGGCATCCCGTGGCCGCGAACTTATTGGCTGGGACGAGATAGTAAACGGCGGTCTGTCGGACAACGCCACCGTGATGTTTTGGCGCGGAGGGGACGGCGATGTGGTGGCTGCGAAGCAACATCACCGCGTAATCAACAGCAACAAATGGTTTTGCTACCTCGACTATTATCAGTTGGAGAAGCGCGAAACGCAGCCGCTGGCCTTTACACGCTATCTGCCGCTCAGCAAGTGCTACAGCATGGAACCCGTGTCGCCTGAGCTGACACCCGAGGAAAGCAAATATATCTTGGGCGCGCAGTGCAATCTATGGACGGAGTACGTCAGCAGCCCCGACCACGCAGAATATATGTTGCTGCCGCGACTGGCCGCTCTCAGCGAAGTGATGTGGCTGCAACCCGCAGAAAAGGACTTCGAGCAGTTTAAAGTGCGACTGGCCGCGCTGGAGAAATATTACCGCCGGCTGGGCTACAAGTACTGTCCGCACTACGAATAAAAAACGACAAACGAGGAATGATAGAACTACGGCACCTGTCCACTGGGTACGGCACGCACATTGTGGCTGCCGACCTGAACGCCCGCCTAAAAGAGGGTGAGCTAACCAGTCTGCTCGGCCCAAACGGTGTGGGAAAGAGCACGCTACTGCGCACGTTGGCAGCCTTCCAACCCGCGCTGGCGGGCGAGGTTTTCGTGCAGGGACAGCCACTGGGAGAACTTTCAGCCAGCGAAATCAGCCAGAAGATAGGCGTGGTGCTGACGGAACGGCTCGACGTACGCAACATGACGACCTACGACATGGTGGCTATGGGCCGCAGCCCGTACACTGGCTTCTGGGGCCGTCTGACGGACGAAGACCGCCAGTTCATAGACGAGGCGATAGAGCAGACGGGCATCGGGCCGTTGCGCGAGCGCAGCATTCAGACGCTGAGCGACGGCGAGCGGCAGAAAGTGATGATAGCCAAGGCACTGGCACAAAGCACGCCCATCATCCTACTCGACGAGCCGACGGCCTTCCTCGACTTCCCGAGCAAAGTGGAGATGCTGCGGCTGCTGAAACGGCTGGCACACGAGATGAACAAGTGTATCTGCCTCAGTACCCACGACGTTGAAATGGCATTGCAACTGAGCGACTGCGTGTGGCTCATGGAAGCCAGCGGCCGGCTGGCCACTGGCTCGCCCCGCGAGTTGGCCAGCGACGGCAGCATCGCACGGTTCGTCAGCCGCGAGGGTGTCAGCTTCGACGCCGAATCATTCACGTTGAGGATAGAAGGATGACTTTTCGCGAGTTCGGACCGTGGCTGCAGCAGCAACTGGGCTGCAAGGTGCAGAAGATTTCGGTGAACGCGGGCTTCACCTGTCCCAACCGCGACGGCACGCTGGGCAGCGGCGGCTGCACGTTCTGCAACAACCAGACGTTCAATCCGGCATACTGCAAGCCGGCGCTCAGCATTGCAGCGCAGCTGGAGGAGGGGAAGCGCTTCTTCGCGCGCAAATACCCCACGATGAAATATCTGGCCTACTTTCAGGCCTACACTAATACATACGCACCGCTCGAAAAACTGCAGGCACTGTACGAAGAGGCACTGCGCGTACCCGACGTGGTGGGCCTTGTCATCGCCACTCGCCCCGATTGCATCTCGGACGGCGTGCTTCGGTATCTGTCGGAACTGAGCGCCAGAACGTTCGTGTTGCTGGAGTTCGGAGTGGAAAGTGCCAGCGAGGAGACACTGCGCCGCGTGCATCGCGGACACACCTTTGCGCAAAGCGCAGCAGCCATACGCGCCGCAGCCGAGTGTGGCATCCGTGTGGGAGCGCACATCATACTGGGCTTCCCGTGGGAGACACACGACGAACTGATGCGCCAAGCCGACGAAATCGCCCGTCTGCCACTCACCACGCTGAAAATCCACCAGTTGCAGATTATCCGCGGCACGCAGTTGGCCGAGGAGTACATGCAGCGGCCGTGGCAAGTGCCTTCGGCCGAGGAATACATCCGCCTGGTGCTCGACTATGTGAGCCGTCTGCCAAAGACGCTCGTGCTGGAGCGCTTCGTCAGCCAAAGCCCGCCAGAGATGGTGCTGGCGCCGAAATGGAACCTGAAGAACCACGAATTCGCAGACCTGCTGAGGCAAAGAATGCGAGACAAAGCGCCGCAAGCGTAGCAGCCAAGGGGAGCAAGCGTGTTTTTATGCGCAAAAATTTCGCCATTTCGAGAAAAATGTGTTATTTTGTGGCTGGAATAAAGAAAAACGAAAACAAGAAAAATAAAAACTATGAAGGAGAATTTGCAAAAGAACGCTGGCATCATTCTGATTGTACTGGGTGCCCTGATGCTTATGGTGAGCTATTTCACAAAAGACTGGGTGGACTACAACTGGTATCAGCTCGTCTGCCTGCTGCTTATCATCGGCGGCATCGTGGCTCACATCGTCATCAGCAAGAAGAACTGACCGCGGCAGCCGCACTACGGCCTGCCGACTGACATCCCGTAAGCCCCATGAAGAAGAAAAATACACTCATCTGCCTCGCAGCCGCGCTCAGCATGAGCCTTAACACGTTCGCACAGATAGAAACGGACGAGGACTACGACGACGGGCTGGGGCTGTACTACGATGAGGAAGAGGACACGGTGCAGAAACCGAAGCACAAGGAGTATAAAAACATGCTCCACGTGCAGTATTCTCCCTCGCAGTATCATTTCGACGGCGCCACGCCTCATCTCCACTTCCAGGAGTTCTCGATGGGATGGGCGCACATATTTCAGGTGGAAGAGGAGAAACCCTACTTTGTGGAACTGGGAGTGCAAGCCAAATACTCGCACTCTGGCGGAGACGACGCCCACCAGCACGCAAAGTACAGCCTGCTCACATTCCGCGTGCCCATCAACGTGAGTTATAAGCTGTATCTTTCCTCGCATCGCGACATTGCGCTGGCTCCCTTTGCCGGCGTGTATGTGCGGGCCACGGCTGTGGCAAACGAAAAACTGGGCGGTACAAAAACTTCGCTACTGGACCACAAGAAAGCCAACACCACGGGAGCCGAATGGGAATGGGCGCAGCTGGGCTGGCAGGTGGGGCTGCGAATGTGGTGGCAACGCTACTTTGTGGGCGTATCCTACGGCCGCGACTTCCCCGACGACAGCAAGTTGCCGCAGATTCACGAGTGCGGCGTACACGTTGGCGTGTGCTTCTG
>Ga0310694_10005222_pt1 | contig 12463 bp, 11 predicted proteins | sample 174DNAGHGhighgp2_FD_203884 | JGI IMG/M metagenome (GOLD analysis project Ga0310694, IMG submission 203884) | Sheep rumen microbial communities from Palmerston North, Manawatu-Wanganui, New Zealand - 1742 DNA GHGhigh gp2 (v2) (version 2) | ecosystem: Host-associated > Mammals > Digestive system...
ATCGGCATACTTCTTCTCCTCGGGGAAGGTGTAGTTCTGCAGCCACGGCAGCAGCTCGAGATCCATAGCAATGCCCTGGTTGCGATACTGAGGGGCATGAACGTGCATATCGTTCATAGCCGGAATGAGCAGGCAGTCACCAAAGTCGGTGACCGTCTGCTCATCGCAACCAAGTGAGGAAAGGCTGGAGGATACACCTACCACGCAACCGTCCTCGACGGCTACATAACCATTCTCGAGCACCTCAAAGCCTGTACGCTCCTTGGTAAAAAGGATATGTGCCTTATATACCTTTTTCATAAATTACATGCCTGCAGCGGCAATCCACTCGTAGATGCAGCTGACAACGCCGAAGAGGGCGATGCCGGCAGTGCAGATGGCGAGAGCCGTACGTGTGTAGCAGTCGCTCTTGAACGTGGGCAGCGGGCTGTCGGTCTTCGTGATGTACATGCACTTCACGATGAGCAGGTAGTAGTAGAGTGACACTACCGTGTTGACCAAAGCTACGAATACCACGAAGTAAGCCAGAGGCTGACCGTTCTGAACGCCGGCCATGAACACGAAGAACTTAGAGAACATACCTGCGAACGGGGGAATACCTGCCAGCGAGAACAGAGCCAACGTCATGAGGAACGAGAGCTTGGGGTTGGTCTGGTAGAATCCGTTGTAGGCAGCCATGTCGGTGCGGCCTCCGTTGTTGCGCTCCACCACATTGATAACGGTGAAGACGGCCATGTTAGCTACGATGTAAACGAGTACATAGTAAGTAAGCGAGGCGATGCCCAGCTGAGAATTGCCTACCACAGCGAGCATGATGTAGCCGGCCTGCGAGATACTGGAGAACGCCATGAATCGCTTGAGCTCTGACTGACGGATGGCAAAGAGGTTGGCCACCGTGATAGAGAGCACGATGACTACATAGAGCATGTAGTCCCAATACTCGACCATAGGAGCGAAAGCCTTCATCAGGATGGTGCACAGCGTGATGGCGGCAGCACCCTTAGAGATGACGCTGAGGTAACCAGTAACAGGTGTGGGGGCTCCCTGATAGGTGTCGGCCGTCCAGAAGTGGAAGGGCACGAGCGAAATCTTGAAGCCCAGACCGCTGAAGAAGAAGGCCAGACCCATGATGGTGAGGGGCTTAGCCGTGATGACAGCAGCCACATCGTCGAAGTAGAGCGTACCCGTAGCGGCATAGATGAACGAGATACCGAACAGCATGACGCCGCTGGAGAAGGTAGCCACGAGGATGTACTTGGCAGCACCCTCGGCACTGTCGTTACGATCGCGATCGAAGGCCACCATACAGGCCAGGGGCACTGAGGCCATCTCGAGACCGAGGAAGAACAGCAGGAAGTTGCCCGAAGACATCATGACATACATACCCAGCAGAGTGCTGAGCGTAAGCATATAGAACTCACCAGCCAGGCGCTTCTGGGTCTCGACCCAAGGCTGGGCCATTACCACTACGATGAAGGTACCGAAGGCCAGGATGGTCTTCATGACATTCACGGCAGCCGACGATACATAGAGTCCGCCGAAAGCCTCGGAGGGCTGGATGCCGAACATCAGGATGGTCTGACACAGCAGCAGGGCGGCAGTGAGCTTACCAAGCACGCTGACCTTGCGCTCGCTCTTCATCAGACTGAAGTCGGCTACAAACACGATTAAAAGCCAGAGAACGAGTAATGCCTCAGGCATCATATTTAAGAATTGTCCGTAATTCATATCTTAAGTCCTCCTAACTTTTACATGACACCAATTGAATGAAGAATGCTGCCTGCCGCAGGCGAGATCATGTCGCTCACCCAGAAGGGGAACGTACCCAGACCAGCCACACAGAAGATGAGGCAGATCACTGCAACGCGCTCATCCCATGTAGCATCGGTGAGCTCGAGGAAGTGCTTGTTCTCAACCTCGCCATAGAGGATCTTACCAACAACACGCAGGATGTAGACTGCCGTTACAACAATCGACATACAGGCGATGATGGTGGCCACCATGCGGAACGAGGTGTTGGGGTCGCCGTCCATAGGATGGGCAGTGAACGAACCAACGAAGATGGTCATCTCGGCAATGAAGCCTGAGAAGCCCGGCAGACCGAGGTTGGCCAGACCGGCGATGACGTAACCTACAGAGAGGAAAGGCATGATCTTCATCAGACCAGCGAGCTCGCGGATGTCACGGGTGTGGGTACGACCGTAGATCATACCGATGAGGGCGAAGAAGAGGGCCGTCATCAAGCCGTGAGACAGCATCTGGAGCACAGCACCAGTGACAGCCGTCTGACTCATCATCAAGAGGGCGAAGAGCACCAGTCCGCAGTGAGAAACCGAAGAGTAAGCATTGATATACTTCAGGTCGGTCTGTACGCAGGCACTCAGGGCACCATACACCACAGAGATGGTGGTGAGGATGAGGAAGATCCAAGAGAGATCCTGGGCAGCCTCAGGCAGCAGATACATAGCCACGCGGAAGCAGCCGTAACCTCCCAGCTTCATGAGCACACCAGCGTGGAGCATGGATACTGCCGTAGGCGCTGAAGCGTGACCATCGGGGCTCCATGTGTGGAATGGGAACAGGGCGCCCAGCACACCGAATCCGATGAAGATGAAGGGGAAGAACAGGTTCTGAATGTCGCTCGGAATGCAGTGATTGGCTGCAATCGTGGTCAGTTCGAAGGTGTAAGAACCACTATAGATACCATTGAAGTAATAGATGCCCAGCAGACCGAGGATGAGCAGAGCAGATCCTCCCATCAGCATGAGCGTAAGCTTCATGGCCGAGTACTCCTTATGACCTGAACCCCAGACACCAATCAGGAGGTACATGGGGATCAGAGCCACCTCGTAGAACATGAACATGGTGAAGAGATCGGTAGAGATGAAGAAGCCGAACACACCCGTGGAGAGCAGCGTGAACCAGAGGAAGTACTCCTTGGTAAGCGGCTTGAGCTGCCACGAGGCGAAGGTACCTGTGAACACGATGATGCTCGACAGGAGCAGCATGACTACCGATATGCCGTCGACACCTACCGAGTAGGCAATGTTCAACGGTTTGAACCAGGGCACACTATAAGTAAGCAGCATCTCGGCTGTGTTACCTGCGGCACGCTCCTGGATAAAGTAAATCGTGAGCCAGATGGAGAGAGCCAACAGGCAGCTGGCACCAGTCACCATCACACCACGCACCTGATTGAGATTCTTGGCAAGCCACAATCCCAACAGCATCAGGGCGGGAATCAATACGAAAACACTTAATATACTCATAATTGTAATTTTCTATTTGACGTTTTACAATTTACGATTTAGATGCACAACAATATCAACGTCAGAGCAACCGTGCCAGTGAGGAACCAAACGGCATACTGGCGAACATCGCCACTCTGCCAGGGACGGATACTCTCACCAGCCTCGTTAGCACCCCATGCCAGGAAGTTGAACGTGCCATCAACGATGTGACGGTCGAACCAGGCAATAGGCGTAGAAACGCAACGGAAGATGATACGATGTGTAACATACTGCCAGATCTCGTCCTGATAGAAACGCTTGTAGGCAGCACGATGCAGACGTGGGAACTGCTTGTACAGACGATCGGCAATAGGCTGAGTGTCGCCTTTATAGATATAGGTGGCGAGACAGATGCTCAGGATAGCGATGATCGTAGAGGTAGCAGCGATCTGCACATCGAAGTGAATCGTATAGTCCTCACCGCTGGCAGTAACAAAGCTGCCGAACGAGCCACCCCAGCCGAGGAAGCCGCCAAGCGTGGTGTAAACACCCACACCAACAGTGATGATACAAAGTACAATCAGAGGAATGGTCATTGAGAGCGGAGCCTCATGGGGCGTGTGGTGCTCGTGGGCCTCCACATTCTCAGTACCCCAGAAGATGCCGTAGTACAGACGGAACATATAGAAGGCAGTCATGGCGGCGATGCCAGTCATGATCCAACCAACCACAGGACTGTAGTGCATGCAGGCAGTGATAATCTCATCCTTTGAGCTGAAGCCCGAGAAGAAGGGGATACCTGCAATGGCCAGACAAGAGATGAGGAACGTGATATGCGTAATAGGCATATACTTGCGCAGACCTCCCATGAGGGCCATCTCGTTACTATGAACAGCATGGATGATACAACCGGCACCCAGGAAGAGGCAGGCCTTGAACATGGCGTGGGTGAACAGATGGAACATACCAGCCATGAAACCAAGCTGTGCGTGATTGTCCCACAGACTCTCGTGACCAACGGTGCTAACACCCAGAGCCACCATCATGAAGGCAATCTGCGAGATGGTAGAGAAGGCAAGCACACGCTTGATGTCGCTCTGGGCACAAGCCACAGCGGCGGCATAGAAAGCAGTGAACACACCCACCCAGACAACGATCGACAGGGCCTCAGGGGCATACTGGATCCACAAGGGGAACATACGGGCGATCTGGAACACACCAGCCACCACCATGGTAGCAGCGTGAATCAGGGCAGATACAGGCGTAGGACCCTCCATGGCATCGGGCAGCCAGATGTGCAAGGGGAACATGGCACTCTTACCAGCACCACCAATGAACATGAGCACTAAAGCTGTGGGGATGATGAATCCGCCAGCAGTGATGGCCTTGAGCATGTTGCCAGGAATGAACGGTGTGGTGCCAACGCCCATCACGATATCGGTGCCCTGGTCAGAGAACCAGAAGCTGAACGAATCGGTGAAGTAGCCGAAGGTCAGAATACCGATCAAGAAGAACATATCGGCAAAGCGGGTGACGATGAATGCCTTCTTAGAGGCTGCAATGGCAGGCTTCAGAGGATAGTAGAAGCCGATGAGCAGGTAAGATGATACACCTACCAACTCCCAGAACATGTACATCTGGAAGATGTTGGTGGCCAGTACCAAGCCCAGCATTGACATGGTGAAGAGGCTCAGGAAAGCATAGTAACGCTGGAAGCCCTTCTCGCCGTGCATATAGCCGAATGAGTAGATATGAACCATCAGTGAAACGGTTGAAATCACAATCAGCATCATCACGCTGATGGGATCCAACAGGATACCGAGGTCGAAGTGCAGATTGCCCAGGGGCAACCATGTGAAGTTATACGGAACAATCGTCTGGTAAACGCCATCCACACGATCCATACCGAAGTACTGGAAAGCCGTGAGGTAAGAGAGTACCGTTACGATACCGAGTGAACAAGTGCCGATGTAGCCGGCCAACTTGTGCGACATCTTCATGCCGGCCAGTCCAAGAACGATGAACGACAGCAGCGGCAGAAGCATTATAAAGATTGTATATTCAAACATAATGTTTAATCTTTAATGTTTAATCTTAACTACTATCCTTTCATATTCTTGATAGCCTCAACGCTGTCGCTCTTGAAGCGGCGATATACGTTGATGAGAATAGCGATGGCCACAGCACTTTCGGCAGCAGCAACACCGATCACGAAGAGAGTCATGAACATGCCTTCCATGCCGTTGGGATACAACAGACGGTTGATGGCAGCAAAGTTGATGTCGACTGCATTGAGCACCAACTCGACAGAGATGAGCATGGCGATCAGGTTGCGACGGGTCACGAAACCATAGACACCAATAAAGAACAACAGGGCACTGAGTGCGAAATAACATTCAACGGGAATCATGCCTTATCCTCCTTTCTTGCTACTACCAAGCCTCCGATGATACATGCCAGCAGGAATACTGAGATGAACTCGAAAGGCAGAACATACTGATACTTACCTGAACCAACGAGGGCCATACCGATTTCCTTCATCGGCACCTCTACGTTGGCAATTGCCTGAGTGTAGAAGCCAGTCTTCAGCAGAATGAGAGAGACTACCACCAGTCCGGCAAAGGCTGCCAGACCGCCAGCAATCATCTTGCTGCTCTTAACTCGCTCCTCAAGACCCTGAAGGGTGCGCTTGCTCACCAACTGAATGGCGAACACATAGATCATCGTAACGCCTCCGGCATATACAGAGATCTGAGCGGCTCCAAGGAAGGTGTAGTCGAGCAGGAAATAGATGCCTGCCACACCAAAGAGCACGAACAACATGAATGTTGCGGCTCGCATAATCTTCGTCGTGGTGACACACATCAGCGCTGAGCCGATGATGAACACCGCGAGAATCACGAACATAATTGTATTACCCATAACGCGTTACTTCGTTTTAGTGTTAAACTTGCCGACTTCCCACTCGGCGCCACCATCGATAAGGTTAGGCAGCGAACCACCCTGGTAAACCTCCTCGTTGAGGTGGAGCACCAGCTTAGAGCGGTCGAACACAGCGTTCTCAAAGTCGTTTGTAAACTCGATGGCGTCGAAGTTGCAGGCGTTGGTACAGAGCTGGCAGAACATGCAGTCGCCCAGATCGTACGCATAATCGTCGAGCACCTTCTTTTTCTTACCTGTCTCGGGATCCTCAGCCATGTGGGCTGTAATCTTGATGGTTCCGTTAGGACAGGCCTTCTCGCACAATGTGCAAGCCGTACACTTGTAGCTGCCATCCTCGTTGCGCTTGAAGGTCAAGCGACCGCGATGACGCTTAGCCACGTGGAGTGTGGTCTTGCGGTTCTCGGGATACTGCTCAGTAGACTTGTTGGTGAAGAAATCCTTGAAGTATTCCTTCCAGGAGGTCTTCATACCAATAGCCAAAGTCTTCAGGCCGTGCCCGATTTCTCCGAAATATGTTTTGTTATCTTCCATTGCTATACCTTATTTAATATATAGGCCGAGAGCGACCACTACAGTCATGATTACCAGATTAAGCAGCGCCAGCGGCATGAGATACTTCCACTCCAGCTTCAGAATCTGGTCGATACGCAGACGGGGGAATGTCCACTTGATCCACATCAGAATCCAAACCAGGAAGAAGGCCTTACCCATGAACCAAACGATACCAGGGATGTAGTTCATCACTGCATCGAAGGCCTCGATACCAATGTTCACAGGAGCCCAACCACCGAGGAACACTGTAGCAGCGATACCTGCGATGATGAAGAGGTTGAGGAACTCAGCGAGGTAGAAGAAGCCGAAGCCCATACCAGAATACTCTGTATGGTGACCGGCGGTCAACTCACTCTCGGCCTCAGCCATATCGAACGGGCCACGATTGGCCTCAGCGTTACCTGCGATGAGGAACACGAAGAAAGCAATCAGGGCAGGAATGTGTCCCTGGAAGATGAGCCACTTCCAAGGGCCTGTCTGTGCCTCAACGATACCACTCATCTGCATCGTGCCTGTCAGGATCACAGCTGTGATCAGGCAGAGGCAGAGCGACATCTCGTAAGAAATCATCTGCACAGCACCACGCATGGCCGAAACCACTGAGTACTTGTTGTTAGAACCCCAACCTGCGAGGAAGATACCTACTACACCGATTGAAGAAACGGCTGTGAGCAGGAACACACCTACGTTGAAGTCGAGCACTGTAGCACCATTGTTCCAAGGCAGGAACGAGAAGGCACCTACAGAGCCGATAATCACCAAGAGCGGAGCCACGAGGTAGAGCAGCTTATCAGCACGATCCACGATGAAGATCTCCTTGATGAGCATCTTCAGCACGTCGGCAAACACCTGCAGCAAGCCCCAGTAACCTACTCGCATCGGGCCAAGACGGCACTGGAAGTAGGCACAGACCTTACGCTCCATAAATATCAGTACGATGGCGATGAGGGCATATCCCACGAGGATAGCCGTACCCACCAGCACGCACTCAATCAATATCGCTAACCAGTCAGGACATCCGATTGTAATCCTGAGTAACTGGTCGAACCACTGTGTTATAATAGAAAAGTCGAACATAATCTTTATCTGTCAATATCAGGAATTACAACGTCAATAGCAGCACAGGTAGCAATCAGGTCGGCAATCTTCTGGCCACGCAGCATCGGGTCGAAGGCACCAACCAGCGAGAGACCCATCGGACGCATCTTCATGCGGTAGGGGCTCTTATCGCCACGAGAGTCGAGATAAACACCAAACTCACCAGCCACGCCCTCAACAGAGTAGTACCACTGTCCCTCGGGCACCTTGATGATGGGCTTCTGCTTCACGTAGAAGTCGCCCTCAGGAATGTTGTCGATGAGCTGCTCGATGATATTCAAGCTCTGGTACATCTCGTTGATGTGAACAAGGTAACGACCCATAGAGTCGCAGCTGTCGAGGGTGCACTGCTCCCACTCCACCTTGTCGTACATATCATACGGATGGTTCTTACGCACATCGTTCTTCCAACCAGAAGCACGTCCGGCAGGACCAGTAACGGCGTAGTTGATACAATCCTCGAGACTCATCGGACCACAATTCTCAAGACGGTTGTGGGTGATAATGTTATCGCCGAAGATATCCATATACTCCTGAATGGTAGGACGCAGATACTTCACGAGGTCCTTACAATTCTTCACGAAGTTAGGATCGATATCGTCCTGCAGACCACCAATGCGGTAGTAGTTCTGAATCAGTCGGCCACCAGTAGTCTCCTCCATGCAGTTGAGCACGTGCTCACGATCACGCATACCATAAAGCATGCCAGTGAGCGCGCCCAGGTCCTGAGCCACACACGAGGTGTAAAGCAGGTGGGAGTCGAGACGCTGAAGCTCGTCCATAATGGTACGGATATACTTGATACGATCGGTCAATTCTACGCCCATACCTTCCTCAATAACACCTACCAGAGCATGGCGATGTTGCATGGCTCCCAGATAGTTAAGACGATCTGTTAAAGCAAGTGTTTGAGGATAGGTCATATCCTCCCACATCTTCTCGATAGCACGATGGATATAACCCAGATGCGGATAGATGCGCTTTACAGTCTCACCATCCAGCACGGTCTGCAAGCGGAGCACACCGTGAGTAGCAGGGTGCTGCGGACCGATGTTGATCACGTAGTCGTCGGCGCCGAACAGTTTGTTCTGCTTAGTCTGCAGATAGCCGTCCTTGTCGAGGTAGAACTCCAGACCGTAGTCGGGCTCTACATCATCCTCAAGGGTGTACTTATCGTTGAACTTCCAATCCTTGCGGAAGGGATAGCCCTCGAAATCGCTACGCAGGAACAGACGACGCATATCGGGATGGCCCAGGAACACGATGCCATAGAAATCGAACACCTCGCGCTCCAGCAGATCGGCTACTTTCCAGATGTTTGAAACGGTAGGGATGTAAGCCATCATCTGGCCGTCCATCTCACCTGTACCATTGCTCGACATACCATCGCCACAAACCTGAGTCTTGGCAATCATCTTCACTGAGCAACGCTCGTGAGTCTGGGTATTCTCGAGAATGTAGATACAGCCGAGGCCCTCTTCAGGACCAAAGTCCTCACCTACGATGGTAACAAGATAGTCGAAACCCTTCTTGTCCTTCAAGTTCTGCATCTCAGAGGCGAACTTGGAAAAATCGAATGATAAGAATTCTAATTTCATGCCTTGTCCTCCTCTACTTTAGCTTCTGCCTGGGCAGTTTTCATTTCTTCAACAAACTCCTGGGGAACCTCAGTGATCACCATGGGCTCACGACGATGGTCGTTGTGCTTAGAGCGGAATGTCAGCTCCTCGTTAGATACACCCAGCTCGCGCTCCTCAGCGGTCTGCTTGTGGTTGGCACCACCGAAGAACTTCTCGATCTTCACCTTACGCTGCAGCTGCATCATGCCATACATGATAGCCTCTGGACGTGGGGGACAGCCAGGAATAAACACATCGACAGGTACGATTTCCTCGATACCCTTCACTACATGGTAGCTCGACTTGAACGGACCACCGCTGATGGCGCAGCCACCTACGGCAATCACGTATTTAGGCTCGGCCATCTCGTCGTACAGACGCTTCAGCGCAGGAGCCATCTTGTGGGTGATGGTACCAGCACACATAATCAGGTCGGCCTGACGTGGAGAGTTACGCGTAACCTCGAAACCGAAGCGTGCGAAATCGTAGCGAGCACAGCCACAGGCCATGAACTCGATACCACAGCATGAGGTGGCAAAGGTCAGAGACCAAAGGGAGTTCGAGCGTCCCCAGTTAATCAACTGGTCGAGCGAACCTGTCACCACATTGACGCCGCCCTCATGGAGCTCGTCAACGATCTTCTCCAACGAGGCGTTATCATTCCACTCCTCGTAGGGAATACTCTTGATGTGAGGCTTTCTTACTTCCATTCCAAGTCTCCTTTCCGCCAGGCGTATGCCAAGCCTAAAACCAGAACTACCAAGAAGAAGCCGATGCTAAGCAACGCCATCGCGCCGAACTCCTTCACTACCACTGCCCATGGATACAGAAACACCGTTTCTACATCGAACATGAGGAATAAGATGGCGAAGAGATAGAATCCCACAGAGATGGGCAACCACGAGCTGCCTCGCGTGGGGATACCACTCTCATACGGCTCACCCTTCACCTTCGCGTAGGACCGAGGTCCTATCAGCTTAGCTACGACGTAAGCCGCTACCACCAATGTAATAGCCGTCACCAAGACGGTAATTAACAAAGTAAAGTTCATAAAAATAATTATAATGTTATAACAATATTGTTCTCGTTCTTAAGCAGTTAGGGCAAAAATGAAAGTACCTTCACGGCTTTTCTGCTGCAAAGGTACTAAAATTATCCGTAAATTCAACGAATATTTATAAAAAAATCGTTAATTCTCGATATTGAGTTTCATATCGGTTGTTTATAAACAACCATTATAAGTTCAAAGATTCCGTTCTTTCGATGATCTCAAGACACATACGACCGTTGTGATAAGGGCATTTCCAGAAGCCTGCTTTATCGTCGACCGTGTTCAAAGTTCCGTCCGGATGACGGCTCCAGAACCACTCGCCATTTTCCCAATCGATGAGCTGGGTTTTGATGTAGTTCCAGCATCGTTCAGCCTTCTCCAGCGCATCCTTGTCACCAAAGTGCTGCCAGATATTGAACCACCCTACTACATTCTCAGCCTGAACCCACCAATGGAGGTCGTCATCCACATGACCTGTATCGAGATTAGCCTCATGAATCATCGAACCATCAGGGCGCAGTCCCTTCTCTGAAGCCTTAGCCACCATACGAACCACATCTTCAACCTTTGACAGCACCTTCTGGTCGCCCAATACGAGGGCAGCCTCGTGCATCAGCCAAGAGCACTCGATATCGTGTCCGTAGCTCTCCAGATGTCCTGCCCCACGTGTCCAGTCCATATCGAAGAACAGGTCGAGATGGTGAGTCTCAGGATTCAGGATCTTATCAGTAAAGATATCTATCAGATTGCGCAGAGAGGCCTCTACGCTCACGATGGTCTCCATCGGCACACTCACCCCTATAGGCAGCACTGCTCCGAGCACAGGCACATAATCGCACGACTCCTGGGCATGCAACTCCTTCAGGCAACGCAGCAGATTGGTACAGGGTTCGATGATGTGCAGATGGGTGTTCTGCGACTTAGGATAGTTGGCATCGAACTCCGACAGGCGCATATCGGCTATCTCGCCCCACTCTCGCGTACAGGCCTCGATATAGCCGTTATGTTCGCGATCCAGTGCATGCTCCTCAATGCATTCATACAGGTCGAGCGCATACTCCAAAGCCTCTCTGTCGCCTGTGGCTCGCGCATATTCCGAGAGTCCGTACACAGCGAAGCCGATGGCATAGAACTGTTTCTTGGTGTCGAGGGGATTGCCTTTGTAATCGACACTCCAATAGACGCCTCCGTATTCAGGATCGATAAAGTGTTCGATAATATAATCCTTAGCCCTTGTGGCAGCATCAAGATATTCTTGGAGGTGAGGGGTGAGAGGTGAGAGGTGAGAGAATACTCTATAGGCAGCCGAGAATGTCCAGAGGATTCTGGCATTCAGAATAGCGCCTTTCTCGGCCTCAGGATGTAGCACCCCACTGCCATCGATACGACCATAAAAACCACCGTTCTCGCGGTCGATCATCTTATCCAGCCAAAAGCGCAGGATGTTCTTTTCCAGAACATCCTGCATCTCTTTTTTCATTGTTTTGGTTTCCATAGGAATGAATCTTATTCTATATCGCGGAATTTCTTCAGTTCTGCACTGATCTCATGAATACGCTTCGTTGTCAACGGATAGAACCAAACGACTACGATAGCGAAGGCAGCCACAGCAGCAGGAATGAAGCTCATGAGCCAGCGGAGCACCATCAGCGCACTCTCAGGCTGAACGACACCAGCTGTGGTAGAAGCATCGGTATTGTAACCGAAGCCAGAAAGCAACCACAGAACGGCAGCACCACCGATGGCACCACCAAACTTCTGGGCCATAGAGGCTGATGAGAAGATAAGACCCGTAGAGGCCGTGTGAAACTTCAGCTCAGCATAGTCTGATACGTCAGCATACATACTCCATACCAACGGCGACATGATACCAGTGAAGATTGAGATGATAATCTGCAGAATCAGCATGGTCCAGTAACCCTCTGATGTGCAAGGCACAAAGAAGAAGGCGATACTGAATACCACAAGGG
>Ga0310694_10005223_pt1 | contig 12463 bp, 12 predicted proteins | sample 174DNAGHGhighgp2_FD_203884 | JGI IMG/M metagenome (GOLD analysis project Ga0310694, IMG submission 203884) | Sheep rumen microbial communities from Palmerston North, Manawatu-Wanganui, New Zealand - 1742 DNA GHGhigh gp2 (v2) (version 2) | ecosystem: Host-associated > Mammals > Digestive system...
GCGTTTGGCCCATAACCCTTGGCATACTGGCACTTGCCATCGTGTCGCATTTCATTCCAAACAATACCTACAGCCGCACAGCCCGACGCGACGAGGTTGTCGCCTCTGCAATGAAAACTGGTCTGGCTATCGGAGTGCTCGTTATGGCTTTCTCCATTGGCAGAAGTTCGCTGCTCCTCGCTTCCCTTGCCTTCTGCATAGCACTCACCGTAGAGCGACTCATACTCAACAGTTGGTTCGCCCGCTATAGCATACGCCATGGCGAACAAGCCGTCATCATCTGCAGCGAAGAGGAGAATTGGCAACAGGCACTGCAACAGAACACCTATGGACTGAAACTGACACGACTGGAAGGACCGACGGCACAGCAACTGAATGAGCATCTGACCGCACATCCCGAAACGCAAAGCGTCTATTGCTCACAGTCTTCCGTGCTGATGTCCGAGGCGGAAGCCATCGCTCATGTGTGCCACGACCGCGACATCACGCTGCATCTCCTGCCTTGGCCCGCTTCCGCATTGAATCAGGCCATACAGCACGAATGCCGTGGCTCTGTAAGCATTCTCTCGCCAGTCAAGCCTCCCCTGGAGAAACTACTTAACCGGATAATCAAACGCCTCACCGACATTGCGCTAAGCTTGCTGGTTCTGCTCACCATCTTCCCCGTCTTTGCCCTCGTTGCCTATATTTGCATCAAGCGCCAAAGCCGTGGTCCGGTCATAATCGTACGACATATGTGCGGCATGAACGGCAAGCCTTTTCAATGCCTCTCTTTCCGTACGAGGCATTACGAGGCTGCACCCTCATTCCTTGACGACAGCAACGATCCTGGGTACTTCCCCTTTGGAAAGTTCCTTACGGTCTCCCGCATGGAGTTCCTTCCCCAGTTCCTCTGCGTCTTATGGGGCAGCATGACTATCGTCGGCTCACAGACCATGAGGCCTGAGCACTACCAGAACTACAAACAGGAGCTGAAACAATACCTGGCTTCAGGCTACTGCCTCAAAGCTGGCATCACAGCCTATCGGCCCACCACGCAAGCCAACGGCAGTGCCAAGGCCGACATCTGGTACTACAGGAACTGGGGGTTCTGGCTCGACCTGCGTATTATGAAACGGAGGATTGGCACCATCTTGAGCAATTCCAAAACGAAATCTATCAATTATATATAATGTATTAAACGCAACAAAACACATGTCTATATTTAGCAAACTCTTCCACAGAAGCGAAGACAAGCAGCAGGTAAAAGTTGGCGGCATGGAGGATTTCATGCTCCTAATACGCGTCTATTACCAAGCTGTCATGGCAGCTCAGATTGGCATAAACAATCTGGGAGCCCTGCCAGACCTCCGCATCTTCAAACAAACCTACCATGTAGCGACGGCAAACAACAAACTGGGCGTTTCCGAAAAGAAGCAATGTCGCAAGCTCATACAGGACATCTATGGCATTAGCGACGCCTTCTTCGCCGAAATAGATGGCAGCATCCGAAAGCACTGTCGAAAGATTCAGGATGCGCAAAGCTATCTCATTCAGTTCCAAGGCTTCAGCCAAGACTTAATGATGCTGATGGGCAATCTCATGCAATGGAAAATGCGTTTGCCCGGATTCTTTAAAGGTGCCCTGCGCGAAATGGTAGCAAGGCAGATTCACCAAATTCTGACAAAGAATGATTGGAAGGACGATGGCGTTCGACGCACATGCGCTGCCATAAGGAAATACCAAGCATTACTCGGTTACACAGAATCTTGGATGACAGAATACGTGCATACCATTGTAATGCTCGCTAAGAAGGAACCAAAGAAAAATAGTGAGCAATAAACTTGCATAAAGCAAAAAAAAGTATTATCTTTGCCCACAAATTGAGTTATTAAGTTATGAATCAGGAACTGAAAGACCTCATTATCCGGCTGGAGACACGCGTCAGACAGCTCATCATGCAGCAGGCACAGTTGCAGGAGGAGCAGGCATCGCTGCGCAAACTGCTTGACGAGAAGAATGAAGAAATACAGAAACTACAGATTCAGAACGAAGAACTCAAACAACAATACAGCCGTCTGAAGATGGCTAAATATATTGATATGGCCGACAATGACGTTAAAGACATGCGTGGCCGTATCAGAACGATGGTGCGCGATATTGACCGGTGCATTTCTATGCTCAAAGTAACACAGTAAACGACTATGGATGACACCTTATCAATAACTCTCCGATTTGGTTCGTGGACTTTGCCCATGACCATCAAACGCGACGAAGAATACATCTACCGCCAAGCTGAAAAGCTTATCAAGGAGAGGTTCAACTTCTATACAAGCAGCTATCCAGGACAGAACACCGAAATGTATCTGGTGATGACTATCCTCGACATTGCCGTCCAAAGCAAGCGTCAGGAAACAACCTACGATGCAGAACCCGTTCTCCAGCAGATTCGTCCGCTGCTCGCAGAAGTCGAGGCCGCACTCATCAAAAAGTAAGAGAGAGTGACCCCGAGTATTAACCACTAATATTTTTATGCATGACAATTGATATCATCATCGCACTTTTGATTGCTGTCGTAGCTTTCTTTGCGCTTGTCGCAATATGGTATTTCATTGTGGTGCCGGCCAAGAGAAAGTCTCTTGCCGAGGAAGCACGCGTGAACGCAGAGATGGAGGCAGAGGTCATCAAGCAAAAGAAACTGCTTGAAGTGAAGGAGAAATTCCTTAGCAAACGAACGGAACTCGAGAAAGAGGTACGTCTGCACAATCAGCAAATACAGCAGAGCGAGAATCGCATCAAGCAGCGTGAAATGCAGCTCAACCAAAAGCAAGACGAGCTGACACGCCGCAAACAGGAAGCCGATGCGCAACGCCAGCGTATGGAGACGCAGCAAGCAATGCTCGAGAAGAAGGAGGAGGAGGTCAACGCACGCTTCTCTGACCTTATCAATCAGGAGCGGACAAAGCTTGAAGAGATTTCCGGCCTAAGCGTCGAAGAAGCTCGCGAGCGTCTGGTTGAGTCTTTGAAGGACGAAGCAAAGACGAATGCTGCCGCTTATATCAACGAGATTATGGACGATGCACGCATGACGGCAACGAAAGAGGCCAAGCGCATCATCATCCAGACCATACAACGTGTGGCCACAGAAACCGCTGTCGAGAACTCCGTAACGGTATTCCATATCGACAATGACGAAGTGAAGGGACGCATCATCGGTCGTGAAGGACGCAACATCCGCGCACTCGAGGCTGCCACCGGCGTCGAGATTGTGGTTGACGACACGCCCGAAGCCATCGTCATCAGTGCCTTCGACCCCGTTCGTCGCGAGATTTGTCGTCTGGCCCTGCACCAACTTGTGTCCGACGGACGCATACACCCCGCCCGCATTGAAGAGGTGGTGGCAAAGGTCAAAAAGCAGATTGAAGAGGAAATCATCGAGGTGGGCAAACGCACGACCATCGACTTGGGCGTACACGGTCTGCACCCCGAATTGGTTCGCATTATAGGTAAGATGAAATATCGCAGCAGTTACGGCCAGAACCTCCTGCAGCACGCTCGCGAAACCGCCAACCTCTGTGCCGTCATGGCAAGCGAGTTGGGCCTCAATCCGAAGAAGGCAAAGCGTGCAGGCTTGCTGCACGACATCGGCAAGGTGCCCGACGAGGAGCCCGAATTGCCACACGCTCTCTATGGTGCCAAGCTGGCAGAGAAGTACAAGGAGAAGCCCGAGATATGCAACGCAATTGGTGCGCACCACGATGAAATGGAGATGACCACTTTGCTTGCACCTATTGTGCAAGTCTGCGATGCCATCAGCGGTGCACGTCCTGGCGCACGTCGCGAGATTGTTGAGGCTTACATCAAGCGCCTCAAAGATTTGGAAGACATCGCCATGAGCCACCCGGGTGTGGTCAAGACCTACGCCATCCAAGCCGGCCGAGAGCTGCGCGTCATCGTTGGCGCCGATAAGATTGACGACAAGCAGACCGAGCAGTTGAGCACCGACATTGCCACCAAGATACAGAACGAAATGACGTATCCGGGGCAAGTCAAGATTACAGTCATCCGCGAAACACGCTCTATCGCATACGCCAAGTAACAGAAAGACTCTCTTTCACAGCATAAAGCCCGAGACTTCTCGGGCTTTTTCTTTTGTTATGCTGTAGGTCAAAGGAAGGGAGGAAACTGAAAGCAATGATTTACTCAAAGACATTTTGGGCGACTCGACGGGCTTCCCTACCCTATTCCTGCTACTACGCGACGGAAGCCGACATCGTGCATCGCTCATTTCAAGCAGATGAAACACCAAACATGGCATGTTAAGTTGATTGCACATTCGCGATGATGCAATTGCACGTTCGCCATGATGCAATTGCACGTTCGCGAACGTGCAATCAACACAACAGGCAGAATCGGGCAACATGATTGCATAAAAGAAGCGGCACACCGCTCTGAACGATGTGCCGCCGTATGTACTGTTTCTCTGTTACCTTACCCGTAGATTAGGCTTTGCCTGCATTCATAGCCTCGTATATCTTGGCTGTGATTTCATCTTGAAGCTCTGGATTATCGCGAAGAACGCCCTTCGTTGCCTCCTTGCCCTGTCCAAGTTTGCTTCCGTTATAGCTGTACCATGAGCCACTCTTCTCGAGGATTTTGAAGTCAACGCCAAGGTCAACAACCTCGCCGACACGGCTGATGCCTTCGCCATACATGACATCGAACTCGGCACGACGGAAAGGAGGCGCCACTTTGTTCTTCACCACCTTAACCTTCACCTCGTTGCCAATAACGTTTTCGCCATCCTTGATGGGCGAAGACTTGCGGATGTCGAGGCGCACGGAAGCGTAGAACTTCAATGCGTTGCCGCCCGTAGTAGTCTCAGGATTGCCGAACATGACGCCAATCTTCTCGCGAAGTTGGTTGATGAAGATGCATGTGGTATTCGTCTTGTTGATGGTTGCAGTCAGCTTACGCAAGGCTTGGCTCATCAGACGAGCTTGCAGACCCACCTTGTTGTCGCCCATATCGCCCTCAAGCTCCGCTTTGGGCGTAAGAGCAGCCACAGAGTCGATGACGATGATATCGACGGCCGCGCTGCGAATCAACTGGTCAGCAATATCGAGAGCCTGTTCGCCGTTATCGGGTTGGGAGATAAGAAGTTCATCGACATTCACGCCCAGATTGGCAGCATAGAAGCGGTCGAAGGCATGCTCAGCATCAATAAAGGCCGCGATGCCGCCTTGCTTCTGGGCTTCCGCAATGGCATGAATGGCCAAAGTGGTCTTGCCAGAAGATTCCGGACCGTATATCTCAACGATTCTTCCCCTTGGGTAACCGCCCACGCCAAGCGCGTAGTCGAGCCCGATTGAACCAGTCGGGATGACTTGGATATTATCAATTTTCTCTTCGCCAAGCTTCATGATAGAGCCCTTACCGAAGTCCTTCTCTATCTTCTCCATAGCCGCCTTCAGGGCTTTCAGCTTTTCGCTCTGCTGCCCTTGGGCAGCTGTCTCGTTTTCTTTCTTAGCCATATTCTTATTATTTCATTATTTGTTGTTTGTCAAAGTTCTAGGTCTCCGTCGTGAATCTCGTGCCAAGGCAGGCCCTGACTGTTGAGCTGTTCCATGAATGGATCGGGGTCAAACTCCTCGACATTATGGACGCCGGGCTTGTTCCAAAGGCCCTTGAGGAACATCATGGCACCAATCATGGCCGGCACGCCCGTAGTGTAGCTGACGCCTTGCATGCCTGTCTCCTCGTAGGCGGCCTGATGCGAACAGTTATTATATATATAATATGTATGTTCCTGACCGCCTCTGAGACCACGGATGCGACAGCCTATGCTCGTCTCGCCATCGTAGTTCTCGCCGAGGTCCTGCGGGTTGGGCAGAACTGCCTTGAGGAACTGCAGGGGAACTATCTTGACAACTTCCTCGCCGCTGCCGTCTGCTTTGGGTGCTTTGTACTCCACCTCGTCGATGCGACTCATGCCGATGTTCTGGATAACGTCGAGGTAAGTGAGGTACTGCTGACCGAATGTCATCCAGAAACGTGCGCGCTTGATGGTGGGATAATTGATGACGAGCGACTCTATCTCCTCGTGGTGGAGCAAGTAGCTCTCCTTGGGACCGATGCCGGGATAGGTCAAAGGCTTATGAATCTCCATCGGCTCCGTTTCGATGTACTTGCCGTCCTCCCAGTAGAGACCTTTCTGAGTAATCTCTCTGATGTTGATTTCAGGGTTGAAGTTTGTGGCGAAAGCTTTGTGATGGTTGCCTGCATTGCAGTCCACGATGTCGAGATACTGAATCTCATCAAAGTGATGTTTGGCTGCGTAGGCGGTGAAGACGCTGGTCACGCCTGGGTCGAAACCGCAGCCGAGGATGGCGCAGAGGCCTGCTTTCTCGAATCTCTCACGATACGCCCATTGCCATGAATACTCGAAGTGAGCCTCGTCCTTCGGCTCGTAGTTGGCCGTATCGAGATAGTTACAGCCAGTCTGCAGACAGGCCTCCATGATGGTGAGGTCCTGATAGGGCAGCGCGAGGTTCATCACGATGTCTGGCTTATAGTCGCTCAACAGCTTGACGAGTTGCTCCACGCTGTCGGCATCGACCTGTGCGGTCTTGACCTTCGTGCCATATTTTTTGTTTAGGACTTCTGCCAAAGCGATGCACTTCTTCTCCGTGCGGCTGGCAATCATCACTTCGTTGAACGTGTCAGGATTCTGGCACACCTTATGAGCTGCAACGGTAGATACGCCGCCAGCTCCTATGATAAGTACTCTTCCCATTTTTATTGTTTTAGTTAGCGAATGCAAACTTACAAAAAAAAGTCCAAAGTGGCAAGACTTTGGACCTTTTTCTTTGTCTGTTAGGGGTATTTGGGGCGAGGGGCGAGGAGCGAGGGGCAAGAGGATTGCAGTGGGAGCCTGTATTCTCTAAGCGCTAAACAGTACCCCCTAACCTCTTATCTCTAACTCATCAGAAGCCGCCGCCGAAGCCACCGCCACGCGGGCCACCGCCAAAGCCGCCGCCACGCGGACCGCCTTCGAAGCCACCACGACGCTCACCATTGCCGTTGCCGCCACGACGCTGCTGGTCGCGACCGCCCTGCTGACCGCGTTGAGGAGTCAGCACTTTGAGGACTTGTTGTGGTGTCAGCACCTTGCCGAGTTCTTCGGCATACTTCTTCTGGACTTCCAGACGCTTCTGCATGGTAGCTATCTGCTGCTCCTGACGGTCGAAGTTCTGCTTGAGCTTGGCCTGTGCTTCTTCTGCTGTCAGTTCTTTCTTTTCTTCGTTGCGCCCGCCTTGTTCGCCTCGCTGACCTTGGAACTGGTTGGTTGCGAACATTTCCTTCTGGTAGGCTGTGTAAGTTTCCACAAATGACTTCTTCGCCTCATCTTTCAGGTCGAAGTCCTTAGCCAAGCGGTTAGCTGCGTTTTCGATGCGTTCGGCGATTGCTGCCGTACGTTCCTCAGCGCTCATACGCTCTTGTGCACAAACGGCGGTACTGCTCAAGAGAGCCAGGACTGCCACGATAATTGTCTTTTTCATCTCTGTAAGTTTTATAATGTTGTTTGTTTTCTTGTCACACCCTTTTGACAGAGACGGAGGGCGAAAGGTTTAATCGACAGGAACAAAGGTAACGATTTTTAACTATCTGACTGTGATGTGGAAGCAACCCTGCTTTACTTCATGCTTGATGTAGCACATTCCGTTTTCGCGCATATCACGCAGCACTTCGCTCAGCACCCATTTGAGTGTGTCGCTTCGCACGGTTCTACGCTCTGGGCCTTCTGGTGGAGAGACGGTATTGTAGCGGTTGTAACAAATGTCGAATGTGGTGCCGAAGAGGTGGCAGCTCTGTTCGGTAGCATTTCCATTACGCTGCTTCAGGCGAGCCACATCGGCTTCTGTACGCAGGACACTCGTGACGATAATCTGGTGCAAGGGGATGCCTTTTACGTAAAGGCTGTCGAGATAGTTGCGTCCTATTGTCGAGAGCAACTGAGCGGCTCTCGGAACGAGGTAAGGAATGCTGTGAGTCATCCCTTTGTCGAGGCAGTAGAAGGGATTGGCTCCTATGTAGAGGAGTTCGTTCCTACGGTTTTCTGCCTCCTGACGGTCGCGAACAGGACTGACGCCCCACTGCTTTGCGGCCACTATCTGCACGTCCTGAACGTCAGGGAAACAGGTTGCATAAGAAGGGACGCTACGGATGGGATGCCACTTCACGCGCCCGTCCGGTCCGGATGGCAGGCTGTTCAGCACAAGCTCTCTCGGTTTGGCCTGAGTACCACCGTGGTGGTACTGGAGTTCCCCCGTGGTGGTACTGGAGTTCCCCCGTGGTGGTACTGGCGTTTCAACAGCCTGCGTTTTGTTGTCCTCCACATTGCCCGTCACTCCGGGGAACACCAATCTCACGGCTCCAAGCAGCAGCACCGCACCCCCGAACAGGCCTAAAAATATCTTCTTCTTTAGTCTTCTCATTGCCATAAAGTCGGACAAAAGTACAAAATATAATTCATAATTCACAATTCATAATTCATAATTTTAATTCTATAGCCAATAATTCTTCATTCTTCATTCTCCATTCTTCATTTTTTTGTACTTTTGCAGCTAAAATAGCGACGAATGATAGAAAAGCATATCCTTATCGAGGACATCGACCCCCTGCTTTTGTATGGTGTAAAGAACATCAACATGCAGATGCTCAAGGCACTCTATCCGAAGCTCCGCATCGTGGCAAGAGGCAACGTCATACATGTCATGGGCGACGAGTTGGAGATGTGTGCCTTCGAGGAAATCGTGCAGAAACTGCAGAAGCACATCCTCAAATACAACAGCCTGACGGAAGAAGAACTCCTGCACATCACGCGAGGCGAGCGCTCGGAGCGCGAGGGCGTAGAAGGCGTCATTGTCTATAGCGTCACAGGCCGCCCGATATGTGCCCGCACCACGAACCAGCAGTTGCTCGTCAAAGCCTATCAGGAGAACGACCTCGTCTTTGCCGTCGGTCCCGCAGGTTCAGGCAAGACATACACCAGCATTGCCCTCGCCGTTCGTGCCCTCAAGAACAAGGAGATAAGGCGAATCGTCCTGTCGCGCCCCGCAGTAGAGGCCGGCGAGAAACTTGGCTTCCTGCCTGGCGACATGAAGGAGAAGATAGACCCCTATCTGCAGCCGCTGTATGATGCCCTGGAGGACATGATTCCGACGCAGAAGCTGCGCGAGATGATGGAACAGAACATCATTCAGATTGCGCCGCTGGCCTTCATGCGAGGCCGTACGCTGAGCGACGCCGTCGTCATCCTCGATGAGGCACAGAACACAACCTCAGCTCAGTTGAAGATGTTCCTCACCCGCATGGGCATGAACACCAAGATGATAGTGACGGGAGATACAACCCAGATCGACCTCCCCCACAGCGTCCGCTCCGGACTCATCGAGGCGCTCGGCATTCTTCGGGACGTAAAAGGCATCGGCTTCATAGAGCTCACGAAGAAGGATATCGTGCGGCATAAACTCGTGACAAGGATAGTGGAGGCCTACGAGAGCAATCAGAATACTCAGAATAATCAGAATACTCAGAACTTATGAAAGCATTGACAAGAACTGACTTCAACCTGCCTGGACAGGTGAGTGTGTATCACGGAAAAGTGCGTGACGTCTATAACATCAACGACGACCTAATGGTGATGGTCGCCACGGACCGCATCTCGGCCTTCGACGTCATTCTGCCCAAAGGCATTCCCTTCAAGGGACAGGTGCTCAACCAGATTGCTGCATCGTTCCTCGACGCCACAGCCGACATCGTGCCCAACTGGAAACTCGCAACGGCCGACCCGATGGTGACGGTCGGCCTCAAGGCAGAAGGCTTCCGCGTGGAGATGATTATCCGCGGCTACCTGACTGGCTCAGCTTGGCGCGAGTATAAGGCCGGCTGCCGTGAGCTCTGCGGCGTGAAACTTCCGGAAGGCATGAAGGAGAACCAGAAGTTCCCCGAACCAATCATCACACCGACCACAAAGGCTGAAGAAGGTCACGACGAGAACATCTCTGCCGAGGAAATCATACGGCAGGGACTGGTCAGCAAGGAAGACTGGGAAACAATGGTGAAATATACACGCGCCCTCTTCCAGCGTGGCACAGAGATTGCTGCAGCTAAGGGCCTCATCTTGGTTGACACGAAGTATGAGTTCGGCAAGCGTGACGGAAAGGTCATCCTCATTGACGAGATTCACACACCCGACAGCAGCCGCTACTTCTATGCCGACGGTTACGAAGAGAAGTTCGCTAAGGGCGAGCCTCAGAAGCAGCTGTCGAAGGAGTTCGTGCGCCAGTGGCTCATCGAACACAACTTCATGAATCAGCCCGGACAAGTCATGCCGGAGATTACCGACGAATATGCTCAGAGTGTGGCCGACCGCTACATCGAGCTCTACGAACACATCGTGGGCAAGAAGTTTGTGCCTGCCGACAGCGAAGGCGACATTGCCCGCCGCATCGAGAGGAACGTGACAGAATGGCTTACCAGCAGGAAATAGTCACTCCCTACAACAAGGTAGAAAGGAAAGGGAAACAGGTGGAGAAGATGTTCGACCGCATCGCTCCCACCTACGACCGCTTGAACCATGCACTCTCCTTGGGCATCGACCGATTCTGGCGCAACAAAGCCATCAACTCCCTGAAACCCTTCTCTCCGCAAAACATTCTGGACATAGCAACAGGCACAGGCGACTTCGCTATACTGGCAGCCAAGCACTTGAAGCCCAAAAAGATTATAGGAGCCGACATCAGTCAGGAGATGATGGAGGTTGCCGCCCACAAGGTCAACCAGCAGGTGCTGGAGCATGTTATCTCCTTCCAAAAGGAGGACTGCATGAAGCTCTCCTTCCCCGATGGAACATTCGATGCCGTAACGTCGGCCTACGGCGTGCGCAACTTCGAAAACCTCGATGCAGGGCTGCGGGAGATGCTGCGCGTCCTTCGCCCTGGCGGACACCTTCTCATCGTGGAACTCACGCCTCCGCCCGGTTTCCCGATGAAGCAACTGTTCTGGGTTTACGCTCACGTCGTGATGCCTTTGCTCGGACGACTCATCAGCCACGACAACAGCGCCTATACCTATCTGCCTGCCTCGATGGAAGCTTTCCCGCAACCAGAGCAAATGGAAGGCATCCTAAAGCGTGCAGGCTTCTCGGACGTGCAATGGAAACGCTTCACCTTCGGCATCAGCACGATGTATCTGTGTGAAAAATGAAGAATGAAAAATGAAGAATGAAGAATTTGCTACCGCGCTGAGTTCTCCCAGTTCTCCCCATAAAGGGGGAGTTAGAGGGGGCCTTTTCGGCCTTATAGGTTTCCCCTTGGGACACAGCTTCAGCAAGGGCTTCTTCACGGAGAAGTTCGCCCGTGAAGGCATCGACGCGCAGTACCTCAACTTCGAGATTCCCGATGCGACGATGCTCCTTGACGTGCTTCGCGACAATCCTGAACTAAGAGGGCTGAATGTGACACTTCCTCACAAACAGGCCGTCATTCCACTTCTTGACGAACTGAGCGACGATGCCCGCGAGATAGGTGCCGTCAACGTCATCAAGATTGAAAGATTGAATGATTTACAATTTAATGATTGCAGACCCCAATCCTTAAATCCTAAAATCCTAAAATCCTCAATTCATCTTAAGGGTTTCAACAGCGACATCATCGGCTTCACGGAGAGCATCAAGCCGCTCCTGCAACCCTGGCACAAGAAAGCCCTCGTCCTGGGCACCGGCGGCGCAAGCAAAGCCATTTGTGTCGGGCTGAAGCGTTTGGGATTGGAATGGAGATATGTCAGCCGAAACGGGGGGCAAGGAGCAAGGAGCAAGGAGCAAGAGAATACTTCCTGCCCCAACAATCCTCTTGCCCCTTGCCCCTTGCCCCTTGCCCCATTGAATTACTCCGACCTCACGCCAGAGGTGATGCAGGAGCATACCGTCATCGTCAACTGCTCGCCCGTCGGCATGTTCCCCAAGGTGGATGCCGCCCCTGCCATTCCCTACGAGCTTCTCACTCCGCAGCACCTCCTCTTCGACTGCGTCTATAATCCCGAGGACACACTCTTCATGCAGAAAGGCAGAGCGCAAGGGGCTACGGTCAAGAACGGTCTGGAGATGCTTCACTTGCAGGCCATCGCAAGCTGGAAGTTCTGGAATGAATAGCCAACGCAGACGACAGATAGGATTAATTGTTGTCCGGGGAAAATCAAGAGCACCTCTACTTATGCGCCTATAATTCGGCTTTCTTGACAAAAGCAGCTCGTGGGGCTTACTCTAAAGTCCCGAACCAAAGGTCGACGAAGTCAAGGGACGATAGACCACAGACGGGGGTGTTAACCCCCGGTAATTGCGCAACAACATGAAAAGTCCCGAAGGGACGACAGAGATATAAGCAATTTGATATTAAACAGGTTATGTGCTCTGTCGCCCTTT
>Ga0310694_10005225_pt1 | contig 12461 bp, 7 predicted proteins | sample 174DNAGHGhighgp2_FD_203884 | JGI IMG/M metagenome (GOLD analysis project Ga0310694, IMG submission 203884) | Sheep rumen microbial communities from Palmerston North, Manawatu-Wanganui, New Zealand - 1742 DNA GHGhigh gp2 (v2) (version 2) | ecosystem: Host-associated > Mammals > Digestive system >...
AGAAGGATTCGAACCCTCAACAAAGGTTTTGGAGACCCACGTGTTACCATTACACCATGCCCCTATTGCATTCGCAACAGCGCTATTATAGGGGATCGGTATATGATTGTCAAGTGTTTTTCGGACCCGTTACCGGGTCAGATCGTACATCATGATGCCGGCGGCAACAGCAGCGTTCAGCGATTCTGCTCCTCCGCGCATGGGAAGGCAGAGCCGGTGAGTTGCCACTGCTTTAACTGCATCGGAAATACCGTTCCCCTCATTGCCAATAATCAGAACAAACGAGCCTGCTATTCCTTTTCTGTCGTAGAACGGATCACCGTCCAGCTGAGAAGAAAGGATGGAGAAACCGTCTGCTCTCAATTTTTCAAGTGTGCCGGGCAAAGAGGAAGGAAAAGAAAAACCCAGCCGAAAGATGCTGCCCATGGTGGAACGAAGAACTTTCGGCGAGAAAAGATCCGCACAGTCAGGACTGAGGAGGATTCCGTCAAAACCTGCGGCGTCTGCCGTGCGAATAATTGTGCCGACGTTACCCGGGTCCTGCACACCATCGAGCGCGAGCAAACGAGAGCCCGATGCGGCGCGGGTTTTCATTTCCAGTACAGCTGCGATACCCTGGGGGGTTTTTGTATCGCAAACAGCCTGGAACACATGGGAAGGCAGCAGATACACCGGGGTGCCGGCTGGGACTGAAAAACCCGGATCAAAATTCTCACGGAGAATGAGTGCCTTGACAGTAAAGGAAGAGGCAAACGCTTCGCGAACCATGCGAACGCCTTCCACCAGGAATGCCTGGTGTTCTTCGCGCCCTTTTTTTTCTTTAAGGGAGCGCCATGCCTGGATCTTCGGGTTTTTGAGGGAGGTCAGTGTTTCCATACCGTTCTTCCTTTCGGACACGATGACATATCAGAGTGAGGAATTGTCAATCAATTCAAGCAGAGAACCAATCCATGCGGATAAAGCATCGAAGGGCCGCAGCACGGTCTGATCGGTGAAGGACTGGGAAATTGCCTGAGAAACGATAGATTCGCCGTAAGGGGTGAAGGGATGGTAGAAATCTCCTGTGAAGAATCCGTGGAACAGGATTTCGGCTGATGCCGGGAATTCTTTGGCAAAACGAAGAATGAACTGAGGCAGCAATTCTTCAGGACGTACAGAGATCGCTGCCGGAATCGCAGAAGCCGGCGGAAGGTCGGTGGATACTTCCTGAAGAACAGACAACCCTACCGGGATTTCCATTTTTTTCTCTGACGAAAAGAGCATGGAAAGAGAGGCCACCCGGCGGTTTCGGAACATGGTCAGAAAATGCCACAGGGAAGTTTTATACTGATCCGGAAGTCCTTCCGGAATCAGGGAACCCCGGCCGGAAAGGCAGAGACTCATCTGTTCCGGCAAGAAATCATTCTTGCCGGGATCAGCGGAAATCTGCAGCAAGATCAGGCCAGACAGCATCATCAGGAAAGAAAGATGAAGGAGAAGCACTGAACCCAAGCGCGACGGCATTCCAGTCAGCGGGTTTTGCAGCAGCGGGGGAAGGAGCCAGGGACAGCGGTCCGCAATAAAACTGTCCAGCGCAAGGCGGGAATGACGCAACGAGGAAGTATCAGCCTTTGCGTTCCGGATCATTTGCTCAAGAAGCGACAGATCAAGACGGAAGGAAGGATCTTCAATAAAACCGAGATCCTGTTGTAAAAGTTCAGGGTTACGGAGAAGAGACGGAAGAAGCATATAATGGATCCCGAGCGGGATCTGGCAGGTTCGGACAGCCTGCTCCCTGCCGCGCAGGAACAGGGAAATATCCGCTGTACAGGCGCCGATATCAAGGACCATGAAACCGCCGCGGGTATCCTCAGCAGCACAAAGCCGGAAGTACGCGCCAAGGGCAGAGCTTTCCGCGGCAAAAGTAACGGGCGGTTGCTTGTCTGGTGAAGAAAATCCGCTCTCGCCGTATACCTGGTCAGAAAGGGAGGTGAAAAGCGCAATCAACCGTTCACGGCCTTCTTTGGCCATATCATCAGGAACGGAGAACCGCCAGGCCAGGGATGCAGCGCCGTCGGACCGGGCCTGCAATGCTGCCATCAGCATAATCTGATGAAGGCAGAGAACGACAGAACGGCCTTTTTCTTCTTCCCATTTCAGGCTGGTATACAAAGCGCCGGATGGAACAGAAAGAACATCCTGCAGATTGGATGACATGAGCACAATGCCGTCTTCAAAAGGAAGCGGATCGGCTCCGGGAACATTCCTGAACAGGCGCGATGCGGTCGGGAGCAGCGCAGAAACAGGAACTGCCGGCAGAAACTCTTTTCGGAGCAGATCCCGGGAAAGCGCCGGATTGTTCAGCAGCGTGCGGATCAACGTGGATCCCTGCATGGGGCGACGCTGATGACCGACAGCGAACACAACGGACGTACCAGCCGAACCAAAATCAATACAGGCAATATATGGATCCTGTTTGTCAATAACGGGAGAAGGAAGCAGATTCGGTAAAGCGCCGATGGGTTTGTCTTCCCGGGAAAAGACGAAACAAAGCGGGAATGAATCCGTGCGGCATACGGAGCGAGCATTGTCATCATCAGGGAACGCAAATTCACCGGCTGCTGTAAAAGCAGAGATCCTGAAACCTGCCGGCATGGAAGCATAGGAGAAATAAGCCCGCCAATCCTCTTGACGGAAAGGCAGATTCGGCCATACCGCCAGAGTGGGTATGTCATGAGCATACAGACGGATCGTTTCATCATCCGTATATTCACGGATCATGCGCACCGTAAAGCTGCCTTCGAGCGTCAGTATGACCCGGACAGTGCCGCTGCCTCGCTCAAAGGACAGAAAGCCCTGACGAATCAGTGTCCGGCCCTCGGGAAGCCGGCAAAGAGCCTGGCAGAAACCGGCGGACAGAGGAGGAAGAACAGCGTCTGAAGGAGGTAAGGCAGTATCTTCCTGATCAGCCGGGGTAGATACAGGAGAAAGCACGCACATGGAACTCATGAGCGAATCGCCGATCACTTCATTTCCCCGCGCAGGGAAAAGCGCAAGACACTCACTGAAGGGTCTGATCGCTGCTTCAGCCAGCCCGTCTCCGAGAGATTCGGAAAGAATAGTCATTACAGACGGGGAAGCCGGATCCCACGGCCATGTCAGTTCTGTTTCAGTTTCGGTGACCGGTGCGTTAGCCCGGTCAAGCAGATCAAATACGGCCTGCCTTGCTTCGGGCAGGGCGTCCGGATAACGTTCAAGTAATGAACTGAGTTCACGGACAAGAGAATCATGATAATCGTCTGAGGTGCGGGACAGCGTTCGGTTTTCCTGGTCAAGAAGGTTCAGGATCCACTTTTCAGCAGGAAGCGGAATGGAATCGAGCAGGAAACGGTTGCTTTCACGCGCAAAGGGAATATCCCTGAAATAATATACTATATCATCCGGGAGATTACAGGAGGCAGGAGTGAAAGAAGGCAGATTCATCAGCCGGGCAGCAATGTCATCAGAGACAAGTGAGTGCTCATAACTGCATGTTTTACGAATAAGCGTCTGACGAAAAGCCGGGAGCATTCTCAGGCCGAACGCGGACTGAAGCCGCAGGTCAAGCCGGTCCGGCAGTTCTGTGCTGCCGCCGGCTTTTTCCAGATCCGCACGGAAGGATTTCAGGAAAACAGAGAGACTGCCGCTGCATGAAGCGGTTTCCGCCATAGCTGCCAGACGGTCGAGGAGAATGGAACGGTCCGTATATCCCAGGAGCGCGCAGGGATCTGTGAGGGTCACTTTATCAGGATCAAACCAAGGAGCTGCATAAACAGGGATCAGCGACGCGTGAGCCGCTGTAAAACGGGCAGGGAGCAGATCCTGTCCGGGAAGAATCAGGGCAAAGGGAAGACGAAGATCTTCATGGCCCAGGGAAAGGATCCATACGCAATCTGCGTTTCTTGCTGAAAGCCAGGTGTGAAGCACAGGAGAAGCTTTGTCATCATACCGGTCCAGATAAAGAGACGCCTCATCAGACAGCCTTCTGCGATACTCGCGCAGGAACAGCAAAGCCAAAAGTCCCCGTTTCACTGCATCAGAATCTGAAGACCGGGCAGAAGAATCCGGAAGCAGCTGCAGCAAGGACGATACAGTCAGCAGGGGAGTAGAAGCATAAAGATCAGGCAGAAGGGGGATCGGAGGAACGCTACCTGCAGAGATGAACCGAAGAGCGGATATTTCAACCTGGCTGACCTGAAGGGCTGACAGAACAAGAAGGCTGAAAGAATCATCGGATGACGTGTCCTGACATGCGGTGAGAAGGCGCCGGAAGAGAGCCTTTGTATCAGAAAGCGAAAAACCGAACAGCAGGGACGGCATGAGTGCCATCATGTCTTTCCGGACCGGTTCAGAGGCGCTGCCGGAAGGATCAACCAGCACAGAAAGCTTTGCGGCCGCAGCCGCATCAAGCAACTGACTGCTGAACGGATTCATTTTATCCGGTGTTCCTGAAGAATCTCCGGAAACAGAAGACAGAAGTCCGGTATCGGAAAGATCCGAATCGCAGCGGGAGACAGCGGCTTCAAGCAATCGGATCCGGCGTGCGAGTGCGGCGGTTGAGAGGCGGTCTGATGATTCGTCGCTGCTGTTAAGCTGTTCACGGGTTCGGTTCAGAGCATCGGAACAACGGGAACGACAGTCGCGAAGCGCAAGGGCAGCCCAACAGCCGGATGAACGGAAGAGACGATTGCGTGTTTCTTCTTCCTCACTCAGCTGAGCGGCAATATCTTCGAGCCGCCTGTCTGCTTTTTCTTCAAAGGTATCAGCCATTGAAACACGGTGAACAGGTTTGATGCCCAGGAAACCGCCTTCTTCTGCTTCAGCGCGGGATACAGCGTATTCTGAAGCAACCGTGACGGTCCTGCCGCAAGCTTCCACAATTTGCTGCCAGATCGGATCGGATATTTCCGCCAGGCGCAGGGGATCGGGCAGAGAACGGATCACGGACAGGATTTCAGACAATACGGCACGCAGAGCACGTTCAACAACCGGTATGAGGTCGGATTGATCCTGGGAAAGCGGATTGCTTTGAATCAGCCGGCGGAACAAGCCGTTTCTGGTGTTCGGCGAAAGGGAACGAAACGCGGCTGGATGTTCGCAATAAGACCGGAAAGCAGGAATCAGATCGGAGAGAAGCCAGGCGGCGGAATGAAGGAACGTCGCGAATGCGTGAGCTTGATCGCCCAGGGACTGAAAAGTAAGAATGCCGGGCAGGCTGACTGTATGGAGACCGGAAGCGGCAGCTTTTTCAACTGTAAAATACCTGGCAATTTGCCGCGAAGCAGCGGCGTACAGAATCCGGAACGAATCGTCTGTACGGGCCAGTGACCGAGGCAGTGAAAGGAGCCATAACGCGTCGGCACAGGCGGAACCGGGCTTATCAGGATCTGAAATCAGATTCTGCTCAGAGAGTGCGTGAAGGGAAGACGAGAGCATATCAAACCGGAAGGATTCAGATGCATCCGTTCCGATACAAAAAGCGAAAAGCGCAAGACACGAAGGATCAGGCCGGAATGTTTCCGCCATATAACGCAGTATGGAGAATGCAGCACCGGCGGAAAACGGGTCGCACAGGTCACAACAGACAGCAATCCGGAAAGATTCCCCGGCAGACTGTGCGTTGACGATTCGGTGTATCCAGTTCAAAAAGGTTTCTGTATTGTCACTGGTTTTATCGGAAAGAAGGGCAGAAAAAGCCCATTCTACGGCCTCGCGGTCTGTTTTATAGGAGAAAGGCAATCCCTTTCCGCGCAGCGCGGCAAGAAGCGCAGCGGAAGAAGGATCTTCCGAAAGGCTCCGGACTGAAGGAAGATTCGGTTTATAGACCGTATACTCAAAGGAGGAAGGGAACAATGAAAGATTGATTTCGTGGGCAAGCATGGTATGCGCCTGATTCAGGTCCCGTATCAGCGGAGGCAGAACCGGGTCGGGTTCGCAATCTGCTATATAGAGGATATCCAGGCCGGTAACAGGAAGCGCCGCCCCGCTGGACAGTGCAGACAGGAAAGTCGGCAGCGAGGCGCCGGCGGAACGACCGACCGGAATCATAAACGACTTCAAAAGAGACCCCTCTCTTTCCGAATATATAACAATAAACATTTCGACAGACAGATGCGGAAACCCTGCACAGGGAAAGAGGGCTGCGGGTTGGCGGATGATGGGAAACAAAGGGAGAACATTGCCCGACACCGGACGATATGCTATAATTCAAGAAGATGGACGGAAAGGGAAGTGCACCGGCATGAAAACATGGACGATCGCAGGATGCTGCCTGTGGATTATAGGAATAGCTGTATTTATTGTTGGCCTTAATCTTGTCGGAAACATTAAAGAATGGATGACCGTTGCCGGAAGCATTGTCTTTCTTGCGGGGCTTGGCATATCAGGCGCGGTGTGGATGAAGAATAAAAAATCAGCTGAAGAAACAGATAAAAAAACGGCAGCGGATCAATGACGAACCGCTGCCGTTAACAATGGCTCAGGAATGGTAGCCTTTCGGATTTTGTTTCTGGAAACGATAGGTGTCACGGCACATGTCCTCAAGCGTTTTTTCCGCTTTCCAGCCAAGCAGCTTTTCCGCTTTGGAAGGATCCGCGTAGTTCTCAGCAATATCTCCGGGACGGCGGGGCGCAATGACGTACGGCACATCAACGCCGTTGACGCGGATAAATGTGTTGACCAGATCCAGGACAGAGTATCCGCAGCCGGTTCCGAGATTGATGATTTCGGAACCTGTATGGCCGACAGCATAACCGCATGCCTTAACGTGACCGCGGGCCAGGTCCACAACATGAATATAATCCCGTACGCCGGTGCCGTCATGGGTCGGATAGTCGTTACCAAATACAGACAGCTTTTTCAGTTCGCCGACCGCGACTTTGGCGACATACGGCATGAGATTGTTCGGGATGCCGGCAGGGTCTTCGCCGATCAAGCCGGAGGAATGAGCCCCGATCGGATTAAAGTAGCGCAGGAGCACGACGCTCCATTCCGGATCAGCGGCAGCCTGGCCTTCCAGGATCTTTTCGATCATATATTTGGTCCAGCCGTAAGGATTGGTGCAGCCGGCGGAGGCCATGTCTTCCCTGTAGGGAACGACAGGTTGATTGCCGTAAACCGTGGCGGAGGAGGAAAAAACGATCTTCTTGCAGCCATGCGCCTGCATGACTTCACAGAGCGTCAGGGTTGTATCCAGATTGTTTCTGTAATACCGCAGAGGCTGGGCAACACTTTCGCCGACGGCTTTCAGACCCGCAAAATGAATAACGCAGTCGAAACTGTTCTCGTCAAAAATCCGATTCAAGGCATCTTTGTCCGCAACATCCGCTTCATAATGGGGAATAGGATGTCCGACGATCTGTTCAATCCGTCTGATGGATTCGGGTGAACTGTTGATATAGTTGTCGACAATTACCGGCTCATGACCGGCGTTACACAGCTCAACACAGGTATGGGATCCGATAAATCCGGCGCCGCCGGTTAACAGAATCTTCACAGATCATTCTCCTTTACAGTTCGGCGGGATATACGCCGGCATCATGAAGCTTTTTCAGCTCCGCAGCAACATATTCCTTATCTTCCTTATACGTAACGCCGAACCATACGGCGTCCGTGGAAAGGACTTCAACCTTTAATCCCTTGGTATGCATTAGCGTATCGACCAGGGCGGGAAGAAGACACTCTTTTTTCAACGGATCGCCTGAACTGTCTTTCAGGAAATTGGAAAGGTATTGGATGCCGTCCTCAAAAAAGGCAGGGCTGAATCCCCACAGATTCATGGAGACAAGCGCGTCAGGGTCCAGGATGACGCCGTCCGGATTGTCGTGAATATCGCGGATGGTGCCGTCCGGGAAGGGCAGGATGCTGAAAGTTTCAGTCACTTTAACCAGATGACCGGTATCATCCGTAGTGCATACGCCGCGCGTAACGTGGCCATTTTTGGAAACAGTGTTTTTAAGATAATATGCGACCATATAGGCTTTGTTTTCTTCATGCCGGAGGCGGTGAAGTGCTTCCGCCATCGCCTTGAAAGCGTCCCGTCCGTAATAGTCATCCGCGTTAAGAACGGCAAAGGGCTCATGGATCACGTCCTTTGCGCACATCACAGCGTGGACCGTTCCGTAAGGCTTGGTACGATCAGCCGGAGGGATAAAACCATCGGGCAGGGAATCGTATTCCTGGTAAGCGTATTCCACCTGAACTTTTTTCGCGATTTTGTCGCCGATCATCGATCGGAACATTTCATCCATGCTTTTGCGGATAACAAAAACAACTTTGTCAAAACCCGCTTCAACTGCGTCATGAATGGAATATTCCATCAGGATTTCCCCGTTGGGGCCGATGCGATCGATTTGTTTGTTTCCGCCATACCGTGAGCCGAGACCGGCTGCCATGATCAGAAGAGTTGTATTCATGATTTGTTATCTCCTCTTTTTGATTTACTATTCGAACCGGGGCTTTTCTGGAAGCCCTGGGTTGAATCTTTTTTCAGCAGAACGGTAAACGTCCTGAGAATCAGTTTGACATCCAGCCAGATAGAAAAGCTTTCGATATACATCATGTCAAGCATGAGCTTATCTTCAGCTGAGGTATTGTAACGCCCTTCAATCTGCGCGTAGCCGGTCAGGCCGGCTTTCATTTTTTCGCGGTAGACAAAGGAGGGAAGGTTCATCTTGTAACGGGCAACGTTGGCCATCATCTCGGGCCGGGGACCGACCAAAGACATATCCCCGATGAGAATGTTAAAAAACTGGGGGATTTCATCCAGGCGGTAGCGCCGGAGAAAAGAGCCGATTCTGGTGATGCGCGGATCATCCACCGCAACGGATACCTGATGATCCTCCAATTCGCTGTGGGGGATCATCGTCCGGAATTTGCGGATCGTGAAGGGACGGCCGGCGGCTGTCAGGCGCGACTGCTTAAAGATGACAGGGCCGCCATCTTCCAGCTTGATCAGCAGGGAGATCAGCAGGATGAAGGGAGAAAAAAGAATCAAAGCCAGCAGTGAAAAGACAATATCCCCACAGCGCTTGATAAAGCGCTGGAACAGCGTGGCTTTATTATATTCCACAGACAGGAAGGCGGCGTCATCCACAATAGCCGGCTTTGCGTTGCATAGCATGATTTCTTCCAGTTCAGCCTTGCACATGACGTCTTTGCGGTCGTCATAACAGATTTTCAGCAAAGCGTATTTGGCGCCTTCAGGTACCTGACCGAGGAAGATAACGTCAGCTTTTTCGATACGGTTTTTCAGATCGGGTACATTATAGAGAACAACATCATCAACGCGCCACTGGAGCTTATAACGACCGATCTTGGAACGAAGCGATTCCTCCTGGGACGGTGAGCCGAGGATCAGGAGGCAGCTGCGCGGCGGCGTAAAGTGGAAATACAGATCGTTGCCGATCCGGACGAAAAGGATGATGACCAGCACCTGAATGATATAGCAGATCAGAAGCCATAACAGATCGGGACCAAAAAGGATCAGATGATCGTTATAATTTTCGTTGACGTTCATGATTTCCAGCTGGAGGTAGGTGATCACATCCGTGACAGCAATACCGGAAATCATGGCAGAAATAACGGGTTTATTCTTTTTGCGCCCCACGTCAAACCCGCCGTAGACAGCGTGCATCGCGATGCTCATGGCGGCAAATGTGAGCAAAGTCGTGGCCAGCGTACGGTTGACGTAACGAAGAAAAATATTGTTGACGGAAAGGCAGTAAAAAAATGCAAGGCCAAGCAGTATGTACAGAGCAACAGACATGGCCCCTATGAGGAGATCGGTTTTTACGTTATGAGCAGAGTGACTCCGTGACGGCAACCGGAACCCCTCCATTTCATACTAAACTACATTATATTATCACAGGCCGAAAACAGGTGTCAATCAGAGGAAAAAGAGTTTACAAGACAGTTCCTGAATGATAAAATTATATATTGAGTTGTTGTACGCATTTGCGACTTCTCATCCCCTGATTATTACGATTGCCGCAGACTGCGGAAAGGAATGAAATATGAGACGAAACGAACAGAACACTCCCCAGGCCCAAGGCTATCCGCAGCCGAACGGATATGCCCCGGAAGGCTATCAGGGAGGAATGAATTATCAGGGATATTCTGTCGCACAGGGGTATCAGGCTCCGCAGGGATATCCCCAGCAGCAGGGTTATGCCCAGACACAGGGATACGCGCAGAATCAAGGCTATGCCCAGCCTCAGAATTATAATCAGGCGCCCGGTTATTCCGCGTCCCGGAATTACCAGACTCCCCAGGTGACCGGAGGCCAGCCGGCTGCAGGCACTCAGAACACTTCTCCGGCTTATACGGGACAGGGTTCCTTTGGACAGAATGCCTACCAGCAGCAGGGATATATCCAGCCGCAGGGCGGATATACCGGTTCGCCTTACGCGCAGCAAACTGCGTACCAACAGACGAACAATGCCGGTATTCCAGGATACGGAGGATATCCGAACAACCAGCCGCCGGCCGGCAGCTATATTCCACAGACGCCCTACAGCCAGGGGTATACATCCCCGGGATACCAATCCACAGGATACGCTCAGGGCTACAACGGGTACACACAGATGGGACGTTCACCCCAGATGAATACCCAAACTGATATGGGAGGACAGATGCCGCTGAACGGCGGCGGATACGTTCCGCAGCCTGTACCCGTTAGGAAACAGCCCTTCGTTCTGACAGACGCATATCTGCTGATCCTGAGCGCTGTCCTTCTCGGCTTGTTCGCGCTGGGTATGTTTGTTCCCGGCCTCGGTATTCTCAAATGGGTTTTCCTGATTCTCGCGGCCGCAACTACCGCTCTGATGTGGATCAAACCGATGACCGATAACAATAAGCGGCTGTGCTATACAATCGTGTTCGGACTGCTTGCCCTTGTTACGGTTATTGGCTTTGTGACAGCCGGTTCAGGAAGCAGGCAGACTGATGTCACACAGACTGGTACAGACCCGACAAACACCGCACTATCCGGCCAGGTGGATCCAGGCAGCCTGGAAGGAATTCCTGCTCAGGATATTTCAGCGACACCTACCGTTACGAATACGCCCGAACCGAATGCCGATTATGAAGTGATCGAACGGCTGAGAACATTCTTCTCTTACTGGGCAAGCAACCGCCAGGACGACATGCTGACGCTCTGTTCGCCCACCTGGGCCAGCAAAGAGGAAAACCCCAAGACAGCGCTCTTCGGCCTGCTTCAGAACAGAACACCGAAGAACTACGCGGAAGAGAGCATTTCCGGAACGAGCAACGATCTGAGCCGGACCGTAACGGTGGTCACTACCATGGACCGAAACAACGGCAAGGATCCTGTTAAATACCGGATGAGCATCATCATGGATAAGGAAAACGACGGTCTCTGGTATGTGAATCCGAAGAGCCTGCAGACGTATGAAAACGCGGAGACGCCGGATCCTTCCATTACTGATACCCCGGCGCCTACGGATACTCCGGCGGTATACTCCAATACCCCGCTGTATTACAATCCTTCCGGCGGAGAGTATTATCACCTGGATCAGAACTGCAAGCGGATCGCCGAAAAATTCCTTCCGTTACAAGGCCACTTCACATATGGCGAGCTGAACGACGAAAAGTATAAAAAACTCAAGCCGTGCGCTATTTGCGGGGCGCCTTCAAGAGACCAGTAATGTACGAAGCGATTGCGGATCTCCGGCTGAGGCTCAGTAAGGTTGAGGCGGAACGCGTTCTGATTGGACTTTCCGGAGGGGCAGACAGCGTAGCGTTGCTGCTGATGATGATTCCGGAAATTCAAAGCAGGAAGATCCGGGCTGAAGCGGTTCACGTGAACCATGGGCTGCGGGGCGCGGAATCAGAAGAAGATGAGCATTTCTGCCGGGCACTGTGTGAAAGGGAAGGCGTTCCGTTAACAGTTTACCGAGCGGATCTGCGCGGCAGGACCGATGAAGCTTCCGCAAGGGAAGCCAGATATGAAGCCTTCCGGAACAGATACTCCGAATACGGTGCTGACGCGCTTGTGCTTGCGCATCACGCAGATGACCAGGCAGAAACCTTTCTGATGAGGCTGATACGCGGCGCCGGACCGGAAGGGCTTTCGTGCATGAGAGATGACGAAATCATCGGAGACCTTCGGATTCTGAGGCCGATGCTTTCCATTCGGCGGGAAGAGATCCGGGACGCGCTCCGGGCTGACGGAATCCCGTGGCGGGAAGATGAATCCAACCGAGACACAGCTTTCCTGCGGAACCGGGTTCGGCATGAACTGATTCCGGCCATGAACCGGATTTCCGATTCGGTTGTTGAGAAGATCTGCGCTGCTACGGCGCTTACCGGTGAAGACAACCGTGCGCTGAACGAACAGGCCCGCGTTATTCTCGATCGGATTTCCTCAGGGCGAAGACTTGACGCTGAAGCACTGGCGGGATCGCCTCCGGCCCTGCGCAAGA
>Ga0310694_10005227_pt1 | contig 12458 bp, 12 predicted proteins | sample 174DNAGHGhighgp2_FD_203884 | JGI IMG/M metagenome (GOLD analysis project Ga0310694, IMG submission 203884) | Sheep rumen microbial communities from Palmerston North, Manawatu-Wanganui, New Zealand - 1742 DNA GHGhigh gp2 (v2) (version 2) | ecosystem: Host-associated > Mammals > Digestive system...
TCCATGAAGTTACACACCGCGAAGAGATACACCGCCGTGTCGTTCTCGTTCTTCGGAGCCCAGTGCGACACGATCTGCTCGATGGTGTTCCACCCGTGTTTCTTGATATAGTTCTTCAGGATGACGAACGCGGCACGATAGCCGTGCGCCATGTCGATAAACTCACAAAACCGCTTGTCATACTGCTTTACACGCAGACCTTGCCATTTGTCCTTTGTCTGCACGATGTTCAGGGGATTGTTATTCCTTATTCCCCTCGGCTTTTGTTTTCTTTCTTTTTCCATTTTTACTTAATTATTTTGTTATTACGTTCATACTCCAGTTGATTCTTAAACATCTCAAATGCGGTTTCAAACGCATCGGAACTGAAGATAGTATTTGTGTACCCATGTGCAGATATTAGGAACTTTCTGAAGAAGTGCTTCGCCTTGGGTTCTTCTAACATGATTAGAATTATTCTATCAGGAAGATTGCGTTTAAAATGGCAGTAATAGATATCTTTTGCCTTTGTAAACGTGCAATGATATAGCTCCGCTATAATCAGCAACATGTCCACATAACCCTTTGTAGCTATTCCACACATAACTTTTATGACGTGCAGATAACAATCTACCATCGAGTGGAATACATAGCTCGTACCGTCTTCTTTTGGAAGCTCCAGTGGGTTTACTTCCTTGATAATTGAAATGATGAATTTATTACTCTTATTACTTTTCATTTTTCTTAACCTTTCTCCAACGTTTGTTCTTTGTTATTTCCTCGATATGCTTACCTTTCTTCCATTGATAGATAATCATGTTAATACGGGTCTTGATATTTTCACGCTTGCAGACAACATATACGTCATCCTTTGTGAATTCATCCTTCAGTTGGGCAAATACGTCACGTTGAGCGAGATTCTCTGTCGTATTCTCCTCTACGATGTCATTGTATTTCTTACCCCACAGACGTAAAGTGCATTCTATGTCTTGATGCATCCACCATTCAACGAAGTGTATAATGGTTTTCTTTTCCTTCTTACCTACCGTCGGATAGAGTGTCGTACATAGCAATGCCAGACGGAAACCACGCACACCGACACGCCGACGGAACGTGTCACGCGCTCTGTCGTAGGCCAATGCCGCCTGGTCGCATTGCTCCTTCTGGAACTTCTCAATGGTCGGCATAATCCACGACATATCCACCTCCTGCTTTTCCTTAATCTGGAAATGCCAGTCGATGTTATCGTCGAATTCCTGCTCCCCCATGGTCTTGGCTTCTTCTATATCTACTTCACAGGGCGACATATAAGTATTGTCATCACATCGCTTGCAATAGTTCTGAATCGTTTTCAGACCTTTTTGATTGATGGGTTTCCAGATGGTGGCAAGTTGGAACTCTTGGTTCTCGATGGTGGTATAACAGCAACGCGTTACAAGACCATTTTCCACATTCTTGAAATAGTTGTTCACCTGTGCCATCGTGCCCGTAATCAGCACGTTCCAATACAAGCGAACCTTACCTCTAAACGTGTTGGCACTCTTAAACTGCTGACCATACTCACCATTGTCCCAGGCCACACGAATCATGTCGCTCTTGTTGCCGCCAGCGGCCTTCTCACCTTTCGCCCATTCGTCCATCTCTGCGGCGTAGGTAAACATGTGAGCCCCATGATTATCCTGCTGCTTCGTCAGAAACTCCGCCTCGGAATTCTTCGAAGGGATGACACGGATACTCGTGTGCGGCACGTCCGGAGCTTTGTCGTTGGCACCTTTTTTCTGAATGATACGCAAATAGATGTTTTCGCGTAAGCTCTGAACTTGGTCACGAAGAGTGACGTAATCCATCAGCTTGTCCAACAGTCTTTCCACGAAACCCTTACCCGTTCCCGCAGGCGCATAGATGATAGAGAAAAACGAACACGTATGCCACCTGTCATCATACGGATATTTTGCCTTCACATAGGTTGAAAGGAAACCAAGTATCGCCATCAGCGCATTGATGACCGACAAATGAAAGTCCTTCGGTGCCGACTTCACGAATTCGCGGAACACAGGCGGCAGCGTCGGCATTTTATCAGGATCCTTTTCCTCGTCGCTCATCATGTATTCCTTCAGCGCATTCGCCTCGCTTTCGCGCGGAACATAGAAGCCGTTATCCTTCAGGAAGAAATAAAACTCCTTATCCATCCTCGACATCGTATTCACCTTCGTGATGCTCACTATCTGGCCCCAGCATTCCTCTGCGCTGTGGTCGAAACGAGGCAGAATGGCAAACAGCCACTTCCTGTTGTTCGACGTGATGTGACGGAAATACTTTATCATCTCATTGTAGTAGTCGTGTACCTCACCGGAACCAGGCTTACCGCGTTTCTCCACCCACTTATCGACAATGTTGATCAGCGGTGTACCGCGATAGTCCATCAGTTTATATTTCTTTATTTCTTCTTCGGTGAGTTCGGGTACATTTCCACTAATCGAGCGCGCCGTTTTCGTTTCCGTTTTCGTTGACTGATCACCATCTTGAACCTCATCCTTGAAGGCTTCGTTAACCAGCGACGTGCCAAAATCAGACTCCGTATTAAGCAATAGCCGCGCACTCTCGAAAAGTATCTCACTAGCTTTAAAAGCAAAACTGACTCTTGCGAAGTCCTTGACTGCCGTGTCATAATCTCCATATTCTTCAAAGTTAAAAATCTCATTGACCGCGTTCATATTCTCTATCAACGTCGGATAGCCCTGCGACTTGAAGATGATGTGAATACCCCCACTCGGGCTGATATGCGCCAACATGACGTTATCCACTATCCAATCCCAGTCCACTTTCATACACATAGTATCAAAAGCTGCGCGACATTGTTCAACCGGAACATGGTCAATGTCAATCATAAACAACTGTGTCGGCACCATTGCGTCGTTCGAACGACCGCGAACAGATCTACCGACAAAGTTAATAGAAGGCAAGGAGGTCTTGAGCTCTTTATCCTCGCAACCGCCTGCGCGATAATCGTCAATCTGCTGACACCAATTCTCGTTTTCCAGAATCTGCTTCTTGATATCGCTCCATTCCATGGGCTCGGGGGTCACGCCTGGACGCAACCCCTTTGCCGTATTCATTGCAAAATATACATCAAATTTCATACCTCATAAATGCTGCTATAAGTTTATTTACTACGGCTGTGAGATATTTGAGGTAACCCGTGCGCCCTTCCTTCGTCTTGGGTAGTTTGATACTGATCAGTACGAAGTTCTTGCTTTCGCTGAGAGCATAGTCCTCTTCCTCACAGATTTTCTTGATGCGGCCGGCTCTTGAGCCCACTGCGGAAGGCCGGAAGTGAATCTCCATATAGTCATTTACCCATGCGTACCCCTTATATGCCTTGCCGGGCACCATGTCCTGTTTCTTTAGCGGCTCATTCATAATTCTCTTCTTTTTACATGATGATTTTAGCCCCTAACGTGTTTACTGCGTAGTTCACTATCTCCGCATGACGTCGACAGTTAGGTCTTTTTACGTGAATAATTTCACTAAGCGTCGAAGGAGACAGGTTGTACTTCATCGTTAGTTTGCTCTTTTGCTCTTTGTCAAGATACAGTTTAGCCATAAGTCAAAAAGCAAGAGGAATAATGTTCTCAACACGTACACGCTGGAAGTAACGCACCACATTGTCCTTCGTCGCGGACCCTGCTTCAAAATAGAGAGATGCCAATACCGGAGTATCAACCTTCAGATTCATGTCACGCACACGCTGTGCCAAATCGTCGTTGGCCTCGCAGGAGAAACTCTCCTTGCCGTTCTGGAGTACGAGAGATACAGACTTGATCAGCTTCTTTTCGCCCGTACGGGGATTCTGCCAATCGGTTTCGGTGTAGTTACCCACCACCTTCACATACATTTTTTCTACCATAATAATAAAGTATTTAAATTGTTAAACAATATGCGTGGTCTACCACGCGTTAATTCCATATAAATTCAGAAGGGCTTCGTCTAAAGCTCCAAGCACCACTTTTCCAACGTTTAGTGTTCTACCGAAGTTCAACCTGCCGAAACCCAGCAGTTCGCCAATGGTGCTTATTTTATTTACCTTACAGGCTCCGTCGACTTTTACCATAAGACCAGCCTTTTGGGCAGACCAACGCCAGCCTTTCTTTAGATACTCGGCTTTCTCTTTATCACGACGTTCAACGTCTATACGGTCTAACTCTAACAGTAATTTACCAAGACCTTCTTTTTCGTAAATATTGGCAGGGGCATCTTGAGCCTTACACATATTTTCCTTGATTTCGTCTAACTTTCCGTAGACAAGTTCCGAAAGGCTACATGCACCAACGACCATATTCTGATAAGGTAAATTGGGCTTCGTCGCTAATATGGTAAGCGTAGCCTGCTGAATAAATTCTTCCTTTGTCATACTATCCAAAAATAATTGATTGTACATACATACAAAACAACACAAAAGCAATCGGTGCCACAACCACCATTGCCAACCCCAACACAATCAAAACGTCCCTAACGACCTCTTTCAAAATCTGTATTTTCTTTGTTTTCATAATCGAGAAATTGATTTTTTCGATTGCAAAGGTAAAAGTATATTCTGAGCTGCGTTTTCTTTTTTTTGTGTTTGACAGGGCAAAATCGGTCTGACCGGATAATTCATAGGTTTTCTACCGGACCGACCGGACGAACCTTATTTCCAAAAACGTAAAAACATAAAAATAGCACCAAACAGCCTTTGCCATTTGGTGCTATATAAAGCTATAATATCTCTGTTTATTTGATGATGTTTGTCATACCCTTGTAGATGTCGGTTGCTAATTTCTGAATCCTTTTCCGCCGTTCATCATCTACATTATAATTATATTTCTTCAAAACCCATTCGCTTTTATTTGGAAGGCAACCATTTTCTATAAACCATTTCTCACACTCCAGTCCTAAAGACTCTGAATAGACTCTATAACGATGACTTCTTGTTTGTTCATCCATTTTTATCTTTGGCAATCTGCCTGGCAACAAGTTTTCCAAATCCTGTATGCAGTCCGTATAGCATTTCATATTGTACAGTTGACCAACAAAAAAGTGATACCCAATATAGATTGCCACAAGGTCACGTCCTGTACTCAAATCCATCCGTTTAAACGCTTCCTTGAAAAGATTCCTTAAAGCCAACTGTCGCTCATAAGTGCAGAAAATCTTCTCATCAAAGAACTCCAGATTCACACATTCAAAATCATCATCATCGCTGTTGTCTTGTTGTTTTCCATTGATGTATAGATTGTAGATTTTTGCTCCGTTGAAGTAATTATTCATTGTCTTTACCTTTCTTTATCTATTTAGAAAAGGCTCGGGCACGTGTCCGTCAAGCAATCAAGGCTCCGGTTCTCGACTCCATCTCTTATCATGCAAAACGACCGCCGCCCTCGCCGTGATTGTATCACGTGAAGCAGTGGTCGCAAATCTTTTAAGAGAAAGTGAGCACAATGTGCCCGTCGAGAAAATGAGCCTTAAAGAATGCGAACTCCTTATTTTATCAACTATGTTTATCTATTTAACGCAATTATTCGCCATTTATTGTTAAATTATCAATTTCTCCTTCAAAATGGTTGTGAATTTCCAAATTAATGACCGGTTGTCCGTTGTACAAGTGATACTGGAAGTCCTTGAATACCTGCCTTGCCACAGGAGCACCACCAAGGGCATTGATTCCTTCAGGCACAGAACCGAACTTCAGCGACAACAATGTCTTGAGCTTATTCATTCTCAGTTCGTCAACACCCGACTTTATATAGGCATTCACGATGTATTCCACGAACTGCTTTTGAGCCTCAGAAAGATCCCTGTAATAGTTATCAATCCGCTGTGCCCTTATCCTGCGTTCTATCGGAGTCGTATTATATGCAACCCACTCCAATACATCCAGCAGGTCGCACTCTTCGGCATCTATAATCTTACGGATATCCTTCAGCACGTCCTCACCATAGCCCGCCTCTTCCAGTTTCTCCAACAAGGCATCACGGGTGTCTGGGTCTGCCCATATCCTATGCAGTTCGTCGCTCGACGAGAAGAAATCCGGTAACCTGCCAAACATTTCCTCAATGAACTTCTGCGTACTGATAGGCTTACCATCAGCACCCCAGAACATCACGTCGTTGACAAACCTGATGCGTCTGACATGACCGTCCGACAACTTGATTTCCAACTGTTCCTTAGGAGGACATATACACGGGTCTTGGTGACACACAGGACACACCTTGGGCGGACACACGCAGGGATTCTGGTGACACACTGGGCATTCTTTAGGTTCATGCCCTCCACCTTCACCGGTTTTCGCACAGGTACATGGGTTATTACCGCATTTCGGACAAATGGGAGGCCCGTCCCAATCGGGTTGGTTATATTTGTTGAATGCCCCCACAAAATCCCAGATAGTAAAGTAGTACTTTCCGTCGTAGATACGTGTTCCGCGACCTACTATCTGCTTGTATTCTATCATCGAGTTCACAGGACGCAGCAGCACGATATGTCTCACGTTCTTGGCATCCACACCGGTTGAAAGTTTTTCCGATGTCGTCAGGATAGTGGGTATCGTCTTTTCGTTGTCCTTGAATTCCTCCAGGAATGTTTCACCAGTTTCTCCGTCGTTGGCAGTCACACGTTCACAATAACCTTTCTTCCGTCTGTAGGCATTGATCATATCTCGTATCTCTGCCGCATGGGCTTGCGTGCAGCAGAACACGATGCCTTTCTCCGTTTCTCCCATGCCATTCAGGAACTCTCTCACGCGGGCTTCATCCCTCTGACGGATTTTGATATTGCCGTTGTAGAAATCACCTTCCGTATAGGTCTTTCCCAATTGCACCTCACCGCTCACCACTTCATCATCAGGATTATACTGATATTCGTCGATGTTCGATTTCATCTTGATATGACGGAACGGGGTTAGGAAACCATCCTCGATACCTTGCTTCAAAGAATACTCGTAGGCATGATAGGTAAAGTACTGATAGGTGTTTACGTTCTGTTCTACGCGTGGCGTTGCTGTCAAACCCAGTTGCACCGCAGGCTCGAAATACTCCAGTATGCCGCGCCAGTTGCTTTCGTCCTTGGCTCCTCCACGATGACACTCGTCGATAATCACAAGGTCGAAGAAATCCTTCGGGTATTGTCCGAAATATGGCGAATCGTCAGGGCCACACATAAACGTCTGGAAGATGGTAAAGAAGATGCTGCCATTGGTAGGCACCTCACCATTCTTTGCCACACTACCCGGCTTGATGCGCACCATTGCATCACTCTTGAAACCGCCGAAGTCTATCATGGCCTGATTGGCAAGCACATTCCTGTCGGCAAGAAACAGAATCCTCGGACGAGTACCTGTCTTTTTCAGGTTCCATCGTGTTTGGAACAGTTTCCATGCTATCTGGAAGGCAATGAACGTCTTACCCGTTCCTGTGGCAAGTGTCAGCAGGATACGCCGTTCACCTTTGGCGATACCCTCCAACACCTTCCTTACTGCCGTTTCCTGATAATAGCGAGGCTGCTTGACGCCATCACTATAGAACGGCTGTTCGTTCAGCTTGTCGCGCCATTCATTGGCAGGACCATACACACGCTGCCACAACTCATCAGGCGAAGGATACGAAGGGACAAACTCTTCTGCGAACGTCTGACGATCCATTTCGTAGATGTCGTTGCCGTTGGTGGCGTAGGTGTAGCGGATATTCAGCATATCGGCATACTCCTTCGCCTGAGCCACACCCTCAGCATAGCTCAGCTCGTCGCTCTTGGCTTCTACGACCGCCAGTTTCACACCGCGATAAATCAGCACATAGTCAGCCTTCTTCTGAACGCCTTTCTGCGAACGACTGATTTTCCCTCGCGTAAAGACGTACTCGGTGGTGATGCGACTGCCTTCTGTCACACCCCACCCAGCAGCTTTCAGCTTCGGGTCAATCTTATGTAATCTGGTATCTGATTCGTTCATTAATTAACGAAAGTTTGTATGATAGCAATTTTATAATGTTTTTTCTTTAATCATTGATTGACCGTTTTTCAAGTTCTGTATAAGTTTAGCAAGTTCCTCTGATTTGTAAGTAGACATAGAACGGCTAGTATAAGATTTTGTTTTTACGTAAATAACCCATTCTTTTTTCTTCTCCTTCCAGAAAGCACCGATTATCACTCCATCACGAGTTCTATACTCGACCTCCGTATATGTAGTTGGAGTGGTAGGAAGCATTTCATTAAGTATTTTTTCCATTGACAAGATAGCTGCATCTATCTCATCGGGGTCAAGTGTTCCAATATATTCAATATTTCCTGAAGATGATGGATAATTTGTAATTATACGAAAACATCCTCTCTTTTCGTTTGATTTTAAGTCAGTAATAATAAGAACCTGATTTTGTGTCTTATTATAACTTGAACCCACATCATCTAAATCATAAAATTCTTTCTTTAAGACAGTACCATCTTTAGATAAGAATTCCAATGTCTTACTGTTAGATTTTTCTTGTTTTTCTTGAGTTTCTTGAGCACTTAAGAACATCGGCAACATCAATGCCAATACAATGATAATTTTTTTCATAGCTTTTTAATTTTTAAGTTAAATAATAAGAATCTTTATTCAAAAACTTTTCGTAATAATGCTTGTTTCAGGGTATCGCACTCGGCGATGGTCTTTTGCGTTACCTCCTCCAACTCACGGACATGAGCGGAAAGAGAATCCAAACGAGAAACAATGCGTTGCTGCTCGGAGAGGGTTGGAAGAGGGATGGATATTGCTTTTAAAGCCGGTGCATTTGTATGTACTACCTTCAGTTTCGTTTTACCAATTCCTTTTTGTCTTATTGCATCTGGTGTTGATAAAGCATAAGCCATGAATTTGGGGTTTTGTTGATGTTTCATACAAATGATATCACCACCCAAAAGACACTTTTTATGACCCAGGTATGCTATTGTCTTTCCTATATCCTCGACGCTTTCACCTGTAATAGCAAATAACAAGTCTCCATGTTCGAAATATTTTGGAGATGAAATATACGTTTCTTTAGTATGTGATACACATTCTTCAAATCCTATGTTATAAGTCGTATATATCTCGCCATATCGCACACATGGGATTCCTTCACTTGTAACTTGATCACGTTTTATTCCTGAACCACGGTACATATCAGTGGCCAATTCCCCCAAAGTTTTCTCCTCCCATCCCTCTTTTGGCTCCATAGCCTTAGTGAGTGTTTTTTGGAGGAGGGCGCGGGCTTCGCTCAACTGCTTTTCTGCATTCGCTTTCAATTCGTCGATATGGGCAAAGGCTGAATCAAGACGAGAAACAATACGTTGCTGCTCGGAAAGAGGAGGAATAGAAATGGGAAGTTTTACCAATTCTTTCATTGGAATACTACGTACCCCTGTTCCTGCAGCCTTATCGTTTACTAATCGCAAAAATAATTCCGAACCTATATAATAAATTAAGTATTTTGAGTCTAATTCGGATTGTTTAGGAGTCATCGCATATACTCCCTCCTTTATATTCCAATTCTCAGGGAGTTCGCTAACTAAAGCCGTTTTACCAATTGTTCCCGTTCCAGAAAACAAAACATCTCCAATTTTTAGATTTGATCTTTCATTTATTCGTTTAATAGCAGCACTATTGACCTTGTCAGTTTTTTCATCAGGTTCAATTGAAAACCCTTTCAATTCACGAACCGTAATATAATAACCATCTGCGTCTGGTGTGTTCAATTTGAAGTGAGTACGCGGATTCAAACCTGTTCGGAGATGGGCTATTACTTCCCCTAATTTCTTATATGTCCAGTCTTCTTTCATTTCTTGTATTTCTTGCTGTTCTTATATATTATTTCCTTCTGTTCCAGAAGGGCTTCTTCCTTTTCTCTGAGAGGTTTTAAGAGCTCTTTTATCTTTTTGTCGTTTTCCGCGATTTGCGCATCAAGGGAGTCAATCTTTTTTTTGTCTTCTTCCGACAGCGCGTCGTAGTCGAAATCAAGAAATGCCTTTTCATTTTCGTCATCATCCAGTTCTGCAAAAAGAGTGTCTCCGTCACCTGGCCATAAATCCCATACGAGTTCTTCTTGGACGATATCACTGGCTTTGTCGTTTAAAGCCTGAATGCTGTCAAAAATCTCTGCTGGTGTGCGTTCATCCACTTCTTCTACCTTATTCGGATTCTTTACACTGAGGTCATAATCCTCGCCCAATGAAGAAACATCAATGCTCCATGAATTTTCGCTATCAGCTTTCGTCTTTTGCAAAGCAAGGAAATCTGCAAGGTCATCTTCTGTCAGCGGCTGTGTCTTGGTGAAGTGCTTGTCAAGTTGGTAATACCAAATCTTCTGCGTGGGCTCGCCCTTGGTGAAGAACAGCACCACCGTTTTGACACCAGCACCTGTGAACACACCACTGGGGAGGTCTAAGATAGTATGCAGGTTGCACTCCTCCAAGAGTTTCTTTCTTAACAGTTTAGCGTCACCATTGCTCAGGAAGGTGTTCTTGATGACGATACCTGCACGGCCTCCGGCTTTCAGCATGCGCATAAAGTGTTGCATAAACATATAGGCCGTCTCGCTGCTCTTGATGGGGAAGTTCTGCTGTACCTCCTCACGCTCCGAACCCCCGAAGGGCGGATTGGCAAGGATGACATTCTTCTGCTCCGAAGGAGTGATATTACTCAGATTCTCTGTCAGCGTATTGGTACGGATGATATTCGGCGACTGCACGCCATGCAGAATCATGTTCATCATGGCAATGATATAAGCCAAACCTTTCAGTTCCTTACCATAGAACGTCTTCAGTTGCAGGGTGGCTTCCTCACTACTGCTTATTCCAGGCTTGCCATGCATATAGGTGTAGGCTTCGCAAAGGAATCCCGCACTACCACACGCTCCGTCATAGACGGTCTCACCAATCTGAGGATTGACGCTCTTCACAATGGTGCGGATAAGTGGACGCGGGGTGTAATACTCACCGCCATTACGACCTGCATTACCCATCTGGCGCAGACGGTCTTCGTAGATCTGCGTCATCTCGTGGCGGTTCTCCGCCGTCTGAAAGCGGAGTTCGTCGATATGCTCAATGATATCACGGAGGTTGTATCCGCTCGATATCTTATTCTTGATATTCGTGAAGATGATACCCACCTTATACTCGATGGTGTCAGGCTCGTACTTCTCAGTAAACGACTGAAGATAAGGGAACAGCTTCCCGTTGACAAACTCTATCAGGTCATCACCCACCAATGCACTTTTGCTGTCATAGCGACCTGTCGCATCCAACGGCATCGCCCACTTGTTCCATTGGTAATCTCCGCTGATAATGCGTTCGTAAGGCTTTTCTTCCAGCTCTGCCGCCTGTTCGCGCGTCAGTTCCAAATCATCAAAGTACTTCAGAAACAGTACCCAACTCGACTGCTCCACATAATCCAATGCCGTGCTGCAACCATCATCATGCCGCAGAGTATTATCTATTGCCTTAAATGTTGATTCAAATGCCATATTTATTGTTTTATTTCTCAAAGTCACCATCATCAGGAATGGGCCTCACATGCGTTATAGCATAGAGGACAACTATCCAAACCAATGTAATGACTATAATCCAAATCATATTTTACATAATTCTAGGATGTCTATTCTTATTTGTACACTGTAATATACCTGCCACCTTTTCCAGAACAACTTGTACAGATCTTTCTTCCACCGCATCGTGAGCATCTATGCAAATTGCTTCCTATATAGGTTGTACCTGAACCAGCACAATTCGGACAAATGGTTGAACCCCAACATGCAGTGCACTGTACCCACTCCTGTACAGGCACAGGGTCACGATGATGCTCAACTACAACTGTAGTTGTTTCGTTCCCTGAGTTGTTGTTAGAATTGCTAATAGAGGAAGAGGAAGTTGATGAAGATGACGTTGAAGTACTTGCTTCAGAATTGTATTGATAATTATAATTATACAAATCGTCAAAATTTTGGTAGTCATATTTCGTGTCGCCAACATAATTTATTATATCATCAACATATTTTCCGTTTTCTTTTTTATGTATTGAACCTTTATTTATCCAACACATCTCATATTTCATAGGTAGCAGCTCTCGACCATCAAGATCACAAATACCATGCTGATAATTGGGATAAGTTCCTTGAAATACAATAAAATAATATGGTTTACCATCTGTCCCTCTATCATATTCCATTCTAATATTTTGATAATTTTGTTTTCCTTGAATAACTTCATTACCCCTGGCGTCAAGTGCTATTCTTCTGCCATCATTCCTTTTAGCCGTCCAATAAATCACATCTTTTATTTTATCAGATAATTGGCCCTCCATGATAGTTGTATAATGCCTTTCTATTGGTATAATGAGCGTTCCCTTACGTGAATAAATACCGTAGAAATCACCTAAGTTAACTTCAAAATATCGAAACTGATCTGAATAATACTTTATTTGAGTATACTTAATAGGT
>Ga0310694_10005228_pt1 | contig 12457 bp, 9 predicted proteins | sample 174DNAGHGhighgp2_FD_203884 | JGI IMG/M metagenome (GOLD analysis project Ga0310694, IMG submission 203884) | Sheep rumen microbial communities from Palmerston North, Manawatu-Wanganui, New Zealand - 1742 DNA GHGhigh gp2 (v2) (version 2) | ecosystem: Host-associated > Mammals > Digestive system >...
GCTATCTATGACAAGTGCAACGACCTCATCGCCAACGACCCGAAGTTCTGCCCGCGTGGACTCATGAAACACTACGGCGTAGAACTCGTTTGTACGACCGATGATCCGGCTGACAGCCTTGAATGGCATAAGATGGTCAAAGAGGACCCGACTGCTGAGGTACGTATGTTGCCGACTTGGCGTCCGGACGCAGGCATGAACATCGAGGCCGCTACTTGGAAAGCATACATCGAGAAACTGGCTAAGGTTGCCGGCGTGGAGATCCGCAACTTCGCTGACATGGTGGACGCTCTCCAGAAACGTCATGACTTCTTTGAGTCGATGGGTTGCCGTCTGTCTGACCACGGAATTGAGGAGTTCTACGATGAACCGTACACAGACGCAGAGATCAATGCGATCTTCGAGAAAGCACTCGCCGGCAAGGCTCTCTCCGCTTACGAGATTCGTCAGTACAAGCACGCTTATCTGCATGCCCAGGCTGAGATGGACTACGCTTCGGGTTGGACGCAGCAGTACCACTACGGTGCCATCCGTAATAACAACAGCAAGATGTTCGCTCAACTCGGCGCAGATACTGGTTTCGACTCCATCGGTGAGTTCACAACCGCAAAAGCGATGAGCCATTTCCTCGATGAGATGAACAGCGAAGGACACTTGGCAAAGACCATTCTCTATAACCTCAACCCATGCGCGAACGAAGTGATTGCTACCATGTTGGGTAACTTCCAGGATGGTTCTGTTCCGGGAAAGATTCAGTTCGGTTCCGGTTGGTGGTTCCTCGATCAGAAAGACGGCATGGAGAAGCAGATGATGGCGCTCTCGAACCTTGGTCTCTTGAGCCGCATGGTAGGTATGCTGACCGACAGCCGTTCGTTCCTGAGCTACCCGCGTCACGAGTATTTCCGCCGCACGCTTTGCAACGTCCTCGGCAATGATATCGAGAACGGCATGATCCCGTACACCGGTTACGAGAAAGCCCGCGTTCAACAGATGGTAGAAGACATCTGCTACAACAACGCGAAGCAGTATTTTAAATTTTAATTTAAAATCATCGTGCCCTTTAGGGCTAAGAATTACTTCCTCGCCTGCCGTTTCTAAACGGAGCGGCAGGTGGGAAGTGGTTTAGGAAATATGCATTTTTTGCATAATACATAGGAAGTGGAATTTCTTGGTTGTTGCAAATTTTGCACTACCCAAGAAAAAGAGAGCATATACTGGTAGGCGCAAAATTTGCGTCCCCCACAAAAGTGATCTTGGTAGGCGCATTTTTTGCGACAAGCAAGAAAAGTACCGACAGTTTCCAAAATGGAAACAATCATTGAAACCAACAGTTGCAAAAAATGCAATAGTTCAATACTAAAAAATAGCGAATGTAGTTAGTTTCATATTGGAACGTACTGCTGCAGATTGCGAGAGCCGCACGGAAGAAAAAGACACCATGGTCAAAGTGGTAGTAAATTTGATAAACCAGAAGAATTAAGTAGATATAATATAATAAAACAAGAAATTGTTTAATTGGATAAAACGAATAATTATCTATGAAAAAATCAATCTTTCTTTTAATCATTTTGGCATGTGTGATGAGTGCTCAGGCATATGATTTCAAAGTCACTAATGCTGATGGCGTGGAACTATGTTATAAAATTCAGAAAGATGGCGTATCTGTAGCCTTCACGTACGATACGCCGGATCGTCCGAATTTCTGGAACAAAGACACTACTTATAAGAATATCACTTCCGATACATTGCGTATTCCCGAAAAGGTGCAATACAATAATAAGGAATATACGGTTACAACTATAGGTGAGCGTGCTTTCCATGCAATGAATGAACATGTGAAAGTGGCGGTCCTCCCTAACACTATCGATTCCATGTTTTTAGGCATTCAACGAGCCGGTTCTACGAATTTTAACAGAACATCTTCAAGTGCGTTTTATTGCAATAATCTTCAAGCAATTATAATAGATAAGACAAACCCTCATTATACAAGTATTGACGGAGCATTATATACGAAAGATACCACAACACTGATAGCTTATCCTGCCTTATGCAGAAAGGATTCTGTAATTCTACCAGAAGGCATCAAGGTTATGGCTGGTGGTTGCATGGCTAATGCCCGATACATCCAATACCTCGAGTTACCACTTAGTCTTACCAAGATGGGACCGCTTTGTTTGGAAGCGGCTGACTCATTACATCATTTAATAATCAAAGATAATGTGGATACTATTGCTGTGAGTGCATTGGATTGTTACGGACTATCCCACCTGACACTTGGAACAGGAGTTAAAGTGGTTGATGATTTTCTATATACAGATTCGTTGCTCCATTTGTATTGCAGAGCAACAACGCCACCGGAAGTGAGAGGATTTAATGAAAGCAACATATCGCGTTTCTTAGAACGCGTTATCGAATTAGGGGGTATTCTATATGTGCCTATGCAAAGTATTACAGCATATCAACAGGCTTTAGGCTGGAGTAATTTCCAACATATCCGTCCTATCGAACCGCCTGTTGTTACCGGCATAGATAATGTGCAGGTGTCGTGGGTGCAAAATTTCTCTGCAACAGGCTATGTCTGGACACTCTATACGGACGAGGCGCACACGCAGCGGTATATGACGCTTACCTTTGATGCAAACGGACATTTGACAGGTATTGACTTGGCGGGGAATCAAGCTCCAGCACGTGTACCGGCTTTGTATGAAGAGGACGAAGAAGAATCAACGCAATTCGCAGAGTATTACTCGTTTACGATTACTGGTCTCTCTGCGAACACGACCTATTATTTTGTCCGCCAGAGCCTGAAGGGCACGGAGGTAATTGATGAAGAAACCGGCACGTTCGAGACGCTGCCCGGAGCTGAGGCTATAGATAATATCAGCGATGCTTCTACTTCCACTAAAATTATCAGTAACGGCAGTGTAATCATTAAACAAGGTGATAAAACCTATACTCTCCATGGGCAAGAGGTAAGATGAAAGCGAAGTGGGTGAATATAGTGAATAGCTTGCAGGGGAATGTGGATCAGAGACATTATGCACGGCGGATTCCCGGAAAAAATAGCAAATAACAATAAACACAAATATAAATCATTTAATTTTTAGATCTATGGCTAAAATTATTACGTTGGGCGAGATCATGCTCCGCCTCAGTCCTGAAGGACAAGACCGTTTCATTCAATCTGATCATTTCCGTATCATCCCCGGTGGTGGTGAGGCTAATGTGGCTATTTCTTGCGCTAACTATGGTCACGAGGCTTATTTCGTTACCAAACTGCCGAAGCACGAGATCGGTCAGATTGCTGTTAACTCGCTTCGTCGTTATGGCGTAAAGGACGATTATATCGTTCGTGGCGGTGACCGCGTGGGTCTGTATTACTGCGAGACAGGTGCTTCTATGCGTCCGTCGAAAGTTATCTACGATCGTGCTCACTCGGCAATCGCTGAGGCTGATCCGAAGGATTTCGACTTCGACAAGATCATGGAAGGTGCAGCATGGTTCCACTGGAGTGGCATCACTCCGGCTATCTCGGACAAGGCTGCTGAGATCACGAAGCTCGCTTGCGAGGCTGCAAAGCGTCACGGCGTAACCGTTTCGGTTGACCTGAACTTCCGTAAGAAACTGTGGACCAGCGAGAAAGCTATCTCTATCATGCGTCCGCTGATGAAGTACGTAGATGTATGTATCGGTAATGAAGAGGATGCTGAGCTGTGTCTCGGCTTCAAGCCCGATGCAGACGTAGAAGGCGGCGAAACCAACGCTGAGGGCTACAAGGGCATCTTCGAGCAGATGATGAAAGAGTTCGGCTTCAAGTATGTTGTTTCGACGCTTCGCGAGTCCTTCAGCGCTACGTTCAACGGCTGGAAGGCGATGATCTACAACGGCAAGGAGTTCTACCAGAGCAAGCGCTACGAGATTAACCCGATCATCGACCGCGTAGGTGGTGGTGACTCGTTCTCCGGCGGTCTGATTCATGGTATGCTCAAATATCCGGGCGACCAGGCTTCGGCGCTTGAGTTCGCAGTTGCAGCGAGTGCATTGAAGCATACTATCAACGGCGACTACAACCTCGTAAGCGAGGATGAGGTACTGAGCCTTGCAGGTGGTAATGCAAACGGACGTGTTCAACGCTAATAAACGACGATTATGGCAAAGTTTGATAAATTTCAGGTGATGGCGAAGATTAAAGCCGCACCGATGGTTCCTGTGTTCTACCACAAAGATGTGGAGGTTTGCAAGAACGTTATTAAGGCTTGTTACGAAGGCGGTGTACGCGCTTTTGAGTTCACCAACCGTGGTGATTTCGCACACGAGGTGTTCGGCGAACTGAGCAAGTGGGTGGCTAAAGAGTGCCCGGAGTTGGCACTCGGTATCGGTAGCGTTGTGGACGCTCCGACCGCTTCGCTGTACCTGCAGTTGGGCGCTAACTTCGTGGTTGGCCCGTTGTTCAACAAGGATATCGCAGTAGTCTGCAACCGTCGTTGTGTGACCTATTGTCCGGGTTGCCTTACACCGAGTGAAATCGGTCTGGCACAGGAAGTAGGCTGCGACTTCACGAAGGTGTTCCCGGGCGATGTAGTAGGTCCGAACCTCGTGAAGGGTCTGATGGCTCCGATGCCGTGGTCGAAGATCATGGTTACCGGTGGTGTAGCTCCGGAGAAAGAGAACCTCGAGAAATGGTTCGCTGCAGGTGTTTACTGCGTAGGTATGGGTAGCAAGTTGTTCCCGTCCGACAAAGTAAAAGCCGGCGACTGGAAGTACGTTACCGACAAGTGCAAAGAATGCTTTGATATTATTTCCGCGTGCCGGAAATAATATCAATTGAAAATTGAAAATTGAAAAATTATGAATGACGTTAAGAAAGCTGTCATGACCAACTGGCGTTGGGTCATGTGTGCGATGCTCTTCTTCGCCACTACGGTCAATTATATGGACCGCCAAGTGCTGTCCCTGACCTTCAAAGAGTTTATTCAACCCGAGTTCCACTGGACCGATTCCGACTACGGAACAATCACCGGTGTGTTCTCGATTGCGTACGCTATCTTCTGTTTGTTCGCCGGTAAATTCATCGACTGGATGGGCACGAAGAAAGGTTACCTCTGGGCGATCGTTATCTGGTCGTTGGGTGCTATCATGCATGCCGCTTGCGGTCTTGCTACCACATGGTTCGTGGATGGCGTAGACAGCGTAGCTGCTTTGCGGGCTGTCGAAGCCGGAAGTGCACTCGCCGCGACGATCTCGATGGTGAGTGTATGGCTCTTCCTTGCTTGCCGTCTGATCCTCGGACTCGGTGAGGCAGGTAACTTCCCTGCAGCTATCAAGGTGACCGCGGAATACTTCCCGAAAAAAGACCGTGCGTTCGCTACCGCCCTGTTCAACGCAGGTGCGTCGGTAGGTGCCCTGGCTGCTCCGGCTACGATCCCTCTGCTTGCCAAAGCGATGGGTTGGGAGTGGGCCTTCATCATCATCGGTGCGCTGGGCTTCATCTGGGCAGGTGTCTGGATCTTTGTCTATGACAAACCGACCGAGTCCAAGCACGTGAATGCCGCAGAGCTTGAGTATATCCATCAGGACGAGGAAAAGGGACAAAGTGACCAAGTACCAAGTACCAAGGAAGAGAAGCAGATGTCGTTCGGCGAGGCTTTCAAGCACAAACAGACCTGGTCGTTTGCGTTTGGTAAGTTCATGACCGACGGCGTTTGGTGGTTCTTCCTGTTCTGGGCTCCGGCTTATTTCCAGGATCAGTTTGGTATCAAGGCCTCTGCCCCGCAAGGTATCGCGTTGATCTTCACGCTCTATGCGATCGTGACGGTAGTGTCCTTGTTCGGCGGTTACCTGCCGAAGATCTTCGTGGAGAAGAAAGGTATGGAGCCATACGCAGGTCGTATGAGAGCGATGTTGATCTTTGCGTTCTTCCCGATCTTTGCATTGTTCGCGCAACCGCTTGGTGGTATCTACGGCCCGTGGGCAGTAGCGATCATCATCGGTATCGTCGGTGCGGCGCACCAGAGTTGGTCTGCGAACATTTTCTCGACGACGGGCGATATGTTCCCGAAATCGGCTGTTGCTACCATCACCGGTATCGGTGCGATGGCAGGTGGTGTAGGTTCGTTCCTGATCAACAAGGGTTCGGGTATGCTCTTTACCCACGCTGACGAGATGGGCGAGGCCTTCCAGTTCATGGGATTCAGCGGCAAACCGGCGGGATACATGATTATCTTCTGTATCTGCGCAGTGGCTTACCTGATCGGTTGGACGGTAATGAAAAGTCTTGTACCGAAATACAGTCCGGTAGTGGTTAAGTAAACTGAATAATCGCTAAAGCCGTCATGGCTTCTACGACAGGCACGGCGCGAGTGGCAACACACGCGTCGTGTCTTCCTTTTACGCCGGCTTTAGGTGTCGAAGGCGTCGGCTTGAAGATGCAACGGAAGACTATTTCCGTGCCATCTGCGATACCACCGGATATACCTCCGGAGATGGCATTGATAGCAGAACCCGGTTGGGTCACACCGGCAAAGCCGGTACCGTACTCAAAACCTTTGCAGGCATTGATGCTCATCATGGCGAAGGCCAGTTCGGCTTGTAACTTATTGAAAATCGGTTCTCCTGTTCCCGCAGGCAGACCGTTGATGCGGCATTCGATGATACCGCCAATAGAATCTCCTTCTTTTTGATAACCGGCGATCGTATCCGCAAACTTTGCGGGATCGGTTTCTGCACCTACTTGCACCAAGGCAGCCGATATATGTATCCCCTTTGCGGCGAGTTCTTGTTTGGCGATACAGCCGGCTACGACTCGTGCCGCGGTCTCTCTTGCACTCGCTCTGCCGCCACCTCTCCAATCGCGGATCCCGTATTTGAGCTCATACACCTTATCGGCATGTCCGACGCGGTAATGGTGCTTTAGCCACTCGTAGTCTTCCGGTCGCGCGTCTTTGTTGCGAATAATGAAGGAAATCGGTGTTCCTAAAGTGACACCGTCCAGCACGCCAGAAAGCCATTCGACTTCGTCGGGTTCGTGTTGGGAGCGTTGGGATGCACCTACCATGCCCTTTCCTGCACGGCGGGCTAACTCCTCACGAATCATATCAAAATCGATATGCAACCCTGCCGGCACACCGTCCAACACACCACCTATCGCTGCTCCGTGGGACTCACCGAAGCTGGTAAACGTCCATTTTTCGCCAAATACATTCATAACTGGCCACAAAATTACTAAAAAGTTTGCATATATGCAAAAAAAAGTGTATCTTTGCGCCAAATTTGTGTAAAAATGAGAAAACTTTTCAGTATAGTGGTATTGACGGTGACAGTGGCGATGTACGCGCAGCAGTTGCCGGACAACCATTTCGAGAACTGGTCCGATAAGTTTAAAAGCGATGTGCAGTTGGCGGAGTGGCATGGCAGTAACGTGAGTCAGGTCGGTTCTAAATTTACCTTCATGTATCAGAAACCCGGTCGTACAGGCTACTGTGCCTATGTAACCGACCGCGCGATAGGCATTCCTAAACTGAACCTCGGTGCTACCGGACCGGGATATATGTCTTTGGGACAACCCTGGCAGTATCTCAAGGGGCTCAACCTCAATAGTGCCACGGCAGGAACGGAAGGCGGTATAGCCTGGAAACACCGTCCGGATACGATGTCGGTGTGGATCAAGCGTGTGGGTCCCGCTACGGATAAAGAGGATTTCCATCTGCTGTTCTACTCTTGGATCGGTACGGCGAAGAGTTCGACGTACAAGAACAAAGCCGGCGGTTGTACCACTACGGAGCGTATCAATGAGGAGTCGGATGTCCGTTCGGCTACCGACGGTAATGAGTGTGGCATCGACCAGCCGGTGAAACAAGTGGCGGAAGGTTGGTATCGCGCGCGCGCCATGTATAATGAGTGGACCCAGATCAAAGTGCCTATTCTCTATAAGAACGACGGTCGCCCGACGATGTGTAACGTCATCTTCTCGGCAGGTAACTATCCCGCTTTCCGTGCCAACGACGGTCTGTACGACGGCAATGCGTTGTACGTGGACGATGCCGAGTTGATCTATTCTTCGCGGATCGACAAACTGACCGTCAACGGCAAAGAGTGGAAAGGTTTTGACCCCAATAGCGCCAAGGAGCAGACGGTGTCGTTGAAGGACTTAGGGCTCGCCGGCGTGAAGGACATCCAGATCGCGGGCTATCGCGGAATCGGTACCTTGACCAATATAAAGGGCGAGAAAGCACGTTTCAACGGTCGCAAGTTGGACAAGCAGGAGATGACCGTCGTGCCGGGTGAGATCAACGGCAAAGCCTGGGTCATCACCGTGAAAGCGGAAGACGGCAGCTCGACGCATGTGTATAAAATTAAGGTGAAGGGATAATGACGATCGATACAAATCTATATACGATTGATTGGATCTTTCTCGGTGCGCTGGCTGCGCTTTTCTTGGGGCAGTTCTATTTCTATGTGCGCTATATGTGTGCACCGGCGCGTAAGATGCGCAAAGATCATAAATCACAAATCAAAAATCCAGATTCTGAAATAGACAAAGTCCACGGAGTCTCTGTGGTTCTTTGTGCACATAATGAAGCCTACAACATCTCGCAGTACCTGCAGGCTATCTTGACGCAGGATTATCCCGAATACGAAGTGATCGTGGTCGATGATGGCTCGGAGGATGAGACCCGCGCGATCGTGGAGAGTTATATGGTGCGGGACCCGCGTCTGCACATGACTTTTGTGCCGCTCGGTGCACGGGTGGGTTCGACGAAGAAACTGGCCTTGACGCTGGCAGCCAAAGCCGCGCAGTATGACTACCTGCTCTTGACCGATGCCGACTGCGTGCCGGAGAGCGACCAATGGATTCGGGAAATGATGAAAGGTTTCCGAGACGGCAAAGATATCGTTTTGGGCTTCGGCGCATATTTCTCGGAGCACGGTCATATCAATCGCCTCGTGCGTTATGACACCCTCTTCAACGGCCTGCATTACCTCGGTGCGGCGATATGTGGTCACCCGTACATGGGCGTGGGACGCAATCTGGCTTACCGCAAGGAGTTCTTCTTTGAGACCGGTGGATTTGTTCACTTGATGACCTATCGGGCAGGGGATGATGACCTGTTCGTCAACCAAGTGGCTACGAAAGCCAATACGGCGGTGGTGCTCAATCGGGACAGCCTCACGTGGTCGCCGGCCAAGAAGACGATGAAAGAGTGGTGGAAACAGAAACGGCGTCATCTGTCCGTTTCGCCGAACTACCGCATCGGTACACAGATCCGTTTGGCCTTGGAGCCGTTGACCCGTGGTCTTTTCTATGCACTGGTCATCGCAATGATGGTCCTCTATTTCCCGCAGGTACAATTCTGGCCGTGGGAAGTGGGAGCGCTGGCGATTCCTTTCCTGGCAGCTATCGGCGCCTTCCTTTTGCGCTGGTTCATCCAGACCGGCATCCTCAATGCTTCGGCACATAAATTAGGGCTGAAACGAATGAGTCTGTTCAGCGTCCTGTGGTTCGATATCGCTCTTCCGCTCGTTTCGCTGTACATGCTCATCGTCCCGAAGAGAGATATGAAAAAATGGTAAACTAAAATAGTACAGATATGAGTGAACAAAAACAATTGAAAGTCAACATCGCTCCTGACAAAGCACAGGGCGTATTCGCAAACTTAGCGCTTATCGCGCATACTCCGACGGAGTTCGTATTGGATTTCGCACAACTGATGCCCGGCGTTCCGCAGGCAAATGTGGTGGCACGTGTAGTCGTAACCCCGGATCAGGTGAAGAAGATCCTCGGTGCGCTCCAGAATAATATCGCTCAGTATGAGCAGAAGTTTGGTACGATCCAACCGATCGGAGGTCCCGTTCCGGGTTCCACCCTTCCGCTCACTTTCACCGGCGGAGAGGCATAAAATGTATAATAATAAATCATAAATTATAAATACTATGAAACATTTCCCAGCTTCGCAGTTAATCATCAATGGTGATGGTTCTGCTTTCCATCTGCACCTCAAACCTGAGTTTTTGGCAGACAAGATTATTTTGGTCGGTGACCAAGACCGTGTCAACATCGTAGCTTCTTTCTTCGATGAGGGTTCGATCGAGTGCGATGTACAATCGCGTGAGTTCCACACTATCACCGGTAAGTACAAAGGCAAACGTATCTCTTGTATCTCGACCGGTATCGGTACAGATAACTGTGATATCGTGATGAATGAGATCGACTCGCTGGCTAATATTGACTACAACACCCGCGAGGAGAAAGCCGTGAAGCGTCAGCTGGAGATCATCCGCATCGGTACCTGTGGCGGTATGCAAGAGGACATCCCTCTGGGCACGTTCCTCGTAAGCCAGAAGTCAATTGGTTTCGACGGTGTGCTGGCTTTCTATCACGATCGCGATAAGATTGCAGACCTCGGTTTCGAGAAAGCATTGGTAGATTTCATCGGTTACCCGAAGAAAGCCGCTGTGCCCTACGTAGTAGCTGCTAACCCCGAACTCGTTGATCGTATCGCGAAAGACGATATGATGCGCGGTTGCACGATCGCTGCGAACGGTTTCTACGGTCCGCAAGGACGTAACCTGCGTGTGGACATCGCTGTACCGGATATCAATGAGAAGATCTCCGCTTTCCGTTACGAGGGTCAGCGTATCACTAATTACGAGATGGAAGGTTCGTGCATCGCCGGTCTCGCGCTCCATATGGGCCACAAGGCTATGACCGTTTGCTGCGTGATCGCACAGCGTAAGATAGAGGCTGCTAACACGGATTATAAACCACGTGTAAAAGAACTGATCAAAACGGTTCTGGAGAGATTCTAAAAGAATATGAAAAAACAGTTTGTTTTCTTGTGCACAGCGCTTCTGGCGCTGTGTGCTTGTCAAAAGAAAGCAAGTATATTTGAGTACACAGTGGATAAGTTCTACGACCTGGAGATTCTCCGCTACGACGTGCCGGAGTTTGAAAGTCTGAGCCTGCAGCAGAAGCAACTGCTGTACTGCTTGAGCGAGGCGGCGTTATGGGGACGCGATATCTTGTACGACCAGAACGGCCGGTACAACCTGCGTATCCGTCGTGCACTCGAGGACTTGTACCTCAATTATCCGTACGATAAAAACACGGAAGAGTTCGCGGCTTTTGAGCGTTACCTCAAACGCGTCTGGTTCTCCAACGGTATCCACCACCACTATTCGGAAGACAAGTTCCTCCCTGAGTTTGATCAGGATTGGTTCGTGGCGGCCTGTGAGAAAGCGAGTGTCCGGTACGATGCCGCTATCCTTCCCGTTATGTTCGATCCGGAGGTGATGCCCAAGCGTACGACCGCTCAAGACGGTGTCGATCTGGTGGCTTGTTCTGCCGGCAACTATTACGGCGAAGGCGTGACGCAAGCGGAGGCGGAGGCATGGTACGAGGCGCATAAAGACAACTCGCCCGAGCCCCTCTGGATCGGTCTGAATAGCCAACTCGTCAAGAACGAGAAAGGCGAGATCGAGGAGCGCGTCTATAAGGTAGGTGGCCTTTATGGTTCGGCTTTGGAGAAAATAGTGGGATGGCTGTATGAGGCCTTGCAATATGCGGAGAACGACGAGCAACGTACTGCCATCAAGTATTTGATTGAGTTCAATGAGACCGGTAACTTGCAAGCTTTCAATGACTATTGCATTGCTTGGGTTCGGGATCTTGACAGCCGTGTCGATTTTGTGAACGGTTTCACTGAGACCTATTCCGATCCGCTCGGTATCACCGGTACCTGGGAGTCGATGGTGAACTTCAAAGACCTGGCTGCTACCAAGCGTACGCAACTCATTTCCGACAATGCACAATGGTTCGAGGACCACTCCACGACCGATCCCAAATACAAGAAAGAGGAGGTCAAGGGTGTGACCGCCAAAGTGATCACCGCTGCTATCCTTGCCGGCGACTGCTATCCCGCAACGCCGATCGGTATCAACCTGCCGAACGCCAACTGGATCCGCAAAGAGTATGGCTCCAAGTCCGTGACGATCGACAACCTCATGCACGCCTACAACGAGGCGGCCAAGGGCAACGGTTTCAACGAGGAGTTCATGATTGACGACGAGATCCGCGAGCTCTATTCGAAGTACGGCGCGATGTGCGGCGACCTGCACACCGACCTGCACGAATGTGTTGGTCATGGTAGCGGTAAGTTGATGCCGGGTGTGACCAAAGATGCCCTCAAGGAGCATGCTTCCACCATCGAAGAGGCACGTGCGGACTTGTTCGGTCTCTATTACCTGGCTGATCCGAAACTTGTGGAACTCGGTCTGCTACCAAACAAAGACGCGTACAAAGCCGGTTACTATCAGCAGATGATGAACGGCCTTATGACCCAACTCGTGCGTATCGAGCCGGGTAAGGATATCGAGGAAGCGCATATGCGCAATCGCCAACTCATTGCGAACTGGTGTTATGCCCACGCCAACGGCGAGATGGAGATCATCGAGCGCGACG
>Ga0310694_10005230_pt1 | contig 12455 bp, 10 predicted proteins | sample 174DNAGHGhighgp2_FD_203884 | JGI IMG/M metagenome (GOLD analysis project Ga0310694, IMG submission 203884) | Sheep rumen microbial communities from Palmerston North, Manawatu-Wanganui, New Zealand - 1742 DNA GHGhigh gp2 (v2) (version 2) | ecosystem: Host-associated > Mammals > Digestive system...
ACGTCGCTGCCGGCGTCGAAGGCCCGGCATTCCCGCTCCCGTCCGGGAATGGCGCGCATGGCGTCCACGATGCAGGCGGCAAGCGCCCGGATGCGGGTCGGATCGTCCAGGGCGATCCAGCCTATGTCCTGCCGGTTGACGGCTGTCGGCGCCCAGCGCACGGCATCGAGGGCCTTTTCGACCAGTTCGCGCGCAACCGGCCTTGCGGCAAAGCGCCTGAGGGACCGGCGCGACCTGACAAGCTTCGCCAGGGCGTCGGGCGCAAGGGGCCGGGTGTCCGCGGCTTCGGCAGCCGCGGGATCCGCGCCGTCCAGGCTGACGGCGCCGGCAGGGCAGACGGCGAAGCAGTGGCCGCAGGCTATGCAGACCTGCTCCGCCTGCGGCGGAAAGACGGCCCTGCCGTCCTTCATCTTGAGGCATCGCGCCACGCAGACCTCGGCGCAGAGGCCGTCGCCAAGGCATTTGGCGGCGTCTATTTCGACATGGGCCATGGGAACCTCCTATCGTTGCGGGAAGGGGAAGAGCAGGGGCAGGGGCTGCCCCGCCGCCATTGTAGACGGGATCGCCGGCGCCCGCCATGCAGGCGTCGCCGCAGGGGCAGGAACAGGAGCTCAGGCAGGAGAGAGGCCCGCGCCAGGCGCCGGCTTCCCGTTCCTGCCCGCAGACAGCAAAAAGCCCGCAGACGGCAAAACGTCCGCAGACGGCAAAACGTCCGCGGACGGCAAAACGTCCGCGGACGCCAAAACAAGCGACGGCGCCCGGTCTTTCGTTCCGGACGCCGTCCTGGCCTGTGGGCCTGACAGGGTCTGCGGCCATGGCCGCAGAAGAGTGAAGGTGACCCGGCGGAGCTTCCGCCTGGGATGGGGGAGCCGGCAGGAGGGCCGTCCGCGGCTAGCGGGCGGACTTGCCTTGGCTCCTTGCTTTGCCGGAGGGCGAAGCAGAGCCTTGCGGGGCGGGCATAGGCGCATAGAGTTCGGCAAGCGAACGCTTGATCGCGGCTTCGCTCATGCCGAGCACTTCGGCGATCTCGCCCGCCACGAGGGCCATGGCCTGATCCTTGAGGCGGCGCTCGCCGAAGGAAAGCTCCTTGCTGCGCCCTATGACGAGCAGCTCGTGCAGCACCCCGGCCACGACGTTGAGGTCGGGGCTCTTCATCTTGTCCGTGTACTCCCTGAAGCGGCGGTTCCAGTTCTGGCCGACGTAGACGGCCTTCTCCGTGCCGTTGCGCAGGGTGTCCAGAATGCTTGCCGCCGTGTCCTTGGGAACCAGGCGGCGCAGCCCGACATTCTGGGCGTTCTTGACCGGAACGATGAGGGTGATGTTGCTGTGCTGGATGCGCACGCTGTAGAATTCGCAGTGCGCGCCTCCCATGAGCTTGCTGTCGATGCCGTTGATCTTGCCCACGCCCTGGGCCGGATAGACGACGAGGTCGTCCACGCTGTACATGGCTTTGCCCCTTTGCCTAGCCAGAGGCGGTTGCACAATCCTTTGTTGCTGGTTGGCACGCTGGCTTTCGGAAGGCCGCTTTCGGACATGCCGAGGGACGAACCCTGGTGCCTTGGCAGACCAGCGTGCAGACGCATCCGTCAGGAGACGGACGCCGTTTCCGGGAGGACAGGCGCGGGCGGCGCAGAAGGTTGCAGAGGGGAGGGAAGAGGGGGGGAGGGGGTGTGCCGGGCGCGCCTTAGCAGTCCTGCGCAGAAACTAACTCTAGCCTGTCGCTATGTTATGCTGACTTCTGCAAAAAGTCTAGCGCCGGACGCCAAAAAACAGAGGATTTTCCTTCGGCGGCCGGCGGGGCATCCGTTCCGGTCCAGACTAGTCGAGATTCAGCACGTCGAGGTCGTCGGGAACGTAGATGGGGCCGCTGAAGACGGTCCTGCCTTCGTCCCGGTAGCGGACTTTGCGCTGGGCAAGGCAGCTGTCTTCGGCGTGGTAGAGCAGGACGGCGCCGGCCTGCATGCGGGCCGCCGCGAGGCAGGCGTCCCTGGCCGTGGAATGCCGCTTTTCGTAGGGCCTGAAGCGCTCCGCCTCGGACGCAAGGCAGAAGGCTTCGTGCATGAGCAGGGACGCGCCTCTGGCGTAGCGCTCGCCGGGGGCGTGCAGGGGCTCGTCGCCGAGGCAGACGAGCCTGCCCTTCTCCTTGAGATCCATGGCGAAGCCAAACTGCCTGTCCTGCTCTGAGCCTATGTCGAAGAAGACCGTCCGCCTGCCGAGGATGCGGCGCTCCTCTCCGTCGCCGAGGGCATGGATGCGCACGCGGGAGCCGACGAGGGCCGCCTCCTCGCCGCGGATGAGTTCCCTGAGCAGCCGGCCGAGGAGATCCGCCAGTTCGGCGTGGGCCAGAATTGCGAGATCCCCCTGGCGGACGCCGAGGAACATCTCCTGCATGGCCGCGCGCGCGGCCCAGACGACGCCGAGCAGATGGTCGATGTGCTTGTGGGTGCAGAAGATGGCTTCCATGTCTCGCCAGGCCATGCCGGCGCGCCTGGCCTGGGCGAGAATGCCGGAGCCGCCTCCGCCGTCCACGAGAAAGTGCCGGCCCTGCTCCGTCAGGACGAAGCAGGTGTTGTAGCACGCCGTCGTCATGGCGTGCCCCGTGCCGAGCAGAGTCAGCCGCATGGCCGGTTCCCGGGGCTAGAAGCGGAAGTTGCCCTGGTCTTCCTGGTGCCGGTGCTCGTGGGAGGAAATGATTTCGGCGATGTGCCAGTTGGCCGCGCAGGCCATGGGCGTGAGTCCGTGGCTGTCGGTCTCATGGGTCAGGGCGCCGAGGGCGCACAGGGCCTCCACGGACTTGGAGGCGCCCCGGGAGGCCGCCAGGTGCAGGGGCGTGCGCCCGCCGTCGTCTCTGGCGTTGGGATCGGCGCCTGCCTCGATGAGGGCCTTGATGCAGCGCGTGTCCGCGGCCGTGTGCAGAGGAGTGCGCCCTTCGCTGTCCCTGGCGTTGGGATCGGCGCCTGCGGCAATGAGCAGGCGCACGGCCTTCGGGGAGGTGGCGAGGTGGAGCGGCGTCTGGCCGGCCTTGTCCTGGGCCTTGGGATCGGCTCCGCCCTGGATGAGCTGGGCGATGGAGTCGGTGCGGCTGAAGCGGGCCGCGTAGTGGAGGGCCGTGCGGCCGTGCCTGTTGGTGGCGTTGATGTCGCAGCCGGCGGCGATGAGGGTTTCGACCGCCTGGGCCTGCCCTCCGCGCAGGGCCGCGAAGAGCGGCGTCTCGCCGGAGAGGTCCTTGGCGTTGACGTTGGCACCGGCGTCGAGCAGCTGGACGATGGCCTCGGTGTTGCCCCGGTAGGCGGCGGAATTGAGGGAGCTGAAAGGAATGCCCGTGCGGGCGGAAGCGCTGTTCTGTTCGTTTTCTGGCATGATGGGACTCCGGACCCCTGCCGGGAGCAGACGGCTCCGGCGGGCGTCCTTTCGGTGCGTTGGAAAAAGCGGGCAGTACATAGACCAAAAAAGCTGAAGCGTAAAGAAGTGGGCAGGACCGCCCGCGAAGCGCTCCGGCCCCTTTCCGGGGCGGGCTCGGCCAGCGCCCCGGGAAGTGCCCGGCAAGGCTTGCCCAATGCGGTGCCGCCGGGGCTTTCGCCTTGACTCTTGGCAGGCTTGTGCCTATCCATATGGTGAAGGTTTCCCACGTCTTCTCCCTTGCCAATTCACCCTATCCAGGAGGCTTCTCTTATGGCTGTTAAAGTTGCTATCAACGGTTTTGGCCGCATCGGCCGTCTCGCCTTCCGCCAGATGTGCACCGATCCCGCCTACGACATCGTCGCCATCAACGATCTCACCAGCCCCCAGATGCTCGCGTACCTGCTCAAGTACGACAGCACCCACGGCAAATTCCCCGGCACCGTCGAGGCTGGCGAATCCTCCATTACCGTCAACGGCAAGCAGATCGAGATCTATAAGGAAGCCGACGCCTCCAAGCTGCCCTGGGGCGATCTGAAGGTCGACGTCGTGCTCGAGTGCACGGGCTTCTACACTTCGAAAGAGAAATCCATGGCCCACGTCAAGGCCGGCGCCCGCAAAGTCGTCATCTCCGCTCCGGCCGGCAAGGACCTGCCCACCATCGTCTACAACGTCAACCACAAGACCCTGAAGCCCACCGACCAGATCATCTCCGGCGCGAGCTGCACCACCAACTGCCTCGCCCCCATGGCCAAGGCCCTCAACGACCTCTGCCCGGTCGAGTCCGGCTTCATGACCACCATCCACGCCTACACCGGCGACCAGATGGTGCTCGACGGCCCCCAGCGCAAGGGCAACCTGCGCCGCTCCCGCGCCGCTGCCGTGAACATCGTTCCGGCCTCCTCCGGCGCGGCCAAGGCCATCGGCCTCGTCCTTCCCGAGCTTGACGGCAAGCTCTCCGGCGCCGCCCAGCGCGTTCCGGTGCCGACCGGCTCCACCACCATCCTCGACGCCGTCGTTGCCGGCAAGGTGACCGTCGAGGAAGTCAACGCCCAGATGAAAAAGGAAGAGACCGAGTCCTTCGAGTACTGCACCGACGAAGTCGTTTCCCAGGACATCGTCAACAGCACCGCCGGCTCCATCTTCGATTCCTCCCAGACCAAGGTCCTGCCCATGGGCGACAAGACCCTCGTCCAGGTCGTGAGCTGGTACGACAACGAGTGCTCCTACGTGAGCCAGATGGTCCGCACCATCAAGTACTTCTCCGAACTGAAGTAAGCCCGGCCCAATCGCGGCCCCAGTCGCGGCCTCAATCGCGATGCTGACGGCATAGACCGCATAGACGGCATAGACTGCGCCCCGCACGGCTTCTTCGGAAGCGCCGTGCGGGGCCTTTGCGTGCCTGAACAGGGAGCGGGCCTGCCCCGCGCCCGGGGCCGCCGGGGACTGTCGCAGCGGGAAGGAGCCTGCGCGGGGCTGGCGGGGTCCCGCACGGATCCAGCCAGGGAAGCGCCCTGCGGCGGCGCTGCGGGCTTTGCCGGCCTCAGGCCCTGCCAGCCTCAGGCCCTGCCAGCCTCAGTCCCTGCCGGCGCCGCCGGAATCGCGGCTGGGGCAGGCCGCCTTTGCTAGATCGCGGGCCGTGACGACGAGGTCGGGAAGCTCCCTGCCTGCGGCCTCGCCCCTGACGATGAGGGTTTTGCCTCCGCAGAGCACGGCGGGACGGCTGATCGCAATGCGCCGGCCGAGGCTGTCTGCAAGATGAAGGCCGTCGGGGCCGTCAAGCACCTTGGCGGGGTGGAGCAGCACGGCGTAGAAGAGGTCCTCCATGACATAGCCGTCCCTCCCCCGCGTGCGCATGCACTCGAGGAGGGCCTGGGCGCCCCTGGCCGTGATGCGCAGCTCGCCTGCGGCCGTGCGCCTGAGGAGCCGGGGCTCTTCTGCCCTGCGGGCATCGCCCGCCCGGGCTTCCGTCCTGACCTTTGCTCTGGCGTCTGTTCTGGCGTCTGTCCCAGGATTCTTCCCAGAATCCGTCCCGGGATCCGTCCCGGCGTCCGCCGTGTCGCGAAGCGCTTTCTGCATGCCGTCCTCCCGTGCCGCAGGGACAAGGATCGCATGCCCCTGGCGCGGCGTCAACGCCGGCGGCCGCTTTCCCTTGACGCCGGCGCGAAGGCTGGGGAAACTGCCATCCAGCGTGCCGGCAAGGGCGCTGCACCCGCCTGGCCCTTTCCTGCACCTCCAGCACTCCTTCAACGCTTCAAGGCTGACACCATGCATCTGCGAGACTGCCTCCCTGCCGGCGTCCGGCACGCCGCCCCCGTCCTTGTTCTTGCCCTTGTTCTTGTTCTTCCGCTCCTGCCTGCGGCGGTGCTGGGCGCGCCTGCCGGCGAAGCGGATCCCGGCATGCCCGTGGACGGCGGACGCATCGTGCTCGGCACCATTGGCGAGCCCTCCAACCTGAACCCCTACATCAGCACGGACGCCTCCTCGCACGAGGTGGCAGGCGAAATCCTCGTCGCCCCCCTGCGCTACGGCAAGGATCTGCAGCTCGAGCCCTGGGCCGCGGAGAGCTGGAGCGTGTCGCCCGACGGCCGCAGGCTCGAGTTCACGCTGCGCAAGGGCATACGCTGGGAGGACGGGGTGGAGCTGACCGCCGACGACGTGGTCTTCACCGTGAAGACAGCTGCGGACCCCAAGCTGGCCAGTCCCTATGCCGAGGACTTTCTGCGCATCAAGAGCATCCGGGCCCTCGACCGCTACCGCTTCGAGGCCGTGTACGACGAGTACTACGCCAGGGCCGAAGCCACCTTCGCCTCCGCCATCCTGCCCAGGCACATCCTCGAGGGCCAGGAGGTGCGCGGCCACGCCTTCTCGCGCCGGCCCGTCGGCGCAGGCCCCTACCGCCTCAAGGCCTGGGAGCCGGGCTCGCGCCTCACGCTGGAGGCCAGTCCCACCTACTTTATGGGCCGTCCCCACATCGACCAGGTCATCTACCGCGTTATCCCCGACTCCGGCACCATGTTCATGGAAATGCGCGCCGGACGCCTCGACATGATGGGCCTGAGCCCCGAGCAGTACCTGCGCCAGACCAACACGCCCGAATGGACCGAGAACTGCCGCAAGTACCGCTACCTTGCTTCGGCCTACGTCTACCTTGGCTTCAACATGGAGCACCCCTTCTTCAAGGACAGGAGGGTACGCTGGGCCGTTTCCCGGGCCATCAGCCGCGAGGAGCTCGTCAAGGGGGCCCTGCTTGGCCAGGGCGTGCCCGCCTTCGGCCCCTACAAGCCGGGCACGGAGTACTACCACCCCTCGCTCAAGCCCGTGGAGCAGGATCTCGCCGAGTCGGCCAGGCTGCTCAGGGAGGCCGGCTTCGAGGACCGCGACGGCGACGGCATACTCGAGCGCGACGGCAAGCCCTTTGCCTTCACCATCCTGACCAACCAGGGCAATGCCGAGCGCATCCTGGCGGCCATCATCATCCAGAGCCACTTGAAGAAGCTCGGCATCGACGTGCAGGTGCGCACCGTGGAGTGGGCGGCCTTCATCCGGGAGTTCGTGAACAAGGGCCTCTTCGACGCCGTCATCCTCGGCTGGACCATTTCGCCGGACCCCGACCTCTACCAGGTGTGGCACTCCTCGCAGGCCGTGCCGGGCGGGCTCAACTTCACCCACTTCAAGGACAGAGGGCTGGACGATCTGCTCGACCGCGGACGCCGGACCGCAGACAAGAAGGAGCGCCATGCGATCTACTGTCGGGTGCAGGAGATCCTGGCAGCCGAGCAGCCCTACGCCTTCCTCTATGTTGGCTACGCCCTGCCCGTGGTGCATCGGCGCTTCCAGGGCATCGAGCCGGCGCTGGCTGGCATCGCGTGGAACATGGACAAGTGGTGGGTGCCCAGGGCCGAGCAGCGGCCGCTCTTCCAGCAGTAGGCCTGGCAGGAGCAGGCGCCGGAGGGCGTCCTGCACCGCCAAGGCGGGCGGGCCGGCAACCCCGGCGGAGGCGCCCGGCGGCGATGCGCGCGGCGGAGCGCGCTGGCGGGGAGGCTGTCAGGGAGGCTCGCAGGATCGCCTTGCCAGGAGATCGGGCAGCTCTGCGCCGGGCCTGCGCGCCGGCTTGGCGAGGTCTGCCGGCACATGCCCCCCGTGAAACGGATGCAGCCTTGGAGGCTTGAAGCTGTGCTGGAAGGCGCGGCGCTGGCCTATGGGCAGGTTGAAGAGGAGCTTGAGGCTGGCGAGGCCGCCGTCAGGGGAGCGGCCGTCCAGGCCAGCGGCGGATGGCCCGCAGGCGCGGGACGTCGCCCGTGAAGATCCAGCCGCCGGCTGGAGACGGCTGCTGTCATGATTCGGGTCAACGCGGGGCACGGCCAGGGCGACGCCGGCGTCCGGTTCAGGCAGGAGCCATGGCCGGTGAGGCAGGCGCGGCGGCGGAAAAGGCGTGGAAGGGATGCGTGGAAGGGAGGTGGAGGAGGGAGGCGGAGCGGGGAAGCAGGAGTCGGCTAGAAGTGCTTGGCCTGGCCCCGCGAGGCGCGGGCGCTGGCCTTGAGCTCCTCGATGCGGGAAAGGAGCGGGATGCGCTTCCTGTTCCTGGCCAGGAGGATGCGCAGGGCGATGTAGCAGACAAGAAAGACGAAGACGTAGCCGGCATGGAGACTGGTGCCGGGAATGTCGTAGACGGGTATGCCCTCGAAGCGCAGCGCCATCCAGCCGAGGGCGAAGGGGACGGGGCAGATGCTTGCCATGCCGACCCCGGCCTGGGCGAAGAAGCTCTTGCCGAATTCGTCGTGGGCCATCTTGTTGATGGCGAGGTAGGCCTGCTTGTCGCCGGCGTGGATGGCGTCCACGGAGAGGTTGTGGTAGCGCAGGACTTCGGCCTGCATGGCCTCGAGGCGCCGGCGGTGCCAGAGGTAGACGAGGGCGGAGATGAGCTCGCCCAGAACGAGGCTGTAGAAGGCGAGCAGGGCCGAACCGAGCCACAGGCCGGCTTCCGCCGATGCCGGCCAGCGGAAGGGGGCGATGAGGAAGGCGTCGAGCCATGCGGGGACGAGAGCTGCGAAGTCCATGGGCGGCCTTGGCAAGCGCGTTCAGCGGCAGGGATGGGCGGGGGCGCCGTCTCTTGCCCTGCCGCTGGACGCAAGCTTGAAGGTGGGGGCTACCAGAGGCGCATGCCGAAGAAGCCGCGCAGAACGTAGTTGACGCCCACGATGAGGGCAACGACGACGAAGAGGCGCTTCAGCCAGACGTCGGAGATGAACTTGGACGTCATGGGGCCTATCCAGGAGCCGAGGACGATGCCGGCAAGCTCGATGCCGATGAGGGGCCAGTACACGGGCGTGCCGCCGAACATGAAGGTCGTGATGGAGGTCACCATGCCGACGAGCACGGCGAAGGCGGATGTGCCGGCTGCAAGGTACATGGGCAGCTGCGCCACGCTGGTGAGCAGAGGCACGAGGAGGAAGCCGCCGCCGACGCCGAGGAAGGAGGCCACGGAGGCGATGACAAAGCCGCCGACGATGGGCATGAGCGGGGAGAAGGCGAATTCGACGCCGCAGAAGGTGAAGCGGATCTTGGAGGGGCTGATGCTGAGCACCTTGACGCGGGAGCCGGAGCTGTCGCCCTGGTTCTGCCTGGCCATGGCCTCGAAGGCCTTGGCGGCCTCGTTGGCCTTCTGCTTCTTGGCCCGGGCCATGGGCAGGGTCTGCCAGAGCAGGTAGATGCCGAGGCCGAGGACGAAGATGCCGAAGTAGCCCACGTAGTCGCGGAAGGAAACCTTGCCCTGGCTTAAGATGGGCGTGAGGATGGAGCCGGCCAGGGAGCCGATGCCGAGGGCGATGCCGAGCGGCAGGACGATGCGGCCGAGGGACCAGTACTTGATGGAGGAGATGAGGGAGGAGGTGCCGACCATCCACTGGTTGGACACGCGGATGGAGTCCGTCACCAGCTTGTTCATGGGATGGCCCTTGCCGAAGGAGTTCGCGTAGTCGCCGAGGCCGTAGACGCTGATGTGGCCGACGGAGGCCATGACGCCGCCGAAGGCGCCGACAGAGGAGAAGATCCAGCCGACCCAGATGGCCCAGCAGAAGGCGAGGACCACGTTGACGTTGGGGGCGCCGGGAATGCCGAGAAAGCCGGGCGCGGCGCTGGGATCGAGCTTGCCGTCCTTGACGGCCGCGTCGATGGCCTTGCGCAGGCGTTCGTTGCCGGCAGCCTTGGCGGGAGCGGGGGCCTGGGCTGCCTGGGCAGGCGCCGGCGCCTGGGCGACCTGTGCAGAAGCGGGGTCCTGTGCAGAAGCGGGGGCCTGGGCTGCCTGGGCGGGCGCCGGCGCCTTGGCGGGATCCTGCTTGGCCTGCTCGGGGACCGGGGCGTTGGCGAAGGCTGCCTGGGGCAGGGCTGCGCCTGCCAGGAAGATCGCCAGAAAGAAGGCGGTAAAGAAGACGGTTTTGCCGTTTGCCACGTGTAATTCTCCTATTGGTGTTGCGCGGTGCGCAGGGCTGCGCGGAAAGGGGCTACTTGGCGTCCTTGAAGAGGACGAGCGGACAGTTCTTGCAGATGTCGCCGCCCGGGAAGGGATCGCCTGGCCTGGTGATGGAGCTGGAACCCGCGGCGCTGATGCGCGACAGAAGGCGCTCGACGACCTTGCCTATCTGGGAGCCGGGGATGAAGACGTTGGTTTCGCCGCGCTCGGTCTTGCCGGCGTTGTAGGAGCCGGAGCAGGGCGGGCACTGGTTGAAGGTCTGCTCCTTCCAGGACCACACGCAACCGCCGCAGGCGGAGGAGCTCATGAGGATCTGGGTGCGCAGGGGATGGGTGTCGGTGGCAGCCATGTAGTCGCAGGCCAGATGGTAGGCCTGGAGGCTGTCGCAGTAGAAGTGGACCACGTGCGGGTCGAGGACGGCGTCGCCCAGGGGGCTGACGGCGACTGCCCGGCAGCTGTCCTTGTCCAGGCGGGGCTTGGAGCGCAGGAAGCGTTCGGCCTGCTCGGCATTCAGGCAGTACTTGAGCTGGCTCTTGACCTCCCCTTCGTCGATGTCGTGCCAGCCGAAGATGCACTGGGCGTTGGTGCAGAAGAGCTTGTCCACCGTGCCGAGCACGGTTTTGCCCTGCATGCGGGCGCCCACCTCCCACTGGCAGAAGGTCTGGGGCTTGAGGGGCGTGCAGTAGGCTGGCGCCTTCGCCTTGAATTCCTCAACCTCTTCGTCGGAGAAGAGGAAGCGGACGGCGACGGGGTGGTGGTAGAGCCTCAGCTCGCGCATGAGGGTCTCGTCCATTTCTCTGTAGCTTAAGGCCATGGTTCCTCCCTGGATGGGTTGTCGGCGTCTTGGGATCCGGGGCTTCGGCCGGCCTGCTCTGGAGACGGCTCTGGCGTTCCTCCTTGAAAGCGCCAAAGCTGGGGCAGGCGGGGCCGCACAGGGGCTGCGGATGAAAGCCCTTGAAAAGACGCCGGTCTAGAGGAAAGATGCTGCCGCAGGGGTGGGGAAGCGGCAAGGGGGCAGGCCAGCGCAGCCAGCTGGAACGCGAGGAAATGGCCTTCGCATCCTCGGGATGCGGAAAAGCGCCCCGCGCGTCCCTGCCGGCAGGGCCCGGCGCAGGCCGCAGGATTGCCCCTGGAGCCGAGGGCCGGGATGCGGCGCAACATCTGCAGGGCTGGCGCCGAAGCGCCGACGCCAGGGGAACGGATGCCTCTGCGTGTCAAGACGCCTTTTTTCAGAAAAAGCATGACAGGCCCCGCAGGGCTGGCTATATTTGCCTAGCGGATTCTTTGCCTGCGCCCAGCGGTCTTCTGGCCTAGGCTTGGGCGAGGCGTCCGCATGTTCAGGAGATTTTTCCTTCTTGAGGAGGAGGGAGATGAACTGCATTCCTTGGAGCAGCCTCGGCGCCTGCCTGGCGGCGCTGGTTCCGGTCCTGCCGTGGCCAGCCCAGTCCGCCTTCGCCGAGGACGCAGGCAGGCCGGACGACGTTGCCGTCGTCGATCGCGCCAGCGGCAAAGTCGCCCTGAAGGGGCCAACGGTGCTCTACTCGGTCGCCGAGGGGCTCTTCTTCGACACGGTGCACAACGCCCACGCGCCGGCGGACAGGACGGCCGCCGACTTCGACGTCTGCACTGCCGTGGGCGTCATCCGCATCGAAGGGCGAAACATTCATGTGCGGAACAACGGCAGGGTCAGCACTTTCCGCATGCAGGGGGACATTGTGGAACTCAACGCCCGGACCTTCAAGGCCTGGGGGCTTGAAAGCTCCCCCGTGGAGAGCGCGGCCTGCGCCGGCGCCCTGTAGCGCCTGCAGCCTTCCGCCGCCATGGCTTTGCGGGCATTCCGGTGCTCACATGCTGCCGGAATGCCCCTTTTTTGGCGTTCATGCCGTGCTCTAGCAAGATGCGAGGATTACTTGATGCATTTTCTAGAGCTTTTCCGTATACTTGTTCCCGAAGGCATTGCGTGCCCGGCGCTTTGTCTACCATGTTTGGCACCAACCACTTTTACCATATCTTGGAGGATGACGAATGACCATCATCACCTTTATCAGCATCTGGTTCGTGTTCGCCCTGGTCGGCGGATGGCGCTTCTATGCCTGGAAAAACGAGAGCCGCCAAGGCATCACCCTCGACGAACGCAACGAAACCTTCGGTGCCAGGAACTTTGAAATCCGCATGCGCACGCTTGACTTCGTGCTCATCAACTTTCTGACCGGCAACTTCCTCTACATTTTCTTCAGCTTCGACATGGCCCGCAAGCTGAAGAAGCAGTATCCCGGCGCGGGCTTCATGCCATTCGTCGTTCTGCTCGGCATCGCGCTCATGATGTGGAACGCGATCTTCCTCTTCGCCTCCTACGACTTCATGCTGCGCAGCGTGGCCGAGAACGCCTTCGACAGCGCCCTGCTGATGAACGAGCTCTCCAGCTTCATTTTCACTAGCGTCACCGTCACCGACCTCGTCATTCTGCTTCTGGTCTCCATCTCCTCCAAGCGCTACATCGAGCGCTGGCTCGAGGCCGAAGGCCTTGCCTGCCCCATGAACATCGTGCTCTGCCTCATCTTCCCGGTGTTCTACCAGTACCATT
>Ga0310694_10005231_pt1 | contig 12454 bp, 4 predicted proteins | sample 174DNAGHGhighgp2_FD_203884 | JGI IMG/M metagenome (GOLD analysis project Ga0310694, IMG submission 203884) | Sheep rumen microbial communities from Palmerston North, Manawatu-Wanganui, New Zealand - 1742 DNA GHGhigh gp2 (v2) (version 2) | ecosystem: Host-associated > Mammals > Digestive system >...
GTCAGGTGGAGGTTTATGCGCACGCACGATTCGATGCCGTTTCACGTACCTATTACTACCGGATTACGACACGAAAAGATCCTTTTACCTGTTTGTATAGGACAAGAGTAGGGACAAGCCTGGACTTTGATGCAATGAACTCCGCGGCAGAACTATTGCTTGGGGAGCATGATTTCGCCTCTTTTTGCCGTGCACATACGGATGTCAGAACAACCATCTGCAACGTAAAGAGAGCCGAATGGATAAGAGAGAGTGAGACAGAGGCTTGCTTTGTCATTACTGCAAACCGCTTCCTGCGCAATATGGTTCGGGCTGTGGTGGGGACGCTCTTCGAAGTGGGAAGCGGCAAAAAGACGGAAGAACAGTTTGCCGGAATCATAGCGGCACATGACCGTTGCAGAGCCGGACATTCGGTTCCGCCGCAAGGATTGTCGTTGGTGGAAATAACATACCCGGAGAATATCTATATAATAACATAAACAAATTTAATTACTATGAGAAAACTAACTCTCTTACTGCTCTTGGCAGTTGTATTAGGCGCTTGTAATTCGCCTCAGTTCCAAACAACGAAGCAGAGTGACATCAACCGGTTGACCAAAGCCGCTTCGTTCAAAATGCCCAAAGTACGTGTACCCTCCTTCCCGAACAGGACGTATAACGTGCTGGATTACGGAGCAGACCCGACGGGCGTTGAGTTGGCGTCGGCTGCTATTCAGCAGGCAATAGACGAGTGCTCCGCTGCAGGGGGTGGAACGGTGGTTATTCCTGCCGGAATCTATACCACAGCGCCCCTGACGCTCAAATCGAACGTACGGCTTTATACCGAGCCTAACAGCCTGGTCGTTTTCTCACATGACCTTGACTTGTATGAGATTTACGACGAGTGGTTCGAGGGTATCCCCACCAAGCGTTGTACCAGTCCGCTCAATGCCTTGAATGCGGAGAATATAGCAATCACGGGGCATGGCACATTCAACGGTAACGGAGACTGGTGGAGACCGCTCAAGAAAAGCAAAATGGCTCCGGGGCAATGGAAGAAACATCTTAAAGAGAAAGGCGGTATCGTGGCGAACGATATTTGGTATCCCGACAGCGCTTCGCTCCTTGCGCAGAGTTATTGCGTGGACCAGAATGTGCCGGTTATCCATGATGACAGTTTATGGCAAGTAGTCAAGTCCTTCCTTAGACCGGTTATGCTGCATTTTGTAGGCTGCCGGAATATTCTGTTGGAAGGAGTGACGTTTGAGAACTCGCCGGCTTGGAACCTGCATCCTATGTGCTGCGAGAACCTGATTCTTCGCGATGTCAATGTCCGCAATCCGTGGTACAGCCAGAACGGCGACGGTGTGGATGTCGAGTCCTGCAAGAATGTGGTCATCAGTCATTGTACATTCGATGTGGGAGATGATGCCATCTGTATGAAGTCCGGCAAGGACAAACCCGGACGCGAGCGGGGTATCCCGACGGAGAACGTGGTGGTGGATGACTGCGTCGTGTATCATGGACACGGCGGATTCGTGTGCGGCTCGGAGATGTCAGGTGGCATAAAGAATGTACAGGTCAGCAACAACCTCTATATCGGTACCGATGTCGGCTTACGGTTCAAATCGACGCGCGGAAGGGGTGGAGTAGTGGAGAATATATTCATCCGCGATATCTATATGGCCAATATTCCGAACGAAGGCCTTCTTTTTGACCTTTTCTATGGAGGCAAGGGCGCAGGAGAAGAGACCGAAGAGGAACTCGCCGCACGTATGAACGCTGAGGCTCCGGAGGCAAGCGAAGAGACTCCTGCATTCCGCAATATTGTGATTGAGAATGTAACGGGACGGGACCTCAAACGGGCTATCTATTTCAACGGTTTGCCGGAGATGAAGATACAGAACGTGACGCTCCGCAACATATCGATGACGGCCACGGAAGGAGCTCTCTTCCGCCAGACTGACGGACTGGTTATTGACAATGTGAATATAATTCCCGAAAAAGGAGAGGCTTTCTCATTGGCTCCCAGCGTGGAGAATGTAGTAATTAATTGAGAATTGAGAATTAGGAATTGAGAATTGAGAATGGAATCGTTATGACGATATATCGTTATTTCGTTATTACAATCGTGTCCGTTCTATTGCTTGTGGGTTGCCGGCCAAAGGTGGCGACGTCGTTTTGGGTGATTGGTACTGAGGCGGACACGGATGTGGTGGGTTACACGGTGATTAAGGCGGAAGGAAAGACTCGTCATTGTCATCCGGTAGAGGCTTGGTGCGATGGACCTTGGGCGGATACGTATCATGAGTTGCATCATCATGGCGTGGCTGTGGAGAGTGAATTGATGGCGTATCGGATATATTTTGACAAGAAGCAGACGATAGATGTCTATTGCAAGCGTACGCCGCGATTAGAGTTGGGGACGAGTTACTGGTATCCGAACGACAGTCTGTTGGCGGAAGGATACGGCGATGACATACTGCGTGTAAGCGGAACGGTAGGTGTGGGAACGGTCAAGTACTGGAATGGCAAGCTGTGTCATATAGAAGAGGTTGGAGAACGGCAACAGAGGATTGTGAGTCAGTCGCGCAGGAAGGCAACGATTGCGGTGAGCGATGTGGATTGGACGGTGCCGGACGGGAAAGAGGACTTGCCTGAGACGCGGACAGTGGCAAATCTCAATGTGGAATACACAATGTGCGCAGGGCATCGGGATATGCGTTGCGACATAAGGGTTTCTGAACCTATTGAGGGACTTTGTACAGGCGTGCAATCAATCCCCGCAAAAGGACCTAATGACCAATCATATATTACCCACTACCAATTACCGAATGGGACACTATTAGTTTCGTATGGTACGGATTGGCCGGTAAATGACACGGTTAAGTACGCGAAAGAGACAGTGGGGTTAGGTGTGTTTATACCGAAGGAGTTTGCCGGAGAATGTGTACATGATGCGAAGAATAACTTGTGTCTGCTGAAGTTATCCGCCGTCAAAGGTCGATATGAAGAAGATAACTATGTAGCCCATTTCTATCTAACCTGTGTGGGTGTAACAAAAGAAGACCACCCCGTTGCAACGAATGCAACAGAGTGGCTTGATTATTTACGCGACTGGGCGTACGGATTAGATTAGCATAACCGCAAATTAATCTCCCCGCATCACATCTTAGAACACAGGAACACTGTCTTTGTGTGAAGGTATCTGTGGCCTTTTAAAAGCCGGCATGAAATCGGCATGACTATTACTGTTCTCCAAATCCCACATCATTTTTGCGGTTTGCAGAATAGTTATTTCCATCGTAGGTATTTGATATACTTTTTTCATTTTACTACAAGATTACATTGTTTTCGATATACTCAAGAGTTATTGCACCTTTTTGCCGGTTGCATCATATATTGCACCTTCCGGTGTTACGATATAAATCTTCTGATCAATAACTATCTTCTTGTATTGTTTCTGGGCACTTTCTGTGTTCTCTACGCCTGTAGCGACTTCAGGAGCTGCATGAACATACATTTGCAAACCATATCCTTCTGTTGTTCCCTTAGTCAAATCAAAGACATAGGGGCTCATGGACAGATTCCAAATCGGCTTGTTGTTATAGGTCAGATAGAGCGTTGCGTTATCCTGTTCTTCTTCGACAGAGAATACGTATCGTCCCGCTTTTGGAGTGAATAGACTGAGTTCGCAGCGAGCCGTATTATTGTCCAACAACATGTCAATATCACATAACAGACGGTTGTATGCGTTCGCCCATACTTGCGCAACTTTTGCTTCCTTTGCATTGCCGAACTTGTAAAGGTCACGGCCAATTTCGTACTCTTCGAGTGCATCTTCTGTTGCTCCTACAAAGAGACGGTCTAAGACAGACTCATCTTCTTCTTGGGTAAGCGTAAGTGCGAATTGAGAAGAAACTCTTTGACTCCGTTGAGGTGCACGGAGTAAATTCAAATTATCTGTAGCTTTATTGTACAAAAGGTGTTTGTTTGCTTCGGGAGCCTGAATCATAAATGCAGAACCTACAATGTAAGTGTACTTGTCAATTTTGACGGCTGTGAAAGTATTATCTGCGTGGTTATAGACCTGGACTTCTTCTATAGTTGTCTCGCTTGCATTGAGATTCACGTAAGTCAGTGTACCATTTCCTAAACCATTCCATCCTCTTTCTTCATTATCTGTTTCTGTGTAAGAAAGAGTCTCTGTCGTATTGGTATTGATAACGCCGTCTTTTGTTTTCTTGAAACGATAGACATTATCCACATCATCAATAGTGATGGTGTAGCATTGTCCCGGCTGCATTACCGAATGGAATTTCTTCCAACCATAGCCTGTTTCCAGATGACGACTTTCCGAGTAATCCATGATAGCATAATTGACTTCGTTGGCAATGGACTTTTCTACATGCGTGCTGTTATCGAAGCGTGTGATGCCGTAAAGCGCGTGTACCGGGAACGGAACGGTAAAGTCATACCAGCCCGGAGAACATTCGCCCGAAGGATCAAGTGCCAAATCGAAGTAGGCATCGCCTCGTACGAACAACCGTTCAGCATCTGTGACTTGTCCTGAATGTCCCTGATAGCCGGAGTTACCCAAAGCAGCATCCAGGATAAAGTCGTTGACAAGCAACACACCATTTCCTAAAACTACTTTACCTCCCTCGGCTACATGCAGATTTCCGTACTTGGAAAGGGTAAGAGAATTGGTGTTACCCAATGTCAGCACGCCATGAACAGTTACGGTTGCTCCTTCTGTGATAGTCATACTCTTGACATTGATAGTGTCTATCTTATCAATAACGGCATCGGCATTTATGAGCACAGCATCTTCCTTTCCCGGTCGCTTTTCGTCTTTCCAGTTTTCATAATATACCCAAGGACCTTGCTTCTCAAATACGAATTGAGAACCTGAAACTATCGTTGCTTTGATAAAGACGATAGCTGTATCTTTTGATAGAGTGTCGGTAACTACAATAGAGTCGCTCCATTGTCCGAGTTTGGATGGAAGAAGGACGATTGAAATATTATGAAGTCCATGCGCGCCGCAAGATATAGAGTCTATATCATTGTCATTGATGGTCAACATATCATCCTCCGGGTCAGTTTTGCTGACTTGCAAATCAGTTTTGATATCCGAGTATTCGAAACCGATAGCTCTTTCTATACTTTCGCCAATTTGTATGTCGCCGAGATCCACGACACTCTGTGTTGAACGGAGGTAATGTTTGAGTGTGATTTGAATTCCTTGGAAATTGTGATAACCCATACCTCCATCGAAACGTACAAATTGGATGGCGTCCGCTCTTTCGTCTAATTGCAGACTATCCACTTCTCTCCAGTCATACGCTTCCGAAGTAGTGTATTCAGAACCAGTTATATTGCTCCATGTGCCGTTAATACGCTGTTGAGCGACGACAGTTCCTCCGCACCATTTAAATGATGTTCCAATAGTAAATGCTGTTGCATTGTGCTGGTAAGACAGTTTGTCCGGTTTGCCTTTCGAGGCATCCAATTCAATCACATTAGATGTAAGCATCGGAGTAGAGAAACCATCCGATAAATTCATATCCATAGAGAACAACTGGATGTTTTCATTCATCTCCAAAACCGGTTCAGCTTCACACTCCTTAGAGGGTTGGCGCACTTTGACAATCAGTGTGACAGGCTGTGCCTCTTCGTACATTTCGCCTCCAGGAACAGATGCCGTTATGGTTGTTTTACCGTATCCCAGGATGGTCATCGATGTGGAGTCGATAGAGATGACACCATTGTTTTTCGGACACGAATAGATAATGCTATCTGTGCGTTCATGACTGAATACCAAATTGCCCTTTGCATCGCGGAGATAAACCTTGGCTGTCAAGGTGGTATCCTGTCCAATTACCCAATCTACCGTTCTAAAGTTCTGCTCCCAAACTATTTGCTGAATTCGTTTGCCGGTTGTTGCAATGGTAATAGTGTCACTTACCGCATTCCAAATAGCATTTCCAGCCTGCGAGGCACATAGTTTGGCTGTGCCGTCCCCAATAACCGTGAAGCCTAAGCCGCCTAATGTGATCTCAATAATCTCAGGGTCGTCGGTAGTATAGACAACTGATTCATTGCTGGTAGCTTTGGCCGCAGGATGCTCGTTGGTTGAACCTGCGCCCAGCGACAAGATGAGCGGTCTGTCGGTAAAGCCTTCTTGCCATTCGATGAACTGTTCTTTTTTGTTGGTCTTGCCAACCACGGTAAACGTGGTGTTCTCGTATTTGGTATAAACAGTGATTGTTGCTGTATCTTCAGCTACCACAGAATTGGAATAGGTAATCGTTATCTCTGTAGGACTGCCTATATTGTCACCATCAACCGTTATATTCGTTGTGCTCAACGCAAAGTGCTCATTGTTGGATTCTAACTTTACTACATTGTCACAAGTGCTATAATTCACACGGAATGTAGCGGTTGTTGAGTTTCCAAGCGCATTCTCAGGCATAACGAGGGTGTCCAATTCTGCATTACTTGCATCAACAGCCTTCAACCATGTCTTACGGGAGATCTTCACATTCTTGTAATATTTGCTAAGTGTCGCTCCCGTATTGGCTCCAAAACGTATATAAGCCACTTTCTCATTCTCTTGCAACGCATTAGCTCCCGGCAGTTCGGAGAAGGTATAACTAAATGATTTATAGTCGAAACTCAAATTGGGTTCATCCACAATTGTACGCCAAGTTGAACCATCCACCGAATATTGTACAATAAACTTATTAACACCTATCAAGGACTTTTTGGCCTCAAAATAGATTTTATCTGCCGGTCCGGATACCTGATGTGTATTTTCTTCTTTAAAGTGTCCGGAGAAATCATTTGCATCAGTCTCAAAATGGTACTCTGTCGGGTTATCATAAATCAAGCATTCTTTTGTCAACGACTTTATGATAAGCTGTATCTCATGGCTAGCGGCAAGATATTTATAGTCTTCCGCCTGCGTCAGAGTCCATGTAGAAATACCGACATTAACAGATGCAGTCATGTTGAAGTGAGTTGCGTCAACTTTAGTCATCAGGGCGAGGAGTGAGTCTGCTGCACTCGCCTCTGCTATAATCGGCGAGTGGGTATAGTCCACGTTCTGGGTAGTAACTTCTACAGACACATTATCGTTGAAGTTCGCTTCCTTACTCCAAGCGCCCCACGAACAACTGGTGAATGAATTGTCCAATTTCTCTACGGTGTATGTAAACACTTCCGAATTGGAGGCATTAATCGTGTTTGTTTCCGGTTGTTCCAAGTAAATCTCCGCCACACCGGCATTATGCGCGATAATGCGGTTGTTGATCGCATCGTATTCAATCACCTGACCATCCCCATTGTTGATCTCCGACATGGACTTGATAGTAATATGCGGGATAAGATCTTGCGTATTAACGAGCGTGAAGGCATTCTCCTGAATGGCATCCACTTTCAGCGTCTTAACCGACTCGTTGCTTACTGTCGGTGTTACCCGATTAACTGCCACGATAAAGTCATCAGTAGCCTGATTATAATAATCCGTCCCTTCTTGCTTTGCACGAATGGTATATTCGCCGCCGGCAATTGCATAGAAGAAGTTGCCATCAATAGTGGCGCTCGTCTTATTGTCACTGATTACTTCATAAGTGATGGCGCCTGCACGATTAGCATCAATCGGATCGGTTGTCTTAGAAATAATTAGCGAAGATAAATCAATCTTCTCTTCATTCTTTCCAATAATCCGCACTCCTACACTACCGTCACTCATCTCGATCGATTGGTCTGCGCGTGCGATATTAATAGGAATAGTGAACTCTTTTGTTGTGTACATGCCACCATCGGTCGGCGTGAAGGTCACCGAGTAAATGCGCGAACCATAAGCATCCGTTATCTGCTGTGCCGGATTCGTCCATGCAAATGTACCGGCTACCGTCGTATTGGCTACACCGCGCAAAGTCGTTGTGGCGGCGCCGCCCGAAAGCGTACTCTCGTTCAACGTTTGCTTATATACAATCGAAGTACCTGTCGGATTCGTTGCAATATCCGGAGTCACTTTGCTGACAACTACATTCTGAACCGTTGTCGAAGTCGGTCTATACACATTCGTTCCGGCCTGACTAACCGTGATAGCAATCGTTCCGCTCTTTACAAACGTCATCTCTGCGCCATCAAACACAGCCACATCTGCCGGACTTGCCGAATACGTAAAGTCTGTCAGGTTTGAGTTGGACTCAGCCGTCAATGTCACTTTGTCGGTCGTGTTATAACTGTTCTGGATATTCGTTGTCGTAATACTCTGCGCTACCTTACTGATCGCCACGTTCAGCGTACAGGTCTTCAACGTCGCACCCGTATTATCCTTAATATACAGATAGCCTACATCATTTCCTTCTGCCGCACCTGCGGTATAAGTTACAGATATCTCTTGCGTACCATACTCACTGCAATCACCAAAATCTTTCGGCGAGAACGAGAACTTAGCGTTCGAGCACTCCAACGAAATCGGATAGTTCGCATAATTCACATTGAAGGTCTGCGCCGCTGTAGCCGTATAGGGATAAGTAGTGAAATTCAACGAAGAAGCAGAAAGAGTACAGTATTTGCGGTGCGTATAGCTTACAGCATCAATATAATAGCCGTTGGAAGCATCTGTCGAAATTTTTACTGATTTCGCTTGGATATATTTGGACAAATCAATAGTACTATTCGATAAAGAAGTATTGATGTCCGAAGTCGAATAGGATTTTGTGTATAATAAAGTGCCTGTTCCGTTGCGACCGCTATAGAACTCCACATCCACGCCGAACAGATAGATCGCGCTCAAACTTAATCCCGTTTTCACTCTGCTGAACGAAACGGTCATCGAAGCCGGAATATCTATATTGTATGTAACATAACTATCGCTGATGGTGACACGCGAATTAACCAATACCTCATCATCATCGCAGACTTTCGTCGGATCAACAACCTTCACCGGCAGCGAAACACTCGAAGCCGGAGCGTAGGTTCCATTACCTTCCTGCTTTGCAACAATCGTCGTATTCTTACATTCGGTAGCCGAATAAGTCAGCGTCCATGTACTACCGCTTTGACTCAGTGTCAATCCTGTCTTATCACCCACTAACTCGTATGTCACAGGAAGACCACTGGAAGCACTTGCATTAAGCGTAATAGACTTACTTCCATCCGTCGTTTTCAGACGAGAGAAATCCTGCGTCCACGTAATAGACTGTTTCTCCTTATTGGTGATCGTAATGTCCTTGGTAAAATCAGCATCCGCATAAATGTCGTTACCCGTTACATGTGCCGTAATAGTGATCGTACCCTCAGTAGCCTCTAACATCGTTGCCGTATTGCCGGAGCAAGAAACATAACTCTCATTACCTGTAGAAGACAACGTTACCTTCAAGCCATTCGCACTCGTTGCACTCAACTCTTCATCTACATTAAAATAAGCTGCATTAGACGACCAATCTACGGTCGGTTGATGTTTAGCCGTCTTACCGCTCAGGTTAACGGTCGTCTTGTTGTCCAACTCATCCTGAATCGTCAACTTGGCACCGTTCGAAGTATGTTCGCTCGAAGTGTTATAACTTACCGTAATCGGAGTAAATGTACCCGTCTTCTCTCCGCCGATAGAAGTAATCGTTGTCGGCGAAACAGTAAAGTGATCATCATTCGTCGTCAACGTGATAGTATGACCAGCATTCGCATAATTCAAACCGAAAGTCTGAGGCGATACTTCGTCATTCACTTCATTATCACCAAAAACCAAACTACTCTTATTCGCCGCAAACTTCTTTAACTCCGTTACTTTGATATCTTTAAAATAACCGGCGAAGTTACCCGAATAGCAGAATTTGAGATATCGGGTAGTTGTCTTCAAGGCTTTGCTCTCGGAAGTCCAACTGGTAGAACGGCTTTCAGTTGTCCAAACATCTGTCCATGAAGAACCGTTTGCACTTTCCTGCACATACCAATCAGCTCCTGTTGCGGCGCCGCTACTTGCTTTGTATTGGAATGATAATTTGTCCGGAATTCCCAAGAAGTGAATAACAATATATCTATCATCCCAATTAAAACCACTGCCGGTTTCCCCTAATCGCACTTGATTGGAGCCATCCCAAGCCGAACTTACTTTCTGCGTAGTAATCGAATTGTCAATGTACATCGCCTGTGTATAGGTGAACGTTACATGGTTCGATGGGTTCTGAGGCGTTACGGTAAAGGTCTGCGATTTGCTGTTCCATTTATAGTTCTCTGCCTGACTTACCGTAAAGTTTGCCGAGCCGTTCTTGGATAATACAGACAAGGTATTGCCGGATTCCTTTGCAACATTCGGATCCGACGATGCACCTATTGTGTATGCAAAATCCGTGTTTGTAGAAGAACAAATATTCGCTACTGACGTGTTGTGATAATACGTCGAACTACCGTTATTCCATGTGAATACCGGATCGTTCTTCGTCACCGTTACCACAAAATCCTCATCTGCCGCTTTATACTTATACGTCTCTTTTTGATAGATATGAATAGTGCCGGTTCCGGCATTTTTACCAGTTGCGGTCTTTGTACCGGCGTTATATACAATCGCTATTGAAGGATCCGCACTACCTTGTGTGTTACTGGAAGTCACATTTTGCGCAAGCGTGTAATAGAAATCATCGCTGCTATTAGCCGACGGCGTTCCGGCAGCGATATTATCACCGATATATCCATCATCTTTCGTATATGTCAGAGTGTAAGAAGACGCTTGACTTGCTTCTACTTTTACGCCGAAATCATTCATGTCCGCGAATACACTATTATATTTATGTACCGTCACATTGAACGATTTCGTTGCGCCGGCATATTTATACGTCTCCTTCTGATGCAATGTAATCTTACATGTACCGGCATTGCAAGCTGTGATACGCTTATTATTTGACGGGTCAAATGTTACAAGATTCGTCCCTTTATTCTTCGAACTATTGGTAAATACCACATCATCAATGGAATAATAGAAATCATCGCTGCTGTTCGCAGTCGGTTGTTCGGCAGAGACGTTCGTATAAGAATAATCAGCAAGCAACGAACCATCAACCATCAAGGTATACGCCGAGCCCGAGAAGGATGTCTGATGTTTGGACACAGAGAAATTGTAAGTCTGCATAGCGCCCACAATCGCACTATTCTCGGTCTGAGTGAATGTGGCGGTTGAGTTACCTGCGTTAAGTGCTTCTATGGTAATGGTGTTTCCCGAACGGGAGAAACTCAATATATTCAATCCGTTATCCTGCGTAGCGGTAGCTTTGAAATCCCCTGACAAGCCGGCGCTGACATGCTCTACATCCAACGTCACTTTATCGCCCACCTTGAGTTGCTTCGTTTCATCTGCGCTAAAGCCATCCGGAATAAAACGAGGTGTGTCTTTGGATTTCACCACAAAATTCAAAGAAATCTGTTCAGAAGCAGCATATTTACAAGTTTGTTCGGCTTGAGCATATATAGTCGCATTTCCTACAGCCTTCGCTTGCATTTGTCCCGTCGAGGAATTGATATAGAGGACATCCTTGTTACTCGAAGAATATGTAACACCCGTTGACGCGTTAGCTTTGATGGTTGGAGTAGTGCCTTTCAACACATTCAACTCTATATTCGACTCATCATTCCATGAAATACTTTGCGAATTCAAGACACCGTTACCGGTTAAGGTCACTGTCTTCGATAATCCGTTTCCAGAGAATGTCAATGTCGCCGTACGGTCTCCGTCGCATTGAGGCTTGAAATAGACCGTTACCGTTGTTGTTGCCTCAGAATTAGTACTATTTTCTGCAACCGTCGTGCTTTGAACATAATTATTATTGACTTTAAATGCAAAATCTTTTGCGTGTGTACCGGAAATAGTAGCGGTCGTTTTACCGGTGTGCACATAAGTAACTTTTACGCTTTGTGAATTGCCCCATCCATTTTGTGAGTTCTTGTTACCAAAACTCAACGAAGTCTTATCTGCCGTCAAACGAGCAAAAATGGCATAATATTGGTGATTTTTACCTCCTCCGATTCTAGCTGTTGCTTCCAAACTTTTTGAATATGGATTTTTATCCTCGCCCTCTCCTGTATTGGCTGTATTAGAAGTAGACCATCCTTTAAACACATAACCCGATTTAGGATTATTGCAAAAATAGAAAGTAATATTACCATTTGCGGCGAATGTACTACCTCCTTCAGCAGATGCATTATCGGATGTTTTGGTGCCACAACTGGACGCCGAGCAATTACTACTTGTTCCAACATATACATAACCACCCGTACTCGGAGAAGATGTTACAGTCACATTTGCCTTATACTTTCCCCACGCATTTCCTACACCCAAAACGACAAGGGCGAGAAGAGTGAAGACAAATTTGGTGAATAAAGAATTCTTAATAAGAGTAAATTTATTCATATCTCTTGTACCTTTAAAATCAATGTTTATTAATATTCGATTGCACTTTTTTGGGAT
>Ga0310694_10005233_pt1 | contig 12453 bp, 10 predicted proteins | sample 174DNAGHGhighgp2_FD_203884 | JGI IMG/M metagenome (GOLD analysis project Ga0310694, IMG submission 203884) | Sheep rumen microbial communities from Palmerston North, Manawatu-Wanganui, New Zealand - 1742 DNA GHGhigh gp2 (v2) (version 2) | ecosystem: Host-associated > Mammals > Digestive system...
CTGGACGTGCCCCCCACGCTGGTGTCCTTCGCCGTGACCACGGAGAAGGCCGGGCGCATCCTGTCCAACGAGTTCAAGGGGGCGGGCCACCGGGCGGTGCTCCTCTCCCCCGAATACGACGAGAACGGCCTCCCCGAGAAGGGGTCCCTGCTGGCCCTCTACGACAAGGTCAGCGAGCTCATCCATTCCGGCAAGGCCCTGGCCGCCTACACCCCGGAGCGGGGCGGCGCGGCGGCCGCCGTCATGAAGATGGCCTTCGGCAATGGTCTGGGGTTCCGGTTCGCGCCGGAAGTGCCCCTGGAGGCCCTCCTGGCGGACAAGCCCGGCCGGTTCCTGCTGGAGGTGACGGAGCCCGTGGAGGGCGCCCTGACCCTGGGGGAGACCACGGAAGCTTTCGCCTTCGTCCGGGGCGACGAGGCCCTGGACGGGCCAGCCCTGCAGTCGGTCTATGAGGATCGGCTGGAGGGGGTCTACCCCTGCAACATCCCCACGGCCCCGGGCCCGGTGGAGACCTTTAGCTTCTCCGCCCACGAGCATCCCAGGGCCCGGGTCCAGGCGGCACGGCCCCGGGTGCTGATCCCCGTGTTCCCCGGCACCAACTGCGAATACGACAGCGCCAAGGCCGTTCGGGACGCGGGCGGCGAGCCGGTGGTGCTGGTGCTCAACAACCTGACCCCCGCGGGGATCGTGGCCTCCACGGACCGGTTCGCGAAGGCCCTGAAGAACGCCCAGATGGTGTTCATCCCCGGCGGCTTCTCCGGCGGCGACGAACCCGACGGCAGCGGCAAGTTCATCACCGCCTTCTTCCGCAACGAGCGCATCAAGGACGGGGTCACGGACCTTCTCGACCACCGGGACGGCCTCATGTGCGGCATCTGCAACGGCTTCCAGGCCCTTATCAAGCTGGGTCTGGTGCCCTACGGCCGGATCATGGAGACGGACGAAAGCTGCCCCACCCTGACCTACAACCTGATCCACCGGCACCAGTCCCGGATCGTGCGGACCCGGATCGCCTCCAACAAGTCCCCCTGGCTCAGCCTCATGGACGTGGGCGACGTGGTGAACGTGCCCATCTCCCACGGGGAGGGCCGGTTCGTGGCCGACGAGGCGCTGATCCGGCAGCTGGCGGCGAACGGGCAGATCGCCACCCAGTACGTGGACCTTGAGGGTCGGGCCACCATGGACGTGCGCTTCAACCCCAACGGCTCCCTCTACGCCATCGAGGGCATCACCTCCCCCGACGGGCGGGTCTTCGGCAAGATGGGCCACAGCGAGCGCATCGGCCACGGCCTCTACCAAAATGTGCCCGGCAACTACGACAACCGGATGTTCGAAGCCGCGGTCCGGTATTTCCGCTAAGCCTCCCACCCACACAAAAAAGCCCCCGAAAACTTCGGGGGCTTTTTTCTTGCGATGCTGGGCCGCTTCAAAGTCGATACCGAAAGCTCTTCGCCCCCTATATGGACACGAAGGAGCTCACCATCCACTGGGGCGACCTGCTGAACCGGGAGGACGTGGCGGCCTGCGTCCAGGGGGCTGATATCGTCTTGCATATCGCGGCCTTCGTGTCCCCCCAGGCGGACTACTTCCCCAAGAAGACCATGGCGAACAACTACGGCTCCACCCGGAACCTGATCGAGGCCATCCAAAGCCTGGGCCAGAACGACAGCACCTGCTTCGTCTACATCGGCACCGTGGCCGAGACCGGGGATCGGATGCCGCCCATTCACTGGGGCAGGGTGGGGGACCCCATCAAGCCCAGCATGTTCGACTACTACGCCGTATCGAAGGTGGCCGCCGAGCGGTACGTGATCGAAAGCGGCCTTACCTACTGGGTGAGCCTCAGGCAGACGGGCATCATCGGCCCCGCCATGGCCAAGATCCGGGACCCCATCCAATTCCACAACTGCCTCGATAACGTCCTCGAGTACGCCTCCGATAGGGACAGCGGCCGCCTGATGCGGAACCTCTGCGCCTACGAGGCGGCAGGGACCCTGGACCCCTCCTTCTGGGGCCACGTCTACAACATCGGCGGGGGCGAGAGCTGCCGGGTGGACACCTACACCATGTACAGGATCATGTACGGGGAGATCGGGATCAAGAACATCGACTACGTCATCGACCCCAAGGTCAACGCCACCAGGAACTTCCACGGCCAGTACTATCTCGACTCCGACAAGCTGGAGAACTACCTCCACTTCCGATCCGATTCCATGCAATATTTCTACGACGCCTACCTGAAGGAGCTGGGCCCGGCCAAGCCCTTCGGCCGGATCGTCTGCAAGCTCCCCGAGGGCCAGAAGCTCATGGGGGCCATCATCAAGAGCACCTTTTCTAAGCTCCTGGACAGCGAACACGGGCCCCGGTACTGGCTGAAGAACGACATGGAGGATCATATCGACGCCTACTGGGGCAGCCGCCAGGCCTGGGAGGCCCTTCCCGAGAAGGCCAGCGAGATGGACCACTTCACCGACTGGGACACGGTGGTCCACATCGACCACGGCTACGACGAAACCAAGCCCGAGAGCCAGCTCGACCGGGCCGATATGGCCGGGGCCGCCCGGTTCCGGGGCGGAGAACTCCTTTCCGAGACCATGACCACCGGCGACTGGCGGACCAAGCTCGCCTTCCGCTGCGCCTTCGGCCACGAGTTCGAAGCCAGCCCCCGACTGGTGCTGGAGGGCGGCCACTGGTGCCCCGAGTGCGAGCGCAGGAGCTGGAACTACGGCCGCCGAGCCCAGGTGGACCCCTTCTTCGCCCAGGTCTGGACCCCCCTCCACGAGCCCGACGAGCTTAGGGAATACCCCAAGGCCGTCACGGAACTGGAGGTATAAAAGGAAATCTTCCCACACAAAAAGAGGCGATCGCTCGCCTCTTTTTTGTGGGTTTGGGGGAAACGTTACCGGAGGGCCGGAGCCGGGGCCTGGGCCGCGGGGGCCGCGTAGGCCTCGTTGATCAGATTGAAGACGACGCCGTCGTAGTCGATGCTCATGACGCCGTTCTCCAGGGTGCCGTCGCACTCGATGCCGCCGCCCTCCACGTGGAACTTGGTGCCATCCAGCGTCCACTTGCCGTTGGCGGATTCGCCGTCGGCGATCAGCTTGCACTTGCCGCCGGACTTGAGCTCGATGGTGAAGCCCTTCTCAAAGAACTGGTCCACGTTCAGGGTAATGCCGCTGTATTCAGCGGTCTTCGCCGTGTACACGCCCAGGTTGGGATCGTTTTTGTCGTCGCCGGACGAGCAGCCCAAGGCCAGCGCCAGCAGCAGCACGGCCAACAGACAGGCCAGAATCTTTTTCATGGTTCAATTCCTCCTTTTTCACTCATTTCGCACCGTATTACCATATTCAGTATACCAGCCTTTCCTCCAAAAGACAAGAACGATCCCGCGTTCCCAACCCGCGAATGCCCCTGTACAAACCACCGACCGCTATGATATACTTATTTTTACAACAAGAGGCGACACATGGGCAAGGGCGTGGCGAACATCCGAAAATTCTTCTCCCGGCGGGACGTGGATATGACCAGGGGCAACGTATACGGGCTTCTGATCGAGTTCGCCGTGCCGCTGCTCTTGGGGAACCTGTTCCAGCAGCTCTACAACACCGTGGACACCTGGGTGGTGGGGAACTACGTGGGGAAGGAAGCCTTCTCCGCCGTGGGCACCGTGAACCCCATCATCAACATGCTCATCGGCTTCTTCATGGGCCTGTCCGTAGGCGCGGGGGTGGTCATCTCCCAGTACTACGGGGCCAAACAGCACGACAAGGTCAGCGACACCGTCCACACGGCCCTGGTGATGACCGCTGTGCTGGGGGTGGTCTTCACCGCCATCGGCGTCAGCATGACGCCCCTGATGCTCCATTTCATGAAGACGCCCCCCGAGGTGCTCCCCGAGGCCAAGCAGTATCTGACCATCTACTTCTCCGGCATCTTCGGCCTCATGCTCTACAACATCGGCGCGGGGATCCTGCGGGCGGTGGGGGACTCCCAGCGGCCCTTCTACTTCCTGGTGCTGTCCGCCAGTTTGAACATCGTGCTGGACCTTCTCTTCGTGCTGGCGTTCCATATGGGCGTGGCGGGCGTGGCCTACGCCACCATCCTTTCCCAGGGGATCTCGGCCCTGCTGGTGCTCCTGGTGCTTCTGCGGTCCGACAACTGCTGCCGGGTGCAGGTGAGGATGCTTCGGATGCACTGGGACGTGCTGAAGAAGATCGTCAAGGTGGGCATCCCCGCCGCCGTACAGATGGCCATCACCTCCTTCTCCAACGTGTTCGTTCAGTCCTACATCAACTACTTCGGGGCGGACTGCATGGGCGGCTGGACCGCCTATACGAAGATCGACGCCTTCCTGTTTCTGCCCATGCAGAGCGTGGCCATGGGCGCCACCACCTTCGTGGGCCAGAACCTGGGGGTCAACGACGTACAGCGGGCCCGGCAGGGGGTCAGCGCCGCCCTGCGGATATCCGCCCTCATCACCGTGGCCCTCATGGTGCCGGTGGTGGCCTTCGCCCCCCATCTCGTGCGCTTCTTCAACGACACGCCGGAGGTGATCGAATTCGGGACGCTGTTCCTTCGGATGATGTCCCCCTTCTACGTACTCTGCTGCGTGAACCAGATCCTGGCCGGGTCCCTGCGGGGGGCGGGGGACAGCCGGACGCCCATGATCATCATGCTGGGGAGCTTCGTGGTGTTCCGGCAGATCTATCTGTTCCTCATCACCCATTTCGTGTCCAACGCCATCGTGCCGGTGGCCCTGGGGTACCCCGCGGGCTGGCTGGTGTGCAGCACCGCCACCTATCTCTACTTCCGCTTCGCCCACTGGGAGAAGCACCGGGTGGTCGAGTGACCGCAAATATCCTTTGAAACGAGGTAAATGCTATGCGCTATGATCAGGCAGCCATCTTGACCGATCTCGATGGGACGCTGTTCGACAGCCAGGGGAACGTGACCAAGGAAAGCCGGGCCGCCATCCGAGAATTCATCGCCGGGGGCGGGCTCTTCGCCGTGGCCACGGGCCGGGAGCCCCGGAACGCCCGGCGGCACCTGCCGGACGTGCCCCTGAACGGGCCCTCCGTGTGCCTCAACGGGGCGGCGGTCTACGATTTCGTGCACCGGAAGTATATCTCCGCCATCCCCATGGACAAGGAGGCGGCCCAGGACGTGCTGCTCCACTGCCTCGAGATGGACTGGCCGTTGGATCTGCAGGTGTACACCGACGACGGCATCTATTACGCCTCGCCCCTCGACAAAGCGGACCCGGGCTTTTTGCGCATCCACCAGCCCACCACCTGTCTGCCCATGGACCAGCTTCTTCAAAAGACCTGGATCAAGACGGTGCTGCTGGAGCGGGAGGTGGACGCCCTGGCCCTCATGCGGGCGTATCTGAAGGAGAAGGGGTACGACAAGCGCCTCGCTTTGGTGGAGGGGACCACGGACGTGGTGAAGATCGGCAAGTATCAGGAGCTGCTGCCCCAGGACGTGAACAAGGGCACCGGCGTGGACGCCCTTCGCAGGCTCCCCGTGTACGCGGGCCGGACCCTCATCGCCGTAGGGGATTACTGGAACGATATGGAGCTGCTGGAGGCGGCGGACATCGCCTGCTGCCCCGCCAACGCCATCCCCGAGGTGAAGGCCGTCTGCGCCCATATCCTGCCCTCCCACAACGACGACCCCATGGTCGCCCTCGTGCGGGACGTGATCCCGGCCCTGTAAGCCTATGGCGGTGGACGTGGTGGCGGCCCTGGTGGTCGAAAACGGAAAGTTTATGATCTGCCAGCGCCCGGCCCACAAGGCCCGGGGGCTCCTGTGGGAGTTCGTGGGCGGCAAGGTGGAGCAGGGCGAGACCCGAGAGCTGGCCCTCGTCCGGGAGTGCCGGGAGGAGCTGGGCGTCATAGTAGCCCCCGGGGAGATCTACATGGAGGTGGACCACGTGTACCCGGATATCACCATCCACCTGACCCTGTTTCGCGCCGCCATCGTCTCCGGCCGGCCCCAGAAGCTGGAACACGCGGACATTCGGTTCATACCCCCTTCGGACATCCCCCGCTATGCCTTCTGCCCCGCCGACAGGGCCATATTGGAACGCATCGTTTTACAGGGGCTTTAACGGAAGCATTCGAAAAAAGGAACTGTGTTTCGCACAGTTCCTTTTATATTCCTTACGCTTTTCCTTTGCGCCGCCGCATCAATACCGTTCCCGGATCTCCTCGATCACGTGGCCCAGGGAGGCAGCCACGGCGCCGTCCCGGAAGGGATTGAGGAGGTTGCCGATCTCCAGGAGCTCGAAGTAACCCCGGGTGCCGCCGGCGCGGCAGAGGCGCAGGTAGTCCTGCCAGGCTTTAGGCCGGTCTATCTTCATGCGGCCGTAGTACTGGAAGGCGCACATCTGGGCCAGGGCGTAGTCGATGTAGTAGAAGGGATAGAGGAAGATGTGCTGCTTCTGCATCCAGAAGCCGCCCTCCTCCAGGAAGGGCTCCCCGTCGTAATCCCGCCAGGGCATGTACTCCTTCTCGATGGCGCGCCAGACCTGCCGCCGCCCATGGGCGTCCAGGTCCGGCTGCTCGTACATCCGATGCTGGAACTCGTCCACCACGCACATGTACGGGATCACGCTGATGGCGCCAATGAGGTGGGCCGTCAGGTACTTCTCCGCCTTCTCGCCGAAGAAGCTCCCCATCCAGGGGTAGGCGAAGTGCTCCATGGTCATGGAGTGGATCTCGTTGATCTCGGAGGTGGAGCCGGAGAGCATGCTCACGGGGATGGACCGCATGGCGAGATACCCCTGGAAGGCGTGGCCTGCCTCGTGGGTCAGCACGTCCACGTCGGCGCTGGTGCCGTTGAAGTTGCTGAAGATGAAGGGCGCTTTGTATCCGGGGAAACGGGTCATGTACCCGCCCATGCGCTTGCCGGGCCGGGTCTTGAGGTCGAACAGCCGGTACTTCACCATGAAGGCGAAGAATTCCCCGGTCTCGGGGCTCATCTCCTTATACATGGCGAGGGCCTTTTGCACCAGTTCCTCCATAGTCCCTTCGGGGTCCGCGTTCCCCTCGGGGAAGAGCAGCCCTTCGTCGTAATACCGGAGCTTGTCCACGCCCAACAGCTGCCGCTGCCGCTCCCGGATGGCGGCCACGGCGGGGGTCACGATCTCCTTGACCTGCTGGCGGAAGCTGGCCGCGTCCGCCTTGGTGTAGTCGAACCGGCGGCGCTCCAGATAGGCCAGGTCCGTATAGCTCTCGAAGCCCAACGTATGGGCCATCTTGTCCCTCAAATGCACCAGCTCGTCGTACTCTGCGTCCAGCTGGGGGCTGATCTTCTCGTAGAGGGCCGCCCAGGCGTGGAAAGCCTCCTTCCGCTCCTGCCGATCCGGGCTCTCCATGTGCTTCAAAAGCCCGTAGAAGTTGCATTTTTCGCCGCGGAAATCGGTGACCGCCAGGGCGCTGTCCTTCTGATACTGCTGACACAGGTTCCCCTCCCGGATCACGTCCGGGATGATCCGCTCGTCGGAGGTCCTGAGCCCCGCGTCGATGAGCCGGAACATCTGCTTTCCGAACTCCGCCTCGAACTGGGCCCGGAAGGGGCTGGCGGCCAGGGCCTGCTGATACGCCTTTCTAAGGGGGATCAGGGACGCGTTCTCGGTCCGGAGCCACTTCATCTCGCCGTCGTAATAGGCGTCGGTGGTGTCGATGGTGTTGCGCACGGAGCAGAGCACGGCCATGGTGGCCCGCCGGTCCTCCGCTTCCTGCAAGGCGAAGAAGGCAGCTTTTGCCTCCTCGAAGGAAGCGGCCTCCTTCAGCGCCCGGACGGTCTGCCGGTAGCTTTCCCTCAGGGCCTCCATATCCGGCCGCGCGTAGGGCATGTCCTGAAATTTGACCATTTCCATCTGTGTTTCCCCCCTTGGCTTTCTATGCTGATAGTATGAAACAACGGCCCCGTTGTCAAGGGGCGGGCCCTCACCGGCCGGGCTTGTGCTGGTAGTCCTCCCCGTATCGGATGCTCTGGCCGCTGCTCTCGATGAGCTCCGTGACGGTGACCAGGTCGTATCCCTGTTCCTGGAGCCAGGGGATGGCCTCCTCCAGGGCGGCCACGGTGGTGGGGAGCCGGTCGTGAAAGAGGATGATCGCTCCGTCCTTCGCCTCCGCCTTCACGATCTTCAGGATGGTCTTGGGGCTCTTGTTGCTCCAGTCCCGGGTGTCCACGGACCAGCGGATGCTGGCCGCGTCGGCGGTCCGAAGGGCCCGGCGCACGGCCTTGTTCAACGACCCGAAGGGCGGCCGCAGCAGGTGGGCGTCGTAGCCGCCGTCGATCTGGGCGGAGATAAGGGAGCGCATCTCCTCGATCCGCTTCACGTTGGCGGCGGCGGACAGCTTGGTCAGATCCGTATGGGTGAGATCGTGCATGCCGATGTCGCAGCCCATGTCTGCCATCCGCTGCAGGATGGGTTTGGTCCCCACATTGAGATTTTTCCCGATGAGGAAGAAGGTCCCCCTGGCCCCGTACCGCTCCAGAAGGTCCAGCACCTGGGGCGTGTACTCCGTGGGCCCGTCGTCGAAGGTCAGGGCGATCATGGGCCGGCCCGGGTCCGGCGTAGGCTCCGGGGTGGGCGTGGGCACCGGTGTCGGCGTAGGCGTGGGGGTGGGCGATGGCGTGGGCGGCGGGGTGATCGTGGGCGCCGCCGTCCCGGCGGTCACGGCGAGGGCCCGGGGCGGGGCCGACCAGGAAGCGATATGGGACGGCGCAGCCGTATCCTCCGCGGACAGGGTCGAAGCGGAGACGCGGCCGCAGCCCAAAAGCAGCAGCAGCGCCGCCAAAAGAAGGATGATTCGTTTCATAGGCATAGGATACCACATTTTTCGACAAACAACACATCGAAAAAAGCCCCGTTTCTCGCAGGAAAAAGGGGCGCGGTCATTTTTCGATCAAAAACAGGCGATGTTGCTGTCCGTGCGGGACTCGGTGCCTCCTACCAGCACGCCGCTGGGGAGTCGGACGATCATCTGCCCCCGACCGAAGCTGGGCGTGTCGGGGTCCATCCGGATATCATGGCCTCGATCCGCCAGGGCACCCATGAGCTCCGGCGAGAACCGGCGCTCCACGGTGACGGTGCCGTCCCGAAGCCACTGCCACCGGGGCGCGTCCAGGGCCTGCTGGGGGTCCAGATGAAAGTCGATGTAGTTCATCATCACCTGCACGTGGCCCTGGGGCTGCATGTACGCCCCCATGACCCCGAAGGGGCCCACGGGGCGCCCGGCCTGCATAAGAAAGCCGGGGATGATGGTGTGGTAGGTCCGCTTGCCGGGCATAAGGCGGTTGGCCGCGGCGGGGTCCAAGGAGAAGTCCGCGCCCCGGTTCTGGAGACTGACGCCCGTCCCCTCCACCACGATGCCGGAGCCGAAGCCCATGTAGTTGGACTGGATGTAGGAGACCATGTTCCCCTCCCCGTCGGCGCAGCAAAGGTACACCGTGCCGCTCTTGGGCGGCAGCCGGTGGGTCCATACCTTGGCCCGATCCCCCATCTCCCGGGCCCGCATGGCCCCGTAGGCGGGGGAGAGCAGGTCGTGATAGTCGATCTCCATCTTGTCCGGGTCGGTCACGTACCGGAAGGCGTCCGCAAAGGCCATCTTCATGGCTTCCAGCTGCCGGTGGACCGTCTTGACGCTGTCCCGGTCCTCGAAGGTGAACTCCTTCAGGATGTTCAGGGCCATCAGCGCCGCGATGCCCTGGCCGTTGGGCGGGATCTCGCACACGTCGAAGCCCCGGTAGTTCACCGAAATGGGCTCCACCCACCGGGGATGGAAGGCGGCGTAGTCCTCGTAGCGAATGTATCCCCCGTCCCGGCGGCTTTGCGCATCGATCCGCCGGGCGATATCTCCCCGGTAGAAGGCCTCGGCGTCGGTCTCGCCGATGGCCCGCAACGTGGCGGCGTGGTCGGGAAGATACACCATCTCGCCCGCTTTCGGCGCCCGGCCCTGGGGCGCGAAGGTCGTAAACCAGGGCTTGTATTCCGGCCCGGTCAAGGTCTTGGAGAAGCTGTCCACGGACCGCTGCCACATGGCGGCGATGTTGGGCCCGCAGGGGTAGCCCTCCGCCGCGTATTTGACGGCGGGGGCCATATCCTCCGAAAGGCTCAGCCGCCCGAAGCGCTTGTTGAGGGCCGCCCAGGCCCCGGGGGCCCCGGACACGGTCACCGGCGTCCAACCCCTGAGGGGCATCCTGCCGTCCACGGCCCGGCCGTCGTCGTTCACCCGGTCGATGGAAAGGAGCTGGGGCGCGGGGCCGCTGGCGTTGAGGCCGAAGAGCTGTTGATCCTTTTCGGACCAGACTAAAGCAAAGGCGTCGGAGCCGATGCCGTTGGCCGTGGGCTCCACCACGGTCAGCGCCGCAGCCGCCGCCACCGCCGCGTCCACGGCGTTGCCGCCCCGGCGCAGCACCTCCAGACCCGCGGCCGACGCCTGGGGGCTGGAGCAGTTCACCATGCCGCCCCGGGCATAGAGGGGGAAGCGCTGGGAGGGATACCGCTGCAGGAGCGGATCAAAGGCAAAGGGTTCATGGTTCATGGGGTTTCCTCCAGCTCTTGCATGTATTCGTCCAAGATCGCTGCGGCCCGTTCCACCACATAGAGGCAGCGCACGTCGGGCCGGCGGTATTTTTCCTTCAGTTCGGTGCATCGGATGCTGCCCAGGTCCGCCCGGAACCGGTCCACCAGCCCGGCGCAGGTTTCCTTGAATCCGGGCGTGGCGTGGCCCCGATCCCGGACCAGGGCCTTCGACAGGGCGGCCAAGGCCCCCAGCAGGGCCCCGCAGTTCTCCCCGCAGCCCAAGCCCCCGCCGAAGCCGCTGACCAGCTTCACGTCCTCCGGCGCGACACCCAGGCCGTACTTCTCATCGGCCCACAGCAGCACCGCCTCGGCGCAGTTATAGTCCTTGTCCAGAAAAATCTCCCGAACGGTCATATGGCCCTCCTAAATCCTATATCCTGGTTTCATTGTCGCACACTCGGCCATCCTTTGCAACGGTCGCAGCGGGTTTCTTCATCTTTTTCTTGCGGTAAAGGGAAAAATGGATTACCATAGAGATACCATAAGGAGGGCGTCATGAATATCTATCTTGCGTTTTCCCTGTTCGCGCTGATCATTTTGGTCTACTGGGTCATCTCGGAGCTGTTCGCCATGCTCTTTCGCTTCACGGGCCTGCCGGACGAGAAGGCCCGGTTCCAGGTGATCTCCCTGCTGACGGGCTGCGGCTTCACCACCCATGAGAGCGAACTGTTGCTTAGCACCAAGTCCCGGCGGCGGCTTGCCCGGATCACCATGCTCTTCGGGTATGTGTTCAACATCACCATCGTGTCCGCGTTCATCAACGTGTTCTTCTCCCTGAAGGTCTCGGAGCTGGCGGCGGACCTGGTCAGCAGCCTTATCCCCCTGCTGGTGATCCTGTTCATCGTGGCCTTCATGCGCTTCCCGGTCATCCGGGCCTGGGGGGATCGGCTCATCGAGAAGCTGGCGGGCCGCATCGTCCATCGGGACATCGCCAACTCCATCCTGCTCATGGACTATATCGGCCAGGAGACCATCGCCCAGGTCACCCTCCGGGAGGTGCCGGAGGACCTGCAGGGCAAAGCCCTGTCCGAATCGGGCCTGAAGGAGAACCACAACATCCTGGTCATGCTGGTGGAGCCCCAGGGCGGCAAGGCCCAGCCCGCCAACGCCCGCACCGTCTTCTATCCCGGGGATAAGCTCACCGTCTTCGGGAACTACGCCACCATCAGCCGGGTCTTCCACGCCCGGGAGCGCTTCAGCGATCAGTGATTCGGTAATACCTAAGAAAAAGGATCGTGGGTACGATCCTTTTTGTTTGTGCATTTTCAATTGGCCAGCCGCTGCTTCAGGTAAGTTTTGAGCTGCTCCACCGTCTCGGGGAGGCCCGAGGGGGTGGGGGCGCTGCCCTGGGCCAGGGTCCCCCGGCCGCCGCCCCGGCCGCCTAAGGCCAGGTTCACCGCCGGGATCAGCTCTCCCATGTCCAGCTTCAGGCCGTTGGCACACAGCACGTAGGAGAGCTGCCCGTTCCTTTCCGTAAGCAGCAGGGTCAGCCCCTTCTCCGGCAGGGTGGCGAGGGCCAGGGGGCGAAGCCGCTTGGGGTCCGTGTCCGTGAGCTTAACCAGGAGCTTCTTCCCCTTCACGTCCTCCGCCTGGGCCTTCAGCTCCGCGGTCAGATACCCTTCGAGCCGCCCGGTCAGATCCGCTTTCTCCTTCTTCACGGCCTTCAGCTCCGCCTCCTGCTTCTCCACGGCGGAGAGGACCTCGTCCCCGGCGGTGGAGAATTTGCGGGCGATGGCGTCCACGGCGGCCTGAAGCTTCTGGAACTGCTTCATGGCCCGGCCGCCGCAGAGGAAGGTCATGCGCATGCCGCCCTTGTAGGCCACGGCGGAGACGATCTTGATGGCGCCGATCTCCCC
>Ga0310694_10005235_pt1 | contig 12452 bp, 13 predicted proteins | sample 174DNAGHGhighgp2_FD_203884 | JGI IMG/M metagenome (GOLD analysis project Ga0310694, IMG submission 203884) | Sheep rumen microbial communities from Palmerston North, Manawatu-Wanganui, New Zealand - 1742 DNA GHGhigh gp2 (v2) (version 2) | ecosystem: Host-associated > Mammals > Digestive system...
CGGCGATCGCTCCGGTCACACCGAACTTTTCCTTCATGGCATCAACCAGTTCCTTAACCTGCAGCAGGGTCATGGACTCTACAGCTTCAAGAATCTCCTGAATATTCATTATTTATTCCTCCAAATCATTGATTGTTATGCAACCTTCAGGCTGCAGGGTTCATGCGGCTTCCTTCTTCTCGGCGATCTGCTCGAGTACGGAAACCAGCGCGGAAACGGGGGAGACCAGGCAGCCGACCATCGTGGCCAGCAGTTCCTCCCGGCTGGGAGTGGCGGCCAGTGCCTTGACAGCGGCGACATCCATGATCTCGGTGCCCATCAGGCCTCCCTTGATTTCAATGGAGGTCAGCTTGTTCTTGTCGATGAAGGAGGACAGCGCCTTCGGCGCAGCCGTGACATCCTTTTCACCGAAAACGAAAGCGTTGGGGCCTTCCAGCAGGTGATCCAGCCCTTCGATGTTCAGCTCCTTGAGTGCACGGAGAACCAGGCGGTTCTTCAGCACGCAGTAATGCACGTCATTCTCACGGCACTGCTTGCGCAGGGCGGTGACCTGTTCCACTGTCAGCCCGCTGTAGGAGCAAACGACCATGGACTCGGCATTTTTCAGCTTCTCAATGATATCGGCAACGACCTGCTTTTTCATTTCGAGATTGCTGCTCATTTTACCAGTTGCACCTCCTGCCCGGTTCAGAATAAAGAAACCCTTGCGTGCAGGCGCAAGGGAATAAAAACAGATCCGCTTACACCTCGGCAGGCGGGGGAACCCCTTTAAACCGATGAACGGTACCGGCTGTCTTCGGCACTGGTTTCTTAAAAACCTTCGGCATTTTAACATAACAGGTTCCTTTTGTCAAATCTTTTCCGGGGCTTTTTTTCGGACGGCCGGATCCTTTTACCGGGAAGCTCTTTAAAAAATAAAGAAAGCATTTCGAATTATTAAGAATTAATATTGACATTGTAATAATATTGTAATAAAATGATTCTGTATCGTTCGGGAAAGGAGTAAGACAGCATGGAAAACATGAAGAAATGGCATGTGCTGCTCGTACTTACTGTAATCCTGTGCCTGATTCCGCTCTTCAGCGCGCTGGCGCAGTCCGGGACAGTGACTGCGTCCTCCCTGAATATGCGCGCCAAGGCTTCAACAGAAAGCAAGGTCGTCGGTGTCCTGCGCGAAGGGGACAAGGTAACGATCCGGGAAACCAGCGGAAGCTGGTATAAGGTAACCAGCAACGGAAAAACCGGTTATGTGGCCAAAAAATATATTTCAACTTCCTCCTCCGGCAGCTCTTCCTCCAAGGGCAGTTCATCAGCCTCGAAGGGAACGTGCGGGCCGGGGGACAGCGGCGACGCTGTCAAAAAGGTCCAGAAGCGCCTGATTGCGCTCGGCTATCTCAGCGGGAGCGCCGACGGGGATTACGGCTCCGGAACGAAAAAAGCGGTCATGGCATTCCAGAAAAAGAACGGACTGAGCCAGACCGGCAAAGTGGATTCAAAGACCCTGACCAAACTGAACAGTTCCAGCGCCAAAAAAGCAGGCGCAGGCAGTTCTGCCAAGAGCAGCAGCTCTGACGGAACCTGCTCGCCGGGCGACAGCGGCGACGCGGTCAGGAAGGTACAGAAAAGGCTGAAAGCGCTTGGCTACCTCAGCGGGTCCGCAGACGGCGATTACGGCTCCGGAACCAAGAACGCGGTGAAGGAATTCCAGCGGCGCAACGGCCTGTCCGTGACGGGCAGCGTCAATTCGAAAACGCTTTCGAAACTGAACAGTTCCAGCGCCAAAAAAGCGTCGTCGACTGCAAAATCCGGCGGTACGGAGCGGCTGGACTGGTTCCACGGCGGGAGCAGCAAAATTCCGAAGGGAGCGACGTTTAAAGTCAAGGACTGCAAGACCGGGAAAATCTTTACCTGCAAACGCTGGAGCGGATATAACCACGTGGACGCGGAACCGCTGACGAAGTCTGACACCAAAATCATGAAATCGATTTTCGGCCACTGGACATGGCGCCGCAGGGCGGTGCTGGTCAAATACAACGGGCACGTTTACGCCGGATCGATGAACGGCATGCCGCACGGCACCTCCACGATCAGCAACAACGGATTTGACGGGCATTTCTGCATTCATTTCTACGGCAGCAAAACCCACGGATCCGGGCTCGTCGACGCTGCGCACCAGAACTGCGTGGCTACGGCAATGGGATACTCCTGGTAACAGCCCGGCAAAGGAAAAGAACATACTTGCATACAGTTTTCCGGAAAGCAACGCTTTCCGGAATTTTATATTTTACAAGGGTGGAAAATATGTTATAATTTTGCAGTTATAAATGAAAGAGCATTCACTTCGTCCAGGAGCACAGGAGTGAAGACAGGAGGATGACTATGCTGACCCAGGCCCCGAGGGGGACAAAAGACGTACTGCCCGCAGACAGTTTCCGCTGGCAGTATCTCGAAGCAAAAATGCGTTCCGCGGCCGCGCTTGCCGGTTACCGTGAAGTCAGGACGCCGGTGTTTGAGCATACGGAACTGTTCCTGCGCGGCGTCGGCGACACGACGGACATCGTTCAGAAGGAAATGTACACCTTTAAGGACAAAGGCGACCGCTCGGTGACCCTGAAACCGGAGGGAACGGCCGGGGCAGTCCGCTGCTTCCTGGAGCATAACCTCTATGCGGACGCGCTTCCCTGCAAGATGTATTACCTGAACGCCCCGATTTTCAGGTACGAAAATCCCCAGAGCGGCCGCCTGCGCGAGCACCACCAGTTCGGCCTGGAGTGCTTCGGCGCAAAGGAAGCTACCGCCGACGCGGAGCTGATCCTCCTGGCATATAACCTGCTGAAGGACCTGGGTATCCGGAACCTGAGCGTGGAGATCAACAGCATCGGCTGCAGGAACTGCCGGCCGGAGTACCATGCCCGGCTGAAGGAATTCCTCGGGGGACGGATCGGCCGGATGTGCGAAAGCTGCAGGGAGCGCTTTGACCGCAATCCGCTGCGCGTCCTTGACTGCAAGGAAAAAGCATGCCAGGAGCTGACGAAGGACGCCCCGAGCATGCTGGACCTGCTGTGCGATGAATGCAGGGCGCATTTTGAGCAGCTGAAGCAATGCCTGGCTGCCGCCGGCATTCCGTTCCGCGTGAACAGCCGGATCGTGCGCGGCCTTGACTATTATACGAAGACCGTCTTTGAACTGGTCACCGAGACGAAGGACGGCAAGCTGACTGTCTGCGGCGGGGGAAGGTACGACAACCTGGTGGCGCAAATCGGCGAACAGGATATCCCTGCGGTAGGGTTCGGGATGGGCCTCGAACGCGTCCTGATGCTCCTCGAGGCCGAAGGTATCGAAATCAGCAAACCGCTGCAGTATGATATCTTCGTGACTTATATGGGTGAACACAGGCTGCAGGCTTTCGACCTTGTCCGGCGGCTGCGGCAGGACGGGATCCGCGCGGACCTTGACCACTGCGGCAGGAGCCTGAAAGCCCAGTTCAAATACGCCAACAAGACAGGCGCACCGCTGACGGCGGTCATCGGGGATGAAGAAGCGGCAAACGGAACCGTCAAAATCAAGAGCATGGCGACCGGGGAGGAAACCACGGTACCGGTCGATGAAGCGTGCGGCAGGGTCCGCACGATGATCTGAGCCAGGGAGGAAAGGAAAAGATGCAGAACAGAACACATACTTGCAACGAACTCCGGCTGTGCAACGCCGGGGAAAGGGTACGCCTGAGCGGCTGGGTTGAAAACGTCCGCGAAGTGGGAGGCAGCCTGGCCTTTATCGTCCTGCGGGACTTTTACGGCTGCACCCAGCTGGTCGCGGAAGACGAAAAAATCCTGAACATCTTTGTCTCCCTGAACAAGGAAAGCGTCGTTTCCGTGACAGGGACCGTGCGCGAACGCGGCAACAAGAACCCGAAGATGGATACCGGCGATATCGAAGTCGTACCGGACAGCGTGGAAATCCTCGGCCGCTGCCGCTACAACGCCCTGCCGTTCCAGATCAACCGCAGCAAGGAAGCGGACGAAAGCATCCGGCTGAAGTACCGCTACCTGGACCTGCGCAATCCGGACGTCAAAAAGAATATCGTCATGCGGTGCAACGTGGTATCCGCATTGCGCCAGGCCATGACCGAACACGGTTTCCTGGAGATCACCACACCGATCCTGACAGCTTCCTCCCCGGAAGGGGCCAGGGATTACCTGGTGCCCGCCAGGAAGCATCCGGGAAAGTTTTACGCGCTGCCGCAGGCGCCGCAGCAGTTCAAGCAGCTGCTGATGACCAGCGGGTTTGACCGCTATTTCCAGATCGCTCCCTGCTTCCGCGACGAGGACGCACGCGGCGACCGCAGCCCGGGCGAATTCTACCAGCTGGACATGGAGATGGCTTTTGCGGGCCAGGAAGATGTCTTCGCAGTCATGGAGGACGTCCTTCCGCCTGTGTTTTCAAAATTCGGCAAGTACCATACCGCTTCATCGGCGCCCTTCCGCAGGATTCCGTACCTGGAAGCGATGGAAACCTACGGAACGGACAAGCCGGACCTCCGGATCGACCTGACGGTCACGGACGTGACCGGGCTGCTGGGGAACTGCGGCTTCGGCCCGTTCGAAGGAAACATCGTCAAGGCCGTGCCCGTGACGGATTTCTCCGCGACGCGCAAGCAGATCGACAAGCTGTGCGCTGACACCGAAGTCATCAGCGGCAGCAAGGCATACTGGTTCAAACTCGACGAGAACGGGGAAATCAGCGGCGGAATCGCCAAATTCCTGCAGGAACGCAAGCAGGAAATCATCAGCGCGCTGAACCTGCAGCCCAATACCTTTGTGGCCCTTTCCGCGGGCAAAAAGGGAGCTGCGCAGAAAACGGCCGGCGTGCTGGTCAAAAAGCTCGGCGAGCTGTGCCCGAACCATATGGATGCGGAACAGTATGCATTCTGCTGGATCGTCGATTTCCCGATGTACGAGATCGGCGAGGAAAGCGGCGAGCTCGAATTCTGCCACAACCCCTTCTCCATGCCGAACGGCGGGCTGGACATCCTGAACAAGGCGGCGGCCGGCGAAACGGATCCGCTGGAAATTACCGCGTTCCAGTATGACCTGGTCTGCAACGGCGTCGAGCTGTCCTCCGGCGCAGTGCGGAACCATGACCCGGAAATTATGATCAAAGCCTTTGAACTGGTCCGCCTGGGTGAAGAGGACGTGAAGGCGAAATTCCCCGCCATGTACAACGCTTTCTGCTACGGCGCGCCGCCCCATGCCGGCATTGCGCCCGGCGTGGATCGGATGGTGATGCTCCTGGCGGGCGAAGAATCCATCCGTGAAGTGATTCCTTTCCCGATGAACAAGAACGCCCAGGACGTCATGATGGGCGCTCCCGGAACGGTGGAAGACAGGCAGCTGGAGGAACTCCACATCCGGATTGCGGAAGAGAAGGAAGAATGAAAAGGCGGTTCGGTTGTCAAGAAGGCCGGCTTCTGGTATAATGAAAAAAGTGTGAATGCTCCAGCTGAAGGAGGAACGATGAATGGCTGCCAAAAAAGATATGAACAGCGCGCTGCCGCTGACGACGGATAACGATACAACCCCTTCCGCAAAGATCACCTATGCCAACGAGGTGGTTGCGATCATTGCCGGCCTTGCAGCAAACGAGGTCGAGGGGATCGCAGGCATGTGCAGCGTGAGCGGGAACATCCTGAGCAAGAACCGGAACGTTACCAAAGGCGTGAAGGTTGAGATCGGGACGGAGGAAGCAGCCGTCGACCTGTATGTGATCGTTGAATACGGGACGCCGATCCAGCGGGCTTCCATGGACGCACAGGAGAATGTGCGCAAGGCGATCGAATCCATGACCGGCCTGCACGTGGTGCGCGTCGACGTCCACGTCCAGGGCGTCAGTTTCGAGAAGGAAAATAACGCCCTGCAGTCCGGCGCGCAAAGCGCCGCCCTGGAAGCGGGGGAGACCGCGCCGGAAAAACTGGCGGAACCCGAACCTGAACCCGCTGCCGCAGAGGATCCCGAAGCGGAAAAAAAGGCCCCGAAACAAGGCCGGCCGAAGGGCGGGAAAGCCAAAAAGGAACAGGCAGAACCTGCTGAAGGGGAAAATACACCCGAAGAAACCTGACCCGTTTTTGACAGAGGAGTTTTCCTCTGTCTTTCTGGCTTTTCCGGGAGAACAGGAAACGGAGGTTATGATCCATGAGAATCCGCATCGCAGACCGTATTCTGGTGGCCCTGGCAGGCGTCCTCCTGACGGCTGCCTGTGCAGGCCTGGTGGCGCAGGTCTTCTTCGGGCAGGATGTGGTTGGGCTGATTTCAAGGATGCTCCAGCCGGAGACAACCACCGGCAAGGTTATCGCGGGGGCGTGCGCCGCCCTCCTGCTGCTGGTCGGCCTGTACTGCATGCTGGTGCTTTTCCGCCACCGCAAACGCAAGGATAAATTCATCCTGCAGAAGCTGGAAAGCGGAGACCTGGCGATTTCGCTGAATACACTCGAATCCATGGTGGTGAAGTGCATCGACCAGCACAGCGAGATCAAAGCGGAAAACATCCACCTGGAAAACCAGCGGGACGGGCTGCTGATCCGGATCCGCGGAACTGTTGCCAGCGGCATCAGTATTCCGCTGACGGTGGATACGCTGCAGAAGCAGATCAAGCAGTATGTCACGGCATGCAGCGGCGTCGAGGTGAAAGGAATCCGTATCCAGATCGAATCCTCCGGTGAGGAAGCAAAAGACGCCCCGTTCGCCATCGAACCCCCGACAAGCAACCTCCTGACCAAGGGGGATACCCCGGAGGAAACCGCACAGGAAAAAGCGGCTCCGGAACCTGCTGACAAACCGGATGAAATGCCGGCAGAACCTGCACCCGAAGCCGTGAAACCCGCGAAGGGAGAGGATGCAGCTGCCGCTGCGATGGCTGCCGCGGAAATCCTGATGAACGATATCGATACGGAGGACGACAGGCCGATCCACCAGCGGCTGTTCAGCACGCAGGAAGAACCGTGCATCATGCCGCTGCCTCCGGAAGACCTGGCAGAAACCGCCCGGGACACGGATACGGCGGATGCCGGAGAAGGGGAAAAAACAGCTGAAACAGCTGAAGAAAAGGAAGAGAAGCCTGAAGGACAGGAAACTGCCGGAGAGGCTGAACTGAAAGGAGAAGAAAACGAATGAAGAAACTGAAAATGGGAACGCCTGCGATGGGCCTCGCAATCGGTGCGGCCCTGGTCGCCTTTGCTGTGCTGATCATGGTCATCGGCTTCTGGAAAGCCCTGATCCTGCTGCTGCTGTTCGCAATCGGGTATTTCATCGGTACCGTCGAGAACAAGCAGGATTTTATCCGTGACACAGCCAATAAGATTATCCCTGCGAAAGAAGCGAAGGTCATCGACATCAAGAGCGAAATTGCAAGGGAACAGGAAGAAAAGCCTGTGCAGGAAGAAAAGCCTGTGCAGGAAGAAAAGCCCGTGCAGGAAGAGCAGCCATGGACCTGGCAGGAAGAGCAGCCCGCTGAAGTTCCCTCAGCTGAAAACAACGAAGAAGACGGAGAATAAGACGCATGTCCAGAAAAACTGCGCGGTCTGCAGCGATGCAGATGATCTTCGAAAAAGTATCCGGGGGTCAGGGCGGCGAGGATACGCTGAAACTGGTCTATGACGAACTCCGGGAATATGCTGTTTCCGGGGAAAAACCGGTCGGCGACAAGGAACCGGACGAGGAAGACCGTGAATACATTTCCAAGGCTTTTCACGGCGTACTCAGCCATCTTGACGAGCTGGACGAACTGATCGGGAAAACGGCAAAGGGATGGACGACCGAACGCATGTCCCTGGTGGATCTTACGATCCTGCGGCTGGCGACATGGGAAATCCTGTATGAACCGGATGTCCCGGATAACGTCTCCGTCGCGGAAGCGCTGGAGCTGACAGAGCGGTATTCTGACCCGGCGGACAAGCCGTTCGTGAACGGGATCCTGGGTGCGATCGTCCGCGGGCAGGAATCATGAGCCGGACGATCCTTGGGCTCGATACCAGCAATTACCGGACCAGTGTGGCGCTCGTGACGGAGGAGGGGGAAATCCTCCTGAATTACCGTGAGCTCCTGCCGGTTCCGGCAGGGGAGCGCGGGCTTCGCCAGAACGAAGCTGTGTTTGCCCATCTCAGGCAGCTCTCTGCTGCGGCGGATGAACTGCGGGAACTTTCCGCCGGAATCCCGGCGGCCGTCGCCGCAAGTATGGCTCCGCGCGACGGAAATGAATCGTATATGCCGGTGTTTATGGCAGGCGCTTCCTTCGGCAGGCTGACAGCTGCCGCCCTGGGAGTGCCTTTTATCGGGACGACGCACCAGCGCGGCCATCTTGCCGCTGCAAGGGCAGGAACAGCCCTGGAGCATGCGGAGGATTACCTGGCCCTGCACCTTTCCGGCGGAACGACAGACCTGCTGGACGTACGGAAGGAAACCGTGGTCCAGATCGGCGGGAGCCTGGACCTGCATGCAGGCCAGCTGGTTGACCGAGCCGGCGTGGCGATGGGCCTCCCTTTTCCCGCAGGTCCTGAGCTGGAAAAACTGGCCCTTGCAGGCAGCAGCAGCGGAAAGCTCGGCTGCAGCATGGAGAACGGAGACCTTTCCTGCCACCTGAGCGGCGCTGAAAGCCAGGTGCAGCGATGGATCCGGGACGGTGTGCTGTCCCGGGAGGACATCGCGCGGGAAATCTACGACCTGCTGGCGCGCACGGTGCTGCGCTTGGCGGCAGCCGGCGCTGCCCGGACAGGCAGCAGGCAGGTGCTGATTACCGGCGGGGTGGCTTCTTCCCCCCTGTTCAGGCAGATGTTGTGCCGGCGGGCGGAAGGCAGGCGCGGCGTTCCCGGGCTGGTCTTCGGGGCACCGGGGATGAGCGGGGACAACGCGGTCGGCGTCGCCCTGATCGGCAGGGACGCCCTGCGGGCAGGCACCGGCACCTGAGCCGGAGCCGGCCAACCAAACCAAGATTTGTACGGAGGCAAAAACATGGCGGCACAGATTCTGGACGGGAAGACCATGTCTGAAGAGATCAGGCGAGAGGTCGCGGAGCGGGCAGCTGCGCTGAAGGAGCGCGGCGTGACGCCCGGGCTTGCCGTGATCCTGGTCGGCAACGATCCGGCCAGTGAAATATATGTCCGCAACAAGGGCAAGGGATGCGAAGAGACCGGAATGCTTTCCTGCACGATCCGGATGGACGCGTCCGTCTCCCAGGACGAACTGGAAAACGAAATTGAAAAGCTGAACCGGGATGACGCCATCCACGGGATCCTCGTGCAGCTTCCCCTTCCGGCCCACCTGGACGAACAGGCGGCCCTGGCGAAGATCCTGCCGGAAAAGGATGTGGACGGATTCCACATGATCAATGCGGGCCGCCTGATGACCGGTACGGAAGGCGTCGTTCCCTGCACGCCCAAGGGTGCGCTGTATATGATCCGGTCAACGGGTATCGACCTGAACGGCAGGGAAGCGGTCGTGATCGGCCGCAGCAATATTGTGGGGAAACCCATGGCGATGCTGCTGCTGCAGCAGAACTGCACGGTGACGGTTTGCCACAGCAGGACGAAAGACCTGGCATCCCATACACGCAGGGCGGATATCCTCGTCGCGGCGGTCGGGAAACCGGGCTTTGTGACGGCGGATATGGTCAAGCCCGGCGCTGTCGTGATTGACGTGGGCATTAACCGGGTGGACGGCAAGGTTTGCGGGGATGTGGATTTCCAGGCTGTGCGGGAAGTGGCCGGCTGGATTACGCCTGTTCCGGGCGGCGTCGGGAAAATGACGATCGCCATGCTGCTGATGAATACCGTGGACGCAGCTGAAAGGGCAGCCGGCCGTGCGTGATTCAGGCGTTATGACCGTATCCGAGCTGAATATGGTCATTGCGGAGGCGATCCGGAAGGAACCGCGGATCCGCAGTGTGACCGTCCGGGGCGAAGTCAGCGGATTCAGGCACCACATGGCTTCGGGCCACTGGTATTTTACCCTGAAGGACGCGGAATCCGCCGTCAGCTGCGTCATGTTCCGGCAGAACACCTTCCATGCGAAGATGAAGCCGAAGGACGGGGACGCCGTCGCCGTGACGGGGTATGTGGACGTATATCCGAAAAACGGATCGTACCAGCTGTATGCCATGAACCTCCAGCCGGACGGGGCCGGCCTGCTGTACCTGCGCTTTGAGGAACTGAAGCAGCGGCTGAACGCGGAAGGGCTTTTTGACCCGGCCAGGAAGCGCGTGCTCCCGATGGTTCCGCGGAAAGTGGCTGTCGTGACCTCCGGCAGCGGAGCGGCATGGCACGATATCCTGAACGTTTCCGCCCAGCGGAATCCGGCCGTTCCGATTGTGCTCATCCCCGCGGCTGTGCAGGGAGACCGGGCTGCGGCGGAGATTGCCGCGGGGATCCGTGCCGCCGGGCAGACCGGCGCGGACGTGCTGATCGTCGCCAGGGGCGGCGGATCGGCGGAGGACCTCTGGTGCTTCAACGAGGAAGCGGTCGCGCGCGCAGTGGCTGCCAGCAGGATTCCTGTGGTTTCCGGCGTCGGGCATGAGATCGATACGACCATCTGCGACCTGGCGGCCGACGTCCGGGCGTCGACGCCGAGCAATGCGGCAGAAATCGTCTTTCCGGACAGGAAGGAACTCCGGGGACGGACGAAACAGCTTCGGATGGGGCTGAACCGGGCGGTGGAATCGAAGGTTTCCGCCGCACTGGCAGCGGTCAGGCAGTCGCAGTTCCGCCTGGCGTCCGCAAGCCCGGAAAAGCGCCTGGCCGGCCTTGTTTCCTCGTCTGCCATCTGCCGGGAACGCCTGAACCACGCGATGCGCTTCAGGCTGGAAGATGCTTCCGGCCGGGCCGCGGTGCTGCGGAAGGAACTTGATTCCGGCATACAGCGCCGGACGGAAAACGCTGCGGTGCAGGTTGCCCGCATGCGGGAACGCCTGGAGGCGATGAGCCCGCTGCGGGTGCTTGAACGGGGATATGCGATCGTTACCGAACGCAGGGGGAAAGTGCTGACGCGCACCGGACAGGCGCGTGAAGCGCAGGACCTGAGGATCCGCTTTGCTGACGGAACCGTGGAAGCAGCGGTTGTAAAGGATGGGATGCAGGACAATGGATGACCGGGAAGAAAAGACGCTGGGCTTTGAAGACAGGCTGGAGCTCGTTTCCGAGCTGACCGGCAGGATCGAAAGCGGCGCGCTGCCGCTCGAAGATGCGGTAAAGGAATACGAACGCGGCATGAAAATGCTTGCAGAGCTTGACGCGGAACTCGGCGATATGAACCGCCGCGTGACCGTACTCAGGAACGGGACAGAAACGGAGACAGCCGATGCGGACTTATGATGCATACAGGAAAATGACGGAGGAAGCGCTGCTTCCGATGCTTGCTTCCCTGGGGCATATTCCGTCCAGGCTGCAGGAAGCGATGGCCTACAGCCTGCAGGCCGGGGGGAAGCGAATCCGCCCGGTCCTGCTGCTGGCAGCAAACGAAATGGCCGGGGGAAGCGCTGAAGACGCGCTGCCGTATGCATGCGCGCTGGAGATGATCCATACATACAGCCTGATCCATGATGACCTGCCGGCCATGGATAACGACGATCTCCGCCGGGGCAGGCCGACCAACCACAAGGTATACGGGGAAGATATCGCGATCCTTGCAGGGGACGGGCTGCTGAATGCCGCTGCCGAGCTGATGGCTTCGGCCGCCGTGAAAACGGATAACCTCCGGGGGCTGCATGCGCTGGAAATCATCATGCGCCATGCGGGGGTGACCGGAATGATCGCGGGCCAGGCCGCTGACGTGACATCCGAAGGCCTGGAGCCGGACGCGGAGCGGGTGCGCTACATCCACGAGCATAAGACGGCGGACCTGCTGGAAGCCGCCCTGGAAGCGGGCCTGGCCCTTGCGGGGGCGCAGGAGGCGGAGATCGCGGCAGTCCGTGAATACGCGCTGCACCTGGGGCTGGCGTTCCAGATGACGGACGACCTGCTGGATGTAAAGGGCACCGCGGAAACGCTCGGCAAGCACCCGGGGAAGGACCTCGAGCAGGATAAGATGACCTGGATTGCGCTGCGGGGCGTGGAAGGCACGGAGGAAGACGCGCGCAGGGAAGCGGAGAAAGCGCAGGAAGCGCTGGAAACGCTGCCCTGGGATGCCGGCTTTTTTGCCGCCTTTGCCCGGAGCCTGGTCGGCAGGACAAAATAAAGGGGAATACCTGATCACATGATCGGAGGGAAATCATATGCAGGACCATTTTCTTGAGGAAGTCGTTGTCAAACACAGGAACGGTGTGAACCGCGCGCTGTATATGCTCAGCTGGATCGTCATCGTGGTTTCCGGCTTTGCGGCGGCAATCTCCTTTTCCACCGTGACGAGAAGCCTGGCGACCGGGGCGTTCTACTGGCCCGGCCTGGTGATGCTGCTCGCATCCGGCGGTATCTG
>Ga0310694_10005236_pt1 | contig 12449 bp, 4 predicted proteins | sample 174DNAGHGhighgp2_FD_203884 | JGI IMG/M metagenome (GOLD analysis project Ga0310694, IMG submission 203884) | Sheep rumen microbial communities from Palmerston North, Manawatu-Wanganui, New Zealand - 1742 DNA GHGhigh gp2 (v2) (version 2) | ecosystem: Host-associated > Mammals > Digestive system >...
CAAAGTCTTCTTTATAGAGTTGCACTTCCGTCAAATTGTCCATATCTTTAATCCCGAAAGATTGCTCTAGTTTCCATGTGAATTTCTTCGTCACCAAAGTCTTACCTGGATCAGGAACGAATTGTTCGGTATCGTCTTGACCTTGAGTCTTAATCCTAACATCTTTAGTGTTGTCGGGATGAAACAAGTCCCAGATATTATCTGTTGGCGATTTGATTTTCCAATCCTTATCTGTAAAATAAATGAGATTGATTAAAGTTCCTATTGCAATGACAACAGCCAGAGGCAGCAGGGCAAACGAAAGAAATATAGAAGCGATACATCCAAGGATAGAGGTAACAAGTAGGATATAATTCCATTCATTAACACCAGTATTTCGACACAAAGATTCAATCCATAGTGCAGCAGGTAAATTACGGCATCTTCTGTCCCGATCTATGAGGAATAGTGTTCCCCATAGGATCGGATACAGTAAAAACAGTCCTAAGATGAAACGAGAGGATTCTGGATCAATCAAACATGTCAGATGAACAATCATTAAGATGATGACATACAACAATGTATAAACCACTGCTGCAGGGTAGGCCATGTTTATGAAGAACCTCTTTTCCATCCCTATTTAAGCCACTATATTAATAGTGTTTTCATCCAACTGTTCTGGGACATCTCCAATTTTCCATCCTTCACTGGTTGCCTCACAATATGTGTACTCTGGATATTTTGCCAATTTTTTGAAACGGTTAAATTCATCCTTAAAAATAATGGCAGCATGACTTGGCTGCTCAGAACCCTTATCACATATATCCACTAGCTTGGCATCAATACCAAGTTTTTTCATGAGGCGGCAAGCCAATATTGATTTACAATCACAGTCACCTTCCTTATCGTAAAGTGTTTCTGCGGCAAAGCGGAAATACTCAAGATGTTTTTCCTTTTTTTCATCCTCTTTTGCAAATTGATTAATGGGAGTAGAGTTTTCATCCACAATGTACTGAATTTCATATTGGCTAAAAGTCAAAAGTAATTCAGGAACCTCATAATCAGCCAAATTATATTTGCTAGCCACATCAATAGCACTATTGACAATCCTCTCAATAGCGACAGCTTCGCTATTTTCATCATTGGTATCAGGACCTGTTAACACTCTTGCTGTAGAACTAGACAGATCATTTGCAGCTGAAAGCCAACTCATATTTCCGTCTGCATCTTTGCCATAGAATGGATTCTTTTTACGCATGTCTTGCTCCGGATCTTCCCAATCTTCCTTGAATAACGTAATCTTAACATTGTCTTCAGGTGTCGTGTCGATACCCCATTTATCCTTCATCTCCCATCTGAATTCACGTTCAATAGGAGTCTTATTGTTAGGATTGTCAGGATTGCCAGGAATCTTTTTGTTCTCATCACTATCACCTTCAGCATCTTGCGTTGCGGCCTTGATTCTTACATCTTTAGATGTATCGTCATTAGGTCTCCATTTTACTGCAGAAGGTGACTTCACTTTCCAATCTGCATTACTGCCAGCAAATAGATTGATTAATACCGAGACCATAATTGCGAAGAATAATGGTCCACAGATATAGTACTTATTATCTATAGCCCACATGATGAGAGATGCTATTAGTACCACAACGGAAAACCCCAATAAGGTATAGTTCCATGCAGAAACACCTGTATTGGTGTTGATTGTCTTTAAAACTGTCGCGAAAGGCAGGTTTCTGCTACGGCAGTCCAAGTCAATGATATGAAGCAAAAGCCATATTGTCACATATAAAGCCAATAATGATGGTATCCATGTCGCGGCATTCATGTCATCTTCAACCGAACCGAATACTTCAAAAAAGCATAATAATATGAACAAGACGTAAAACGCCGCATAGAAAAGAACTGCGGGATAGGCCATTTTCAGGAACTCCTTGAAGTTGAATACCTGTCTTGCAGCTGTATCCGCAAAATCACCAAGTGCATGCTTGTTTTTAAACACCCGTATCAAAAACAATATGACAAACAATGCAAATAGAACTGCTGTAATAATCCAAATCAAAATCATAGCTATGTCCTCCTATGCAATGGGGTTATCATATAGATTAACGAAACGGTAGTTTTGAGCAAAATAAGACCTGAATAACTGGTCAAACCGTTCTTCGTTGTCGATTTGTCTGTCATTCTGAGGATCATATGTCCAACCAAGGTCATTAATGCCTGTTAATGGTTGGATATGCAGTTGCGTGACAAGAATGTCTGGCGAATCCGGATTGTAAGCAGTGTCACCAATATGAGCTATTGGTGTCACAAGCTCATAAGTAGACTTAAATTGATTTGTAAAAACTGGAGCCACCATATTGAACTTAACGCACATCCTGTCTTGATCTATGCCTGAACTCTTGATATGGATATCCATGGTTTGTTGCAACGCTCCATGATTCATGGTACACATTTTTCCATGATTATCTATCCAGTTCTTCAAACCCGCATTATTGCCATTGTCGGCAATCATGGTTTCAATGCAGAGCTCACTTGTAATCAGGATGTCTTTGGAATATTTGAGCAGCGCTTTCATGCTTGGTTTAATGGCGCTCTTGCGTAAGAGGTCGCCGAAGGGGAAATTACCCTCATCAGCCAATTTGAATCCAGTCTTGATACCTTCTTCTACAACGGTTTCAATTTGTGCATTTCGCACATCTTGAACTTGTTGAAGTGTACCTCCAGTTGATTCCGCCAATTCTCGCAAATAATCCTCGTTGCCTCCTCCAATATAAATGACATCCACCACACATCCTAATTCAAGGATCTTGCGTTTGGCCTCTTCTGTGTCAAAGGGACAACCATCGCTAATGATAATTAGTTTGCCTAAATTGATCTTTCCTTCTTCATGAGCCTTTTTCAATAACTCAAAAGCTGGTACATAGGCAGTTCCACCCCCACAGAAGATTTCTGCTTTGTCCAGATCATTATCAACCGTGTCGTCCAAAACTGCCCGATCAGCAAAAGCAACCCATCGGATTTGGTCACTGAATTTCTCTTTCAGCGTTTTAACGGCCTCTTTCAAATCTTCATGAGGCTGCCCAGACATACTGCCAGAAACGTCAAGCATTAAGACTGCACTTCCTGCAGTTTTAAGTATCATTTTCGCTGGATCAAGATTCTCCTCCATCTGTTGGGGAACAAAAGCCGTTTCTCTCATTAGTTTACGAATCAACAGCATCTTGTCTGCGTTGGTTAAATCTTTAATGCTCTTTGGCTGGGGTAAACCTAATGCTTCCGCTTTGACATTGAAGTTAGGAACAGCTTTTAATAACGGGATTTTATCAAATTCGCCTGAAGTCATAGCGGCAGCTTCTTCCACTTCGCCTTCAAAGCGCCCAACTTTTTTCACTTTCTCCTTTGTTTCAATTTTTAAATTGTCGGTAATTAATGGCTGGAAGTCGTCGAAAGGCTTGAAGTGGAATTCTTTAGGAACAAACACACCAAGATTGTTGCGCAACATAGCCAAACGCTCTTCATAATTCCACTTACAATAATCCTTGATGTCACTTTGAGATTTACGAATGGCTTCCTTGTATTGCAGAAGAAGCTTTTCGTTTAGTTTATAGAGGCTTATGCCAATATATCGTTCCTGCAAACTCTTAAGAACATTCATATATCTTCGATAGACTAAGAAATAGGCCACGATAGGAATCGCAAACAAGATTGTTGCTACGATTGGTTGGGAAAAAATGAAGAAAACGCCAAGGATAATGCTTAACAATAAGACTCGGCTGAACATAGAAAGCATGAAGACAGGGTGTCGTCGTAGTTTCTTATCCAACTCCTCCAAAATTTTCTGTTCTGTCACGGCAGTATTACCCAATTGGGCTGTCTCATATGCTTTTTCATATTGTTCAGGAATCGGCAAAGGGCAAACGGTTATACCGTCCTCACCAAGTATGCTGATATCTTTTGCTCCTCCAACACTTTTTTTGGCAGCAAGAATCTCTGCTTGTCTGGCTACCTCTATGGCCTGATACATGCTACAATGGGTGTCGGGCTGTTCATCGTCAAAGACGCCAAAGATGCCATCTTCCACAGCAGCAGACTGCTCTTTCATCCATGCTAATTGGTTCTCCGACATTTTTTCTAAATAGTCATGCTCATAAATGGCTAGTTCCAGTCTGACTTTATTTACCAATTTGGCTTTTAAGTTGGCAATATAACCGTCCTTACTGTCAAAATAGAGCTTCCACACCTCTTTAACATTGATGCTGCCAGGCTTGATTGGCATTGGAATCTCGAATTGTGATGTATCCAAACTTGGCATCTTAACAGACAGATGCTTGTAGAGTTTCGTCTCATCAAGTTCGTTGTTCCTGAAGGTTGAAATGTTTTGTGCACGTTCTATCGCTGAATCTTTGTCAAAAAACTCTTTTTCCTTACTGTTTACAAAAGGCTCAAGCAATGTATGACCCATTAAGAATGCCTCACGATCGTTCTGCACCTCTCGTTCGAAGAAGATACCACTAGCTCCAGCATTAAGAAATGTCGGAATCGGTTGTCTATTAGTATAGTTCAATAAAACAATTTGGTTGCCTGACCTTTCAAATGCGAGATGTAGCGAAGCCAAAGCCATATTTTTTACAGCTTCAAGTTTTTCCTCTATTGGTTTTTCAAAGAACATGACGTGATCAAAGGTGTTCCAAACTATCTGCATGTTGTGCATTTGGTTAAGAAAAGCTTTCTCCTCGTTTGTCAAATGGGCACCATGAGTTACTTCTTCGCGCCGATATAATAATCCGTAAAAATAGACATTAGGAGTCGGGTTCCATCGCCTATCTGGTTGTTGAGTATCACGTTTGAGACTTGTGGTTAAAGGTAAAAAGAAACGTTGGGTGCTCTTTGATTCAATATCTCCAATTACCACTACCAGAATACGGTTTACTGCAGGGCTAAAGGGATATTTTATTAAACCTGTATTGGGGTTTATCAAGTTGTCTCCCCTTCTTACGGTGGCATATATTTTGCCACCAATTTGTTCTGGGGTGTCAGTATCATCAACATTCATCCCCAAATCTTCAGCAGTTGAGACATAAAACCAAGGTTCTCGATTGGCTTTAGGATATTGGGGGTCTTTTACGTTTTCAAGGAATGCTGCCCAGTAGGAATCGTAGAACGCCTTGATGGCGTTCTCCGATTCTGATAAGTCAATAATCCAAAGTGCATTCATATAATATTGAAAATATTCTTATTAAACAAGGCGTAAACAGTACCGACAATCTGATACCATAAATTTTCATCAGCTTGAGTCTGTTTATAGACGCTAAATAGGGGACTTAATTTATTATAGAACCGATTCCAAATTTCACCAGAGAAACCTGTTCCTGTGTTATAAAAATATGAGGCTTGATAAAACAATGTCTGGATGTCTTTTTTAATGTTTGCTGACTGTTTATCGAAAATAGCAGCAATTTTATTGAAATAATCTTGGTCATAGATGATAGGACCGTTAATAATATCATGCCAAACCGAATATAGACTTTGAGATTGGACGGGGATCTTAGTCTCTTTGTTCCTTTCAAATCCTAAAATATTGCCAGAAAGAACGAGTTTTTCTATTGTGACCTTTAATTGTCCCATAGCTGTAATGGTTACGATGGGTTTGTATCCGAACTGAATATTGGGATCCACACCCATCGGTCGTCCCATCATGGGTTGTCCCATTGGCTGTCCCATTGGTTGTCCCATCATTGGTTGTCCCATCGGTTGTCCCATCATTGGCTGTCCCATTTGTCCCATTGGTTGTCCCATCGGTTGTCCCATTGGTTGTCCCATTGGTTGTCCCATCATTGGTTGTCCCATTGGCTGTCCCATTTGTCCCATTGGTTGTTCCATCGGTTGTCCCATTGGTTGTCCCATTGGTTGTCCCATTGGTTGTCCCATCATTGGTTGTCCCATTGGCTGTCCCATTGGTTGTTCCATCGGTTGTCCCATTGGTTGTCCCATCATCGGCTGGGGCATCATTGGTTGTCCCATCATCGGATGGGGCATACCGGGAATGCCCATTTGTTCACCATAGAAAGACCTGATATAGGTTTTGTCTGGATGTGAGTTAAGATACTCAAAGAAGCTATCGTACCAGCAAAGAGCTATAAAGTCGTTGAATCTCTTAGACTTACGTAGTTCAAAAGCGTTCTCAATATTTCGATAAATAAAGTCTTTGTGGATGTGACATCCGCTACCCTCTTGTTCTATGACTCGAATATTTGATGTGTATAATTCATTTAACATGTCAAAATATTTATATTCATAGAAACTATGACCTACTGCAAGTTTACACACTAAGAAACGGTGCCCCAAACTTGAATCTGGGACGTATTGTTTTTCGTTACTTTCCTGATATCCCATAATGCCAGCAAAATCTGGCGTGGCTCCTACGTAGAGCCACCTGTTTGCAACATTTGGCATTGCTCCTAAATCAGTAGGATAGAAAACGGGAATTGAATTTGTAAATTCTGTAACATATTTTTGTCTAGCCATTATGTCCAGTACTCCATCCTTTGTAAAATATTCGTCAAAAACAGTATCCAAAGGTAAGTCCAACCAAGTTTTTACTTCGTAACCACTGTTTTCCAACGCACTTTCGATAAATCTCTCGATTTTCCTGTTAAAGTCTTTATACATGCTAGAGAACTGCGTCATGGGGTTACTGAGCGCCATGTCAGCAAATAAATAATCGTGATTAACAACACTATGTTTGATAGAATTGATAATGGAAGCCAATCCTTTATCTCCATCACGGTAGGGTGGACATCCAAAGTTCGGACTTTCAAATGTATTTGCTCCTTCTTCCATGTTGAGGGAAACAATTGAAGAATATAATCCTTCAAAACGATTATATCTTACCCACGCATTACCGGATTGAACAAAATCGCAAACATGAGGGAAGTAGTCAGAACACACCTCATTCGCTGTCTTCTTGAAACTTGATGCGAGATCATCATAGGCGGTTTTGCTTAAGTTAAAATAACCATTAAATGCCTGTTTTAAACCGCTTAGGCCCATATGAGCTTGATCGCCTTTGCGGATCACTTCAAGCAGTCCAACTTTTTCTTGAGTAATATTTTGAATAACAGTTCTGATATGTTCTATTGCCAATTCATATATACATGCCTGCTTATATTCATTCATTTTTGCTACCAAATCAGAAATGCCCTTTTTGGGTTTCATTTCTTGAATGATATTATCAATGTCTGTTTCTAGCGTTTTAAGATTGTTCCTGAGTTGTAATTTGTCAAGTACTTCTGTCTCACAATACTCATCATCTACTCTGCCAAGCAAAGAATATGTATAGTTTAGACCAAAATTCTGAACACATTCGTCCACACCAATTTTTATACTATTCTCAATTTTATGTATCCATTCCGACATAGAAAGAGAAGAACTGTTGGGAGAGTAGAATGCTTTAGAAAGTGTCTTGATCTTTTCTTTGCAGGCTGTTATAAACTCTACCCCCATATTATTCCACTCATCTTTCGAGGGTACCTCGCTATCAGATGGAACCTCAACCGTGTCAAAACTTTGCGTATATTGGCCCCAAAGTGAGTCCTTTTGTGATTGGTCAAATCTATCAAGATTAATCAAATAACTAAGAATATATTTATGTGCAAAAGAAACAGCAGCATCCTTTTGTTTTTCTGGTGTCGTTAGAATTGTTTCATAACTTAAACCTAACAAACCATATCCATAAAAATCATAGCGGAAACGTTTTCTGATATAGTCCCTCAAGAAATCATCGGCTTTGGTAATGGCTCTGTAACCGGAACCCACCAAAAACTGTGACCATTTAAATTGATCTGTTTGGGAAGTTGTGAAATGACCATAAAATGAACCTCCTGACGCAAAATCGTTATCCAAATTGCTCACCATTGTTTCTCCTGCAGCTCCTGTATGTAAGAAATAACACATTTCTGCTGTGTTTTCAAACATATGTTTAAGTGACACTCGTCCTTTATCACTTTCAATATCTACAGCCATCACATAAGAACATACCGGCCATGGACTCAATGAAGCCCACTCTGTTCTATCCGGTAAGGCAGCAAAAACTCCAAATTTACGTCCGTCATTATTTAAAACGGCATCATTTCTAAATTCATTCAATTCCCAAAGAGTCGCATAGGAATTGGTAGTATAATTTGATGAATTCTCTTTGTTTTTATCGATAAAAATTTTTGGCATATAGAGAACAAGGCGAAGGTATGGGTCAGCATTGGCAACATGTCTCTTGTATAACCTATCAGCTAGATAAAGAACATCCAAAAGGGCAGAACTGCTTGTACCTCCATTACTTGATGAAAATACCCAAATTGCAGGGTGATCAATATTCAATTGTTCTCTATTATTTCCATATTGGCCTAGTTTATTAATACCCGTCTGGATTTTATCTTCAAATTCTTTTCTTTTATACATAAAGCCGCAACGGCCCGCCATTCTTTGCGCTCCAGCCCCTTCGCTAAGTTGTTTTTGAGGAAGCTTGAAATGACCCTGTATGTCTGGGTCAATGGCCCACTCCAACATCCGTTGACTTACTTCGTCTGATATCGGTGCTTCTTTGGCGTGCTGATAAAGATTGTATGGAGCTGTGGTTCCTGCATCTATGAATTCTGAAGCTAAGTCAATCACGGGATATTGCCCCATCATTCTAAGCAACTCTGTGTCTTCCAGAGCTTTGTCCTTCGCTCCGGAATCGGTGTCATAGAAAATAAATGTGCAGTCTGCATCCATTGCTGTTTTGTTGGAGTTGTAGGCACGTTGGAAAAGAAGTGCCTTTAGTCTTGCTACGGTAGTGACACCTGTGCCACCAATGCCGATAAATATTCCTTTTGGCATAATTGTAAGTTTTTTAATAATTAACTATTCTATTGTCTTCATTATTATTCAATATGGCATAAGCACTCGCTATGTTGTGATGTACAAATCCTTTGTGGATATGACATCCCGCCCCTTCTGACTCAATTTTGTCTTTATTAAAATCATATATGGTATTCAGCAAATCAAAATACTTATAATCAGCAAAACTATGACCTTCCTCAAATTTAAAAACAAGAAGGCGATGACCGATGCTCAAATCTTGTATAAATTGACTATAAAAACTATCATATTGATATCCCAGCATTTCAGCTAATGCTTCACTTTCACCTACATAAAAAAGTCGATTCATTGTTTGGCAAATCTTTCCAGAAGCAGTAGGATAAAACAATGGTATCGAATTGATAAATCTAAAAATATAATCTTCCTTTTTGGTAATATCAATTACTCCTTCTGTATTAATGAAATTTTCTTCAAAAACACTATTCAAGGGTAAATCAAGCCAACACTTTACCACGGAGTCATTATTTCCCATGGCATTCTCAATGTAATCATCAATGTTCTTGCTTAATAATGTCATGAATTCATCATCCACATTCTGACACATTGCCAATCTCGTAAACGAAAGATGTTGATGGGAACTCTTCATTATCTTGTCAATAATATCTGCCAATCCTCTTTCATCCATGGTTCTCCTGATGGATTGAGAACTTAGTCCGGTGTCTGGAGTTGTTTTTGAATAGTCCAAACGAACGATCGAGGAATATAACTCTTCAAACAAATGACCTTGTTTCCATTGTCCCAGTGAAACAAAACTGCTCACATCGGGAATGTAGTTCCTGCATACATCATATTTCGTCCTGAAAAAAGAATCAGCCAATTCTTGGTATTGTTGCTCATAATAACAATTCTTATATTGAATGTAATTAATGAGTCCTCTTATTCCCAAACATGTAGAATCGCCATTCCGAAGTCTCTCTAAAAGGCCATACGGTCCCTTGGTTATGTCTTGAATAATTGAGAGGATAGCTTCTGATACCACGCTTAGAAGGCAAGCTTCTTTATATTGCTTCAATTTGTTCGCCATTTCTATGGCATTTTTTCCCCAAAAGCCGACCTTAGTCTTGAGGACTTCGCTCTCAAAATCAAGGATGTTATTTTGAGTTTTTTGATAATGGAGCATTTCCATCAAGGTCTGTTCACAATACTCGTCATCCACTATAGCCAATAGTTGATAGGTGTAATATAATCCAAAGTCAGAAATGTTTTCTTCTATCCCTTTCAGAACTGTTTTTTTTATTGCGTCAAGGTAAATGAGCTTCGATTCATAGAATTTTTGTTCCAAAGAAGCTTTTATCTTCCGACATTCAAACATAAAATTATGCACATCAAAGTGCCTGTCTATCTCATATTCAGGAATAGAGATGATGGTGTCAAATTCAGCTTTGAAATGAGCATATAAGGATGATTTTTCAGACTGTTCTGGTTTGCTTACATTCATGAGATGTGAGAGGATATGTACATCAACGAAATGCTCGACGACTTCCATTCGTTTTGAATAAGTCGGCCAGACATCTTCGAATTTACTGCCAAGGAATCCCCTATAAATATCGTAGTAGAAACGCTTTCTAACATATTCTTTTAAAAAATCATCTGCTTTATTTATGGACTTGAGGCCTGCGGCCATGACAAAACGAGACCATTTTGATTGATCTGGAAATGATATTATAGGATTACCGCTATATGGACCACCTATGGAGAAGTCATTGTCAAAGCAACTTATCATGGTTTGGCCTGATGAAAAAGCGTGCATAAAATAACACATTTCAGCAGTGTTTTCGTACATCTGGTCAAGTGACATACGTCCCATATGACATTCTGTATCCACGGCTATTACATAAGAACACACCGGCCATGGTAGTAGATTCCTCCATTCGGGCTTGTCTGGTCGGATGGCAAAAGTACCAAACTTATTGCCACTGTTCAACTCATTGTCAATCCTAAATTCGTTCAACTCCCATAGCGTGGCATAAGAATTTAGTGCATATTGTTGAGCAAATTTGTTGTCGTAATCCATATATTTCTTAGGCAGATATAGCACAAGGCGGAGGTATGGATCCGAATTGGCAATGTTATTTTTATATAATCTATCAACCAAATATAATACATCTAATAATGCCGAACTAGAAGTTCCTCCGTGGCAAGATGAGAATATCCATATAGAAGGATGCTCATTGAGTATATTCTTATAGTCAATCTGAGTCAATTTACGAATGCCTGAAAGCACAAGACTTTCGAATTCACGATGACAAAAAGCAAAACCGTATCTGCCAGCCATTCTTTCTGCAGAAGCACCTTCGTTGAGTTGTGCTACGGGAAGTTGAATATGTTTAGGTCCTTCAGGGTCAATGCTCCATTCCATTATGCGATGAGAGGTCATATCCTCCATCGGAGCTCTCTTAGCCATTTGATACATGCGGTAAGGAGAGACTTCTCCGGCATCTATGTATTCATTCCCTACATCAATCACGGGATAAGCCCCCATCATTTCTCGCAACTCGGTATTTGCTAGTGCCATTTTCATCGCTATGGAATTCGTGTCATAGAAAATAAAAGAACAGTCTGCATCCATGTTGGCTTTTGATGAACCATAAACTCGTTGAAATAGCAAGGCTTTTAACCTGGCTACTGTGGTCACACCTGCACCACCGAGTCCGATGAAAATACCTTTTGGCATAATTGTATATTCTCTAATTTGTTATCTTACCTTTACAGTATAATTATTACCATTGATAGTGAAAGACAAATCGCAACCAGCTCCCCATTTTTTTAACGGAGTAACACGATAAGCCTCTCTTGGCAGGGCTTTTGACTTTTTTTTGCGTGTTATGTTCATGCTTGTATTTCCGCGCTGAATATAATAGCCCCTTGGTTTCCAAAAGTTATAAATGGGAGTATCAATAGTTATGATTTCAAACTGCCAATTATCACCATTAATGATTCCTAAAGTAGTAGGAGTGACTTTTACACGAGCACTCTTCGGGAAACGATGTGAAAAATCTTCAGATTTTTTTCCATCGTCAATAGTGGCTGAAACATTCCATGACCGGTAAATTCCTCCAAATTTATTGAGAAGGAACGTGATGAGCAAGCAGAGGAGCCATAAGAAAATCAGCGCAAGAATAAGAATGTCTAGCCATCCGGGGAGAATATGGAAGAAATAGTTCCCTTCTGGCAGTTCCTCTTCAAACTCAAATCCCTTTGCGTAATCCAGTTTCAACGATTCATCTAAGCCGTTAAGCATCTCCAACTCGTTGACATACTTCTCGCATAATGGCGTAACATGGAAGGTTATTTCGTCTCTAATGTTCACAAAACGCGGAAGAATTGGATTGTAATCACGATTCAGCTGATAAATTACAAAAGGTTCGTCCAAATTATGTCTTGTGGCCGTGTCTTTTGTGAAGGTTTCATGGAGGCATGAGGGTTCAGAAACAATTTTGTAGTCGAACTGAGTGAAAAGGGGGAAATTCTCTGGCCCGGCATTGCTAACGGTGGCAATGATCTGATCATCCTCAGTCAAAACTAGATCGGAACTCAAATCCACCTTG
>Ga0310694_10005237_pt1 | contig 12448 bp, 8 predicted proteins | sample 174DNAGHGhighgp2_FD_203884 | JGI IMG/M metagenome (GOLD analysis project Ga0310694, IMG submission 203884) | Sheep rumen microbial communities from Palmerston North, Manawatu-Wanganui, New Zealand - 1742 DNA GHGhigh gp2 (v2) (version 2) | ecosystem: Host-associated > Mammals > Digestive system >...
GTCTTTTGTACGATGATCTTTATGGCTTACCTGTTCCTTGCTCTTTTTTGCTGCTTCCTTGAGTCTGTCCTTGACGCCTCTTGTCTTTTCCTTAGTCTGTTTCGTGAACTGCATCTTTACCTGCTCTCCATCCTTTTCAAAGAACAGGCACCTTTCCTCTTTACTGTATACGTAAGGATGATCTGAGAGCACGTCTGTAGGTGTTAAGACTTCACCGTTGATGCTCTTTACCATCATTGAGAGTTCATTAAGATCCATGTTATTCTTATCCATAGGGATAATGATCCCCTCATGTATCGATGAGGGCAATGCGATAAAGTCCGAATCAAGGAACTCAGCAATCTTATCCATGATCTCCTGCTGATTAAGCAACTTGGCACCGTTGATCTTATCCTCAGTCGAAAGTATATACATGGGGATCATCACATCTTCTGGATCGGGTAAGAAGGTGTCCTGTTCATACTCATCCTGCATCCTCATTGCATTTATGACCTTGTCCATAGGTGTGAGCCTGGGCTCAGTAAGCGTAAGATCATTTTCGTTTGCCTTATCAAGCACATCATCAAAATTAACATCCCAGCGGTCTAAGATATCATCCCTTATCGTGATAGATGCCATCATACCGTTACTCTCATCGAGTCTTATCTGAGTAAGGACTGAGAGATCTCCGAACTCCTTATGCGGTACTACCGCAAGGAATTCCTTATTAAGATCCGTGTTTATGATCTTTGTCACCAGTCTGTCGGCTACCTTGTCAAACTCTGAGATGTCAGAGATATCAAAGCCTCTTATCTGAGGATCGCGACATTCCATGTACATATCTGCGATAGACTGCAGGATATCATCGATGTTTCTTCCGTCACGATAGTCTTCGATATATTTTTCAAGATAGATGTTGGGACTGATATCGATGTCAGGCTCACGGATTGACAATGCTAAAAGCTTCTGGTCATTGTTCTTTACTATCTCTGTTATAGAGAGTGTTGCGCCGTCACTGATATCGGGTGGCAGATGGTCTGCCAGGTATACTTCGAGTTTGTCAATGAACTCTTTTTTGATAGGATCTGTGTTATCTGTCATATACATAGCTTAGTCCTCCTTCCTTTCGTTTTTCTTTTCTTTCTCTTTTCTCTTTTCTTCATTCAGTTTTGATAATTCATAGTAATACAAGAGTCTTTCTCTGATATTGCTGTTTGAATCGATCTCATACTTTATGCCTGATTCATTCATAACCTGTTCCTCCTTTTAAACAACTACAATACCGCTTCTTTTACATGTTCTTTATGTACAGGCGTCTGTAATGACGCCTGTCTTTTTGCTTCTTCGATCCTGCTCTTTATACTGAATCGATTCTTATCCTTGGCAGCCAGATCTTTCTTATACTCGCTTATGACGGCTTCACTTATTTTCTTTTTAAGATCACCGTTCATAGTGACGATCTCTTTGTATACCGCATGTCCGTCATGAGTGTCTTTTGCCTTAAAGTTTGGCATAGTGACATAAAGGCTTGAGTTCTTACCCTCGTTGATAAAGATGTTCTTTATGACAAACTCATCATTTATTAAGATCTGTGCCTTCCCGACACGATTAAAATACGGCCTGTCAAAGGCTTTAGCCTCTATCAAAAGCGTTCCGTCAAGCCCGTCTCTTAATGAGACAGGACAGTTCTTTTCATAGCTCTCGATAGCACCCGCATTTAATACACTCCTCATTTCAGCCGTAGTCGGATGGATGATCTCCTCAAAGATCCGTTTACCCTCCTCATCTTTCTTTCCTGTATCGCGGCTTGGCATACAAAGAAAGAGCTGCCCGTTTTCATTCTTCATGAGAGTCATGTTCCTTACACTTATCTCTCCAAACTTTACTGTTCCGATGGCTTTGATGCTGTCGTCTCTATTAAGCCTTGTCATCCATACCTGAATATCCATAGGCTGCCTCCTAGTCCGGGAATGAAAGCTTAAGCCCGAAATACTTGCCCATAGGCTTTAATGAAAAGATGCCTTCATATGTCTTTGTATCATCGTTTATCTTTGTGCATGTAGCTCTAAATGATCCGTCCTCGCAAAGATCTCTCACTTCATCACGTCTGATGTCTCTTCTGATGAGTTTTGCGATGTTGTTCTTATAGAGCAGGAAATCACATCCCTTGTCATCTCTCGCATTAGAACAGTAATAGTTCTTCTCGCTCTCATAGATCTGACCATTTCTGCCTGCATCCTTACAGACAGGGCAGTCACATATGGCCTCCTTGAACACCTTTGTATCACTTGCACCATACGGTAATGCTTCGTTATCGAGTTCATTCTCGTATTCAATATATCCGTCCATAACATTTTCCTCCTTAAAAGCAGATGAGGCGCAAAGCGCCCCATCCTAGTCTTCATATACTATTGTTGCTCTGACTATCGTTGCATCCTCTCCTGCAGTCGCATAATCTGTCTTGCCGCAGCCGCATCTGTAATGATTGATGCCGTCATTGCCGCCTTCAGTCTTGCCGCATCCGAGTGTGTAGTAGACTTCGGTATGATGACCTACTACCTGTTCACACTGACCGTAGTTGCCGTCCATCCTGGCTCCGCATTTATTGCAGTACCAGTATTCTCCGTATCCAACACCCCAGTCTGTAGTTGCTGATCCGCCGCAGTGTTCATCGACTTCTTCCTCATGTCTTACTGTGTAACAGCCACCTCCGTATGCAGAGCTTCCTGAGTGGTGATGAATGTTATATACCGGCTGACTGATACAACCGTCTGCATGATCACTTGTATAGTCTGCAGATACGACTGTGCCGTCACTTAGCTTATGCTCATGATATTCATAGCTTATACGAGCATTCGGGACATCCGCTTTACCGTCTGTATAGCCTCTGTTATAGGCATTACTCGTATCCACTGTCCATGAGTTTGGATAATATCCGCTCTCATAGGTTCTCTGATCTATGCCGCTGGGAACAAAGTCCTCCTGATGATCCCGCTCGGGCATCGTACCGTCTACGTATGTATTGTTCAATCCGTCATAGACTCTTGTGCCTTCAAGCATCTTTTCTGATTCGACATTTGCTACATCTGTACCGATAAGGCTTATACCGTTTGCAAGTACTGAAAAGATGGCATCCTTGTTTTGTTCAATACCCTTGTCAGTGGTGGCGGATGCTATAAGTTCTTTACCATCACTGACAAATTGAAAAACCAGTTGAAGGTTTTCGTTGATCTTATCAAGTTCTTCCTTTGTAGAGTCATTACCCTGTGTGAATGAAAGTGTGAGCGAATCGAACTTGTTATTGATCGTCTGATCCAGCTCATCAAAGTCTGCGTTCATGAGTGCTTCAAGATCACTTAACAGTTCTGTATACTTATCTTCCATATCAGAGAGAGTATCCTTTATCGCTGTCATATTTTCATTTTCAACCTTGGTAAGGCCGCTCTCCATCGTCTTAAGCTTGCTTGCCAGTTCCTTTGAGTTTGAATCTTCCTTTGATGAAAGTTCCTTTATAAGGTCATTGATCTTTTCATGACTGTTTGAGAACTCCTTATCGATCTCGGTGATTGATTCCTTTATGGTGTTGTACTGAGTCTTAAGCTCGCTCTGGTTTGTGTTGCCTTTGCCTTCAAGCTCTTTGATGAGTGTCTCGATGTTTTCCTTTGTGGTCTTTATCTGGCTGTTCATCTGGTTAAAGTCATTACCGATCTTCTGAGTGGAATCCTTATAGCTTACACTGAGTTCAGAGTAGCCGTTTTCACTACTCTGCGAGTATTCGCTTAAAAGACTCTCGTTTGCATTAATGCTTTCCTCAACGCTTGTAAGATAATCCTTGATACTGTTAAGCTCATCGATCATCTCGCTTGATATCTGATCTGCATTCTCCATGCATTCGGCCTCGACCTGATACATCTCATCGATGGTTTCCTTCTTGTTCTTCTCAAGTTTGCTTGCTGTGGAAATATAAGTGATAGCTCCTGCAAGAAGGGCTATGATGGCAAGTATGATCACTGTGATCACAGTTAAAGGCCATGCCTTAGTCTCCTTGCCAAAATCATTCACTTCGTTTACTGTTTCTTCTTCATCGAAGAATTCATCTAATCTGTTGTTTTTCATCTCATCCATTTATTTTTCCTCCTATGAATGAAAAAAGGGCCATCTTTTGATGACCCTTGGGTTAATTGTTCCTTATTCAGTTGTGTTTATATTAATCCGCGCAGATTATATACATTAAAAAGACGTTAGTTTCCTAACGTCTTTTGATCACTGATATTATATGAGTATTGTCTCCAATATATGATCTATATATTTTTGAGTATGTTATTACTGGTCGTATCCGTGTGTAGATCCATACCAGCAAAGGCCGAGCCATCCATTTTCTTCAAAGAGCGCTTTCCTGTCTATTCCGGCAGGTATTGTCACCTTAAGCAACTGTCCCTTATATCCTACTGAAAGGAATGATACCTTTAATGTTACATCAGGTCTTGCTATCAGTGCATCCCTTACTCCGATACCGAATGAATTAAAGAGTCTTGTATCAATTTCTACTACACCATTTGCAGGTGCGTTCTTTATCTTATATATAACCTCTTCTTCAAATGCTGATATAGCCGGCAATATGCTCGTCCTGGCTACATCACCGCATGAGCACATATATGCTTCCTCACCGTCTGATGTCGATGTGGGATATTTCGTTACAACCCATGAATATGAATGTGTATGTGAGCTGTTCTCTGATTTCTTTTCGGGAGTCTTTACTATCGGTGCTGGTCCGGGTCCCGGTGCTGCTCCGCCATCATCCGGAACTGTGATAAGTACAGGTGTGCCTGCATAATCCGTTACTGTTGAAGCTCCTACCTGTTCTGCTATGATGTATACCTTGTCTGTTGATGCATAACTTGCCGGAAGCTCATATGTACCTGTTCCGCTTGTTCCGATCGCACCATTTACTACAAGTTTTCCATAACTCTTTATTGTTGCATTCTCTTCTGTATATGCCTTATCTGTTATGAGTACAGATATGCGATTTACATTATCTCCTGCTACTGTATACGGAATAGTAATCGTACTACCGCTTCTTGTTATGTTTGAACCACTTGTTATCCCGACCGATTTGCTTGTATCTTTGAGTGTCAATTTATACTCTGCTCCTGCAGCACCGCCTGTTCCGGTTACTACAGATGAGAAGATTATCGATGACAGATCGATATTTAAAGCGGGGCTCACGCCGATGTTGTCACGAGACACTACGTAGTAGCGATAGTCGATATTGCCCGAGGTGAACACGATGCCGGCGTAGCCAACATTGCCGAGTTGGATGCCACCCGAGTAGGGGTCATTAACGAAGTGCGTGACAGGCGAGCGCAGCCACCACCAAGTGACCGTTCCGGACTTGGATCTGTTTGCATCATTGTTTTCTGTATTTGCGTATCCATAGGAAGGTCTTGTTGCTTCCACAGCGTCAAGAAGGAAGACATATTCGCCTGCTAAAGGAGCATATCCAAGTGATGACCAACCATTTCCATCTCCGGATACAGCCGAAGCCTTTGTGCTACTTGCGATAGCAGCTTTCTCCTGTGTTGTGAAGACATTCGTGTTTCCATAGAAACTATTTCCGTTTAGCCAACGTTTTATTTCACTGCTCGACCATACCTCAGTGTTCGCATCAAAACGCTTGTTTACAATCGTGCTATCACAGTCTAAAAGCATGGTACTTCCGCCGAAATCCGTTGTGGAAGTGGTAAGTACACGATACAACATGGCACTACTGCCATAAGTGCCATAATATACCTTGCTCCAGCCACCAGCTCCGCTTGCTGGATTAGCTATACTACCTGTGCCTAATCCTGTATTATCCTGAGTTTTATCAAACACATCATCTGCATAGGCTCCGATAGGATCACCCATGAATGGTATCAGCGTTAATGTAAGTGCCGCCGTGATGATCATCGCGATGATACGTTTTGTTACAGATCTTGTTTTCTTCTTTTTCATACTACTCCTTGTCCCCTCCATAAGTATTTATCTCTTTATATCTATTGTTGATCTTTGTTATATTAAGTCTTTAAATCTCTGACTGATATTTTAACATATATGTTCGTTTTATCGTGAAATATTGCACGAAATGCAGAAATTCGAGCACGAAATGCAGACCATGTCAAAAATCAAAACTGATTTTTGTGCATTATCTACAATTTGTCAAATGTCTCTAATGCAAACAGGCGCCGATGTCCGACGCCTGTTTCAAACTCTTTTGATAGTACCATATTATACCTTTAAAAAAACTATTTCAAGGTGTTGAAATTAACACGATATTAACTTGAAATTAGTTTTTTTCACCTTCTTCGGATTGTTCAAATTCCTCTTCCTGCGAGTACTCGGCAGCGTCATTCTGCTCTTTATCCTTTTTGATCTTGTAATAATATGCTCCGCCGGCTGCTGCAGCTACGATGAGTATGATACCAATAGAAGGCTTATTCTTTTCCTTTGGCTGTTCACTTACTTCGCTTGCTGTTTCCGTAACGTTCACATCCTTCTTGTCCGATGTCGGTATCGTATAGACTGTAGTCTCACCGGTATCAACGCTGTTGCCATCATAGTTTACAAAGTTTAGAAGATCATTCTCACTGGCTTCCGTAAGAAGATACGCAGTCTGCTGATTATAGCTCTCGTCTACAACGATATAGAATGTCTTGTCCGACTTTGTCTTTATCGTGAAGAACTGCTTTGAACCCGTAAAATTACTGTCACCATAACCTTCCTTCCACTCCCTGTATGTCACGCCCATCATATCATCACCGTCTTCATCTGTATGACTGATTATGAGTCCTGTGGCACTGGTAGGCTTTGTCTCATCTGTTGACTGAGGATTATCAACTCCTCTGTCGGCTGTGCTTGACGGATCCTCACCTACGTAATAAGGGTTGTATACTCTCAGAGTATTTGTCCTGTTACCAGCATTATCAACTGCATAGATTGTGAAATACTCACTCGTACTCTCAAGCTCTTTTAAGTTGATTCCTATCATACCGTCATTAAGATCGGTGTATTCGATACCATCAACGTTTAAGAGCTTTACCCCGCTAACATCATCACTGACCTGGATATTAAGATCTTCACCTTTGATAAAAGCCGCAACTTTCGGAACTGTTCCGTCAAAGTTTCGGATATCCTTTTCAAGTTCAATGGTTTCTTCCTTGCCATTCTTATCCTTGTATCTGATCTTCACATATGCCGTACAGTTTTTATCAACACTAAAGCTTTTCGTATCAGTTATATCCGCATATGCTGAGTGATCAAGTTTTACTCTGATGCTCACAAGCTCTTTTGAACTATCCTCTGTAGTCTCTACCATTATCTTGCTGTTTTGATTGATATAACCATCCGGGATAACGATCCTGTCTGCATCAGCTGCAAAAGATGCTGTACTGCTTATAAGGAATAAAAAAACACCCATAAGGGTGCACATGATCTTATTCTTCATCTTTGATTTCCTCACTTTCCATTATATTTTTGTTTGTTCTTTTCCTGCGTTTTTTCTCAGGTGTCTCATCTTTGGGAACAAGATTTAAGATAGTCTCGAGATTACTCTTATTACGTAAGATATTGGCAAGTTCATGCCCCTGCTCTCTTGTGATACCTATCTCGTGTATCGCACCGATTATAAGATCATCTCTCTCTTTGTTAAGATCCTCCATTATCGCGTCTATCTTCTTTTGGATCTCGTCCCTCTGACTCAACAGTTTTTCTAATTCCAATTCTTTCTTAGTCATATCAGTTTCCTCCTTGAACCATAAATCTTGGGTTTAAACATTCTCCGTTCTTATCCATTATCTGAAGATGCAGATGAGGTCCCGTGCTGTAACCTGTGCTTCCGACTTCACCGATTAAAGTATCATAAGTGACTATATCCCCTACTGATACATTCCTTTGTGAAAGATGCATGTAACAGCATCTGTATCCTGCTTCGTCCTCGACTACGACATAATTACCTTCAACATCTGTACAGGTACTTGTTACCACCACACCTTCAGAACAGCTCATTACAGGCGTACCACTAGGCATTCCTATATCAACACCTCTGTGGAACTTCTCTTTGCCTGATATGGGATGTATCCTCCACCCAAATTCGGATGTGACCTTGCCTGACCAGTTAATACCAAACGGATTATGAAAAGCCTGATGCCCTCCACCGCTGTCCTTATATGAATCATAAAGATTGATCTTGTCATCCGTTATCCTTGAAGCCATAAGATCATCCCATTTGCTCTTGGTGATCTTGATAGTAAATACGCTTATTTCTTCCTCATTTTCGGTGATGATCTCTTCTTTTGTTTCGATCACATACATGTCATCAAACAGTTCATTAAGAACGTTCTGTATCATCTTTAAGTCATAGCCTTCATAAATAGCTGAAAGATATGCCATGAGTTTATATGGATCATGTCCGATCTCATCATCAAAATCGATAACGTATCTGTCAAAGCCAGGATAGTATTCCTCCAGGTTATCAAGAACATCTTGAAGATCAGCTTCCATCTTCGTAAAGTAATTCTCACAGTCTGTCATATCGTAATCCGTGCTAAGGCTTAATCCTGAAAGGTAGACTCCTGCAGCCTCTGATATACCCTCAAAAAGGATACCGACTGATGCAACCCCCGATAAGATGAACGCGATACAAACGGCCGCTATGATCACACCGATCTTATTTCGTGATGCGATCTGCTTTATCTTCGATACTATCTTTCTGGCAAGTGAACTCTTTATATCATTGAAAGCTATCTCATCCTTCTTCTTTGCGGCTATATACCTTAACAGAGTTCTCTTTTCCTGAAAGATGTCATCTTCTTTTGAAGTAATGAGGCTTTTCTTGCTCTTATTTACTAAACCCGGTGTGAACCGGTATGATCTTTTTCTATCCGCGACCATAGTACTTGCCTTATTGGTGGCTGATCGAGCTGCTCTTCTTAAGCTGTCTGAATATCCGCTTTGTATATCATCTGAGTTATCATTATTGTTTTGATATTCATCAAGGCTATTCTTGACATGATACTTCGCTGCTGAAAGTGTCATGCTGCGATATTTTATTCTATTCTCATCATTAAGTTTCCTGTTTTTGGTAAACGTCCTATACACTATCGCATCATCACTGTTTACATCTGTATCCTTCTTAATTTTGCCTGCATTATTTAACTTATCCTTAAAGTAGGCTTTGAGTCTTAACTCTTCTTGTGTAAGCTTTATTTGTGCCTTTTTATTCTTTGAGAGGTCTTTTCCTTCAGATAAGAACATGTCAGTTTTCTTAGTAGCAAACTTCCTTTTTGTAACCTTATCCTTAGTTTCCTTTGTTTCATACTTGACTGAAGCCTTGCTGTTAACAGGTGTGTTAAGGGGACCTTCTGTCCTATCGGCATTAGGCCCCCTTGTTGCTTCGTATCTCTTAACCTGATAAACAGATTCAACATACAGTTCGCTTTGAAGTTCATCTTTTGGCGACTGACTTACAATGATCTCTTCTGCATACGGTTCATTAAGGTTACGGACTGTATCCTCTCCGTACTTCATGTCAGATACAGGCAATTCTTTCTTTATGATGCTATTCTTTGCTTCCTGCCTTAGTAAGGATTCATTTTCTATCGTAGCTTTTGCCTGCCCCTTATTCATGTCATTCCTCCGCTTCCGTTACCTTTGTTGTTATGAGCTTATAAGTATATGTATCCTCATCTATTCTGTTAACAAACGGCAGTATAGTATCTCCAAAGATAAGAAGGCCTTCTCCTTTATTCCTTGTGAGTATGCATTTATACTGCTCAATCGTCAGTTTAAGTGCATCAGATAACCTGTCAGCATCACCGCTTGCCTGTCCTAAGAGGATGTAGCAGTCACTGTTATAAAAGATAGATTGCGCCTGACTAGAATCCAAAAGATCGGTCACATTCTGCGTTATTGCTACGGGTATACCGCCCCATTTACGAAATCTCTTATAGATCTCCTTTGAATAGAGCGCTGTCTGCGGATCCTTTAAGAGCAGATGAAACTCATCTGAGATATACCATGTGTATATCTTATTTGCTCTGTTGACCGCCACCCTGTTCCATACAGTTTCCTGTACAATTAACATAGCTAAGCTCTTTAACTGTTCACCCAGTTCCTTGATATCAAAGCATATGACACGATTGTTCATGTCAACATTCGTCCTGTGATTAAAGAAGTTAAGACCGCCATGAACATATACTTCCAATGCTTCTTTAAGGAATGCTGCTCTTTCACCCGGCTGATTTGAAAGTTCATTATAAAAGTCCTCCAGTATGGGAAGATCATTTACATCTTTGCTCTCAACAAACTTTGCATAGATCTTTCTTATGCATCTGTCTATGATCGATTTATCATTGGGCTCGCCTTTGCCTTTACCCAAGATCTGCTCATATATTGACATCATGAGCTGACTCTTATCTGATATTGGGTCTGCCTCCCAATCACAATCAGGATTGATATCAAGAGGATTGATATAATTCTTTCCTGACTGCGACAGTTTGATCACAAGACCGTTTAAAAGCCTCACAAGTGGTCCATACTCTCCTTCCGGATCTGATATGATGATCTCATCACGAAGCTTTAGAAAGATCTGTATGATCATCATCTTTACCGTAAAGGATTTACCACGTCCCGGTGTGCCTAATACTATGGTGTTAGGGTTTGGCAGTGTCTTTATATCCGCTGTTATGATGTTTCCGGTTATCTTATTTGCACCAAAGCACAGACTGTCACCAAACTGCATCAGTTCTCTTATCTTAAACGGTAAGAACATCCCAAGGCTTGTCGTTGTTAACTGGCGCTTGGTCTCTACCTTGCCTATACCTATCGGCAGTGTAGAAAAGTATCCATCCTCCTGCTGATGCTCAAGTTTTATGAGTTCACAGTTCTCTTCGTTTGCTATCGATCTGGCATTAGAGAAATCACGTTCTAATCTGGCTATCGTATCAGCTATGAATACAAACGTGATTACTACCATGAACATCTTCTCATCGTTTTGTGTTAGTCCTGACAGGGTCTTCTCTGCAGCTTCAAGATCTGCTTTAAGAGGGGCCGATACATTTGTCATGGAATATCCTCTGTTGGAAGCATCTCTTTGCTCATCTATTACCATCTTCTGCAGGTCTGAGACCAGCCGCTTTACATCTTTGGTAGCTTTCTCGCGATATACCGGTTCGATATGAATGCTGACTATCTGCTGTGAATCGATATCAAGAAACTTTGTTAGCAGTCTGTCTGATATCTGAGATGCATCAAGCTTTAAAAATGCTGCCGTCGCATATTTGCTTCCTATCTCAAAGCGATCTGATCTCTTTCCGAATACGAATGCATGATTCACTATCTGTTCCTTCTCGCTAAGGCCCCCGTTTCTTGTCTTATCCCAATCAAAGATCATCTTTTCATCGGGATCGGGATTGAGCATATGAAACAAAACCTCAAGTCTCTCATAACCGTTTAGCAATCTTGTCGAAACTCCGAGTTTATCATAAAGATCATTCTTGATACGCTCAGCAAATTCATTTGCCTTGACTTTCACCTTAAAGCCGGGGACTTTGAATGTTATGATAAGAAACATCTGCTTTTGTAAGCCTTTATTTCCTGTCTTTAAATATCTTTTTTGCGTATCGTTCATCTCTGTGATCACGGTCGCATGCATGGGATCACCTGTCTTAGCATCTATCTCAAGCTTTTTTGAAATGCCTTCGATATCCGCTTTATGATCATAGAAGCAAAACTGATAACTGCACTCATAATCAAGAGTGTTTAAGAACATACACCAGCTGCTCCAGAAATCCTTCTGATCTGCATCATCGAGCTGATGATAATTGATATCGCTCATCTCAAACATGATCGAATATTTGCCATCACCTATATAACACAGACCGTTTTCATACATCTTATTAAAGGGCACACTTTCCGCCGCGGTATTAGGCGCTTTTTTATTACTCTTATCCGTTTTATTCCTGAGTGTTGCATAATCTCTAAGCATCTGAGATGAATCGGGATCAGACGGATGGGCAGAGTTGTCCTGTCGCTTCGTATTTGGCTTTTTAGAGTCCTTTCTACCTTTTTTGCCATTATTTCCAAAGCCAGACAAAACCCCTTCTCGTTTTGCCTTATATGAGCCTCTTGCATAATCCGCTGTCTGCATCACTTCCTGCAAGAGAGGAGTATTTGAAACATGTCTGACCTTATTTGAGAAATACTGTTCCTTTATATAGTGCTTAAGAACAGTTTCAAGTGTCTGGCCGTTCTTCTTATACATCGCAAATGCAAAGAACGGCACCATGACTATGATCATCAAAATGCCCGACACATCTGTACCCAAGTATTCCTTTGTAAAGAAATAAGTCGGCAGGCCGAACATCGCCGCCATTAAAAAGCATATGATCTGACGTTTAGTAAGACCAAATGCCACTTTTGTCTGATAGGCGGC
>Ga0310694_10005238_pt1 | contig 12444 bp, 11 predicted proteins | sample 174DNAGHGhighgp2_FD_203884 | JGI IMG/M metagenome (GOLD analysis project Ga0310694, IMG submission 203884) | Sheep rumen microbial communities from Palmerston North, Manawatu-Wanganui, New Zealand - 1742 DNA GHGhigh gp2 (v2) (version 2) | ecosystem: Host-associated > Mammals > Digestive system...
TCCCTCAGCAATGGCTGCACTACCCCTCAACGTACCTAAAAGCGGACGACGCCCCTCCACGGCCATAGTAACCATATAAATATGGCGCCCGTAGTAGTCGTTGATGTTACTGCGCCGTTTCATCGAAGGAATCTTCTCGCCTGCAAAGCGCAACTTGTCCTGCAACTTTTTCTCTTTGTCGTCCATCATGTTTGCAAAGATACAACTTTTTATTGAAACAAAAAGGGTTTAGCAAAAAATATGGCTGCGTTTTCTTTGATTATTTGGTTTTTATAATTAACTTTGCAGCCGAAAGGCATATATATAGAAACTATAAATAGTTATTGTTTAACATTAAAACTTAAAGTATTATGAAGAAAAATCTTTTCGCCATTCTGCTGATGGCAACGTTCTCTTTTGCAATAACAAGTTGTGGAGAGCAAAAGTCAAGTGATGCACAATCTGAGGAAACAACGGATGGAAAATCTAAGGTTTCTGACCTGTCGTTCGATAATCTATCCGGAGACGAGATAAGGCAAAAAATAGCATCTTTGGGTGACGAATGCACTACTGCTGTTGAATTTATGACCCTCTTTGCTGAAGCGTTGGAGGAATGCACCACAAACGACCAAAGGAAGGCAGTATCAGATGGAATAAGGATGTCAGAGAATTATAAAAAACTTGATCCCAAATCAATTGATGAAAAGGATTATAAAAAGCTGCTTGAACGTATAGAAAAAGCTCAAGAAAGAGTAAGGGAAAAATAGAAACAGTCGTTTTGAATATCTGAATATGAATGATGGCGTCAAAAACCGTTACCCCATCTTCACGAAACCAAAGGGGTGTCCATTTCGGGCACCCCTTTAGTTGTCAGTATCCACACGATCGCGGTGTATAAAAAAGTCCCCCTAAATCAGGGTAGCAGGTACTTTGCTTTTTAGAACCACTGTCGCAATTTGCGACGGTGTTTGGTACTGCAAAGGTACGAATAAGTGAGCAGAAAACCAAATTAAATTTCTTTTTTTTATCCTTGCATTATAGCCGTCCCTTATAAGCGACTCTAAATCTTGAAACGAAAAGGGTTTAGCAAAAATATAGCTGCGTTTTCTTTGATTATTTAGTTTTTATAATTAACTTTGCAGCCGAAAGGTTGCAAATATAGAAAAGAGAACATTATGACTCACCTGACAGACGAAGATCATAAGAAGCAGATGGCCGACATGAAGGCTTTTGACGAACAGATGCCTTGCATTGGTATCTTCTGGTACGATCTAGAAGACAAATCCCTTTTTGGTGTCCGTAAGAAAGAGATTACGCCGAAGATGGTTGAGGAAGCAGCCGAAAAGGGGCTTCCCTTTATCAACTATCCTCATCTGCACAGACAGGTATGGGCGAAAGAGTATTTTAAGGCACAGGCCAAACATGAGGATACAAAGTTTAAGGGTGACTATACCCAAGTTCCGAGAGGTCGTGTGGCTTGGAATATCGACAAGTTCATTGTTCTTGTAGGCCATTGGGCAGAGCCTATTCTTGATGAACTGACGACACTTATCGAGGAAGAATTCTCTCTTCCTTATTTCGAGTTTGTCTATGATGAGCACTGGGATCTAGGTCATGGCTGGTCTGGAGACATGTAACTCCTAATAATGTTTCCCTCGATTACCCTAGCCTAAGCCAAAGGTATGAAGGATTGTACCCAAGAACTCGTCTGAGGTGAACGCCAGCAGGAAGATGTCTACAATCGACACGATCAAACCTACAAAAGCGAAGTGGCGAGGAGAATGGAACATGCCTACAATAGAGAAGAACAGTCCGAAGATATAGAGAATGAAACAAAGGAAAAGTCTGTCGGCTGTCATGAACATTGATGACAGGTAAACGACAAGCGACAATAGCGCAAAGATAAATCCCGCGATACCTACGCCATTGACTTTTCGTTTCTCAACGACTGGCGCTGCATTATTTGTCGTCACCTGCTGGTAATACGTGTTCGTCTGATGAACAAGTGTTACTGATGGTTGATCCTGATGGGAAACACCATCCAGAGGCTTGCCACAGAATGGACAAAAAACAGCTCCTTCTTGTACCTCCCTGCCGCAATAGCTACAATACCGTTTCACCACTTCAGGCTCTACGGTTTGAATGGCGTTGTCATTTTCTATCTTTACAATGTCAGGCATAGATTGTTTGAATTAAGTATCTGTTTGCAAAGATACAACATTTTCTTGAAACCACCAAACCTTTTGCGCCATAGGATAGTTTTTAACCAGGATTTCAGAAACAACAAGGGTCTGGTATCCCTACCCTCCTTCATCAACAGCAAGACACTCACCTGACCCTGATGTCTCCACTGTCATTTTGGGCATCAATTTACAGTCTTAAAGGGGACATTAATCGTATATCTAACCCGGATTGACTTGCCGTCCTGAGTGCCAGGCTTCCATTTTGGCATAGAAGATATCACTCTCACAGCTTCTCTATCCAATAAAGGGTGTACGCTCCGTTTTACTTCTACATCTGTTACGTTTCCATCGATATCTACTACAAAAGAAACAAAGACTCTTCCTTGAATACCGTTATTCAATGCATCTTTGGGATATTTAATATGATCCCATAAATATTGTTGAACACCTTCTTCCCCACCAGGATTGTCAATATTCTTGCGCCCTACCTTATAGGTGCAAGGCAGGAACTCTGGTGCTTCTTCTTTTACTTCCTTTGGGGATGAAGAAGACGAAACATCCTCTTTTTTTGCAGAAGTTTCTTTCCCACTTAGTAATACCTGTCCATTAACAGTCAAGGTTGAGTAGATAGTGATGAAAAATATAATGATAAGTTTTTTCATATTCATAGGGGGACTACCGGCTTACAAATCATCCTTTGGTAAGTAGTCAATTACTTCATTCATCCTATTCCATCTCGTCTGGACTATCATAAAACTCCATGGCAGCGAGGGCTTCGTCGTCGTTGCTGAATTCTGAATCCTCCTCGAAGATCTCTTCCACCTCTTCATTGACATTTTTGTCCTCCAACTGCTCTACTTCCTCCTTTTGTCTCTCAGGCGTAAACGAGCCGACCTTACCTGCTTTTATTCTATGTCTCATATTGAATTATTGTTTTAGTTATTTGGTACTGCAAAGATATGAATAAGCGAGCAAAGAACCAAAAGAATTTTGAGTTTTTTCGAACGAGAGTACGCAAAAGTTACGGTTCCTTTCGTAATAATGGATAACGAACAATGGACAGTGAACATTTAGCATGAAAAACTCTGCTTCTGCAGTAAATACTCTGGAAGCGGAGGATTTTTGCTCGAGGTAAATGTTCAAAATTCTATATTCTACATGGTGCTGTGTGACGGAGAGACAGGTCCATCGTCATGCTCTCCAATTTGTAAGTTTTCTTAATTGTCCGAACATCTGAACATATGAACATTTGAACAAATAGCATTTTTCAGGATTAGAAAAATATAAAAATTAATTTCAAAGATAATATATATATATTATCTTTGATTAAAAGTCAAAAATTTTGTACGCAAAAGGGATCTTTTGTGTTTTGGAGGCAGGAATCACAGAGATGAGTTCTGTAGGCCCTATTTTGAACATTTACCTCGAAGCAAAATCTTGCGTTTCCAGAGTGTTTATTGTAGAAACGGAGAATTTTGGGCTAAATGTTCACTTCGTTAGAATTACATATTTTTGGGGATACTACAAAGGAAAAAGTGAAGAAAAACAAATCAAAATACAACACCTTGTAAACAATTTGTCTTATCATTTTTCATTTTTCATTTTTTCATTAAGCGTTTTTGAGATATTCAAAAACTAAAAAAATTACGTCAAATATAATATATTATATTTGATGTCAGATTAAAAATTCTTATATGAAAAAATGAAAAATGAAAAAACGAACAATTCCACAGCATCAACTCATAGCCACTCATTATATCGGTTTGTAAACAATTATTACTCTCTCTGCATACCACCCTACCCGTCCAAATAGCATTTCATCGACTGAGAGCGTCACGGCCCACCGCGCCGAGCGTCACTTTGCATCGCAAGATGTGTCACTATAGTTGTATCGGAGTATCTCGGTGTAACGCCGACAGACGCTCGGCGCCCTCCACGCAGCGTCTCGGAATCGAAAAAGTATATTTTCGTAGTTTCAGGTTTCAGGATTCAAATTCATGTTGCGCGTGCGATTAAATGTTAAAATCTGTAAATAAATGGCGAAAAGGGCCGTTTTCGCAAGGTCAATTTGCAGGGTAGGCAAAACGTGCGTACCTTTGCCGTTGCAATGAAGATGCAACATGTGGGATGAGAGAAGGTAGCAGAGCGCTGCTATTTGACGACGGTGAACTTGGCGTATTTCAGAAGGAGTTGCTTGGTGCCGGTGTTGCGAAACTGAACGGTGGCCTTGGTGTTCTCGCCCGTACCCTCGATCTTGATGATGGTGCCAATGCCAAAACGCTGATGCTCAATGACTGCTCCTTCGTGCAAGGCACTCGAAGAGTTCGAGGGATTCGAAGAGTTCGAAGAGTTCAAGGAGTTCAAAGAGTTCAAGGGGTTCAAGGGGTTCAAGGAGTTCGAGGGGTTCAAGGAGTTCAAGGGGTTCGAGGGTCTTTGGGACACCTGACTGACAGGACGGAAGCGGCCACCGGCCTGCTGGAGCTGGCGCTTGAAGCCTGCGGAGAAGGGATCAACGGCAGGTTCGGGTCTTCGCGGAGCCACCTGGCGAGGCATGGGGTCGGCACGGAACTGGGTGGCCACGGGTCGCGGATTCTGCGTCCAGGAATTACGGGTCCAGGGATCACGCGAACGGGTGGTTTGATTCTGGTCAGAGGAAGAAGAAGAAAGCGAGCCTTCCACCTGCAGGAGACGGGGGTCGATGTCCTTGATGAAGCGCGAGGGTGTGTCGTACTCCATGCGTCCATAGCGGAAACGGTTCTGCGCACAGGTGAGGATGCAATGGCGCTCAGCTCGCGTGATGGCCACATAGAGCAGACGGCGCTCCTCTTCAAGCTCGCGCATGGAGGTGGTACACATGGGTGAAGGGAAGATGTTCTCCTCGAGACCCACGACGAAGACAGTGGGAAACTCGAGACCCTTAGCCGAATGGATGGTCATGAGCGACACCTTGGGCTGGTCGCCGTCGCCCTCGCTGTCGAGGTCGGTCAGCAACGACACCTCCTGCAGATAGTCACTCAGCCCCACCTGGTCTTCCTGTCCCTCTTCCTTGCGGCTCTCCACAAAGTCCTGCATGCCACTGAGGAACTCCTCGAGGTTCTCCTGACGCGAGATGTCCTCAGGATTGCGACTGCCGTAGATCTCAGCCGACACACCGCTCTCCATGATGATGGCGTGACCCAACTGATACACATCCTCGCCATCGACACGTGCCGCCCAACCCTCGACGAGCTGTCGGAAGGCCTCAATCTTGCGGGCTGTGCCAGCGGCTATCTCAAGATGAAACAGGGAGGGCTGACAGATGACCGTCCACAGCGACACACCATAGGTGGTTGCCGTAGTCACGATCTTGCCCACAGTAGTGTCGCCAATGCCACGCGTAGGATAGTTGATGATGCGCTTCAGAGCCTCCTCGTCGTTGGGGTTGGCCACCACACGGAAATAGGCGATGACATCCTTGATCTCCTTGCGCTGATAGAAGCTGAGACCGCCATAGATGCGATAGGGAATGCCGTCCTTGCGCATCTGTTCCTCGAAGGAGCGACTCTGGGCGTTGGTACGGTAGAGAATGGCGAAGTCGCTGTACTCGCAACGGTCCTGCCGACGGATACGCTTGATGTCGTTGCACACAATCATCGCCTCCTCCTTGTCGCTGTAGGCAGGCTTCAGCTGCAGACGCTCGCCCTCATCGTTGCGGCTATAGACATCCTTGGGTATCTGACGCTCGTTCTTCTTGATCAGACTGTTGGCAGCCTGCACGATGAGCTGGGTAGAACGGTAGTTCTGCTCGAGTTTGAAGAGACGGGCATTGTCGTAGGCATCGCGGAAATTGAGGATATTATCGATATTGGCACCACGGAAGCTGTAGATGCTCTGGGCATCGTCACCCACGACGCAAACACGCTGACGTTCGCGTGTCAGCTGCAGTACAATCTGCTGTTGGGCGAAGTTGGTATCCTGGTACTCATCGACCAGCACAAACTGGAACTTATCGACATACTTCCGTCGGATGTCCTCATGGTTCCTAAAGAGCAGGAAGGTCTGCACCAGCAGGTCGTCGAAATCCATCGCATTGGCCTGACGACAGCGTTCGGCATACCTCACAAAGACATCGGCCACCTTGGGTTTCTTCGAGTCGTAGAGCGAACAGTTGACGAAGGCGTTGGGCATGATGAGATGGTTCTTGGCCATCGATATCTGGTCGCTGACAGAAGAGGGCTTATACACCTTGTCGTCGAGTGCCATCTCCTTGATGATACTCTTCACCAGGGAACGGGCATCAGTCTGGTCGTAGATGGTGAAATTGGAGTTGTAGCCAATGGTCTCAGCCTCAGCACGCAGGATACGTGCAAAGACCGAGTGGAACGTACCCATCTGCAGATAGCGGGCCTGCTCCTCCCCTACCAGCCTTCCTATGCGTTCCTTCATCTCGCGAGCTGCCTTGTTGGTGAACGTCAGCGCCAGGATGTTCCAGGGTTTCATGCCCTGTTGCAGAAGCCAGGCAATCTTGTAGGTTAGCACACGTGTCTTACCCGATCCGGCACCAGCAATGACGAGCGATGCCCCATCGCAATAGAGCACCGCTTCGCGCTGACTGTCATTGAGTTGATTCAGCAGTTCGCTCATGGACAATCAGCCTTTGAGACTGGCTATCAGTTCGTCGGCGAAAAGCAACATCTGCTCGCCCGTCTCCATATTCTTCAGCGTCACCTTGCCGGCAGCCATCTCGCTGTCGCCAGCCAGTACCACAAAGGGTATCTGCTTGGCGTTGGCATAGCTCATCTGCTTCTTCATCTTGGCTGCATCAGGGAACAGCTCGGCACGGATGCCAGCCTTGCGCACAGCCGACAGGATGGGCAGACAGTAGGCCGTCTCTTTCTCGCCGAAGTTGATGAACAGCACCTTCGATGTCTGCAACGAGTCTTTCGGATAGAGGTCGAGGGCGTTCAGCACGTCGTAGATGCGATCTACGCCAAACGAGATGCCCACACCCGACAGACCTGGCATACCGAAGATGCCCGTGAGGTTGTCGTAGCGGCCACCACCCGAGATGCTGCCCATAGGAGTGTCAAGGGCCTTCACCTCGAAGATGGCACCTGTGTAGTAGCTCAAGCCACGAGCCAGGGTGAGGTCCACCTGCAGTTGAGAGTTGAGAGAAGAGAGGTGAGAGATAATGAAGCGAGTCTCCTCGACGCCCTTCAGACCTGTCTCGCTGTCCTTCAGGACCTCAGCGATGGTATTCAGCTTCTCCTCGTTGGTGCCCTCGAGCATGATGATGGGTTGCAGCTTCTGGATCTGCTCCTCGCTGAGACCATCCTCGCGCAGTTCCTGGTTGACGTTGTCGATACCAATCTTGTCGAGCTTGTCGATGGCAACGGTGATATCTACAATCTTATCGGCAGCACCAATCACCTCAGCAATACCTGTCAGAATCTTACGGTTGTTAATCTTGATCTGCACACGGACACCCAGACGAGAGAAGACCTCGTCCTCGATCTGCATCAGTTCCACCTCGTTGAGCAGCGAGTCAGAGCCCACCACGTCGCCGTCGAACTGATAGAACTCACGATAGCGACCCTTCTGGGGACGGTCGGCACGCCATACGGGTTGCATCTGATAGCGCTTGAACGGCAATTGCAGTTCCTCACGATGCATCACCACATAACGGGCGAAAGGCACGGTGAGATCGTAGCGCAAACCTTTCTCGCAGAGCTTGGCTGCCAAACGCAGCGTGTTGCGCTCCGTCAGTTCCTGGTCGTCAATCTTATTGAGGTAGTCGCCTGAGTTCAGAATCTTAAACAGCAGTTTGTCGCCCTCCTCGCCATACTTGCCCATCAGCGTCTGAAGGGTCTCCATAGCGGGTGTCTCTATCTGCTGGAAGCCGTAGAGCTCATAGACACTACGGATGGTATTGAAAATATAGTTGCGCTTGGCCATCTCTACTGGGCCAAAGTCGCGCGTACCCTTGGGAATACTTGGTTTCATAGAATTTAAAGCCCACCCAAGCCCTCCCAAAGGGAGGGATGTTTGGATAGATGTATTATACGATTAAAGATTTTATTATTACTGACATTACTGATTCCAATTCTGTAAGTACCTGTTCGTTGTCGAAGCGAATCACTCTAAATCCTTTTCTTTGTAAGTATGCCGTGCGCTCAATATCACTTATTTGCTGATTAGGATCCGTGTGATATTCTCCATCAACTTCAATGACAAGTTTATTCTTAAGTGAGACAAAATCTACGATATACATCCCAACTACATGTTGACGACGGAAATGTACTCCCAATTTGCTACCTCTGAGTTGTTTCCAAAGGACTTGTTCGGCCATTGTCATCTCCCTACGATTATTCACAGCATTATTCTCTACTGTGACGTAAGCTAAACCATCAGCCGTCTCCCACCGTCTTCTAGTCATTACAAGTTGTCATTGACAAAAGCACCCCAAATTATTATTGTCTATACAGACATCCCTCCCTTCGGGAGGGCTTGGGTGGGCTTTCTTTCGATTGTTTGTTCTCTATCTGGTCCAATTGAAATAATGGTAATAGGCGTTTCGAGCTGTTTCTCCAGGAAGTCGATATAGTCACGGAAAGCCTGGGGAAACTGATCCTCAGAGGTGAACTTGGTCATATCGGTCTTCCAGCCAGGAAGCTCCTGATAGACAGGTTCGATGCCCTGCTCAATGTTATAGGGGAAGTCACGCGTCAGCTGTCCGTTCACATTATAGGCCGTACAAGCCTTGATGGTATCGAAGCCGTCGAGCACGTCGCTCTTCATCATGATGAGCTGGGTGACACCATTCACCATGATACTGTAGCGCAGGGCCACCAGGTCGATCCAGCCGCAACGACGCTCACGACCTGTCACAGCACCATACTCATGACCCAGATCACGGATCTTCTTACCCGTCTCGTCAAAGAGCTCTGTGGGGAAGGGACCTGCACCAACACGTGTGCAGTATGCTTTCATGATACCATAGACCTCGCCAATCTTGTTGGGGCCGATACCCAGACCTGTGCAGGCACCAGCACAAATGGTGTTGCTGGAGGTCACGAAAGGATAAGAGCCGAAATCGACATCGAGCATCGTTCCCTGGGCACCCTCGCAAAGCACGTTCTTGCCGCTGCTGAGCAGATGGTTGATCTCGTGTTCAGAATCGACGATGGGGAACTGACGCAGGTACTCGATGCCCTCGAGCCACTTCTTCTCTACTTCAGTGATGTCGTAGTCGAAATGCAGCGATTTCAGGATAGCCTCGTGACGAGTCTTGGCAGCAGCGTATTTCTCCTCGAAGTTCTCCAGGATATCACCCACACGCAGACCCGTACGGCTCACCTTGTCAGTATAGGTAGGACCAATGCCCTTACCTGTGGTACCAACCTTGTTCTTGCCCTTCTGAGCCTCGTAGGCAGCATCGAGCACACGGTGGGTAGGCATAATGAGATGGGCTTTCTTCGACACGTGCAGACGGCTCTTCAGGTCGTGACCGCTCTGTTCCAGTGCCTTGGCCTCCTCCATGAAGAGATCGGGAGCCAGCACCACACCATTGCCGATAATGTTCACCTTGTCACCCTGAAAGATGCCTGACGGAATGGAGCGAAGCACATACTTCTGACCTTCAAACTCCAGCGTGTGGCCTGCGTTGGGACCACCCTGAAAACGAGCCACCACATCATAACGTGGCGTCAAGACATCGACAACCTTTCCTTTACCTTCATCGCCCCACTGCAATCCCAGCAGGACATCAACCTTTCCTTTTGTCATAATTTTATCTTATGTGTTGTTATTTTTTCTGAGTATGTTTCATTCTTGTCAGCACAGCCTGACAGGAAGAGCAGATACCATAGATATACAACGAGAAGCCGTCCTTACGGAAACGCTTCAAGTGCAGTTCATTGATGGCTGCGCTGATCTCTGGAGCACGTATCTCTGTCACCTTGCCACACATCGTACAGATCTGGTGACAATGGCTGTCGCCCGCATAGCAAGCCTCATACTTCGTGGCACCCTGGAAACGGTGACGAATCACCAGACGCAGTTCCATGAAAAGGCGCAGGGTATTGTACAACGTGGCCCTGCTTACAGGAAACTTGTATTTCCCCGTCAACAGGTCGCCCAGCTCTTCAATGGTGAAATGCCCGTCAATATTATAAACAGCCTTGAGAATAGAGTAACGCTCCACCGTTTTGCGGTGGTTGTTCATCTCCAGATAGTTATCCAGAATGTGAGTCACAGCCGACATCACACTCGCATTGCATTCCTTAATCTTCATAAACCGACTGCAAAGTTACAACTTTTTCTGCAGATACAAGCATACTTATCTATAAAAAGTCTAAAAAACGAAGCAGACGGTCTTTCCAAGCGTTTCAGACCAACTCCCAGAGCACACAACAAAAAGACTGGGAGCGCCTTATACAAGCGCCCCCAGTGTCTCATATTAACACTCAGACGAAGGGTTACTCCTCGTCGAGCAGGATGTTCATCATCTCTACGGCAGCCTTAGCCACAGAGGTGCCAGGGCCAAAGATGGCAGCTACGCCAGCCTTGTAGAGGAAGTCGTAGTCCTGGGCAGGAATCACACCACCAGCGATGACCATGATGTCCTCACGACCCAGTTTCTTCAACTCCTCAATCAGTTGAGGAATGAGGGTCTTGTGACCAGCAGCCAACGAGCTGGCACCCACGATATGGACGTCGTTCTCGACAGCCTCACGGGCAGCCTCAGCAGGCGTCTGGAACAGCGGTCCCATATCGACGTCGAAGCCACAGTCGGCATAACCTGTTGCCACTACCTTTGCACCACGGTCGTGACCGTCCTGACCCATCTTAGCGATGAAGATACGTGGACGGCGACCTTCCTTCTGTGCGAACTTATCGGTGAGCTGGCAAGCCAACTCAAATTCGCTGTCGTTTTTGCTTTCTGAACTATACACGCCTGAAATGGTTCTAATTACTGCTTTATAACGGCCTACTATCTCTTCGCAGGCATCACTTATCTCACCAAGGGTACAACGCAGCTGAGCGGCTTTGACGGCCAGGTCGAGCAGGTTGTCTTTCGACTTGCGACCCTCGTTGAAGTCGCGCACGCACTCGGTGATGGCCTTCAGGGCAGCCTGGCAAGCGGCCTCGTCGCGCTTTGCACGTACTTCCTTCAGGCTCTCCTCCTGCTGCTTGCGCACGGCGGTATTGTCCACCTCGAGGATGTCGATGGGGTCTTCGTGTTCCAGACGGTACTTGTTGGTACCCACGATGGTCTGCACGCCTGAGTCGATACGGGCCTGAGTACGGGCTGCAGCCTCCTCGATACGCATCTTAGGCAGACCTGTCTCAATAGCCTTAGCCATACCGCCCAGCTTCTCAATCTCCTGGATATGCTCCCAAGCCTTGTGAACCAGCTCGTTGGTCAGGGTCTCCACATAGTACGAACCAGCCCATGGGTCGATCTGCTTGCACACCTTAGTCTCGTTCTGGATATAGATCTGGGTGTTACGAGCGATACGAGCCGAGAAGTCAGTAGGCAGAGCGATAGCCTCATCAAGAGCATTGGTGTGCAGAGACTGGGTGTGACCCAAAACGGCAGCCATAGCCTCGATACAGGTACGACCTACGTTGTTGAAGGGATCCTGCTCGGTAAGACTCCAACCAGATGTCTGCGAGTGGGTACGGAGAGCCAAAGACTTAGGATTCTTAGCACCGAAGCTCTTCACAATCTTAGCCCACAACAGTCGGCCAGCACGCATCTTGGCAATCTCCATGAAGTGGTTCATACCGATAGCCCAGAAGAACGAGAGACGAGGTGCAAAAGCATCCACATCGATACCGGCATTCACACCAGTACGCAGGTAGTCCATACCATCGGCCAAGGTGTAAGCCAACTCGATATCAGCCGTAGCACCAGCCTCCTGCATGTGATAACCTGAGATAGAGATGCTGTTGAACTTAGGCATCTTCTGTGAGGTGTACTCGAAGATATCAGCGATAATCTTCATGGAGAATGCAGGGGGATAGATATAGGTGTTACGCACCATGAACTCCTTGAGGATATCGTTCTGGATGGTTCCAGCCATCTCCTCGAGCTGAGCGCCCTGCTCCAGACCTGCAACGATGTAGAATGCCAGGATAGGCAGCACGGCACCGTTCATGGTCATAGAAACCGACATCTTGTTCAAGGGGATACCGCTGAAGAGCACCTTCATGTTCTCCTCATTGCAGATAGACACACCAGCCTTACCCACGTCGCCTACCACACGGGGGTTGTCAGGATCGTAGCCACGGTGGGTAG
>Ga0310694_10005239_pt1 | contig 12444 bp, 11 predicted proteins | sample 174DNAGHGhighgp2_FD_203884 | JGI IMG/M metagenome (GOLD analysis project Ga0310694, IMG submission 203884) | Sheep rumen microbial communities from Palmerston North, Manawatu-Wanganui, New Zealand - 1742 DNA GHGhigh gp2 (v2) (version 2) | ecosystem: Host-associated > Mammals > Digestive system...
CGGTCATATGGCATATATCAATACGGGAAGGACAAGAGGATATGTGACCGATCCCGCGTTGCTTGCGCTTCCTTTTGACGGCATCATAACAGGGTGCGGCTCCAGGATAGAAGAGCGGGGGGAAGTGATCTATGAACACCTCCTGTCGGATGAAACAGCGAAGAGAGCCGTGGATACCGTGAGAAGATACGGGTTCAGGGCGATACTCGAGGGTCCCGAATATCTGTATATGGACTACGATGATTTTAAGGACGACGTATACGGCCGTAAGGTGATGCGCGATCTTGGCGGCAACCGCCGCGGTCTTACTGACAATTACGGCAAATGGAAGATATCCAAGCTTTCCTGCGATACGACCGGATGCGACAAGCATTCATGTTATGAAGAGCTTAAAGATGAATTCGATATCATCGAGCATAACGATACGGTAGTAGAGATGGTCCCCAGGGGCTTCTCGAAGGGAGCCGGGATGAGAAGGCTATGTGAGCTTAAGGGCATCGACATAAGGGAAACGATCGCGATAGGTGACGGAGCAAACGATATGGATATGTTCGAAGCCGCGGGATTCTCGGTCGCCATGGGAAGCGGCTCAAAGACCGCAATACAGGCCGCCGATTACGTAACATCGGGTCTTAAGGAAGACGGGATATATAACGCGTTAAGATATCTGGAACTTATATAGGGTACTGTTCAAGAGAGTACGCAAATCTTTCCAGAATGTCCGGATGCGGGGATCTGCGGTTGATATAGACGTAAAGGGCCGTGGTAATCTTCGGGATGCAGGCGTATATCATGAGGCCGGGCATTAACAGGGCATCGGCACCCGCCTGGGGGAAAAAGGCGCATCCGCAGCCCTCTTCGATCAGGCATTCCATGGTCTCCCGGTCATTATATGTATCCGACCGGTCGATATCATATCTTTTCCCGAGCCAGTCCCCGACGGCCCCGATTCCCGAACGTTCTGCGGGTATGAGCAGGGGCACCGCATTAAGGTCATCGGGGGTGAGGTAATTCCTGTCGGTAAGCGGCACCCCGTACGGCGCGGCTATTATCCAGTTACAGGTGCGTTCGCCCGCCATGCGGTAATCCTCAATGCTTATCCTGTCCGGTATGACCGCGATGTCGAGCTCTCTTGCGAAAAGCATCTTTATTATCCTGGATGATTCACCGGCGACAGCCGCGAGCTTTACAGAGGGATCTTTCCTTTTGAGTTTTCCCGAGATCCCCGATACGGATCTCCATGACGCGGGAAAAGCGCAGCCTATGCGGATAGTATTCTGTTTTCTTTCTTTGAGGTAGCGTTCTATCCTTTGCGATGTGCTCTGGCCGTTATCCAGGATCTCTTTTACGAAACATCCGAATTCCGTGAGAGTCGCGGGTCTGTTCTCTTTATTGAACAGACTGCGTCCGAATTCGGCTTCAAGGCTTATTATGGTACGCGTAACCTTTGCCGGCGATATATCAAGCCGCCGGGCCGTCTCCGAGAAGTTTCCAGATTCCGCGGCTGTTCTGAATATCATCAGGCTCTTGTCCGTCATCGTAAGCCCTCCTTAAAGGCATACAGGATATCAGGGTTTGGTTACGGTAAAATTCTCTGCCCTTATCGTGATCAGCAGTCTCTTGTCCCGGTAAAACTTGAGGAGCGTTCCGTTGGCATTGGCGGAAGGTTCAATGGCAAGATCGTCGAAGATCACCTCATCCTCCGGAAAATCTCCGTATACAGATGCTTTTCCCGCAGTCAGACTTACTTTGTCCGTGAGGACGCAGCAGGCGAATTCGGGGTATGTCATAAGGGTAAGGGGAGGATCGATGTCATTCTTTCCGGCGATCCTTCCGACCGTTATCTTGAGCCTGTCATTCTTAAGTCTCTTCAGTGTCAGGCTGTAAGCCCCGTATGGCCTGTATGTGAAGAATTCCCTCAAAGGATCGGGATAATCCGATTTATATGAGGATTTGTACACTTTTATATGAGTCAGCAGTTCGGCAGTTACGGCATTGATCTCGTCCTGGAGTTTGCGGTCTCCTGCAGACATCCCGAACTGTGATCTCATCTTGAGCGCGAAGCCTGCCTGCAGATACAGATCAAGAGCCTGTCCGCGCATGAACAGGAACCGCGACGGATCCTCCCTGTATATCTGAAGCTCGAGCCTGCCCATATGTACCGCAGCCTCGGCAAAGGAACACTCGAAGTCCTCCTGTTCGAACTTTATCCTCGTATCGATATAAAGATGCTCGAGCAGCGACGCGGCCATCTCGGTATTCTTTGCGACGTAGATGCCTTCGGTGAACATCTGCGCGAGTTTATAGGTTGATTCCGATACACCGAATGTGTGGCCGATGGAAAAGTATCTGAACGCCTCGCCGAAGTCCGGTATCCCGCCGTTAAGCCTTCCTTCGTAATATATGAATCCCAGCGTGTTCGCCGCGTAGCCGAATCCGCCTTCTTTCCACAGGATCTCCATGCATCGGGCGCCCTCGCGGTAATCGGACTTAAAGACGGAGTTTCCTCCGAGACAAGCAAACCCTTTGATCCTCAGGGCGTTGAAGTTCTTGTGATCGCACAGTATGTTCACGTATTTAATGAACAGCTTCTTGGTAAATCTGTCCGCTTCCTTCAGTATCAGATCGTTGTCGAGCTCGCGAGTGAAATCGTCCATTATCTCGTCGATGTATTCGCGCTCCTCAACGGGAAGAAAACTCTCACGCCCCTGAAGATCGATCATGTGGAGCAGCGCTTCGGCGTTAAGATAGTCTGCGGCCTTCATCCGCACTTCCGCGGGTGACATGATCTTCATCATCTGAAGCATATATGCGAGCATCCAGGACAGCAGGTCATCATCGGACTGCGGCATGAAAGCGAGCCTGTACGAATCTATCGCGCCAGGGTAATCCCCGAAGAGCGTGTCAAGCATGAGGTTGTCGTACAGATGCGCTATCAGGGGCTCATACCACGCGAAAAAGAAATAAGCGGTCTCCGTTTCCTTTTCGATGAGCTTCTCCAGAACGAGCTCCATGTCTTCGAGTGTAAACTTGCGGTAGTGGCTGCACTCTACTATGGAGTTGTTCGTCATCGACAGCGGGAGCAGCGTTATGTCATAAAAGTCACTGTCGAATACCGCAAAGGATTCGAGAGAGTCTTCGCTGACTTTGATGATGCGTGGCCTGTCGTTCATGATCATTCCTTTCTTTTGAGAAAATTTTACCTTTTTAAGACACCCTCGTGTAGTAAAATAGCTGTATATTAAGTTAAATTTATATTTCATTTGGAGTTACGGAGGAAGGACAGATGGGACTTTGTTTCAGAAAGAGCATTACGATCGCGCCGGGTGTGAAGCTTAATCTATCCAAGAGCGGACCCTCGGTAAGCTTTGGCAAGAACGGACTTCGCGAGACGATAAGCGCGACGGGAAAGTCTACGACCAGCATAGGCATTCCGGGAACGGGTGTCTATTATAAGAAGCAGCTGAGCCTCAAGAATCTGTTCGGCAAGAAAGATAAGGATAAGGCGGAGAAGGCAGATAAGGGAGGCAAGACCTCCAAGACCGCTGCTGCCAAGGCTGATGTCAGCGCCAAGGAGCAGGAGGCTCAGGCGAAGGCCCGGGAAAGAGCTGCTCTGACCGAGGAGAACAAAGCGAAGGTTGCCGAGTACGAAGCATATGTGGCCGCGATCAAATCTGTCCATAAGGCGACCGACGGGTATATCGACTGGGAAGCGCTCAATAAGGGGAGAATTCCGGGCAATCTTGTTCCCGGTTCGGAAGAATATAAGCAGTGGGAAGATCTCAAGAGGTTCTCCGACCGCGTTATTGCGGGCGATGTGGACTCCTACTTCGAGATCATTGCTGAAGTTAAGCCCTATGATGACCTTCTTGATTACGGTTCATCCTTCGAGGTCGGTACGGACCGCAGGGACGTTCTTGAGGTCGAGTTCAATGTTAAGTCTGAAGAAGTCGTGCCCAAGACCGAACTGTCCTTAAAGGCAAACGGCGACATAAGCGAGAAAGAGATGAGCAAGACCAATTACTATTCACTGGTCCAGGATTACATATGCTCGACCATGATAAGGGTTGCCCGTGATTCATTTGCGCTGCTTCCCGTTGATAAGGTTTATGTACATGCAGTCGACACCATTCTCAATACTGCAACCGGACACGATACCGAGATAACGATCGTATCTGCAAAGTTCGAACGCAATCAGCTCCTGTCACTCAACATGGAGATGATCGATCCTTCCGATGCGGTCGGAGGATTCGAATGCAATATGAAGTTTGCCAAGACCACGGGATTCAAGGCCGTAGAGAGGATCCTTCCGGAGTAAGGTGTCTTCCGTCAAGCTTCAAAGCAATCACGCCAAGGGCATAGGCTGCATTCTGCTTGCTGCCTTCGGATTTGCTCTCATGACATTCTTCGTGAGGATGTCAGGTGATGTTCCGACCATGCAGAAAGCCTTTTTTCGCAATGCTTTTGCTGCGGTCATCGCTTTCATATCTCTGCTGAGATCAGAGGAGAAATTTAAGATCCGCAAGGGAAACGGCAGGTATATATTCCTAAGGTGCCTGTTCGGCACGACAGGTCTCATGTGTAATTTCTATGCGATCGACAATCTTCCCCTTGCGGATGCGAACATGCTCAATAAGCTGTCTCCGTTCTTTGCGATACTTGCATCGATCCCCATACTTAAAGAGAAACCTTCAAAGGTGGATGTGATGACTACCGTGATCGCATTTATGGGCGTAATACTGATCGCAAGGCCGACGGGCGACATGTCAGTCCTGCCGGCCCTCGCAGGCATATGGGGAGGCGCGGGCGCAGGCATCGCATATACCTACATAAGGTTCCTGGGAGGCCGGGGTGAGAGGACTCCCGTTATAGTATTGTGCTTCTCCTTGTTCTCGTGCCTTCTTACGGCTCCGTTCATGATATTCAATTACAGCCCGATGGAATGGTGGCAGTTAGGATGTCTGATGATCGCAGGCATATTCGCGGCCGTTGCCCAGTTCGCCATAACTTCTGCCTATAAGTTTGCTCCCGCCAGGGAGATATCGGTCTTTGACTATACGCAGGTCATATTTGCCGCTATGCTCGGCATTGTCTTCCTGGGAGAGATCCCCAACGCATTAAGCATCGCGGGTTATGTGATCATCATCGGCATGGCGGTGTTCCGCTGGTACTGGAATCTCAAGCGCGTTGAAGCGTGAACCTGTGCGCCGTCCCGTACCGCGGGGGCGGTCAAGTCAGGTTCTTGAGTTCGACCTCGTAAGCTCCGTCATCCTTCATGTTCATTACCATGTAAGACGGTTTGTAGGGAAGTCTCGGCAAAGCGATGCTGCCGGGATTTAATACATGCACCTTAGGGGTTCCGAACGAGCCTTCGACAAATTCGTTGAAAGGAACGTGCGTGTGTCCGTACATCGCAATGTCGCATCCTTCATCCTGTGCGGTATAAACGAGCCTGTCCACTCCCATCTTGACATTGAGCCTGTCGCCGTGAGTGCAGTAGATCTTGTGGCCTTTAAGACTGAACACCGCCTGCGAAGGAAGATATCCCTGTGACGAATAGTCGCAGTTTCCCCTTACGAATACGCATGCGACCTTCGGGGAACCCGCCATCTGTTCAACATAATCACGTGAATCCTCGAGGTCTCCTAAGTGTATGAGCATGTCGGGCTTCTCGAGTTTTACTGCCTTAACTATCAGTTCGGAGTGTTCGTGCGAGTCGCTTAATATCAGTATCTTCATCAGTTGTCCTCGAGCTTGTGCGGCATTACGATGCCGGCAACTCCGCCTTCGGCGAGCTTCTTTCTGGCGCGGATCTTCTTGGTCGTGTCAAGGTAGAAGGAAGCTTCCGGCATCTTGTCGAGCCTTCTGGGATTGGAGACACCGATCGTCCCCCTCTTCTGTTGGGCCTTCTGATACAGGGCGGGGGTTGCGAATACGCCGATGATCATTAAGAACGTTATGATCGCGCCGACGGCAACAAGGAAGTTAATGGCAAACGGAGAACTCATTCCGCGTCTGGGGAATGACCTCATCAGACCCAAAAAGAAGCCGAATGCACAGCCCGGTATGATATAGAACATATGGCGCAGCTGTCTGTTGGCTCCTGAGGAAAAATTATTCATCCATTCCGCAGCTCTCCACAGGGCATTGCCCGCGAATGTCTCGGGCAGGGTGCCGCAGACTTCTCCCGTCTGGCCGTTTATCGCGAATCTGTAATTCAGATCCTCATACTTGACGTTGAGAAACCATATCGGGAGCAGACAGTAGATTATGCTGAAATTGCTGTATTTGATGCCGGTGTACGCCGAGTTGTAATCGAAGTGGTCGCAGTCCTCGAACTGCACGCTGTCGGCTATCTCGTGGCAGTAATTGTCGAGACGCGCTTTAATGACATCGTACATATCCTTGGGCTGTGTATCGTATTTCTCCGCAAGGAAACCCGTGAGGTAGGAGGCGTTATAGGGAACGAGCTCCGAGAAATCGAACGGTTCGCATGCCTGCATAAGCCTGTTCGATATCTTTCTCGATCCGTCGAATGGGATATTCTTAAGCGAGAATTCAACCGTTCCGTCCATCGGGAAGCTCATCGCATGATTGCCGTTTGTTTCCTGTTTGATCGGATCGTAATAGGCGCTTCCGTCGATAACTCTTCTCTCCCATCCGCCGATATCCATCTTTACGTCTGCCGAGATGAGCCAGAACGGTATATACATTCCTCTCATCTTCTCTATCGTCGCGCTCGAAGTAAACGCCTTGGGCACATGGGCGACTGAAGATACGTGCTCTTTATAGATCTGCTTGGCTTTTTCCTCGGTGATCGAGAACGGCAGTATCGCATCGGGACGGAACTGCCTTGTGAGCTTTCTCGTGACAAGGGCAGGGGATCCGCAGAACGGGCATATGGTCGCTGCCGTGTTGGCATCGGTTACGATCTGCGAACCGCAGGAGTTGCAGACGATCTCCTGATTGCCGCGGTCTTCGTAATCGATCTCGTCATCTACACCGTATTCCTGCTCGGGGTTCTCTATCCCGAGGGAACCGTTCATCTCCATGGTCTGCGGATCGTAGACATTGCCGCAGGATCTGCAGATGAGAACGCCCGACTCGGCTTCGAAGATCAGGTTGGCGCCGCATCCCGGGCACTTCTTGGTGTTGGCCGAGAATGCATCGAGATCATTGTTATCCCAGGGGGACGGAGCATCTGCTTTGCGAAAAGCATCTTTCTCTATCTTGCCGAACGGGGTGTTGGGATCGAAGGAATCTATCTTCCTGTTAAGATCGTCATTCCAATTCATATCATATCCTCCTCTAATTCCATTGATGATTATACAATAACCGTTAAGCGAGTGCTATAATGGTTGATATTTATTTAAGAAAAGAGGTTTTCTTGAGCATGGAAAAGAAGAATCTTGACTGGTCAAATCTGACATTCGGTTACACGAAGACAGACAAGCGTTTCGTAGCAAATTACACGAACGGCGCATGGGACGAGGGCGGACTTATTGATGACGATATGATCGTGATGAGCGAGTGTGCCGGTGTCCTTCAATATGCACAGACTGTATTCGAAGGCTTAAAGGCTTACGAGACAGTTGACGGAAGGATCGTTACTTTCCGCCCTGACTTAAATGCCGCCAGACTTCACGATTCCGCAGTCCGCCTTGAGATCCCTCCGATAACGGAAGAGATGTTCATAAGATCCGTTAAGGAGACTGTTGCGGCGAATGCGGCATGGGTGCCTCCGTACGGTTCGGGCGCTTCTCTTTACCTGAGACCTTATATCTTCGGTATCAATCCCGTCATCGGCGTTAAGCCCGCTGAGGATTATCAGTACCGTATCTTCGCGACACCCGTAGGTCCCTACTTCAAGGGAGGAGCAAAGCCTATCGTCGTTAAGATCTCCGACTTCGACCGCGCTGCTCCGCACGGAACAGGCTGCATCAAAGCAGGTCTTAACTATGCCATGAGCCTTCACGCCATCGTTACGGCTCATAAGGAAGGATTCGCCGAGAATATCTATCTTGATCCCCAGACGAGGACAAAGATCGAGGAGACAGGCGGTGCCAACATTATCTTTACGGACGGCAACGGCACGCTGATAGTTCCGAAGTCCGGTTCCATCCTTCCTTCGATCACAAGAAGATCTCTTGTCTATGTTGCCGAGCACTACTGCGGCATGAAGGTCGACGAGCGCGAAGTCACTCTTGAAGAGGTTATGGGCGGAGCGTTCACCGAGGGCGGTCTCTGCGGTACTGCCGCAGTTATCTCGCCTCTGGGCAAGATCAACGATCACGGCAGGGAATTCGAGTTCTCTAACGGCATGACCGAGATGGGTCCTGTCATGACCAAGCTTCGCGAGACCCTGACCGGTATCCAGCTGGGTACGGTCGAAGCGCCGGAAGGCTGGATCGTTCCGATCGAAGTTTGATATCTGTTTATAAGTATCTTGTGTGGGACCGCTCGCGGGCGGTCCCTTTCTATTGGATTACACAAACTATCGATTATTTATCCCGGTTTCTTACAAATGCTATATTCCGTTATAATTAATCAAAGACATTAAAAAGGGGAAAGTATATGTGTAAAGTTACTGTTTTTATCGCTGACGGAACGGAAGAAACAGAATGCCTGACAATAGTCGATCTGCTGCGGAGGGCAGGGATCGAAGTCAGGCTTATATCCGTAATGGAGACAGAGAAGATCGTATCGTCCCACAAAGTGACGATCATCGCCGACGGGAAGTTTGATACCGAAGACTATTCAGATTCCGATATGCTGTTCATTCCGGGCGGCATGCCGGGTGTCACCAATATGCTGGCCCACGAGGGGCTGGCAGACCTCCTCCGTAAGTTCAACGAAGACGGCAAGCGGATCGGAGCCGTATGCGCAGGACCGGCGGTGCTGGGCAAAGCGGGCATATTGACCGGAAAGAAGGCCACATGTTTCCCGGGCTGGGAAGATAAACTTTCCTGCGGAGAGTATACGGGGGAACTGGTCACGACCGACGGGCTGATCACTACCGGACGCGGTCTCGGAGCCTGTATCGAAGAGGGTTTGGAGATCATAAAGATGCTTAAGGGCGAAGAAGCAGCTGCCGACATAAAGCGCCGCATCCAGCATCCCGATACGATATCGTGAAAATACTTGACCGCATCGAGATAAAGGGCAAATGATGTTTTTGTTGTATTAATGATATAGTATTATAATTACGGTTGATAATTTCCTGTTTATGCAAGAGGAGTAGGAATGGAGTTTGTAAGACTTACAAGGGAATCGTCTACTATACCGGTGCTTGAGAGGATCAATGAAGAGCCTATCTCGATGGAAGATAAGTCTCTTATATTGAACCTTGTCGATACCGGTGCTACGGTGATGGCCATTTACGAGTATTCGGAGGCTATCGGATTCGCTGTTGTAAGAGAATATAAGGACATCATCTATCTGGCTTACCTTGCGATCGCAAGAGACAGCAGATCGCGCGGCTTCGGCACGGCTGCCGTGGAAGAACTTGCAGATCAGTATTACGAGAAGCAGGTGATAGTTGAATACGAAGCTCCGGAAAGCCCTAATGTCGATCCTGCCGTTTGTATTAAGCGCAGGAATTTCTACAGAAGGAACGGTTTTAAGAAGACCGGCTGGTATGCGCTGTACGGTGAGGTTGAATTCGAGATCGCGTGCGCGGGCGCGGAATTTGATGTGGATATGTTCATTGAATTCAAGGAAGATCTCAGCAAGACCTTAAGGACGCCGATCCCGCACCCTTACAGGAAAGATTTCTGATAAAGTCAAAGCGTTCCTTTTATATCGCAGGAATCCGCAACACCGAAGGCGGCGAAGTACTGTTCCTCAAGAGGTATCCATTTTTGCTCACAAAGCTCAAGCTTCAGATCCCCGTCCCTTTGACGTATCCTTCTTATCTGTTCATCGGGTCCCACGGTCATGAATACCGTAAGATCATATAGTCCGATAAGATCGGGATGACAGCTGTACGAGCCTTCCACGATATTTACTGTGCCGGGCTTAATGATCCGTGGTTCGCAAAGACTTTGTGAAGCGCAGTCGTAGCGGATATACGAGATCTGCTCGTTCAGCAATAACGGAGTCAGGACTTCTTTAAGGAACCTTGTCCGGTCCGAATTCCAGCCGGGTTCGCTCATTCTTTCTTCGGTCCTTTGTTCCGGACGAAGATAGAAATCGTCCATGTGAAAGATCTGCGTACTTATATCATATTCGGATTCAAGACGGTCCCGGATGATATCTGCAAGCGTTGATTTGCCCGAACCGCATCTGCCGTCGACGGCGACGATGATATGTCTGTCATGCGACGGACCGGTGAGTGTCAGGATCCTCGGTATTATGTCATCCGTAAGAGCAGACATCGATATCAGGAGTTGAATCTGATAAGCTTTGACTTATCGAGCGCGGCCATTATGGCGGGGATCAATACGAGCTGCAGGATGATCCCCGGGATGGCATTGAGAAGAGCCCCCGAGATGAAAGCATTCCATGTGAACGTATTTCCTTTGATCCCGAGAAGGATCACCTCGGCTATTCCCCATACGATGCGTCCGCTTATCATGGCGATGATCATCGCGATATAGACAGTTCCGACATTACGGCGTTTGGACAGAAAAAAGATAAGTCCGACAACGAGTCCGTAAGTTCCCAGCTCAAAGGCCATTGCGGTCGCTACCGGGTACATCGGAGGCATGCCGAAGATCAGTGATCTTATCAGCGGAAGCGACAATCCCAGCCCGAGCCCGTATTTCCAGCCGCATATAAGTCCGCAGAGGATCACCGGTATATGCATGGGGAGGAGCATGTTACCGATCGCCTGTATCTGACCCGTGATGAACGGGAGTATCAGTCCCAGCGCCAGCAGCATTGCGGTGATCGTCAGATTCTTTAACGGTGTTCTGTCCATGAGGACATTATACAGAAGATATCCCGATGATGCGATGAGCTTAAAGGCTGTCCACGAATCTCATGAATGCGGCGAGCCCCTTCTCATCTCTCTTATAGACGCCTGCGCACTCGAGGATCCCTGAGAAGGCGACACCGACCTGAGTCCTGATGATACCGAGAATCTCTTCCCTTGAAGCGCCGCCGGGAATGAGGGGGAGAACCTCGGAAGCCATCCAGTCGGCGTGCTTGGAGAGCGTATCGTCCGATGAGATATCCTTGCCGTTAACGACCGCATCTGCAAGACCGTTGAGTTCGGTCTTAAGCCTTGCGGGTAGTATCGCCAGACCCATAACCTCGATCAGGCCTATGTTTTCTTTCTTAAGATGGTGATATTCCGCGTGCGGATGGTAAACGCCGAGGGGGTTCTCTTCGGTCGTGATGTTGTTGCGCAGGACAAGATCGAGTTCGAATCTGCCTTCAGTGTTTATACGGGCGATCGGCGTTATGGTGTTGTGGGGAATGCCGTCGGTCTGAGCGAAGATAAACGCATCCTCATCTGTGTACCCGCGCCAGGAGGCGAGTATCTTATCGGCAAGATCAGCCATCCTTGCGGGGTCGGAGCCCGTAAGCCTGATTACAGACATCGGCCATTTGATGATGCCCGCTGTTATGTCCTCGAAGCCCGGTATCACAAAAGTATTCTCGTAAGCAGCGCGCGCCATAGGGAAGGTGTAACAGCCTCCCTGGAAATGGTCGTGTGACAGTATAGATCCGCCGACGATCGGAAGGTCCGCATTGGAGCCTGCGGTATAGTGCGGGAACTGTTCGACAAATGACAAGAGCTTCACGAAGGTCGAGCGGTTTATCACCATCGGGATATGCTCGCGGTTAAAGATGATGCAGTGTTCGTTGTAGTAAACGTAGGGTGAATACTGAAGGTAGTAAGCGTCACCGTCGAGAGTGATGGGAATGATGCGGTGGTTCTGTCTTGCGGGGTGTGACATGGTTCCCGCGAATCCTTCGTTCTCGCGGCACAGAAGACATTTGGGGTAGGATGTGGACTTTGCCTTGCCCGCCGCCGCTATGTCACGCGGATCCTTCTCGGGCTTGCTTAAGTTAATCGTGATGTCCATGTCCCCGTATTCGGTATGTGACTTCCACTTGATATCCTTTGCGATGCGGTCCGTACGGATGTAATTCGTATTCTTTGAGAACTTGTAGTACCAGTCTGTCGCATCCTTTGCAGATTTTTGGCGCAGCTGTTCGAAAAGGCTGACCACGTAAGACGGCGGAGGCGTCAATAATCCCATGAGCTTTGTGTCGTACAGATCTTTCTGAACATTCGTAAGGTCGCCCTTGAGAGCGATGAAGTCTTCCAGTATGAGGTGCAGTTCACGCGGCTTGATATATTGATCGGGCTCTATGTATTCATCGAGCCCGAGGACCTCAGCCAATCTGTTGATCGTGAATACGCGGTCGAACTCATCGATGAGACCCGTTTCCTGTCCGTAATTTACAAGTTCTGTTATAAGGCAGTTGTAA